>Ga0208034_1000035_pt1 | contig 151822 bp, 133 predicted proteins | sample June2015DPH_8_10_FD_184699 | JGI IMG/M metagenome (GOLD analysis project Ga0208034, IMG submission 184699) | Peatland microbial communities from SPRUCE experiment site at the Marcell Experimental Forest, Minnesota, USA - June2015DPH_8_100... | ecosystem: Environmental > Terrestrial > Soil >... | reverse complement strand
TCATCTGAAAGTCAGCCTTGAAGCCGTACTGGGGGAAACCCGCCGTACGGAATTTTAGAGGGGGTTATGGAAACGGCGGCATCATTCGAAGCCCGCTTAGCGCCATAACCCTACTCGACTGACGTGAGCCAAATCACGTTGGGGAAGGGTGGGCGACCACACGCTCGGAACCCGGAAGGTGGGGCAAATCATGGCTTTTTGGTCCCGGCAAAGGCCTGCTGGGCACGCCTGGGTCTTTGGCCTTCGAATGGATGCAAAGAACATGGAGGGCGGAGGCAACCGGTGGTATATTTGCCTGCAGCCAAAAGGCAAAATGGAAATTCCGGTTGACTGTTTCCCGGAAGTGCGTTATGGCAAGTGATAACGCTAGAATTCTCGTAATCGGCGCGGGAGTCAACGGCTCTGTGTGCGCCGAACGCCTTCTCACTCGCGGCGTCAACGTAACCCTCCTCGCCCGCGGCAATCGCCTCGCCGAAATTCAGACAAACGGCATCGTCATCGAGAATCCGCTCAATCACAAACGCCGCGTCGCCCACGTCAGAGCCATCGGCCAACTCGCGCCGGGCGACATCTACGACTACATCCTCGTCATCGTGCGTCGGAACCAGGTTTCCGCATTGCTGCCCACACTCGCCGCCAACAGCTCGCCCAACGTCGTCTTTATGAACAACAATCTCAATGGTCCCTCCGAGATCGTTGCGGCCCTGGGTCCGCAGCGGCCGATGCTCGGCTTCGTCTTCGCCGGCGGCAAGCGCGACGGAGACCTCATCCGCGCCATCGGCCCCTTCGAACATGGGCCCATGCGAACCCCCTTCGGCGAAATCGACGGAACCATCACTTCGCGGCTCAAGAGGTTGGTCAACCTCCTCAATCGCGCCGGTCTCCGTTCTGCGGTTTCAACCCGCATCGTCGATTACCTCGCCACGCATGCCGCAGGGGTCGCAGCCATCACGCCTTTGGCACTCAAGCTCGCAACCGCGGACAAGCCTGTGCCTCCATCGGACCCAGACATCAAGCTGGCTGCCGCAGCGATCCACGAATCCTATGCAGTGCTCAAGGCGCTGGGCCACAAGATCGTCCCCTTCAGTCAAAGACTCGCCGCCGTCACGCCGGTGTTCGCGCTCGCATTCCTGTTTCGTCTGCTGCTCAATTCCAGGTTTTTCGAAGTCGGCGGAATCTACCACGCTCAGCAGGCGCCGGACGAGCTACAGGCGCTGGCTGACGATCTGCGCGCCGCCGTGATCCGTTCCGGCGTTCCGGCGCCGGCTATCAGAAAAGTGTTAGAGATGAAGTAGCGCCACGGCAAATCGCCATCTACATTCAAAACGAAAATCTTCCAATAGAATCACCATCTTTGACTGCAGATTCGGATCGGTAATTGAAGGTCGGCATCGCGACCGTTTTCCCAGATTTCGGTGCTGCTCCGGGTGGATTACCGGCTACATGGAATGTATGGTCCGCCGCCGTTTTGCAAGCGAAGAATGAGGATGACAGAATAGGTCTGCGCGAATGTATCCGGCCTTTGTTGGAGTAGCGATCTCCTGGCCTGAATGGAATGCGCTGCGCCCTCGTCCTTTTTAATAACGCTGCCTTGGCAGGCATTTTCCGAGTGCAGGTTTCGGGAGCGCCGGGATCGACCGTTGTGCCATCTCATGGTTCGCCAGCAAACCTGGCAGGAATCTCAAAACTCAGAGCAGTCGCCGTTGGACTGCAGATGGGGGAATCGCGAAGCGATTTCCAAGCCTGTGCTTGTTCCAGGCGTCATATGCAGTCCATCAGGCTGCGACTGTTTGTGGCAATAGCGGGGGCCGATAAGCCTCTCCTTTGAATAGAACGGCCCAGGCCATGCACGCCATCTTGTTGGCTAGCGCCACGGTTGCCACCTGCTTGCGCTTGCGGGTTACGAGATTGGCCAGCCACATGCTCAGGCCGGAAGATTGCTTGGTTCTCTGCAGCAGCACGGAATGCGCTCCCTGGACGAAGAGTTTTCGCAGATACTTGTTCCCGCGTCTGCTGGTACCGGTAAGTTTTTGCTTGCCTCCGGTTGAGTGCTCGCCGGGCACTACCCCTAACCAGGCTGCAAAGCCGCGGCCCTTCTTGAAGGCTGCCCCGTTGCCGATGGCTGCGATCGTGGCCGTAGCAGTGATCGGTCCAATTCCGGGGATCGCTATCAGCCGCCTGCATGGTTCAAGTTCGCCGGCGATGCGCACGATCAGCTGGTCGGATTCCTCGACCTGCCCGTGCAGATACTGCATCTCCAACTGCAGTTGTCTCAGAAGTACTCGCAGTGCGCCGGACAGCTTGTTGTCCGGGTCTTCCAGGATACGAGGTAGAGACTCCTCAATATGATGGCGCCCTTTGCGGATGGTGATGCCGCGCTCCAGCAGCAATCCGCGAATCTGGTTAATCACCGCGGTGCGGCGCACAACCCACCGCTCGCGCACCCGGTGCAGCGACTGCAGGTCGAGCTGGTCATCGGTCTTGATCGGCACAAAGCGCATCGTGGGGCGGGTTACAGCCTCGGCACATGCTTCGGCATCGATGTAGTCGTTCTTGTTCGTCTTCACGTACGGCTTCACATACTGTGCCGGCATCAGGCGCACATCGTGCCCCTGTTCCCGCAGAGCACGGCCCAGAAAATGAGATCCTCCGCAGGCCTCCATGCCGATCAGGCACTCGCGGAGGTTCGATGTAAAGCGCAGCAGCTGAGTCCGCGAGCCCTTCTTGCGAATCACAACTTCGCCCCGTGCGTTGACGCCTACAAAGTGAAAGACCGTCTTCCCTAAATCGATACCGATTGTGCGAATCTCCATGGAACACCTCCTGTGTTTACCTCTACGCCCTCGAGGGGCTTAGGCGGCGGACCATCCCAGTAATTACACGGAAATTATTAACGATGTCGCTATTATCTGCTGTGTAATTTCCGGATCGGCGACAATACAACCGGAACCCCAGAAATGAATCGACGGAAACCCTCGATAGTGAAACGGCGTGTTCTCGTCAAGCGAGGCGGACTCAGCGGTGAACGAGAAAGCGAGCCTGGCGGTTGTCTGGCCCGCTTCTCGGGGGAGCACGATGCAGGTGGGCGAATCCAATGCGGATTTGAGGCGCCTCCCTGCATCCTGCACGCGCCGTGCTTTGGCCTATGGGAGATGTTGGCCTGCTCCGTGCCAGGAAGACTCGTTTGGTAGCCGCAGGAAGCCGTGATACGCCGAGTTCGCGTCGATGTAAAATCCCGATATTGCCCCTTCCCAGTTGTTGGTCATGGGGTAGGTGCCTTGGTTAGCGCTTGTGCCCGCGCCCGGAGCATCGAAGGTGGTTATCTTACCATCGGTAGCGCGCACGAAGCCGTGAGACACCGTGTCCTTGTCGATGTATCCCCCAACGATCATCCCCTCCGCGTTGTTGCCTTCAGCAATGGTGCCTTGGCCGGCACCTTTTCCCGCGCCTCGAACGTCGAACGGGATGATGTTCCCGTCAGGGGCGCGCACGTAGCCGTGATCCACGTTTTTCTCGTCAACGTAGTATCCCGTCGACTCCCCCTTCAGGTTGATGCTCTCGCCGAAGGTACCTTGGCCGGCGCTGGTGCCTGCGTTGGGAGCCTCGAACGTGCTCACTTTGCCGTCGGGATTGAGCACGAAGCCGTGATTCAAGTAGCCCGGGTCAATGTAGTATCCGGTGCTCGCCAGCAAATTTGTGAGGCAAGAGAAGAATTGGGGAAAGGTGCCTTGGTCGGCCTTTATGCCCGCGCCCGGAGCGTCAAACGTGGTGAACTTGCCGTCGGGATTGAGCAGGAAGCCTTGAGCCACATTGCTTGCGTCAATGTAGTATCCGGCGATTACACCGAGGTCGTTGATGTCCCCGGCGATCGTGCCTTGGTTAGCGCCTGTTCCTGCAAGCGGAGCGTCGAACGTCGTGATGGCTCCGTCGGGAACGCGCAGGAAACCGTGAATCACGCTGTCCACATCGTAGTACCATCCTGCGATCGCCCCGTTCTGGTTGATGGCGATAACCAAGGTACTTGTGGACCCCGTAGGATCAAACGTATTAAAGTCGCCGTTGGGTTTGCGCACGAAGCCATGGGACACGTTGCTCGTGTCAACGTAGAATCCCGCTACCGTGCCCGACCCATTGATGCCGAAAGCTTGGGTACCTTGGCCTGCGCCCGTGCCTGCGCCCGGGACGTTGTAGGTGATGATCTTCTGCGCAGAAGCTTGAGCCGTGATTGCCAGTACAGCAATGAAGGTCATGGCGATCAACAGCGGTAGGCTTCTGGATTTCTTGCAGAGTTTTGAATTGGTGTGCATGGTGTCCTCCTTCTGACACGCAACCAAATGAGTTTCGCGGTGGGGGAGGGGAACCCGCTCAAGAATGTCCGATGGACAACGCAGCCCTTTGGGAATTGGGCCTGCGCCTCTGGGGGTGTTGCGTCGCAACTGGCGGGAACAGCTCGCGGGGACTACTCTTCGAGGAGGCGAGGCGCACGAGTAGTTGAGGCAGCCTTACGCGTATCCTGTCAGTGCGCCGCGTCACCCAGCGATGTGATTAGGGGACTGTGCGCTCTCCAGCTCATTAAACCTGGATAACCGCCAATCCGGAAGTTGCACCATTTTTGGTTATGGAAGGGTGGGCGACGATCCGACCGGAACTCTCTGGGGCCGTCAGGAATGCTCGGAAGTTAATCTACCCACCGGAAAGCAATGCGGGAATACAATGAGGCAACGGGAAATCTACATGTCCTGGCTTCTTGCTTAAGAGGGCATGAACGCACGTGCAAACGCGCCCATTCATGTTGGCCAAGTGGTATTTGGATTGCGTCACCGTCGAGGGTGACGCGGCGATTGTCTATTGCACGGAAATGAACTGGCGCGGAGTGCACCTCCGTCTCTGCAGCATTCTCTCCCGAATTGGCGGTAACCTCCGCACGCGCACATCGATTTCCCCCTACCGGCTGAATTCCGATGATGGCCAAATCTCCGTGGAGCTTGCAAAGTTGGGAGTCACGGGAACCTGGGAGTCCGACAGCCTTCCCTTTGAGCGGGTCGTATATGAGCAGCGAGCCGGAAGTATCCGGTGGAATTGTCTCCAACCCAGGTCCTCCGCGCAGGTCTGCATTGAGGATCGCGTGTTGCGCGGTCTTGGGTATGCGGAGAGTTTGACTCTCTCGATCATGCCTTGGAAACTACCTTTGAAACAGTTGCGCTGGGGAAGATTTGTCTCCCCTCAGGATTCCCTTGCGTGGGTAGATTGGCAAGGCTCCTATTGCACCCGTTTCGCTGTCCACGGCAGCAGGGAATGCACGCTACTATCCGTTTCCGATGCGGAGGTCACCGTTCCCAATGCAATTCTGCGCATCGAGCCGGGCATTCCGTTGCGAAGCGGACGCCTCGGAGAGACTTTCTTGACCGATGCCCCGACACTGGGAAAGCTATTCCCTCATTCTCTCTTCAACGTGATCGAGCGCAAGTGGCTGTGCCGCGCGGTACTCTCCACAACAGATCATAGTTCTGCTGGTTGGGTCATTCACGAGGTGGTCCATTGGAAGACTTAAGCCCGCGCTGGCCGAAGGTTCTCTACGGATCCCTCTTTGTCGCCGTGCTTCCCGCCTTGTTGTTGGTGTGGGCGTATGCCACGAGAAACGCAGTGACGATCGCAACTCCTCAGTCCGCTCTCTGGGGAACGGTGCTGGCTGTAACGGGGATGGTCACCATGCTCCTGGGAATGCTATCGCTTTGGAAATACGGCGGTGGCTTACCCATGAACGCGTTTCCCCCTCCTCGATTTGTTCGTGGAGGAATCTATGCTCTCATTCCGCATCCTATTTACGGAGGATTCGTCCTGATCTGCGGCGGATTGGCCATTTTCTCCGGCTCAAGCAGCGGTCTGCTCCTCGTCACTCCCAGCGTGGCCATGGCGAGCGCGGCGTTGGTTCTTGGCCACGAACTTCCAGATTTGCGGAGACGATTCGGTGCGCAGGCTTCGTTTCCCTGCCAACCCACCGAACCAAGTGCTTCGCCGTCGATTCTGTACCGTCTTCGCATCTCCATTGCAGTCCTGTTGCCCTGGCTGGCCGGATACGGATTGATCTGGGCGCTCGGCAGGCCGCCAGGCGCCATCGCAACGTATATGCCCTTTGAGCAGCACCTTCCGATCTCTGTTTGGACGGAAGGGCTCTACGCGAGCACCTACGTGATCGCTATACTCACGCCGTTCCTGGTGCGCACGAATGAGAGCCTGCACCGTTTTGCAGTGCGCGGCTTGACCGCCATGGCGCTTATTTTCTCTCTCTACCTGTTGTTGCCGTTCTTCGTCCCGCCTCGCCCCTTCCAGCCCTCGTCCGCAATCGGAGAGCTCTTACTTTTGGAGCGCACCTCCTATTCGGGAGTGGGAGCATTCCCGTCTTTTCACGTTGTTTGGGCGCTAATCGCCGCCTCGGTTTTGGGCCAGGGAAGCTTGTGGCGACGCGCATTTTGGTGGACATGGGCAGCTCTGGTATCGATAAGTTGCGTGACGACGGGGATGCATTCTGTGCTCGATGTGCTGGCGGGAATTGCCGCGTTCGTGCTCGTGATGAACGCGGGCCGAATTTGGACGGTCATCCTTCGATCGACGGAAGGTGTTGCCAATTCGTGGCAGGAACTTCACTTTGGCAATGTAAGAATCATCAACCACGGAGGATATGCCGCCGTCGCCTCCTTCGTTGGCATCGTCGTCATCGGCGCATTGCTTCCCGCCCGATGCGAGCTGATACCTGTCAGCATCTTCCTCTGCTCCATCGCCGGGGCAGCCTTGTGGGCGCAATGGGTTGAGGGCTCGCCTGCTCTTCTTCGGCCTTTGGGATTCTACGGCGGAATGCTGGGAGCCATCGTTGGCGCCATCCCTGTCCTCCTTCTTGGGGTCAACCTGTGGGTAGCGCTGGCAGCCATTTGCGTCGCGGCTCCATGGATCCAGGCATTGGGACGCCTCCGCTGTCTCGTCCAGGGATGTTGTCACGGGCGGGCCACGGAATCGGTAGCAGGAATTGTCTACTCCCATCCTCGTTCCCGCGTCTGCCGGCTTGCACATCTGAAGGGAATTCCCATTCATGCCACGCCTGTCTATTCGATTTTGTGGAATCTGTTGACCGGTCTTTTCCTCTTGCGCATGGCCACGCTGCAATGCTCTTCGACCATGATCGGAGGAATTTATCTGCTCCTCTCCGGCTTTGGCCGATTCGTTGAAGAGGCCTATCGGGGCGAACCGCAGACCAGGATTGTGTTCGGACTCCGCTTCTATCAATGGATCGCGATCATCGCTGTCCTATCAGGCGCGGCGGTGACGACCGTGCACGGACCTTCCATGGCGCAAGGGTTCCAATTTCGCGTTTCCACGTTGCTGCTCGCCACCGGATGCGGGGTGGCTGCCTGGTTTGTCACGGGCGTTGACTTTCCCCTATCGTCTCGACGATTCGCTCGCCTGACCTAGATTGCGCTGCCCTGTAGGCGGACGCTGTACGAAGATTTGTCAAAGGTCCGAGTTGACGACAATCCAGGCGCTACGCCGTTCCGGGACCCTGCGGCGGTTCCCATTACTAAACCATCGCAATCGCGACAGCAGGAGTAGTGGCGTTGCTTGTTGCCAATTCTGACCGGACCCCTCGCCAATCCGCGAACCAAGAGACTACGGTAATCGCATCAGAGAAGACCGGGACGATGACGCGCAATGAAAATCACCGTTCGGGTTGACTGAGGGCTTCGATTTCCGCGCTGCTCAGGGTGCGGCGATAAATTCTTACGTCCCTGACGTCGCCCTTGAAGAAGATGCCGTCGTCGTGCTGCGCGCCGATGAGCAGGGGACCGGAACTGCCGGTCCACGGAGCCAGGTTGTCGATGATTTTCACTTCATGACCGTCGACAAACAGGAGCAGTTCACCCAGCGTTTGATCGAAGACAGCGGCCATGTGAATCCATCGATTCACAGGAAGGCCATTGCCGGCGACCCAATAATCGTTCCATCGCGTGCCATAGGTGGTGGCGCCCCATTGGGTCGTGGGGTTCGGGCCGAAACCGAGGCGCCATTGCGACGCTCCGCGATCGCGGCGGCTCACTTGAGCGACCCAGGCGGAGTAGGCCGCCGGGTTCGCGGCGCGAATCCAGACGCTGACCGAGAGAGATCCGGCAGTACTGTAATCGCCGTCGTTGGGAACCTCAATAAAATCGCCCTGACCGCCGAAGCGATATCCCCGACCATCGGGGACTGGACCAGCGCCGTGCACGATGGCAACCTTCTGCGGGTGGCAGAGGTCAACGGCAGTGCCGCTGAGCGGGAGATGTGCAATGAGTCCTGCGTTGAGTTCAACGGATTGAGAGTAGTTGTTGCCTGCGAGACCGTTGAGCGCGAAACCGGCAAGTTTGCGCAGCCTGACTGCGTCATCCTGCCTGCCCTGCGACTCCAACCATGCAAGGACATTCTGCACCTCGACGGAATCGAAGCGGAAATCGGCGGCGAATTCGGCCTGCAGGCTTTGCCACATCGCATCGAGGCTGGCTGTGTCTTTCGACGCCAGGGCATCGAGCAAGGGGCGAGCAATCGAAAACTCCGGCAAGGGATCGTCGTTGAACGCGGAGCCAAAGCGGCGAACCCACGCATGACGTCGCCGTTGCGCCTCGCTCAGATAACGTGCCGGGCCATAGGCGACCGGGGTGTCGGGCTGGCCAAGAGTCTCGAGGGCACTATAAAAGGCGCGCATTCCCACGGAGCCGTGGGTCTCGCCGGGGAACACCTGGTAGTGAAATTCGACATTGGCGTTAGAGGCTGCTTCAAATGTCTTCGCATAACGCAACGAGCCGACGGCGATATCCGTTTCCTCGTCTCCTCCCGCGCCAACGAATACGAATCGAGAGGTCGCGGTGGGTTGCGCGAGTGCGCGGTCGAGAAGGGCCACGAAGCGATCGTCAAGTCCCCAGCTAGGGCTGAGAGCGATGGTAGCCTGAAAGACCTCAGGGCGGCGAATGAAGGCGTAGAGCGAGAACATGCCGCCATTCGAGTGACCGGCCAGGATGTGATAGTTCCCGATAGGGTATTCGGCAGCGATGTGAGGAAGGAGTTCGTCGGCGATAAAGGACAGGAAGCGGTCCGAGGGGCCGAGCGCGAATTCGCTACCATCGAGTGTTGGAGTGAGATCGCGCCCACGGTCGGTGTTGACGATACCCGCGATCAACATCGGTGGCAGGCGGCCCGAGTAGACGAGATGATCGACGACCGCCGTGACGGTCCGGAAGGTCATCTCGGCGTCGAGCAGGACCAAGACGGGAGCCCCCGGATGAAAGTTCGGCGATTCAGCGATCAAAATGTCGCGATTCTCTGAGAGACACTTGGAGGCCAGCGTCTCCTGTTTGCCGATGGTAAGGTTGATGTCTCGGGCGGCAGCGCCTTGCGGGGTGGCGCAAAGAGCGAGAATTGGGACAAAACTCAGCCAACCCGCGTTCATCAGACTTCGATCCTTTATGGTTGTGGATTCGATGAGATCCCTGGGGTCAAATGGTCAGAGCGAGTGGACGTATGGGCACGAAGAAAATATCTCGGTATGGAAGGAAGTGTCCAATCAAGAGGATAAATCATCAACGTACTCATCGATGCCGATTACTCCCCGAAACTCGGCTTTCTCGAACCTAATCTGAGCCTTCAGAGCGGTTTCGGGCGTATAACCGCCCATCCGGAAGTTACACCATTTTTGGTAAGGGAAGAGTTGGCGACAATCCAGGCACAGCCCTATTCCTGGACCCTGGGGCGTTTTCGGGGATCAATCCTGTCGGTTGAACTGAGAGCGTTCGATTTCGGGGTATCACGAGGGATCATCCAACCGACGCCGGCCTGTCGGCTTGACGGGACAAGACAGCTGTTACTCAAGCAGTAACTAATGGGAAAGCCCGCCGCACCGGCTACCGGTAATACGCCCGGAGCCCAGCAACAACTTCGCTCTCCTATCCTCAGGCCTTCCCATCGTGCCGCTTGTCCTACACCAACAGGCACAAAATTCGCCGGGCAGACCAAGAATGTCTTCCCCGCATATGGAAGCGGAATTGAAGGATATGGAATGCGATACGGCGCTGCTCTGGCAACCCACGTTTCGGCCGACCTGTTGAGCAGAGCTGCTTACCCCGCAATCTTTCACCAAGACCTACGTTACTTCTATAAAGGCAAAGGAAGCATCGGGTCGCGCGTGCTGTATGCCATTTCTGCCGCCGTGATGGCCAGAGACGACGATGGACGGTGGAGGCCAAACTACTCGAATGTGCTTGGCAACTTTTCGGCCGTCGCCATCTCGAATCTCTATTACTCTTCTTCTGACCGCGGTGCTTCGCTCGTCTTCTTGAATGGCCTGGCAGATACGGGCGGCGATGCGGCGGCGAATCTGGCCCGCGAATTCCTCCTGAAGCGGTCTACTTCGCACGTCCCCAAAGGAGCGACCGGTCAGCCACAGTGGACCGATGGCCAATATTTGACGCTTGGCCGCTCTCGACAAGAGAATCCAAAACATCGAGATCAATAGGAGCCGGGGTCGGAGATCTTGAGCACGATGATGCCAGCCGTGTAAGTCTCCGATCTCAGAGGAAGGACTCCTCCATGTTCGGTTCGTGTTACTTCCCTTGCGTTCGAGCGAAATCCATGGCCCGCATACTTCTCAACACCGTTCGCCCGCAATGATCTTGGCCTGGTATGCGCGAGTCTGGGAACTATCAGATTCGTTCCACCTCTTCTGCAATTGAGCCGGCTATCCAGCTACGTCGCAACATTCTCCAGCCAACCTTTGCGCAAGCCAATTGCCTGTATCATAACCAGCGCTCCATCGGTGAGCGCCACAACGAGCCAGCCAGCGTTGAGCGTGCTTGTGAGTACCTGTGAAATCACGAATACGGCGACGCTGGTGCCCGTAAATGCGGTAAGCAGCCAGACGATTTCGAGCCTTCGCCTGCATCCATTGCAGGCGACCACGTACGCGCCGTAGAGATATGCAAGGCCCACGGCGAACACGAAGGCTCCAACGAACGAGAGGTAAACCATTGCAGCCGCGGGTGCGTGCAGTTGCATGAGGCGCAGCGTGAATGCAGGAGCGATGAGGAGCAGCGAGCCAGTTGTGGTTTCCGAGGCACCGGCAAGCAGTTGGTAAGCGAAAAGCATTGAGCGGTTCATGCAGTCTTCTCCAATTCGAATACTTCAGAAATGGCGTACGACTTTCGCAGCAATGCAGCACAGTCGGCAAGCCAGTTAATCGAGGCACCGAGAGCCTTATTGTTGGCGCCACGTCATATCCACGCGCACCGGAATCTCATTCTTGATCGGAACTGTGAGGAACGACGGGCGCTCAATCTTGAAGTCCGAGCAAGTGAGCGGAATGGTTCCAGTGATTCGGACTTCACTGCCCCGCTGTGTGCGTTCAAACGGGACCTGCGTGTAATGAGCCGTCTGACCCGCAAACTGAACTTCGAGGTCGGCGTGAATCCACTGTGAGGCGATCTCGGCCTGCGCAAAGTGCGCGCGCACCACGATCATGGGATATTGTGCACCGCGCGTCGCCTCAATCATGTGCAGATCGCGATTTGTGTCGCCGGAATCAAAAGTCTTGACTTGGACGGCGATGAGGAAATCACACCAGCCGGCGTGGCACACGCCCTTGCCTTTCGCAGCGTGGCTGGTTCCGTCAACTTCATGCATGGGATGCGACATGTGATAGCTGATCGTGGACTGGTCGGCTATCCACTGCGAGTCGGATTGCGCGAAGCCAGAAAGCGGGACGAGAAAAAGCGCGAGAAGGAGCTTCGCGTTCATTGTTTCTCCCAGAACTTAACATGGATCGGCCAGGAAACGGCGACGATGGAGGCGCCATAGGCGCATACAGTTGCAACGGCGACGGGTCCGTGGAAGGACGCGATGCCATGGACTTTTTCGCCGGCATTCTCCTGCTTATAAGCGTCATAGCCCAGAATGGGCGTAAGAATCATGCCCGGACCGTGAACGAAGGCAAGCGCTTCATGGAATCGAATGGCACCGTGCTTGGGGTTGTTAGGAATCTTGGGAGCGAAGATGGCGTAGGAAGCAGTGGTGAAGTAGAGCGCTGTTGTTGCGCCGCCGAGGGCGGCATGAAAGTCGAGGTTCGCGTTGGATGGTTCGGTGATGGTCTGGCCGTTTTTGCCCTTCGCCTTGGCCATCGGCCCGGTGATGAGCGTGGCGGCCATAGGCGCGAGTGTGATCAGGCCGAGACGCTGATGAATCTTGAGCATCTCGGTGCGTTTGTTGAGTTCAGCCTGCAACTTGGGATCCGCCTGCACTTGCTGCGGGGTAAAGCCGAGGTCGGACAGCGACGGTTGCTGTGGAGCAGGCGAGGGTGCGTTGGGCGGCTCGGGCTGCGAGGGTGGGGTTTGTTGTTGAGCGGCAGGTTGGGGCGCGGGTTTCTGTTGCGGGGCCTGGGCCGAAGCGGAGTTTTGTGCGGCGGTCAGGTTTGGGATGAGAAGTGAAAACGTGAGGATTCCTGCACGAAGGCTGAGCGAAATCGTTTCCGGATTCATCAATGATTCTCGCTTTCTTCGAGCAATCCAGCTGAACCGTGGTTGAAAGAAGGTTGCTGTGTGTCCGAATGAAGTAGAGTATATGCCCGAAGATGAGACGGGTTCCCTCACACGAGAGAAAGCAGATCGGCATACGTTTCCCAATGACATTTCATTCATTTCAAACGATAGATAATTCAAGTGACGCGGTCGAAACGCTGCGATGACAAAGTCGTCATTTTGGTGCAGATGGCGCGCGATTCAGTGACGGAATCGAATCCGATGTGTCTGTAAAGGTGTCACATCGATGAACTAAGATTGCGTTATGCGCCTATTGCTCGTGGAAGACGAAATCGATATACAAGGTTTCCTCCGGCGCTCGCTTCAGGAAGCGGGATACGAAGTGGAAGTTGCGCCAGACGCAAAAGCTGCTGAGCAACTTGCCGTCGAGAGCCAATTTGACATCCTGGTTGTCGATCTTGGATTGCCGGACCGGGATGGAATCAGCCTGATTCTGCGCCTGCGCGAACTGGGCCTCAGGGCGCCAGTGCTGATTCTCTCGGCTCGGCGGTCGGTGGATGATCGCGTCCGCGGGCTGGAACAAGGCGGCGATGACTACCTCACCAAACCGTTCGCGCTAGCGGAACTACTGGCACGGTTGCGCAACCTGCTGAAGCGCAACAGCCCGCAAGCGAGCGAGGCAACGCGCCTGCGCGTGCTCGATCTGGAGCTGGACCTGCTGCGGAGAGAGGCCACCCGCGGAGGACAAACTCTGCAATTAACGCAACAGGAGTTTGTGCTGTTGGAGTATCTGTGCAGGAATGCGGGACGCGTAGTGACGCGCTCGATGATTCTGGACCAGGTTTGGGGGATGCGCATTCAGCCGGACACGAACGTAGTGGATGTGCATATTTATAGGCTGCGCGGCAAGGTGGATGGAGCCGGGCAGCAGCCGCTGATCAGGACGATGCGAGGCGTCGGATATGTCTTTAATGACCGATAACGCGCCATTGCGCAGCGCAGCGTGGCGCATCTCCTTCCTGGCTACGATTGCGTTCGCGTGTGGCACGCTGGTCATCTTCGTGTTTCTCCACCAATTTGTGTCCAACGACATACAACGTCGGAGTGATGCGTGGCTTTCCGGTGAGGTTGGAGTACTCGGAGACGTTGCGGGGCGGACTCCGAGGAATGCGCTCTACGGCCGAGTGGTGGGTGAGATCGCAGAGCTCGCAGCGCGCGAAGTGCCAAACAAATCGGCTTCAGAGGGCAACGCCAACAATTCCGTATTTTTTCTGCAAACGAGCGCCGACGGACTCCTTCAGCTTTGGGTGGGTGCCGGCGATGGACAGTCTAACCTTGAGGCGATTAAAACGACTAAATTCCTGCCCGATAAGCCAACGGATGTGCGCGTATCGGGATTTCCAGTCCCGTTTCGAGTTGCCTGCCAACAGATAGGCGATGGCAGCCATATCTATCTCGGACTTTCCGAGCGGGACGAGCTGAGGGTGTTGACGAAGCTCCGCCTTCGCTTCTTCCTTTTGTGGCTGCTTGTCGTACTTTTGGGCTTCGGCATCGTGTTCCTTACCACACGGCGCATGCTCAGCCACGTCCGCAAGATAACTGAGGTGGCTTCGAGGATAGGCCACTCCGACCTGAGTCGCCGCGTGCCGGCGACACGCCGCAACGACGAGGTCAGCCAGCTGGCCCACACGCTTAATCGCATGCTCGATCGCATTGAAAGCTCAATGCATCAGCTGCACACCATTACCGATGCTTTGGCACATGACCTGCGGAGCCCGCTGACCGCAATTCGTGGAAAACTCGAGATGTCATTGGTGGCCATGAACGGCGAAGAGAGTGCGGAACCGATCGTCTCGGTCATCGAGGAACTCGACCAACTCACAGATTTCCTTAACAAGTCGCTGGATGTTGCCGAGGCCCGCGCCGACGCCCTCCGCCTCACACGGACTGAAATCGATCTGAGCCAGCTTCTGGAGACAATGGTCGATCTCTACGAACCGTCGATGACGGAAAAAGGGCTGAACATTCGCTTAAGTAGCGAGAAGGGAATCATCGTGCTCGGCGATGAAGGTCTCGTTCACCGTATGATCGCCAACCTGCTCGACAACGAACTGAAACACCTTGCCCCTGCATCGAGTATCGATATCTCATTGCAATGTAGCGGCGACCTAGCAAGCCTAGTTTTTGAAGATGACGGCAACGGGTTCGATCCAGAAGTGCTGGAGCATCTCTTTATTCGCCGTGTAAAAGGAAGGAATTCGACCGGCCATGGTCTCGGCCTCGCGTTTGTCGATGCGGTAGCCCGCGCCCACAGTGGATCGGTTGATGTCGAGAATCGCAGAAGCCGTGGCGCGCGAATTAGAGTAAGTCTACCTTTGGCTCCAGAAGAAAGACGTCATCAACTCACCGCCACTGCGCAGGCAGGCTGATCAGATCGGAGCGAATACGCAAATTCAATTTCCGACTTGAAGTGCGCATTGACATATTCGCGGATTGACCACTAATTGCAGTTCTGGCGGGTGAACTGAACATTGAACGCGTGGAATGGCAGGATAGTACCGAAACTTCGCGTCCTCACTCTTGCGTCACTCCTCATCACATCCATCACTCTCGAAGGAGAATAATGGCAACCGTCACGCAATTCGCGCCCGGCTCAACCGGCTCCAGATTCAAGATTGTTCTCTGGATCTTCCTTGGCCTGACGGCGCTCTTTGTCTTCATCACATCTGAAGTTCTTCTCGTCACCGACTATCCCATGTACCACACCTACCGTCTGCAGGTTATTGCCGACCGCGAGCTGCTGGTCCCGCATGTGCTCTTCGGAGGCATCGCTCTGTTGAGCGGCCCCATTCAGTTCTCCTCGCGATTTCGCCTGCGCCACTTGAAGCTCCACCGCGTTCTCGGCCGCGCCTACGTCGTCTCCGTCTTTATCGGCGCGATCACCGGCATCGCCCTCGCCGCCGGCCGTCCCGGCTTGCCGGGAACCTCCATGCAGGCCGCCGCCTGGATCGTCTGCACCACAGCAGCATTCCTCACTGCGCGTAACCGCCAAATCACACAGCATCGCCAGTGGATGGCCCGCTCCTACGCCGTCACGTTTACATTTGTCTCGAGCCGCGTGCTCAACCTCTGGCCTCGTTACTGGAGCCATCTTGGAGACGCCTTTGCCGCTGTGGGCGTCATCGCCTTCACACTCGTTTCGCTGCTCGTCATCGACCTTGGCCTCAACTGGCGCGAGCTCACGACACGCCGCGCGTGAGCAATTTGTCACGATCGCGGCAACGCTTTATGCGGGAATGATCTGCTTGTCAAAGTCGGCAAGATGACAAACCGTTCATTCTCGCCGGTGCGAAAGATCGAGCAGCGCAGACTGTTGCTCCCCTTCTCGCCTGCACCTCGTCCAACAGTCGCTCTGGGCCCGAAGATCTCAACTTGAGCCACGACCGAATTGCAGCACCGGTCATGGAAAACCCAATAGACGCGGTAAAACCCAACGTATCGGATCCGAAAAAGGAGATTCCAGTTAGAACGTCCAGTCTGAATCGTGTACCTATTCCAAATGAAGTTTTCGTCATCGGTGGGGGTGTGGCAGGCTGTGCAGCTTCCATCGCGCTCGCGCGGCAAGGGCGAAGCGTCACTCTGATCGAACGCGAGCCCACACCGCGGCATAAGGTCTGCGGAGAGTTCCTGAGCGGTGAGGCGCTTGAGGATCTGCACGCGCTCGGGGTGGATGTGGCGTCGCTTGGCGCCGTACCGATCGACTACGTTCGCCTGGCCGCTGCGAGACGCGCAGCGGAGGCTCCACTGCCTTTTCCGGCGGCCTCGCTCACGCGCAAGGCGCTTGATACAGCGCTCATCGCCGAAGCCACTGCTGCAGGAGTCCGCGTCCAGCGCGGTCGCGGCGTGCAGACGCTGGTTCGCACGACAAGCAACGCCTGGCAAGCCACGCTCGACGACGGCAGCACTTGTGAGGCTCCAACGGTCTTTCTCGCGACCGGCAAGCACGATCTGCGGGGCTACACGCGACCGGAAGACCCGGAGCGATGGGTCGGATTCAAGATGTATTTCCGCCTGGCGCGCACGCAGTCCGCTGAACTCGCGCGCGCCTCAGAGCTGATGCTCTATCCCGGCGGCTATGGCGGAATTCAGCCGGTTGAAGACGGTAATGCAAACCTCTGCTGGGTGATACAACAGAGGCACCTTGCGCGCGTGGGCCATCGCTGGGAAAACCTCCTCGCGAAGATGCAGCAAGACTGTCCGCATCTCGCGATGAGGCTCGCCGGCGCAGAGCCCTTGCTCACCAAGCCGATCGCCATCACGCATATCCCATATGGCTTCATCCGCCGCACAACGGAGGAGGGGCTCTACTGCATCGGCGATCAGGCAGCCGTCATTCCCTCATTCACCGGCGATGGCATATCCATTGCGTTGCATACCGCGCGTTGTGCGGTCGCTGCCTATCTTGCAGCCGAGGCGGCGCCGCTGTTCCAGGCGAAACTGCGGTCGGGATTGCTGGCCCAGATGCGCCTTGCCGAGTTCGCGGCCAGCGGCTTGAATAACGCACTCGCACGCGCTGTATTACCGTTTTGCTTAAGACTATGGCCCGGCGTGATGCGCGTAACGGCAAAGCTGACGCGCGTTGCCCAACATGCCTCTGTGGCTGCCCATGCTGCCGCCAGCTAGAACGGGGCTATTCCTCCGAGGCACACAACTCGAATAAGCAAAACGCTCCAGGAGACACGCAATGAAATCCCTCGCAGCCTTCGCCCTCGCAGTCATACTTGCTCCAGCCGAGCTTGCCCAGCATCAGACCTTCGTCATCAATCCCGATGCCAGCGAGGTCAAGACGATGCTCAATACAACCCACGAGGTCGTCAGCGGCACCTTTCACATCCAATCCGGATCGATTGAGTTTGACCGCAGCACTCTCAGGATGTCGGGTTCGGTAGTCGTCCTCGCCGACAGCGGCAAGACCGGCAATGACAGTCGCGACAGGAAGATGAACAAAGACATCCTGGAGGTGGAACAGCACGCAACGGTCTCTTTTGAGCCGAAGACCTATGTCGGTGCCATCGCTCCATTAGGCAACTCGAACATTCAGGTGACGGGAATATTCACACTGCTGGGCACGCCTCATGAAATCACCGTCCCCATGCTGGTACATCTTGATGGCACCAGCGCAATTGCCAAGGCTCATTTTGTGGTGCCTTACGTCCAATGGGGACTAAAGAATCCAAGCTTCATGATTTGGAAAGCGGATAATGATGTCGCGATCGATCTCAATCTTGTTGGCACGATTTCAAAGTAGCCTATGGTTGTTATCACGGGTAGTCTGATGGCTTGTGGTCAACGCAGTGTGCTGGGTTGCAGTGCCTGCATGACGGAGATCAATTCGCAATTCGAGTCAGAATTGTGAGCCGCCAGGGCATCGGCACCGGGGAAGGCTAATCGTCAGTTAGCCGTTCCGGGCGAGTCACCGCCAACTCGGAAGCAACGTGAGCCAGATCACATTAGGGACGGATAGGCGACGATACACTCAAAACTTACCAAATGGACACCACCGAAATATGGTAATCCCGCTCACGGTCTCACTGACATCAAGCAAACCAAATTCGTCGCATTCGGTTCCCCGCTTCCGCCTATACTCAACCTCATGCTCCGCGTCTATCTTTCATTCCAATGCCGAAACGGCTGGCATTGCCAGTTTCTTGAGGATGACTTGAAGACCACGCTGCCCCGCAAGCTTCACTTCGCCTCGTCACAGAAGGTCATCGAACTCGTGGAACATGCGGCGGGATTCCCTGACCAAGATGCCCGGTCGATGGTGAATCAGGGTATCGAAATGGGGAGAGGCGGGATATTCCTGAATCTCACTGACGAGCAATACGCCGCGCTTCGGGTGCGGTGAGCGACTGAGATGACATTGCACTGAATGTGTCTCACATTACGGGTGCGGTCTTCGGCCATCCAAGGCGTCGGGCTTGCTCGTCGCTCAACTCTATATTGCGATATTCCACTTGCTGCATTTCGTGAGCCTGTAATACATTGATCGCCCGTTCTATGCTTGTCGAAAGCAGGATGCCCTTAAGCCTCAGGCGCATTTCATCTTCGCTGTCAAATTTGGTTTCTCCAGAGAGATGCAACATTGCGGCGTCACGTTTGGGATGTATCCGGCACAGGTATTTGTATCCACCACCACGCTCCGCGTTTGCAAAGTAAAGATCGAATCTCAATTCAGACCCCCTCGCTTCTTCATAATCGACTTAATCGATCGCAATCAACAACGTCTTGTTTATTTTTGTTTCGCGAAGAAGTCGTCGGCCGCGATCTGAGTCTCTTCGTGACTCTGCTCTTTGAGCTGTTGATTGATTCCCCATTCATGGCCGAAGGGATCAACGATCTTTCCGTAACGTCCTCCCCAGAACATGTCTTGCACGGGCATGCTCACGTGCGCGCCGGCAGCAACCGCACGCTCGACTACCCCGTTCGCATCGTCAACCAGGAGGGTGATGCGCACTCCGGTTCCACCGAGCGTCTTCGGTGACTTGCAGGTTCCACCTTCGTTCGGCGGGAACTCATCGCAGACGAAGAACTTGTGTCCGTCCAAAAGCAATTCGCCGTGAACGAGCTTCTCGCTGCCCGGTTTTATCATTCGGTGTACTTCTTCGGCGCCGAAGACACTTTTGTAGAAATCGAGCGCGGTTGGCCCGTTATTCACAATCAATTCGGGGATGAACTGGTCCTCTCGATGCATGGTTTCCTCCGCTTATGTATCGCTGCAACAATGATCTCCACTGGCAAGTCTACTGGTTCAAGTTCGCCCGACATGGGGGCAAATGTCACCGGGCATCCAGATCTGTGCGCAATTATGTCTTCTTTGAGATCGTACTCCTTGGGCTACAATGAGTGCTCTTGCCTGGCCGACACCGAAGCCATTGGTTGGATGCCGCAACCAACGCAGGGCTGCCCGCGTGCAGTCCGGGTTCTAACGGCGATCGCGTGCGGAGGGCCCTGGTCGGATGACCGGCTACTCGGACAGAACCCCCAAAAAGGGTAATGTCCGGATTGCCGACAATTCACCAGCAATTCGAAAAGCGGTCTCCGTCGACGGGCTGGATCAGTGTTTCGGGGCTCGGGCTGACGACGGCCAACCTCTGCGCAATCTCTCAGAACTCGATTCTGGCCTGAAAGGCGATCATGCGGGGGGAACTGTCGCCTCCCAGGCCGACGCCTAATAGGCCGGTTGGCGGTGAGATGGTGCTCTCCAGGGTTCCGAACTTGGGCGGAATATATTCTCCGGGCACGCCAGCCTCCACACTGCTGGGCAATGCGAAGTTGGGATGGTTGAAAGCGTTGAACATCTGCACATCGAAGCGCAGAGAGGTCTGCTCCCCCATAGGAAACCGGCGCGAGAGGTAGATGTCGGAGTCAGTGAAGTGGGGGCCGCGCACGGTATTGCGGCCGGAGTCGCCAAACTGGCAATCGGCGGGGGAATCGCCGCCTGTGCAGGCGCCGGTAGTGGGATCGACGACCGAGGCGAAGGCGTTGGGATTGAGCCATTGCTTGCTTCCGGCAACGGTCACGCCAGAGTAGGGGGTCTTTTGATAGAGCGGCTGGCCGGGAATGCGGCGGGCATGCTGCGGTCCATTGGCCTGAAAGACGCCGTTGCCGTTGGCCGTGTAGGGCTGGCTGAGGACGGTGAACGGAAGACCGGAGTGCAGAAAGGCTGTTTCAGATACCGACCAGTTGCGGAAGAGAGAGCGCAACAGAAGATGCTTGGACGCAAAAGGAATCTGGTAGATGCCGTAGGCGGAGAGGTTTTGGCGCACATCGTAGTCGCAGTTACTGTATTGCCGGCTCAACTCCCCAGGCAACGGAGTGAGAATGCCCTGGCTGGAAAAGGGGAGCAAGCCGCCGTTGGAGATTTCGTCGAGGCAATGACTGAATGTGTAGTTTGCGCTGAGCGTGAGAGAGTGGAGCTGCTCGGAGAGGCTGGTCTGCAGGCCGGAGTAGTTGCTGCTGGCATCGGTGCGGAATTCGTTGACGCTGCCGAATCGCTGGTCGAGGGGCTGCGCGTAGGGATAAGGCGTAAAACATCCGGCGCAGACAGTCTGGTATCCGTTGAGGCCGACCTGAAACGGTTCATGGAGGCCGCGGGTGCCGACATAACCGATGCGGACTGCGCCATGCGCATTCAGCTTCTGCTCGATGCCGAAGTTGTACTGGTAGTAATACGGCGTTTTGAGCGTGCCGCTGGGGAAGGTATTGAGACTGACGGCGAGAGGGCAGGTGGGGTCGCCGGAGACGAATCCTGCGCAGGGCGGGCCGCCGGCTTTAAAGAGCGACTGGAACTGAGCGTTGGCGCTCAAGGCCGCACCGGCGGCGCTGTTGGCGACGCCGGGCGCAATGGCAAGGCCGCCTACCTGGCCGCCGATGCCGCCGACGAAGGTAGGCGCGTAGGGAGCGTTGGTGGCGGCGAGATCGGCAATCTGGGCGGGAATGATGTCGTTAAAGGCACCGAAGCCGAGGTGGATCACCGTGCCCGGCTCAATCTGGTAAGCAAGGGAGACGCGGGGCTGCCAGACCAGGATCGGCGTGGAGGGAAACAGAGCCCGCACCTTAGTCTGAACGGCCTGGTTGAGCGGCTGGTTGACTCCATGCGAGAGATCGAGAAACGAGCCCGCCGGACGCGCGAAGAGGCGCTGTTGATTCACGGGGTCGGTGTTCCAGGTCGTCCTTACGCCGACGATGAACGTGGCTTTGGGCGTTGGCTTGTAAGTGTCCATCGCGTAAAGGTCGAGATTGCCGGCAGCTATCCGCTCATTGAACGAAATGGGAAAGGTCCAGCTCTCTGTGTAGGCCGCGCCGTAGGTGAACTCGGCGAGATCGTCATAGACGGCCGCGGGCACGCTGCCCTCACCCAGATCGTAGTCGCTGACGTCGATGCGGCGAGTGTTAATGCCGAAGCGGTATTCCTGCTTGCCCCGGATCCAGTCGAGATTGTCGTTGACCTGCCATTGGGTGACTTTGCGGCCCTGCGGATAGGTATTGTCGTTGCCGCCGATGGTGGTAAAGGGCGCATCATTGCTGCCTGCGGCGAGGACGATGGGGAACGTCTGCTGCACCTGGGCGAAGTTGTTGGGCTCAAAGATGCTGGAGTACCAGCTTGCGCCGGGATTGAACTGGTTGACGAGATTGGGACGGAAGATGTGCGTGTAGCCGGCAACCAGCGTGCGCTGTGGCTGCGGAGAATACGAGTTGAAGATGACGTTGATGGGATCGGTCCAGGCGGCTTGGAGGCCGGTATCCGACTGAAAGCGGTACCAGACAGTGTTGCTGGCATTGAGGGCGTTGTCAATCTTGACCACCACTAGGTTTTCGTGGTCGCTGTTTTGAAGCGACTCCTCTCGCTGGTTGGCGCAGCCGCTGCCGTTAAAGAGGTTGCCGCTGTTCTGGGTGCCGGGGAGCAGCGCGCCGCTGGCATCGAGCGGGCAAGAGCTGACCGGGACGGGCGTTCCGGCGGTGTTGCCGTAGAGGCCGAACATCGATTGGTAGAAGGCCACTTCAGCAGGCTCGGCGGGGAGCGCGGTCCCGGTGATGGGGTCAACGCCGCCAACCGCAAGTTGGCTGAGCACGTATTGTTGATAGGCCGGAGAGGGATCAACAGCCTGAGTCACAATCGGAAGCGCGATGCGGACGCCCTCATAGGCTGTAAAGAAGAAGAGCTTATCCTTTCGGATGGGTCCGCCGACGGCGAAGCCAAAGTGGTTCACATTGGAGCGTGGCTTGGGAGTAATGTTGCCCGGCATGTCATTGGCGTGGAGAAAGTAGTCTTCCGCGCTGAAGAGCGAGCCATCCCAAAGCTCATAGAGGTCACCGTGAAATGTGTTAGATCCCGATTTGGTGAAGTAATTGACCTGCGAGGCGCCGTAGCGGCCCTGATCGACGGAGTATGAGTTGGTGTTCACCGTTGCCTGATCAACCGCATCGAGACCGAGGACCAGGTTGGTGGAGAGGCCGATGTTGAGGCCGAGCCAGGGATCGTTGGTGTCGTAGCCATCGAGGATGTAGCCGTTTGAGGTAGCGGGAAGGCCGTTATACTCGACGTTGCCATATCCACCAGGGGCCTTGGCGTCGTTGGAGGAGCCGGCGGTGTTCATCAGCGCTCCAGGGGCGAACTGGGCGACGAAGGTGAGGTCCGAGCCGGCGTTGGGCAGGTTGGTGATGGTTTTCGCTTCGATGGTGGTGGTGGTGTTGGGATTTTCTAGACTGAGCAGCGTCTGCTGGGCGGTGACCTCGACGGTCTGCAAAGCTCCAGATACAGCGAGATTGAAGTTCAGCGCGGCGGTGCGGCCAACTTCGACCGCAATGGGCTGCGAGATCTGTTCCACAAATCCTGGGGCGCGCACGGAAACGGTATAGGTGCCGGGATTGACCTGAGAGAAAAGGAAACGGCCATCGTGGTCGGTTTGCACTGTGCGGACGGCCCTTGTGTCGACTTCCGTGGCCGTGATGTCGGCACCAGGCAGGGCGGCGCCGGAGACGTCGAGCACCGTGCCGGAGATGGCGCTCGATGTGCCGCTTTGCGCCAGCAAAGGATACGAATTAACGGCGGTTAATAGCAAAGAGAGGGCGATGATTCGGGAGGCTCGATTTGGAAGCATGCATGACCTCCGAATGTCTTGCTGGGGCTTCCCGCGGGTCTGCAAGAGCCAACCAGCTCTCTCTGCGAGAAAAGAGGAAAAGAATAGAAGGCAACCAGATTTAGCCTTGCCTAATTCTTAGGTTCGCCTAAAATGGGGTAGAAGTCAAGTTGCAAAAACGAGGCCGGGCCATGGAACTACGCCGACAACATAACGCAAATTCAGAATCGGTGGACAACTATCTGAAGGCCATCCTCGCCCTGGGCGAGCCGGAGAATCGGCGCGTCAGTTGTACAGCGCTGGCAATCCGGCTCGGAGTGGCTCCAGCTTCGGTTACGAATATGCTTCAAAAGCTGGCGGCTTCGACCAAGCCGCTGGTCGAGTACGAGCGGCATGGCGGGGTACGGCTGTCGGTGGAGGGAAAGCTGCGCGCTCTAGAAGTGCTGCGTCACCATCGGCTCATCGAGACCTTTCTTCATGAGGTGCTCGACTACCCGATAGAAGAAGTGCATCAAGAGGCAGAGCGCCTCGAACATTTCATCTCGGAGCGATTCGAGGAACGTATCGCCGCCAAACTCGGGAACCCGAAATTCGATCCGCATGGACACTGCATTCCCACTCTCGGCGGGAAAATGTCACAGCAGAACTCTATACGATTGACGGAGATTCTGGGACGAGGCACATTCATTGTGGAGAGCATCTCCGATGACGACGCCACACGGCTCAAGTCACTCAGCACTAACGGCATCGCACCGGGTGTGCGCCTGTGCGTGAGGAGCTGGCAGGCAGAGGACGGGTACACCGTGACTGTTGGAAGCTCAACCAAGGCCTTGCATCTGTCACGCGATGCCGCTGATGCAATAAGAATCCATCATCGACACTGAATAAGGCCTGGATGACCGGCTACCCGGCAATTACCTTTTCGTCAACATTCCCGCACGTCTTCGGCGTGGATGATGCTGCGCATTCCCTCAGACTGCCGGTGGCGGGATTGCTGGGTATGGGGTGGCAGCATAACGTTTCAACCCGTGGCAGTATATTCCTGGAATGAGTGGCAGGATTCACTGAAACCAGCACCCAGCTACCGATCGCTGTCTGCTAGCTATCCAGAAACTCAATCCGCTCTAACCAAATGGTCCGCTTCGTACCGAAGGTGTCGAGGGTAACCATGTAAACCCCTTTCCAATGAAACATCCATCATGGGGAAGCGGGGCACATTCTTACACCCGGATCTTGTTATGGGTTATCTTGAGGGGCCGGGAAGGCTGAAGTCTGCGCCTGCATCGCGATTCACCTTTTCTGTAGCGACCAGGTCGAGGTGGTCGATGGGGATTTCCTGGTGATGCTGGTCGAGGATATAGAGGGTGGTTGGGGTCAGCAGGTAATTATGAATCTGCTCGGGAAGGCGGCCGTCGTTGAAGACGATCGTGACTGGTTCGCCGCTTTCCGATGCGGCGTCCGGCTGGGGAGGATTCGACGACGGCCACGCGGGAAGCGGAGGCGGCTCCGGCTGGCTCGTCGGATTCGGTCTGGTTTGGGTCCGTCCTGGAGGCGACTGCTGGATCCATCCAGTCGCGATCATCCGGGGTCAAGTTCTTGTGAATGGAACAGATTACGGTCGCCGGCCGCATCGTCGGAGATGACTACGGGTTGCATCGGCAGGGACATTGTGATACCCTACCGGGGTTGGGGTTGTGCGGATTTAGGTTCCGTGCAACACAACTCCTCCGGCCGTACTCGGATGGTGTGGCCCTTTTAGAGTGAGGGCGGGCGCCAAGTTAGTCGAAGTCTAGTAGCAGGACACACTCCCAACCCAACCTAGGTAATTTACTCGCAGTTATAGCGCGAGAGGAGTGTATCTGATGTTACCCAAGAAACAATTCAGTTCCAATGGGAAGCAGGAACTCGCTTCCGAGCATGAACGTGTCGGTTCTCTAATCGAGCACCTTAATAATGACGCAATCGAGGATTGCCAGCGTGCCTCTATTTCACCGGCGGAAGTCAAGAGTTGCCTTGAGGAGTCTGCACGCCTTGGCTGGGAGGATGTGACCGGGCAATTCTTCAATGACGATCATTGCTTGGAAGACATCAAGACCCTGTTGCTCCTCTTCAAGAAATGCGATCTTGACTGGACATTTAGGCGGCGCGTTAAGCTCAAACCGGGCCGAGGAGGTTGGGTCAACCGGCGATACATTTGGGACCTCAAAGACGGATCCGGGAAGCTGCGGGGAGTTGGGATTGACGCATCTCTCACCAGGACCGGGGTCGTTGTCGATTCCTTTGCCTTCTACACCTCAAAAACAGTCCAATACCTGCTCTTGCTAACTGACCGCATTATTAACGAAGGCGTATGTATCCGGGAGGGGTTGGAACAGGACACGGAGGAGTTGAAAGAGGAGTTGGCAGCTTGGAAGAGGACTTTACGACTATGAGCGCCCTGACGAAACATTCACGCAAACCAGTAGTGTCAGCGACGCCGGAGGACGTTATGACGCTCGAAGAAGCGGCGACATTCCTCCGCGTTCACCGAATCACAATCGTGAGGAATGCCGATTCGTTGCACATCCCGTATAAGCGACTGGGCTCGCTCTGGGGTTTTTCCCGGATCGAACTCGAAGCGTGGATGCGAGAGCAGGACAGCGCGGCGGCCTGGATCAAGAGACACAAGAAAGGCGTGGGCTTGATCTCCCACGCCTTTTGTGTATTTGGAGATTCTAGCCCAATCAACTTCCCAATCGACGCGTCACTTCGTCATTCGCTAACTGCTCCGAAGCGGCCACGCCGGGGCGGTTGAGGCCGCCCCAGACAGGCATCAGGTTAAGGGAGTGAACTACGCGGCCTTTGCAAGCCGCATTGCAGCGCGCCGGGCGTTATGAGCCGCGGTGTGTTCCTTATTGGTCACAAGCTTGAGATGCTTCGGATTCACGCAGAGCTTATTAAAGCAGACGTGATGAATCTCCCACCGCCAGGACCCATCTGGGCAAGGCTTAATAGGAATGGGTCCGTTCGCTTCGGACCAAGCAATCCGGTAGGCGTATTCTGGTTTGCCGCTACCAGGGAGACCGATTGTAGGGTAGCGGCCTTGGCTGGAACGGCTTCGGTTCCATTCCCAGCACGAGGTTACGGGGTTGACGGTGTATTTGCCTTTCAGGCGCGAGGCAGCACTGAGAGCAGTTCCTCTGGATCTCATGTTCTTTGTCCTCATCCGGCAAGGAGGCCGGAGGGCTAGTCGCTCGACGGCGATCTAGGGTTTAGAGTTTGCTCGAGCCGGGCGGCTCGACAGCGGTATTGGGCTAAGCCGAGGCTAAAGAGACTTGCTGTTGCCAACGACGGGCTGATCGTAGTGATGCGTGATCCAACTTCGAATCCAACTTCACATTAGGATTGAATAGGTGAACGTTGCGGAAATCCCATTCACAGTCGGGATCGTCTATTTGCTTCAGAAGGTACTGAATTCCGCATTGCGACGGATTATATGGTTCAATGAATGCCAAATCGCTATTCGAGGAGTTTGTTCGGCCAACTTGGCTATTCCATATTCCGGAGACAAGTTGGTGCGGGATCGGTTTGGCAGAAGCCAGCGCCGCATGGATGTGAAGAGGAACTCGCTCACCGGACTTGGCTCTGGATTCCAAGGCCCGCGCATAACAGATTCTGGTACGCATACCACGTTCCACTGAATCGATCAACTCTGTAAACTTTCGATCTGCGGTCTCAGGTCTGGCATTCCATGGGAATTCCAAGGTAGCAACCAATTGCCAGGGCACTGGTTGCAACCAAGCAGCAACAGATTCAGCATAGGTTGACACGGGGTATCTCCAAGGTTATGCGAAGTGAACTGAAGGATAGAGATATATCAGGACAGAGGAATATCCTACGGCTCTCACCTGCCGGCTTTGGTTGCTAGTCCTATTCGCCGCAAACGTTCAGGTTATCCACCATTGCTTGCGCCCTCGCGGGATATATGTGGACCAACCATTGGACTTCTTACCGAAGGGTTTGATCAGCGTCCACGGGTTCTCCCACTAGACGAGAATTTCTCCGATGGTTCATGCGAGGGTTCCCACACTGGGTTCCCAATTGAAAATGACTGAAAGCTATCGATATGAACCCGAATGGCTTATGCGACTGAAGCACCACGCTTGAGATTCATAAGTTGTTGATTCTACAAGACATTGTCAGTTCGGGACCAGGGGGTCGGAGGTTCAAATCCTCTCTCCCCGACCATTCAAATCAATCACCTACAGCTTGAGCCGTTGGTTGGGGCACCCAAAAGGGCACCCATTCAGCGGGCTGTTTTGTCGCACTCCGCGATGTTTGCGCGGTCTGCGCAGGTTGAGCTGCGGGCTCTTCAAAGACGGCTTCGACAGCGCGAAAAACCGCATCCACTCGTCCATCCCACCAGGTCTCTGAGTAGACGTTCAGAGTGGTACCAGTGTCGGAGTGGCCCATGTTATCCCTGGTGACTTCAGCGCGGGCCCCCGTTCGGCGCATCAGGCTAGCATGCATCGTGCGGAAGCCTGGAAGTGAAAATGCTCAAGTTCGCATCGGCTGGGGCACAAATCTCCTTTGATCCTACTTTTGGCGGATACATGAGCCATTTGGGGCGGCGTAAAGTTCGACACGGCTCAAAACCGTCGTTTCTTGATGATGGGGAAAACGACCCTATGAGTGATCTGCAACACAGGTGCTGGGCACCGGGGAGTTCTAGATTTCAAAATGAAAGCGGTTTCAATCGCCTCCTGGCAGCGCCAGTTGGCGAGCATTTCGATCTCCGCGACTCCCGCTCGACCCACTTCAGGAGGTGGTTATGCAAACGATCAACGCAAAGAGCCTGCGAGCTCTGGTGCTTATGTTGGTGGTTATCCTCGTCGGCTCTGGCGTGCTCGCCATTGCACAAGGCACGAGCGGCAGTTTGACCGGACAGATTACCGACCAAACCGGCGCGGCGGTCGTTGGAGCAACGGTCACGCTCACCAACGTCGATACCAATCTTATTCAGAAGGAAACTTCAGACAACACGGGAAGTTACCTGCTGAAACCGGTGACGCCGGGTCAGTATTCGTTGACCATTACGGCAAAGGGTTTTGCCGTGTATTTGCAGCGCGGCATCATCATTACGGCCAACCAGTATGCGACCCAGGATGTGCACCTCAGGCTCCCTTCGGCTGCAAATGAGGTCGTCACCGTGACCGCCGACGCCGAGCTGATCAACACTACTTCGGCTGAGCTGGGATCGACGGTCAACGAAGCTGCCATCTCCGAGCTGCCGCTCGACGGTCGCGATCCTTCGAGCCTGGTTCTGCTGGCGCCCGGCACCGTCAACGTATTGAATCACGGCGGCGAAGGCATTCAGACCGGCTTCTCCTTCCCGACCGAGACCGGCGCCAGCGCCTCCGGCGGCCGCCAGGGCAGCACCTTCTATATGCTCGACGGCGTCACCAACATGGACAACTACAACCTGCTGACCTCGCCCTTCCCCAACGCCGACGCCACCCAGGAGTTCAAGGTCATTACCAGCAACTACGGCGCGCAGTTCGGCTTTGCGCCCGGCGCGGTGGTCAGTATCGCCACCAAGAGCGGCACCAATAGCTTCCACGGCGGCGCCTTCTGGTACGTCCGCAACAACGCCATGAACGCCACCGACTGGTTCAGCCACTCGGCCGATACGCTGCGGCGCAACCAGTACGGCCTTTTTGCCGGCGGCCCCATCAAGAAGGACAAGCTCTTCTTCTTCGGCAACTTCCAGGGCACCAAGATCATCTGGAACTCAACCAACACGTTGACCACCACGCCGACTGCCGCCATGATGACGGGCGACTTCAGCGGCCTGTCTCCCGATGGCGTCACGACGAACCTGGTCGGCCCCTTCAAAACCATCGGCGGCAAGCCCAACCAGCTCGACACCAGCATCGCCCAGTTATCTCCAGCCGCGCTTTATTTTGCCAAATACGGCATGATCAGAAGCAGCAACATAGTGAGCAACAGTGCGAACCTGACGACCGGTGTGCAGAGGGCGGACGGCGATATGATGTACACCTATCCGACCGTCCACAACACCTACGACGAGGGCACGCTCAAGCTTGACTACAACCTCTCGCCCGCCCAGACCCTCACCCTGCGCTCGTATACCAACTACTACGCGCAACCGTCTTCCGACGTTCCGGGCAACATGGAAAGCGCCTACAACCACTCGTCGTGGACGGCCACCTTCTGGAACGAGGATTATTACTTCAACAATATGGTGCAGCACAACTGGACGATCAATCCGAGTACTGTCAACACCGTCTCGGTCTTCATGAACCAGGAGAGCGCGCACAGCGCCGCCCAGGAGCTGGGCAGCGACGGAAAGCCGATGTGCTTCTCCAATAACGGCGGGGATTCTAATGGGGTGAGTATTGGGGTCAACGAGCCCGCGGGCAGCTGCTACATGGGCGCTCTCCGCATCAACTCGAACTACGGCTTTGAGAGCGGCTGGGATGAGCCCTCGGCGGAAGTCCGCAACACCCTGGGCTTAACGGATACGCTCAACAAAACCCTGGGCAAGCACTCCTTCACCGCAGGCATCGACCTTCTGCATCAGCACGCGGTGGAAAATACGGCGTATCCGACGCAGCCATTGATCGGGTTTGGAAGAAGCGGAACAGGCGGGGGCACGAGTTCCTATACCGGCGGATACCTGGCCGATTATTTGTTGGGCGCCGCATCCGGGTACATGCAAGGCGCCGGCGAGATTGCCGATGTGGCCGGCTGGCAGGTTGGTCCCTTCGTCCAGGACGACTGGAAAATTCGTCCCAACCTGACCATCAACCTCGGTTTGCGCTGGGATCCGAACACGCCTCCCGTCTCCCAAGGCAGCCGTGGCGCAGCCTGGGTCCCCGGCGCGAACACCATCGCCGGTTTTGCGAATAGCACCCCCGGCAAGCAAAGCACCGTGTTTACCAATGCTCCCGCGGGACTCCTCTTCCCCGGCGACCCCGGCGTGCCCAATACCCTGATGAACAGCGACTACGGTTACTGGGAGCCTCGCATCGGCATGGCTTACCAGCCTAAGGCTCTGCCGCACACCGTCTTCCACACCGGCTTCGGCATATTCACGGGTCCGCTGCAGTACTCGGAGTACAACCACGCCGCCGACGTCGCCCCCTTCAGCCCCACCTTTAACTTCTCGGGATGGTGCTGGCCCTGCAGCTCCGATACTGCCCTCTCAGGCGGGATTATCCCGTTTGATAACCCGTGGTCCGCCAGCGGCGCCGGCTCTCCCTATCCGACAAGTCCTTTCCCGGGGACATTCCCCTGGGCGACGATTTCCTATAAGCCTGCGAAAAACGTTGCCATTCCCAAGGGCCAAATCGGCCAGGAATTCTCGCGCAACTTCAAGCTGCCCACAACCTATGCCTGGAACGTCTCGATCGAGCAGCAGTTCACCCCGACGACGGCCTTCCGCGCGGCGTATGTAGGCAGTGAAACCGATCACCTGTCGGTGGCCATCGACATGAACCCGCCGTACGCTTCAAAATTGCCCGTGAACTCGAGCTTGGGGGACATTTTCGAGGACCAGAGCTGGGCGACGGCCAGCTACAACTCGTTGCAGATGAGCCTGGATCAACACCTGTGGCACGGCCTCCAGGTGCAGTCCAGCTTCACCTGGTCGCATACCCTCGACATCGCCAGCAGCAGCAACATCTCCTTCGGCAATCCGGCGCTGGGCAATCCGATCAGCGCCGCGTGGAACCGCGGCAATGCCAACCAGGATATGCCGTGGAACTGGATCAGCAACTTTGTCTACCAGGCCCCTTCGTTCAGGGATAAGGGCAAGCTGATGCAAGAGACGGTCGGCGGCTGGCAGTTGAGCAGCATCATCACCGCGCAGAAAGGCACCCCGTTCTCGATTGGCCAGTGGAACACGGACCCCGGAGTCGGCATGTGGAATAACCGAGCCGATTTCGTCTCCGGCGTAGCCACCAACATGGGCAAGGGAAGCCGCTCAGATTGGGCTAACCCGAACAAGGGCTACTTTAACGAGGCAGCTTTCACCCTTCCCGTTTCCTGTGCCGACAAAACGCCGGGATGGTGCGGTTTCGGCGACACCAACAGGAACGCCTACTGGGGACCGGGCGTCTTTGGCATCGATTCATCGATCATGAAGAACTGGACGCTGATGGAAGGAAAGAGCTTCCAGTTCCGCTGGGATGCCTTCAATGCCACCAACCATCCGAACTTCGGCAACCCGGCATCCACCGTCAATCAGGCCCCAGGCGTTTTTGGCGTGATCAGCGGCATGAACGGCCACCCTCGTATCTTCCAAGGCGCCCTTCGCTTAACCTTCTGATTTCGCGCCTTAACCGGAGGCCCGGGCGCAATGCCCGGGCCTCCGTTTTTGGCTGGATGATTCACACATCCCTCAAAGCCGGGCGCCGTAGACGCTGCTGCCTGTTCCCTGTTCCCTGTTCCCTGTTCCCTGTTCCCTATTCCTTGTTCCCTATTCCCGATTCCCTGTCTTCCGCGGCACCGCGACCTCGATGTGAACGCCTTTCCCCGGCGCGCTGGTTAGGCGAAAGCTTCCGCCCGAGCGTTCAATTCTCTCCCTCATCCCTGTGAGCCCGAAGTGATGACCGTTCCCGCTCTCCATCCGTTCGGGGCCGAATCCGCAGCCGTCGTCGTCCAGGTCCAGGATCAACTCGCTGTTTTTGTAGGTCAACGCCACTCCCACGTGCTCCGGATGACCATGCAACATTGCGTTGTACACTCCCTCGCGAGCCACCATCAACAGATCGTGCGCGACGGGTTCAGTCACCGTGAAAGGTGTTCCGTTCATCGACCAGGCAATCGGCACCTGAAACTCGCCGCTCACCTGCCGCGTCATGCTTTCGAGCTTTTCGCCCAGGCTGCCGGCGTCGCTTTCCTGGCGAAGGTTCCAGATGGCCTCGCGCGCTTCATTGATCGTCGAGCGCAACTGCAATCGCGCAACATCCATCAGGCCGGTCTCCGCGCCATCTTTAACGTCATTCATCGAGAGAGCTTCCAGCAGCGCGGAAACCCCCGTGCAACCCTGAATCACAGTGTCGTGCATCTCGCGTGCCAGCCTGCTGCGCTCCTCAAGAACTGCTTCGTAACGCGCGCGCACGTGCCTTACCCGGTACTGGTAGATGGCATAGATCAGTAAGGCAATCAGCGCCACGCATGCGGCGATAAACCACCATGTGCGGTAGAAGAACGGCCGCTGTACGATAAGAATCGATGTCTCACTGACTGCGCCCGGATCGTTCACCTCGAAGGTTTGCACGCGAAATCTGTAGTGCCCCGCAGCCAGGTTCGTGTAGTCGGCCGTGCGCGCGGCGGTCGGCGTGCTCCAGCTCTTCTCAAAGCCTTCGAGCATGTAGCGGAAGCGCAGCCCGTCCTGGGAGCGAAGCCGAATCGGTGTGAAGTCAAACTCCAGCCGCCCGTTGCCCGGCCTTAGCACGACGGGGCTGTCCATCGCCACCGGCCGCCCGTTCGCAAGCACGGTCTCGATGTGCAGCGGGGGCGGCGGCAAGGGCGGGCGCCGCTGGGGAAGGATGTGAACGGGGCCGAGATTGCTCGGGAACCAGACGTCACCCGCTGCAGTCATGCTACCGGAGGACTGCGTGCCGCCGTAAATTTCGGTGTTGGCCGCCACCTCAGCGACGGAATAAAACGCGAGTGCGAGATGACGGGGTGACGAATCGGCTTGATTGTCTAACTCGCGGCGGCTCACCTCGGCAACGCCATTCGGCCCGCTCATCCAAAGGTGCCCGGCGCCATCCTCGAGAATCTGATAAATGGCGTTTCCCGGCAGACCGTCCGCGGATGAGAAGTGCGCCATCTTCCCGTCACGGTACCGGAACAGGCCGTTGTTACGCGTGCCGAACCAGAGACCGCCCTCCGCGTCCTCGTGGATAGCCCAAATCTTCATCTGGGCGAGACTTGTCGTCGCGGCATCGCTTAGGAATTTGCCGTCGCGCAGGTGGCTCACGCCACGGTCGGTGCCGACCCAGAGATCGCCGTCATGATCGTCGAGCAGAGCGCGGGTACTGAAGTAGGCCAGCCCGTCGCGCATCTGATAACTGACCACGCGCGGACGCCTGCCCTCCACAAAAATGTGATTCAGGCCCTCGTCGGCAGCTACCCACATGCTTCCGTCGCGGTCTTCGGTCATGGCGCGAACAAAGTTGTTCGACAACCCATCCCGCGTAGTCAAATGCGTAATGCTCCCATCCGCGATCCGATAAACGCCGTCGCCATCGGTTCCCACCCAGAGCGCGTCGGATCGGTCGCGGTAGACGTTGCGCACATGCACGGAGCCCACGCCTGGCAGGGCCTGCGGCGCCACCACGCCGTCTTTCATGCGGAACAACAGCGTGGAACCGATCCAAAAGCTGCCGTCGCGGTCCTGATAGATGGTTCCGAAGTCGGAATCGTTGGCCTTGGGCAGTGGAACGATGCTCACCTGCGCATCCGTAAGCCGCAACATGCCCGACTGGGTCCCGATCCAGAAATTCCTTTCGTTGTCCTCAAAGAAATTCAGCACCGTGTTGCTCGGCAACGAAGCGGGTGCAGTGATGTGCGCCATGCTTCCCGCCCGGTATTCGTAGATTCCCTGCCCGATGGTTCCAATCCAAAGCACGCCATCCGCGGTTTGGCGCAGCACGCGCACTGTTCCCGTGATTCCGTTGACGCGTTCGAATTCCTTCCCGCCCGCAACCATGCGGTTGAGTCCGGAAACCGTGCCCACCCAAATCGTTCCATCCGGGGTCTGCACAATCGATTTCACGCGGTTCTGGCTTGCTTCTCCGCGCATCGTGAATTCGGTCACGTTGCTGCCGTTGAGCCGAAGCAGCTTCGAACCGCCCACCCACAGGTTGCCATTGCGATCGAGGTAAATGGCGTGCACGGCCAGAGTGGGCACGTTTCCTGCCCCGTCAACGCGCTCAAATCGATCACCTTCCAGCCGCAGCAGGCCGTTGTCCGTTCCCGCCCAGACGTTGCCTTGCGCGTCCTGGGCCAACGTGCGCACAAAGTCATTGCTGAGGCCATCGCGCGTGGTCCAGGAACGGAACTCGCCGTAAGCGTATCGGGCCAGCCCGCCGCCTTCTGTCCCAATCCAGAGCGCGCCATCGCGGGAAACCATGAGGCAAAAGACGCTGTTTTCACGGAATGCTGGAGTGTTCTGGCGGTCAAAGACGACAAAATGCGACCCATCAAAGCGCACCAGCCCGCCTGTAGTTCCAATCCAGAGAAAGCCGTCCGGGGTCTGCGCGAAGGCCTGCACGGTCTGTTCTGGCAGTCCGTCGGAGGATTGCCACACACGGTGCGTGTATCCGGCAACTGCGCCGGACTGCGCCAGCGCACAAGCCGCCGCGCCCATGAGCAGCCCGAAGGTCAACACGCAAGCTCTTTGCATAGCGGCGCCCAGTATACCGCGAAGAAACCTTAGCCGCCGGGATGATATGTGCCCGAAATCGGTCGGAAATCCGTCTCTGATCCGACTTTCGACGGATTCACAAAACGACGCATGGGAATAAAGTGATCTTTCTTGAAGGCGATGGATCACAACCACGCTTGCAGGAACAGGCAGGCACGGAGCCTATCGCAATGTCTTCCTATATTCGAATTAGCTCGAAGGGCCCCTGGTTGTTTCAAACGAAGACGCTATTTTTGACAGGCTTCGTTCTGCTTGTCGCCTCTTCCGCCGTCCCTCCATCTCACGCACAATCGGTTGTCACGCCCATCCGCATCGATGCCAGCCAGCCCGGTCGCGCTCCTGCTCCTGCGCAATACGATGAAGGCTCCGCAACCACGCCTGCCGGGGTCACGCTCGGCTTGAACAGCCGCTATCTCACGCGCAATGGAGAGCCCTGGCTTCCAGTCATGGGCGAATTTCATTTCTCCCGCTATCCGCGCGCGCAGTGGGAAGAAGAAATTCTCAAGATGAAGGCCGCCGGCGTGAACATTGTCTCCACCTACGTGATTTGGATTCATCACGAGGAAGTTAAGGGCCAATTCGACTGGACCGGCCAGCGCGACCTGCGCGCCTTTACCGAGCTCTGCGCCAAACATGGGCTGTACGTGGTGGCACGCATCGGACCTTGGGATCACGGCGAGGTGCGCAACGGCGGCCTACCGGATTGGGTCATCCAGCAGGGCCCGACGCGCATCAACGATCTCGTTTATCTGGCCAGCGTTCGCGACTGGTACGGCCAAATCGGTGCGCAGCTCAAAGGGCTGTTGTGGAAAGATGGTGGCCCGGTGGTCGGCATTCAACTGGAGAACGAATACTCCATGCGCGGCCCGGGCGCAGGCGAAGCGCACATCCTCGAACTGAAAAAGATCGCCATCTCGAGCGGCCTGGACGTCCCGCTTTATCTCATCACCGGTTGGGACAATGCCGTGGTGCCGCCGCGCGCGGTCATTCCGGTTTATGGCGGTTATTCCGCTGCGCCGTGGGACAGCTCCATTGCCAAGCTCCCTCCGGCAGAAGTTTATGCCTTCCGGTTTCAAAGCCGCGTCGCGGCCAACGTGAATACTGACAACGCGCGTGGCGAACCCGATCGAACCAGATTCAACTCCGACAATTTGCCGTACCTGACCGCCGAGATCGGGGGCGGCATAGAGGACACTTACCACCGCCGCCCGGTGATTGCTCCAGATGACATTGCCGCCATGGTTCCCGTCATGCTCGGCTCCGGCGTGAACCTATACGGAACCTACATGTTCCATGGAGGCGAGAATCCCGACGGAGAGCGCACCACGCTCGAGGAGTCGCAGGCAACCGGCTATCCCAACGACCTGCCCATCAAGTCCTATGACTTTCAGGCCCCATTGGGCGAATTCGGCGAGGAGCGCGCATCCCTGCGCCGGCTCAAAGTTTTTCAGTACTTCCTCAACGATTTCGGTGCGGAGCTGGCGCCGATGACGGTGCACGCTCCAGAATCGCTGCCCCGCGATTCCACCGATCTCTCCGTTCCCCGCGCCTCCGTGCGCTCAACTGGCGATTCGGGATTCATCTTCTTCAACAACTACGTACGTAATTACGCCATGGCCACACGGCGGTCGGCGCAGTTTCTCATCCGCTTGCCCCACAGCACGCTGGCTGTGCCGCGCCACCCCGTCGATCTTCCCTCAGGCGACTACTTCATCTGGCCCTTCAACCTTCGCCTCGGCGATATCACGCTACGCTACAGCACCGCGCAGCTCTTCACGCGCCTCGAAAACTCCGGTGTAGAAACTGTCTACTTTGAAGCGCTGCCGGGAATCCCGCCTGAATTCGCATTCGACGCGAGCACGGTGCGGACCGCAAAGGCTTCGAGCGGAGAAACCACCCGCAATTCCGGCGTCCTCTACGTGAGCGGCATCAAGCCTGGCATTGAGTCGTCGATCGATCTCATTTCATCCCGGGGAAATTCTGTGCGGCTGGTCGTGCTGGGCGCGCAAGAGGCTGAGGATGCATGGAAGGTACATCTCGGTGGCCGCGATCGCCTGCTCATCACCGATCAGGACTTTCTGGCCGATCCCGATGCGCAGGCTGCGCATATTCTGCTGCGCAGTCGCAACGGCTCGCAATTTGCCTTCACCATCGCTCCTCCGCCCGCCGCTCCACTTAAAGCAGATGCGCAGCTCACCCAAGTCTCCTTGACCAGCCTGGCGGCGCGCTTCACCGCCGAGGCACCGCATTGGGACGATCCCGTAGATTGCCGCCCTACCCAGGCCGCGGGACTCGCGCCGCCGGTCAAGTTCGGCCCCGCTCAGGACTGGCGTCCGCATGGCGTAGCGCAGGCACCGGACGCGGGCGCCCTTCCGGAGGCTGCCAGGTGGCAGATTACCATTCCCGCGGGGGCACTCAGCGGGCTCAGCGAGCTCTTTCTCGAAGTCAACTATCAGGGTGACCTGGCGCGTCTTTCCACGGAGCAGCTGTTGGACGACAATTTCTACAACGGCAAGCCGTGGATGATTGGACTCAAGCGCTTTCTTGCGCTGGACCGACCCAGCACCTTCGAGCTGAGCATCCTCCCACTGCGCAACGATGCCCCGGTCTACTTCGAGCTTGCGCACTCGCCCGAATTCGCGCCGAATGGCCAAATCGACAAGCTGGACGACATCCGCCTTGTCCCCGAGTACCAGATTGAGATTAAAGCAGGAAGCGATTAAAGAACCATGCAGAATTCGGGCCCATTACGGCTCCCTATGCGTCTTGGAACTACGGCCTTCGACTTAGTCACCCTGCCGTGATCCCGCCTTTACATCGAGAGTCGAAAGGGAGCAAGCTGGAGGCATCCGGTGGAAGAATTGAATGGCATGAAGGAAGCGGCAAAGATCAAAGTGCTCATTGTCGACGACCACCCTATCATGCGGGTCGGCATTGCAGCCATCATCGAGGCCACGCCCGACATGACAACCGTCGCTCAGGCCGGAAGTGGCGAGGAGGCCGTCGAACTCTTCGAGAAATTCCTTCCCGACATTACGCTCATGGACCTGCGGCTCCCGGGGATGAGCGGCGTAGAAGCCATTCGGACTATTATGGTCCGCCATCGCAACGCAAAGTTCGTCGTCCTCACTACCTACGAGGGTGATGAGGATATTCATCAGGCTCTGCAAGCGGGCGCGCGCAGTTACATCATCAAGGGAATGCCGCACGACGCGCTGGTGAACGCACTGCGCCGGGTCCACGCCGGAGGCCGCTTTCTTCCCCTGCCTGTGTCGCGTGCACTCAACTCGCGCTTTCCCGACTCTGACCTGAGCGCTCGCGAGCGCGAGGTACTCGATCTCATTGTAAAAGGCAAGAGCAACAAGGAAATTGCGTCCGATCTTGGAATCACCGAGTCCACCGTCAAATGTCACGTCAGCGTCATTCTTATGCGCCTCAACGTAAGTGACCGCACACAGGCAGTCGTCACGGCATTGCAGCGCGGGCTTGTCCATCTTTGAACCCAGCCAAACTCGCATTCCGGGCGTATCAACCGGCTAACCGGGGATTACGACTTGGTTATTGCCGAGTAGCCGACAAACCAGCCGGAACGGGAGTTACCCTCTGGGAGGGTGGCCAACGACACCCCTGAGCCGGGTGCTCCTGGCGCCCAATCGTCAAAAGAAAAAGTTCGGCGCTTTGCTTCGCCCGGAAGCATGAAGCGATATAGTATGCGGCAAGGGCTCTCGGCTAACGATCCGGTAACGGTGAGGTGAGCCCCGCTCATTCCCTCTCGATTCATACCGAAAGCAAGGCCTCGTAAGAGATCGCTCACTATTTCGCGAAAGAAGGTTGAAACTCAGCATGGAAGGGTTCTGGTCGGTTCAGTTCGTCGGCGTGCAAGGCTGGGGCACGGGCGTTGTCATCTATATCGGAGGCCACGTATTCGGCGGCGACAGCGCCGTCATGTTCACGGGCACATACGATCAGCAGGGTGATGCCGTGACCGCTCAGATTCACGTCAAGCAAATTGCGCCTGGGCTGATGAACGTGATGGGCCGTAACGAATTCGATTTGGATTTGTCCGGAACCCTGGACGGAGACACGCTGAAACTTGCAGGCAACATACCCGGAACAGAGCTACGCTTGAAAGCAACCCTTACAAAGCAGTGCGACCTGCCCACAAGGGCTTAAGGAATCCGGGGACGGGAAGCGCGCGCTAGACGCTTGGATCGGCCCACTGACCTATGAGCAACAGTTGAGACTGACCTGCATTCCGGAAATAACAAGTTAATCAACACCCGGGGCGCAGTGTTGTCAAAGTCGAAACGGACGGTTTGGCGACCATCCAATCGGAACCCGCAGCTCTGGAACCGACCGGGCCTGGATTCGAGCTATTCAAATGATGCCGCCGATTCGGCGAGAACACAGGTCCAGCAGAGGCACTGAATCAACGCGGGACGATTAAAGAACTTGCACTCCGCGGGCCCATGCTCAAAAAAGCGGGAGCCCAATGATTGCCAAAACTCAATGGGTATAAATGCGCACGTAATCCACCAGCATTTCGGCCGGGAACGATGTGGTGCTGTTGGGAGCTCCGGGCCAGGAACCACCCACGGCCAGGTTGAGGATGATGAAGTTGGCCTGGCCTGAGTCAAACGGCCACACTGAGCCGCTCAGGCCCTTGATGCTCGAAGGCGTATAGGTGATGTAGGGCTGGGCGGGATCGTCGACGTAGTACGCCACGCTGCCCTTACTCCAGATCATGCCGTAAGTGTGCCAACTGGCAGCGGTCTGGCCGGTGGAAAAGTTGTAGACAGTACCCAGGTTGCCGCCAGTAAAGCCGGCGCCGTGGATTGAGCCCTCGTTCCAGTCGGGGGTGCCAGCCGCATTTACGCGCTCCAGCACGTCCATCTCGCCACATGCCGGCCAATTGACAGTGGCGATGTTGTTGCCCATAAGCCATGCGGCCGGCCAGAACCCCTGGGCCTCCGGCACCTGCGCTCTGAATTCTATGCGGCCGTACTGAAAGCTGAAAAGGCCTTGCGTCTTGAGGCGCGCCGAAGTGTAGACGCCTGCCGACGGCTGCTCGGCCGCAATATGTAGATAACCGTCGGTGCCCACGTAGGCATTCGGGGCGGAGGGAGTGCAGGGAGAAAGCGACGAGCCCCATGCGCAATAATCTTCCAGCTCCTCGTTGCCCCAGCCGCCCGCCCCCATGTCGTAGGTCCACACGGTGGGGTTGGGCTGCGCGTTGGCGCCCGTTGAGTTGGAGAATTCGTCGCTCCACACCAGCGTTCCGGATGGGATATTGAGGGCAAAACTTTTCGTGGCTACTGTGCTTTTGGAGTCGCCCACCGCCGCGGCGATGGCGTTGACGGTCAGGTTCGATGCAACGAGAAACGGCGCCTCATAGATCTGCGAAGACGTGGTCGGTGTCGATCCGTCTACTGTGTAGTAAATGGTTGCGCCCGACGTTGCCGAGAACAGGCTGACCACGACCGCTCCGTTGAGTGCTGCGGCGGTAGTGATGGAAGGGGCGGCGGTAGCCGATAAACTCGATTGAGAGCTTTGTGCCGCACTTCCGCCGCTACTGCAGCCAGCCACGACCAGAATGCCTGCAGCCAGCGCACACCTGAGCCGGATCCTCTCGGCATTCGACATGGCATCGATCTCCTCTCTCGTCCTATTTGTCCATCTTCGCGCCCGTCATGCGCGTGGAGTTCGCCTTTGAAAAGTCTAAGCCCCAGGCAGGCAGAGTGCCGCTGCCCGGAGCCGCCTTGAGTTTAAAAGGTCAACGGCACGCCGAACTGGCCCACGCGTTTGCCCTAACGGTTAAGCGTAGGAGCACTATGCGCCCAGACGGAGTTTTGGCGAGGCACAACTTAGACTTTGACTTTAACTTGGCTCGGGACCAGAGGGTTGGAGGTTCAAATTCTCTATAAATCTAACCTTTCGTAAAAGCAGGAAAATGTGCGACGGCACAACTGCGGCGATTCTGCCTCCACGAGAGCCCCGGACCCGTTCAAGCCTCGAAATCGACCTTCCGATGTGTGCTGCGGTTTGCCTGCTTTGTTTTAATGTGAGACGGGAGGCTGGACACTTGCTTTCATTCATCGCGATGGAGAAGGCGCGAGCGATGCGAGCAGGTGAAGATTCGCAGCGTGTGACAAGCCGCTTGACAATCCCGGAGCGCTCTGCTTTCATCTTGGAAAGTTCACAATGCGGTGCGATGTTCGCCTTTTGACAAACGGTTGTCTAAGTATATGCGAATGTCCGCTGCGTTCAAGCGATTGGCGTCCCAGCCGCCAAAGCGAAGAGGGAATCATGACTTCGAAGCGGATTTTTCTCGTCCTTCCTGCCGTTCTCATCCTTTTTCCAACCACATCTCGGGCGCAAAACACACCGGATGCGCAGGTCTGGCTGACGACGGTCGACCGAAGCGCATTGCTCACTCACCAGCCGGACGCTCTGCGTCTTTCCGATGCGAAGAGCGACGCGCCGGCGATTGAAGTGAACGACATGCAGCAGTTCCAGCCTATCGAAGGGTTCGGGTTTGCGCTGACGGGCGGGAGCGCGCAACTGCTGATGCAGATGACGCCGGAGCGGCGAGGCGAGTTGCTGCGGCAGCTCTTCACGACAAAGGGAGACGGGATCGGGGTGAGTTATCTGAGAGTAAGCATCGGCTCCTCAGATATGAACGATCACGTTTACTCGTACGACGATATGCCGGCTGGCCAGACTGATCCAAAGCTCGAGAAGTTCAGCCTTGCGCCGGATGAGGCGGCCGTGATTCCAGTCCTGAAGGAGATTCTGGCCATCGATCCGGAGATCAAGATTCTGGGGTCGCCGTGGTCGGCGCCTGCGTGGATGAAAACGAACGGCGCTGTGAAGGGCGGGGAGCTGAAGCCGGAATTTTACGAGGCGTACGCGCAGTACCTGGTGAAGTATGTCGAGGGCATGAAGGCGGAAGGGATCAACCTCACTGCCATCACAGTGGAGAACGAGCCGCTGAACCCGAAAAATACGCCGAGCATGGTGGTGTTTGCGCAGGAAGAGGATGAACTGATTGCAAAGCACCTGGGGCCGGCGTTTGAGAAAGCCGGAATCAAGACTGAGATCCAGGTGTACGATCACAATCCGGATGTGATTTCGTATCCGCTATCGATCCTGGCAGACGCCGCGGCGAGCAAGTATGTGGCGGGAACGGCATTTCATCTGTATGGCGGCGACAGCAATAGGCTGACGTGCGTGCACAACCAGTATCCGAACAAGAATCTTTATTTGACGGAGCAGTCGGTGGGCGGGCGGCCGAGCGCGACATCGATTGACATCGCCGAGCCGGTGAGCCGCGTACTGATTGGCGCGACGCGGAACTGGGCGCGTAATGTACTGCTGTGGAATTTGGCGGCTGATCCCCAAGCGGGCCCGCACACCAATGACGGCGGGTGCGCGATGTGCTTTGGTGCGATCACACTGGACGGCGACCAGGCGCAGTTCAACGTTGCCTATTACGCGCTGGCGCATTTCTCGAAGTTCGTGCCGCCGGGTTCGGTGCGCATCGGATCGAACGAACTGGAGCAGCTTTCGACAGTGGCGTTTTTGACGCCGGACGGGAAAGTTGTTCTGGTCGCCGCGAACACCGGAAATTTTCCGAAGACTTTCCAGATTGAATATTACGGGCGGAGCGTGACGGCGACGCTGCAGCCGGAGTCGGCGGCGACCTATGTGTGGTGAAGGTGAGAGGTGACGGCGATGAACCGGAGAGAAAGACGAGCCGGAATGCACGCTGCGAAAATCAGGTTGGGTGTGGCCCTGCTGGCTGGAGTGCTTGCGAGCGGATTCGCGCAGGCCGGGGCCGAGGTGCCGAAGCCGGACCTCGGGCCGAATGTGATGATCTTCGATCCCTCGATGCCGGCCACAGAGATTCAAGCGCGGATCGACAAGGTCTACTCGATCGAGGAGAAAAGCGAGTTCGGGCCGGCGCGCTACGCGCTGCTGTTTATGCCGGGGAAGTATCACGTGGATGTGCCGGTGGGATTCTACACGCAGGTATTGGGGCTGGGTGCAACGCCGGATGCGGTGGAGATTGACGGCAACGTGCACTCGGACGCGAGCCTGCCGCACAACAATGCGACCTGCACCTTCTGGCGCGCGGCCGAGGGTTTCTCAGTGACGCCGGCGGGCGGGACGATGCAGTGGGCGGTGTCGCAGGCAATTCCGTTCCGGCGGATGCACGTGCGCGGCAACCTGGTGCTGCACCAGAACCGCGGTTGGGCCAGCGGCGGGTGGATGTCGGACTCGCTCATAGACGGCAACGTGGATTCCGGCTCGCAGCAGCAGTGGATTTCCCGCAACAGCGAGTGGGGAAGCTGGACAGGATCGAACTGGAACATGGTGTTTGTGGGTGTGGTATCGCCTCCCGCGGGCGAGTGGCCATCGCCGCCCTACACCAAGGTTGATCGCGTCCCAGTGGTGCGCGAGAAGCCTTTCCTTGAGGTCGACAACAAGGGCAACTGGAGTGTGCGCGTGCCCGAGCTGCGGACGGACAGCAAGGGAATCACGTGGCATGGCGGCGCAACGCCAGGACGATCGATTCCCTTGAGTCGTTTGTATGTTGCCCGGCCAGGCGTAGATACTGCAGCGAGCATCAATGCGCGATTGGCCAAAGGCAAAGACCTGCTGTTCACACCGGGGATCTACGAGTTGGACGATGCGATTCGCGTGACGCGGCCGAACACGATTGTGATGGGGCTGGGATACGCCACGCTGAAGCCAGCACATGGAACCGCGGCGATGACAACGGCGGATGTGGACGGGATCGACATTGCGGGCGTGCTATTTGACGCGGGTGTGGAGAATTCGCCGGTGCTGCTGGAGGTGGGTCCGAAGCGAAGCAAAGCGCGGCATCTGGCGAATCCGATTTGCCTGCACGATGTGTTCTTTCGCATAGGCGGAGCGGGAGTAGGAAGTGCACAGGTTGACCTCGAGATCAACAGCTCCGACACGATCGTGGACCACACGTGGATCTGGCGGGCTGATCACGGTTCAGGCGTGGGCTGGGACAAGAACCTGAGCGCGAACGGAATGGTGGTCAATGGTGACGACGTGACCGCCTATGGATTGTTCGTCGAGCACCACCAGCAGTTCCAGGTTCTTTGGAACGGCAACGGCGGGCGGACCTACTTTTACCAATCGGAGATTCCGTACGATCCTCCCGATCAGGGGAGCTATACGAGCGCGAAGGGCGTTGAGGGCTGGGCTTCGTACAAAGTAGCTGATGGCGTGACGCGGCACGAAGCGTGGGGGCTTGGCATCTACAGCGTGTTCCGTCACCCGAATGTGGTGCTGACCCGGGCGATTGAGGTGCCGGAGACGCCCGGCGTGCAGTTCCATCACATGATCACTGTAGCGCTGGGCGACAAGGGTACGATTGAAAATGTGATCGACAACGTGGGCGGGCCGACGTCGATTCAACCACGCGTAACGCCCACGGTTGCCGAGTTCCCGCCGCGGTGAGTCGCTAAGTTGAGCGGCGGCGATCAGGTGCAGAAATCGAACCGTAGTGCTATGGTTTTCAGGCCCGGCCAGATGAACGAATCGCGAGACGGTGGCTCATCCGCTTCGAATCGAGCGAAGCTTCGCGGAGTCGTGTGGCTGCGCGACGGCCTCGGCATATTGCTCTCCATGACTCCAAACGGGCCACGCCAGGAAAGTGAGCGAGTTTGGTGCGGGATTGCAGCAGGACTGAGATGCCTCGAATAGAGACCGTGATTGGCTTCTGGATCGTAGCGATAAATCACCAGCGCGCTCATCGGGCCAGATCAGTACCTGAAAGCGTGCAACTGGCCTGGGCCAGACAGGATGAAAAGGAACAGTATTTGTTCCTTGGGAGTCGGCTTATAGTGAGTGAACCACTGCGCCCGGATGACCGGCGATGGGTCAATTACTAGTTTGACAACAACTCAGAATTGGCGAGTCTCGCCTGGAACGATAAATATCGACTCGGCTTCTCGCCACCGTTCATACAACAGGCCGCCTCATCAGTTACATCGGCATCGATCACCCAGTGAAACTTGGATACGATGCTGTTTCCCAAGGTACAGCCAGGACTCGGCGTCGCTCTGCCTTTCTACTGTCCGCTGCTGTTTGCCAAGGGCTGCGGCCGCGCCATCAGGAGCGCCAGCACGATGCACAACAACGAGAGGTAGCCGAGCAGGCGGAAGTTGTCGGCGTAGGCCAGGACCGTCGCCTGATGCTGCAGGTTGTTGTAAATCAGTCCCATCGCCTTCAAGTGCGCCGTGAACAAGTCGAAGCCACCGGCCACGAACTTCGCCGTCAGGGCCTGGAACGTGGTGGTGTAAGTGCCAGTCCCCGCCACCAGGTTGGCGCCCAGGTAGCTCTGGTGAATTTGCTCGCCCCGCACCACTGCGGTCGTCAGCGCGGCGATGCCGATGCTGCCGCCGATATTGCGCACCAGGTTGTAAATGCCGGCAGCATTGCCAATCTCCTGCCTGCGCAGCCGGCCCATGGCCAGCGTAGTGAGGGGCACGAAGACAAAGCCGCCGCCGAATCCGTTCCAGACGTTCGCCCATGTAATCGCGGCCATCGAGATGGTCAGGTTGAGGTGGCTTAGGGCCAGCGTCGAGCCTCCGAAGATAGCCAATCCAATGGCGAGCAGGATACGGCTGTCAAAGCGATTGACAAGGGCTCCCACCACGACCATGCCGACCATGGAGCCCAGCCCGCGCGGACTCACGGCCAAGCCGCTGTCCATTGCCGAGTAGCCCAGCGACGTCTGGAGAAAGAGGGGAAGAAAAGCGGTGACGCCGTAGATAAGGACGCCGTAGAGGCCGGTGAGGATCGTGCCCAGGCAGAAGTTGCGGTTCTTGAGGATGCGTAGCTCCACGATGGGATCGCGGCACCTGAGTTCGCGTGCGACGAAGCCCGCAAACGCCATCACCGACAGCGCCGTCAACCAACGGATCCAGTCTGCCTCGAACCAGTCCGCCTCCTGCCCCTTGTCCAGCACCAGTTGCATGGTACCCAGCCAGATCACCATAAGGCTCAGGCCGATGGAGTCGATGGTGGTGCGCACGGCGTGGCGAAGATAGGGAGGATCCTCGATGTAAAGGTTCGCCATAAACAACGCCAGCAGGCCCACGGGGATGTTGATGTAGAAGATCCAGCGCCACGAATAGCTGTCGGTAATCCATCCGCCCAGCGTGGGGCCGATGACCGGTGCTACCACCGTACCCATCCCGAACGCGGCCATCGCCTTGCCGTGCTTCTCCGGCGGAAAACTCTCGAGCAGGATCGATTGGGTCAGCGGCGGCATGCTCCCGCCGCCCGCTCCCTGCAGGATGCGCGCCACGATCAGCATGGGCATGTTAAGAGAGATGCCGCAGAGGACGGAGGCCCCAGTAAACGCCAGGATCGAGAGCATCAGCAACCGCTTGCGCCCGATGCGCCGCGTGATCCAGCTCGAGGCAGGCAACAGGATGGCGTTCGAAACCAGGTAGCTGGTCAGCACCCATGTCGATTCGTCGGTCGAGGCCGAAAGGCTGCCGGCGATGTGCGGCAGGGCGACGTTGGCGATGGAGGAGTCAAGCGCAACCATGAACGTCGCCGTCATCACGCAGAGCGCGATCATCCATGGATTTGCCGAGGAGCGCCACCTCGTGCGCGCCACGGTCATATCGTCCGCAAGAGATGGGGATTCGGTTCGGCTCAATGATCAGTCTACTCCCGCATCGGCCAGGAACACCTTGGGTAGCAGTGGGCGCATCCCTGAGAGACCTTGGTGCAGCCCGTCCATCGATTGAAAGCGTTATCGGCCCAATTGATCTTCGTGTTTTCCAAGTTGCTTCGTTTCTCCTCTCGCCGATAGAAGAGTAGTCAATTCGAGTGGATACTGCGGGTACGACCGTCACACATCCTTGTGTCACGAAGTGAATTGCCGATTGGATGCGCCAGGTGGTTAAAGGAATAGTGCTTTTAGGTGTTCAAAAAGGCCGAATTGCCCTTCGCGATGACGGACAAGGTCAGTGGCTCAAAGCGAGAGCTGCGGAGCGTTCAAGGGTCGGTGCACTCGATTACTTGGACTCGATCCCGCCTGGGACTAGGCGATGACGGGTCTGGAAAGCAGCAATGATCGCCACCGGATGGGGCACCCACGAACGGGCACCCATAAGAATGTGAATGACAAGTCTGGGCAAGAATGAGCAGGTTTGTTGGGGTTTGAAGCGCCACTTCTTAGAATGTTACGTTGTTGTTTATAAATAAGTTGGCGTTTTCTGGATCAGGGGTCGAAGGTTCAAATCCTCTCTCCCCGACCAACTTGTTAAGAGCATTTATTTCAATCACCTATAATCGAATCCATCGGGTGCTTTTGAACTTTTCACAATATGGCCACTCGGCCAACTTCCGATTTGGCAAGCCGACTGGCATAAATACGCCTGTCAAGAAAGTGGTTGGATCGGTAGCTCAGGTTGGCAACCAGGACGACCGATAACGTTCTGGGATTGTGCGTTTTCCTGGCGAGCTGCAGCATCCGCCGAAGAATCTGCCCATACGAGTAAAACCGACCGTTGAACCGGTTTACCTCCTCCACTAGTTCCGCCCAGGTAAGGTGCGCGTAGCTGGCCACCGGATAAGTCAGAGTGTAGTACTTCCAATCCTCTGGGTAATCGTTCGACCGGATCCTGCCTTCGCGCTCCATTTGAGCGTAGAGCTTGGTTCCGGGAAGCGGAGTAAGGATCAGAACATTGGCGGCGTCGATGCCGTATTCCTTGGCCGCGCGAGCGATTGTCTCGCCAATCCCTCGCTGGTCCGTGTCGATTCCTATGATGAAAGAGCCCACAACGCATATGCCGTGCCGTTGAATCCGCTGGACGGACTCGCGGAAATCTCTCCCCTTCTGGAGGTTGAACTTCTTGCCTAAGGCCATCAAACCTTCCACGGTGGGGGATTCGAACCCGATGAACACGCCTTGGCATCCCGCACGCGCGGCGAGCTTCAGCAGTTCGTCATCGTCGGCGAAGTTCATGGTCGCCTGGCATATCCAAGGCCGGGTCAGCCCCTCTTGAATCATCGCCCGGAAGAGATCCTTGGAGTATGCGAGATGGTCTTCGCGAGTACCAATGAGGTTGTCGTCTACAAACAGGATGACTTTCTCCCGGATCAGTCGCAGCTCTCGAATGACATCATCGACGGGCCGGCGGCGGTACGTGCCTCCATTGAACGCGGTAACGCTGCAGAAGATGCAATTTAACGGACAACCACGCGTGGTTTGTACCGAGCCGAGGTAGTACCGTCCGTGGAGCAGGTCGTGGCGAGCAGGCGGGATTGAATCCATGTCGCTGATGCCACCCTCATACATCCTGCGCAGGGCATGGTTGCGCGCATCCGCCAAAACCTGCCCCCATGCCGATTCCGCCTCTCCCGTAACCACCGCATCCACATGCTCCAGCGCCTCATCTCGACAGAATGTGGCATGAATGCCTCCCATCACCACGGGCACTCCCATCGCGCGGTACAGTGCTGCGACTTCGTAGGCCCGCGGCGCCTGAGAAGTGAAGGCCGTTACACCGACGAGATCAGGTTTGGGCAGACATCCGTAATCGGGATGGCCCAGGTTCTCGTCGATCAGTGTCACCTCCCAGTCCGGCGGCGTCAGTCCTGCCACCACGAGAAGCCCGAGCGGTTTCCAGACTCGATACTTGTTCAGACGGTTCCAATGAACTTTGTTCAGGCTGACGACCGGATTGTCGGGATTAACAAGATAGAGTCGCATCTCTTTCCTCCCGGTCTACTGCCCTTCCCGGTCTACTGCTCGATTCGCTTGCTGCAATTTGGTGTCTCGTTCTTCCAGGTGGCTCTCCCGGGCGGCAATAAGGATACACCGAACTCTGTCCCCCTTGCTGGCGACTGTTATCGCCAGTTGAGTACAAGTTCCAATCTTCCCTACCTCTGACAAGAAACTGACCGAGCGGTCATAGTCAAGAGCAAAATGGAAGCGACACGTGAAGGTTCATTCCTCTCACTTCGGGATGACAAACAAATGGGAGGAGGCGATAAGCCTCCTCCCATTTCTCTTGCTGGCCATTCGCCATTGACGATATCGGGCGATGGTTTCTATGCGACCTTGCTGAGAACCTTGGCTTCGAGAACCTTGTCGCTGCCAACAGTCACCTTGATCTGCTTGGGCGTGGCTTCGGCCTTCTTGGGAAGGTTAATCTTCAGCATACCCTTGTCGTAGTGGGCGCTCACCTGATCGAGATCCACGGAACTGGGCAGCGTGAACGACCGGGTAAACTCTCCGTACTGCCGCTCGACACGACGGAAGTTCTCCTCTTTCTCTTCCTTTTCGATCTTGCGCTCACCATGGACGGTGAGGGTGGTGTTCTCGATACGGACATCAATGTCCTTTTCGTCGATGCCCGGAACTTCGAGCTTCAACGTAATGTTGTGCTCGTCTTCGTAGATGTCCACCGGCGGTGCGTAGCTGGTAGTAGTTAATGCCTCTTCCGGGACTTCGGGGCTATACGACTCACGGAAAAGACGGTTCATGCGATTGAGGCGGTCTTGCATCGCGGAAAACTCACGCAAAGGCTCCCAACGGGTCAATAGGGTCATAACGCAACTCCTCTTTTGAGAAATCTAAGGGGGGGAAAGCTTCAGATGGGCTGACTTAGTTCAGGGAACCTGAACGAGTAAGAAGAGGTAGCTTGCTCAATTACGACGCTAGGCTTATGCGCTGCTGTTGTCAACCCGTGGTTCGCCAAAATGGCGATCTGCTGTCGAATCAGGCGGATGAATTGATCTATCCAGTTTGATCAGTCCGGTGCTCTCGGTTTATGCCAAATCGCCGATGCACTCGTTGAGCATTGCTTCCGGGAATACCCCAGCTTCCGAGTTCCAGACGGATAGCCGTCAAACCGGAGATTAGCTCTCCACGGCCAGATTCAGGCCTGAGCGTGCTCTCGGGTCTCCAACGTTTCGGGGCGGAGCAGAAGAGTTCTGAAATCGTCCTCTAGCGCCGACCAATAATTTTCAATGGCTTTCGAACGAGCGCGTCTGACTCCCTGGCATTAGCCCAGGGGCTCTAATCCTTCATGGATTGCGGCGCGGTCTGAGCGATCTCTTCCGTGTACTTTAGGGCTTCCACGGAGTATCCCAAAGCCTTCCGGGCAAGCTCTTGGGCGGAGGCGTGATCGCCGGTGCTATGCACATGGGCAGCGGCTGCGTGTGCGTAAGCCGCCTGGGTGTGGAGTTCCTCTAGATGCGACTCCCTGGTCCCTGTCATTGTCTTCTCCTGATTTTCGCGGGATCCCATGCCTCTTACATTCGGAGTCTTCTATGCTGCACCAGAAAAAACTGAGCAGTTTTATACACGGCCAGCGGCGGCGAGTGCCGCAGCGGTGCCGGACCCCATCGGCGAGGCGCGGAGGCTATCGGTCACAGCGCGTGGTTCCTATTGCTCAGACAGGGGCGATGCCTGGGACTAGTTTCAAGAATGTAAGGGTAGATTAATGATGGCCCCGATCAAGCAACGGGAATTCATGAACTGACACAACCCCTTATGTAGGCTGCTGTTGCCGGGTTGATCTTAACGGCGCCAAAGCATCCCACCTTAACGAGGGAACCGCAGACACCTTAAGGGGGTCTCAAATGCGCGGAATCAGAATTCTATTCGGTACAACAGCACTGCTTGCCGGCGTGGCCCTGGCGCCAGCCGTTCAATCACAGATCTACGTCAACCTTGGTGTTCAGCCCGTTTGTTCGTACGGCTATTACGACTACGCGCCATACGCTTGCGCGCCCTATGGCTTTTACGGGCCGGGATACTTTTACAACGGCATCTTCCTGGGCATGGGCCCATGGGCCGGGTGGGGCTACGGCCACGGCTGGGGCGGCCATCGGTTCGTCGCGGCTGGGGGCGGAAGCTATCGCGGCGGCGGTGGCGCAGCGGCAGCGCGTGGATATTCAGGCGGCGCACGGCCTAGCGCAGGTCGTGCTGTAGCAGTGCGTACAAGCGCTCCGCGCTCGTCCCAAGCCACACCTTCCCGTACCACGGCATCGCACGCAACAGCATCGCACGCGCCAGCTTCGCACGCGGCTCCAAGCGGCGGTGGTGGATCTCGCGGCGGTGGTGGCGGGTCTCGCGGTGGCGGCGGACGGCACTAACCCTTAGCCGCTGAATCAGGCGGCGAGTTAGACAACAAGCGGCGGGGCATACCAGCTCCGCCGCTTTGGTTTTGCTGAGGCGTCTCCTGTTGCAACGGACTCAGATTGGCATCTTGAGGGCGACAACTTCGCGCTATACGGGAACTAAGCATAGGTAGGGTCAACTTCAGGTTGATCGGCAGCAGGTTCAGTTGATCGGCAGCACGTTCATCGGTCTCTTCTCCGGGAGAAGGACGATCGGCGAGGATGAAGCTCCAAATCGCGTTTGGCAACTGGTTCTGCTGCATCCCACACCACTGCGGCTGCGCTCGAGACAGTGTTCTTCGTCAGGACCAGATGGCTCCACGGGGTGGCGGAAGTAAAACTGCAGAAGGGCAGGGACTTCCCTCGGGAAGTGCAAATCCGCAGGCTCCCGACCCTTTTGAGCACCTGCGCCGACGGATCCTCCCAAGGCCCAGGCCGCTTTATAAAACGCGGCGGCGTCCGGAGATCAGGTTGAAGACCAAGATGATCAGCGCGACCACCAGCAAAAGGTGAATCATGCTACCGGCTATGTGAAAGCTAAAGCCCAGAAGCCATAGGACCAGAACGACGACGAAGATTGCCCAAAGCATATTCAACACACCTCTCTGCATTGTGTACGCCTGAGACGGGAAGCCCGGCTCAGGCGCACCCAATGCGTTCACAAACGGCGGTTAGTTCGAAGCTGCCGCCTGGGCCTTTGCGTCCCTGACTGCATCGAGGAACGGGCGTGCCGATGCAGGCGTCGCCACTTCGCCGCGCAGAACGCGGTGTGTGGAGATGTCATGCCCGTAGAAGGCATCCATGGAATCGTTGTCCCGGCGAACATCGGCCCCGGTCAGCGTGAGTCCGGCAAACAGGCCTTTGGCGCGCGAGTAGGTCAGGATTTCGGTATTCAGCTTCCAATCGGTATCGGCAGTGGCATGGCGCCCCACCGGCCCGGCTGCCGCGGAGGCGTCAGCTCCAAGCTGGAACTTGGCGTCTTCCAGGCGCTGCATTCCTTTGTCGCCCTGGAAGATCATGACCAGATCCACGCCTTCGACGCCGATCTGCAATCCCCAGCTTCCGCCGGTGATAACAAAGAACGCAGGCGCGCTCCAGCCGGCTGCGGTCCGGCAGGTGGCTAAGCCCTTGCCGTTCTCCGCGCCAAACACCAGGCCGCCCTTGATCATGTGCGGCACAACGGCAATGCACTTCGCGTGCTCCAGCACCTCTTGCGGAATGCCATTATCCGGCGCGGCCATGATCTGGTGCAGCACCAACGTTGCATTGTCGATCCGGTTCTGCACATCTTCGGGAGTTTCCGCCCAGGCAGTGGTTGCCACGCCCAGACTAACCAATGCTACTAACGTCATGAATCTTTTCATGCATCTCACCTTTTCTACCCATGCGCAGCGTTACCTTCATATTGCGCACTGAGGCGCACAAGGTATCCTCACTCTAGAGGCGTTAACGAGCAATGTCTGAGCAATAGGACTCTCTCGGTGGACGGCGGCCGATCCATCGATGCCGCGGAAGACGTCTTTGGGGTGGACTATACAATTTCGCAAGGTCGTGCCACAGCCCTCATGCAAACCCTCCGCGGTTCCCCTTGGCGCCAGCGACTGGGTGACTTTCCAGTGCCGGAAGCTCGCCGCGGGTCTTGAAAATTTTCGAGAAAAGTGAGCAAAATTGAACAGATTCGCCTGGGCCTGAGGGTGCAGCCTCGTGCTAAAGTTCCGCTGGGGCTGTGCGGCCGGTGGAATGCTGCGGATGTTCTTTTGAATGAGCAACTTGCTGGGTAGAAAGTCCCACTATTCCTGTTCCTTATGCCTGGCTGGTCACGCAAGGGAGTGCAGATTGAAGCGCGATGGGGCGGCGTTCTTGCCGCAAAGTCTCGGGCTATCGCTGCATCTGAAAGGAGCCTCCACGGATGGTTGAGTTCGATAAACCCCCATTTGATGCCGCGGCCTTTCTGATGAGCGCCGGGCTGGGGCGAAGAATTGTCCAACTGGAACCCAAGGAGAGTTTCTTTTCGCAGGGAGACCCTGCCGATTCCGTCTTCTATCTTCAAAAGGGCCGGGCAAAGATCACGGTCGTCTCGAAGGCCGGCAAAGAAGCCACTATCGCAATCCTCTCCGCAGGCGACTTTGTGGGAGAGGGGGCGCTCGCAGCGGTGCCTGGGCTGCGATTGTCCTCGGCAAGCGCCATTACCGCCTGCACCGCGCTCAAGATCATGCGGAAAGAGATGATCCGCGTCATGCACGAGGAGCATGACTTCTCCGACCTGTTCTTGAAGTTTCTGCTGGACCGCAGCATGCGCATCCAGGCCGATCTTGTCGATCAGCTCTTCAACTCCAGCGAAAAGCGCCTAGCCCGGATTCTCCTGTTGATGGCTGAATTTGGAGCGCAGGGTGAGCCGGAAGCGACGATTCCCAAAGTATCCCAGGAGACCCTGGCCGAGATGGTCGGCACCACCCGTTCCCGCGTCAGCTTCTTCATGAACCGTTTTCGCAAGCTTGGTTTTGTCGAATACGACGGGCGTATCCGGGTCCACAAGTCGCTGCTGAACGTAGTTCTGCACGATCAACTGCCTGACGACAACGCCGAAAAGCCCGCCATTTCCGGCATCCCGGGGGAGTAACTCCAAGCCAGCCGAAGACATCCGCGCAGTCCCTGTACAAAATTGACCAGTCTTGCGATTCCTTGCATGGGACACTCGCCTTGGAACGTATCTTCATCCATTGGTGAGGCCGCTGATGCCCTGCACAAAAGAAAGTCTTCTCATCGTCGACGATGAGCCTTCAATTCGAGAGGTGCTTTCGGAACTTCTCGCGATGGATGGCTATACTACGCGCTCTGTGGAGGACGGCTTCTTGGCGTTAGCTGAGATCCGGCGCGAAGTTCCCGATCTCCTCCTCTCCGACCTCAACATGCCCGGCATGTCCGGCTTTGAACTGCTTAGGGTGGTCCGTCGACAGTTTCCTTCGATTCGAGTTATTGCCATGAGCGGTTCGTTTTCCGGCGACAATATCCCTTCCGGCGTTGCTGCCGATGCCTTCTTTCAAAAAGGCCGCGGTACTACAGATTTGTTAAAGATGATGGAATCCCTCCCCCAGCCGGAGCGATGGGCGCAGCAGCTTGGCGCTGCGCCTTCGCCCGTGTGGATCGCGAGATACCAGCGCAACGCCGCTGGAGAGGGTTACGCTACGATTGAATGCCCGGAGTGCCTGGGAACTTTTCCCAAGGTGCTCAACGGCACGATCCACCCGATAAATGAGGCGGACTGCCTCTTTTGCGGAAGTCCGGTTCGCTACGCAATCTTTCGGGCGGACGACCTGGTATTTTTGTTGCCGTTTCAGCATGAGCGCTTCGCGGCAACGCCGCGCTTCGCCCGATCAAAGAGCGCGCGCTACGAGGCTCGTCCCGGGCAGGCAAAAGCAATGAGGCAAGCCGATACTCAAATGAACTGAGCGTCGTGAACTTACTCGATCCTGAAGTAGATAGGGGAGGACGCAATGACGATTCTGCAAATGGTGCTGATGCTATTCATTTTTCAGTGGGCCTTGCGTGTTCCGGAAGAACCGGTTCGCGACGGCGAACTTTCCCGCAGGTCATGCTAATAGAGGTCGCTATTGGCCTCGCCAACTTTCTGCACCAACTACCTCAACACATTCTCGCTAACAAACGGATCTGATCGCTCAGCCCGAACTGGCGAAGCCGCGTTCTGGATCCTCTGCGGCGCAACTGGTCGAAACTGCTCAGACTCACATGATTTGAGCCGCTACGCTCAAAAAGGTTGGAGCAGGCAAGTGACGGCGCCAACGATTGCGAGCCCAGTTGCTGAGGTCGAGCTACTTACGCACCCTTTAACAGACAAGACGTCACATGGCCTTCGATTGAAGCGCCGGAGATGCATCTCGGCGCCGTCGTCGAAGCTGAGCCAGTTGAATCCACGGAGGTGGACCAATGAATAGCAATCGAGTGAACGGTACAGTCGACGAAGTCGTGGGAAGCATCAAACGAAAAGCGGGCAAGATGACCGGCAACACGCCGCTCCAGGTCAAGGGCATTGCCCAGCAGGTGAAGGGAAGAGCTGAGAATACCCTTGGGAAGGCAAAAGACATGGTGCGCGGATCCCATAAAGAAACCAAGGCGCAACAAGACACACGCCCGTAATTGGAGTTAACCAATTTCCTTTTGCCGACATCCGCTCCATCTCGTTGGATTCGAGCGCTGCTGAAGTCGCTTGGGCCTGGGATCATCACCGGGGCTGCCGATGACGACCCATCGGGCATCGCTACTTATTCCATTGCCGGCGCGCAGCTGGGAACCAAACTTCTCTGGACGGCACTGCTGACGTGGCCGCTGATGGCCGCAGTGCAGATGATGTGCGCCCGCATCGGCAAGGTGACAGGGCAGGGCCTGGCTGGGAACTTCAAGCAGCGATTTCCAAAATGGCTGCTGCTTGCGTTCGTCTTTGCCCTTCTGGCCGCAAATACGATCAACATTGGGGCGGACCTGGCGGGCATGGCAGATGCAGCCTCCATGCTGTCCGGCGTCAATTCCCACTGGTTTGTTGTGGTGTTCGCGCTTCTCATCTCGTGGGCAACGATCCGGCTCCAGTATCAACAGATCGCGAACGTGCTCAAATGGCTGGTTCTTGTGCTTTTCGCATACCCCATTACTGCATTCGTGGTGGGAGCCAACTGGGGCCAGGTGCTGCGCGACACACTGATTCCGTCCATGCCGCATAGCAGAAATGAATGGGCGACACTGGTGGCGATTCTCGGCACCACAATCAGCCCGTATCTTTTCTTCTGGCAGGCGAGTGAGGAAGTTGAAGAGGAGAAGTCGGCAGGCCAAAGTTCGCTCGCCCTGCGCAAAGGAGCAACATCCGAGGAGCTCGAATTAAGAAACATCGACGTGGGCGTCGGCGCCTTTTTCTCGAATATGGTCATGTTCTTCATCATCCTGACCACCGCCATCACTCTCAACCGGCACGGCATCATGAATATCGAAACCTCTCGGCAAGCGGCCGAGGCCCTGCGGCCGTTTGCCGGCAACTTCGCGACAACCGTGTTCACACTCGGCATTGTCGGCGTCGGTTTTCTGGCCATTCCCACGCTGGCGGGTTCTGCCGCATACGCCTTCGCTGAGACGCTGGGATGGCGACAGGGCTTGAACAAACGACTGAGACAGGCGCGCTGGTTTTACGCTCTCATTCTGGTCTCGACGGGAGTGGGTGTCGCGCTGGACTTTATCGGCATCAACCCGGTCAAGGCACTCTACTGGACAGCGGTCATCAACGGATTGCTGGCGCCGTTCCTCATGGTCGGAATCCTGATTGTGGCAGGGGACAAGAAGCTGATGCAGGGGCAGCCGAGTTCCCGTCTGGGATGGACTGTTGTGGCAATCACGACAATAGCCATGTTCGTAGCGGGCGTCGCCATGTTTGTTGTGTAGACGGGAGGCGCGGGACTGAGCGGCTTGGGAGTCTAGCCCGCCCGAGATGCCTCATCGTGCAACGCGATTTTCTCATTGGCATCGATCTTGCGTAGACCCCTGATCTTCCATATCCCAAAGCAAATTCCGGCCACCAGCAGGCTCACGAACACACAGATCAGCGGAGTCGACCATTTTTGAAGCGTCCCTGACCACAGGCGAATCGCGTGGCGTCCGTAGGCTACGCCGAGCCAGGCAATGAGGGAGTAACGCAGTGTGCGAGCCGCGCCGTACACCACGAAGAAGCGGGGGCGCGAGACGCCCAGCGCGCCGGAGGCAAGCGCAAATGGCAATAAAGGAATCGGCGGAGGAAGTACGGCGGGAAGAAACACGGCGAGGACGCGGTGACGCTCCACCCATCCGACGACCCGACCAAGAAGACGTGCAGGCACGTAGCGGCGCAAAGCCGCCTCGCCCCCTCTGCGCCCAAGGTTCCATGTGGCGTATCCGCCCACAAGGCTGCCGGCAATGGCCATTGAGGCAAGCAACCACGGATCTTCGCCATGCGCCACCAACCAGAGCAGCAGCAGGTCAGTGCTACCGGGCAGAGGCAAAGGAATGAAGGAGGAATCGACGACGGCAACGGAGAAAAGTCCCAGCGCTCCCAGGTGCGTGAGCCAATGCGGCATCAGCGAGCGATGCACAGGGAGCGCTAGAAACAGGCCTGCGTGTCGAACAGGAATACTCATATAGGTGCACGGCAAATAAGAGCTCGCCTTACCATCCATGCCGAGTGATTCACGATCCTCTGCGGCCTCTTACGAGTCCGCAGAGGATCGAAGTTTATGTTACCGCAGGCTTCCAGTCGTAGCATTGACCGGGCTTCCAATGGCTTCACCCGATACGACCAGTTCCACCCGCCGGTTTTCTTGCCGTCCGGCGGAGTTATCGTTCGAAGCTACGGGCGAACTGTTCCCGAACCCCGTTGCGCTGACTGAGTTTGCAGTCACGCCTTCTTGCACGAGGTAATCGCGAACGGCTCCCGCACGGTTCTCCGAGAGCTTCTGATTCATCTCATCGCCGCCGACATTGTCGGTGTATCCGCCGACTGCAATGTCGAGCCCCGGGTATGCAATCAATATTCCGGCAACCTTTGCCAGCTTCTCCCGCGCGCCGGGCTTTAACGAATACTGCCCGGTGTCAAACAAAACGTCGGACATGCTGACAATCAGCCCGCGTGCGCTGTCGCGCGTCTCAAGGATCTCATTGAGTTGCAATGATAATTGAGCACGCATGGCCGCTTTGTCGGTATCCGCCTTTGCTTCATTCTGCTGCGCTTGCTGCGCGATCGATCGGGAACGGTCGGCGTCGGCCTGAGCCGCGTTAATTGCCGCTGCAGATGCATTCTGGCTTGTGACCAATGCAGCCTGGGAGTTTGCCGCATCAGCTTGCGCCGATGCCGCATTGAGTTGCGCCGTCGCCGCGTTGGCTTGCGCCGTTGCCGTATCGGACTGGGCTTGTTCCTTTTGACGGGTTGCCTCGTCGGCTTGCGCCTGCGAGTTTGCTTGCGCGTCCGCGGAAGCCTGGCGTTCGCTCACCCTGCGATCCTCTTCGATCCTTTTGACGGCAATTTCTCGCGCGTCTTCGGCAGTCTGCACGGTCTCGCGGGACTTCGCGATCAGTTCCTTCTGATCCGAATGCTTTTCTATCGCGTATCCGTCTGCACTGTTCATCAGCTGCACAGCATGCTGATAACTCTCACCGGCGTACTGCTCGGCGCCCTCAGATTTTGCGATGCGAACTGCATTGCGTGCTTCCAGGAATTCCAAGGGTAACCTGGCATCCAGAACCACAGGGTCGAATTTGTATCCGGTCGGGATATAACCACCGCGCTCCATGAGTTCATATTTCGCATGGACCGCTTCGGATGTTCCCTGGGTGCCGGCGCCAACAACATTTTCAAGCACGACAACATTGCTGGGCTGGCGGACGGCAAAATAGGGCTCCGCGGTGACGATCAGGGCGAATGCCTGGAGATCTGTGGTGGCGGTCAGCTTGCTTCGATCGTTTCCGCCGATCAGAATTTCTCCAAGGTTGACTGCGTGGCCGTCAGGTGAGATCGCCCACATCACATAGGTCAGATACTCGGTGCCAAAGGTCGTGGGGCTTTGCAGATTTCCAAAGGTCGCTTCGACTTCCATGGTGCCGCGCTTGCTTCGCACCTTGGCTTTTCCGTCGGCTGAAGGCAGCAAAGCGGTTCCGGCCAGATCCACGTCCGTGGCTCCGCTGCGATGTTGATAGTCAACCGCATCGACAGTGCGGCTGGTCTCGTCCACGACATAGGCGGGAATCGGTTGGGCAGGAACGAGGGCGATCGAATCTTGCGGGCTGGCCTGAGCAAACGCGCTCAAGCTGAATACACTTCCAATCACTAACAATAGAGTGTGCTTCACGATATCTCCTGCAGTCAGAGGACTGCCTTAATGCGTTGTTGACTCAGGTTAGCGGACGAAGCCGAGCCGGCTTCGATGGTACGATCGGTCAACGCCCGACGTGGAATTGATGGAGGTGATCGAACAACCCGTAGAGATTCGCAATCCATAGAACCAAAACGATGACGACCACGGCGTTCAGGATCGATTTGATTTGTCCCTGCATGGGGATGAATCTGTTCACAAGCCACAACAGAAGCCCTGCTGCAACAATCGTGATGAGGACGGTGGTTAGCGGCATATCGTATTCTCCAATCGTTTCTTAGGTTCGGTGCCCCCGGGGCGTCTTCCAGAAGTTACGAACGATCGACTCACTTAGCGTGGGAGCCATCAAAAAGTGGAGAACGATTACTCCGCTTTATTGGTATTCTTCCAAGTCAATGGAGAAAAAGCTGAGCCATAATGCTCATCGGACAAATATCTAACTTGACACGAGTTTGTACGTTCAGAGACAGATAGGGCGGCTTTTACCGCGGAATGGCCTATTGTGATGAGGCTGGAAGTACGCTTTGCGGGAAACAAGCGATTATTCGGTTGCGCCATCGGGGCTTGGATTATGCCAGCCGCCATCCGCGGCGATGAGTGCGCCAGCCTCTTTCGGCCCCCAGGTGCCGCGTTTGTAGCGGCGGACTGGGTGATGGTGCTTCAGGACCCGATTGACCACTTCCCATGCGGCTTCAACCGCGTCCTCGCGGGTGAAGAGCGCCCCATCGCCCTTCATTGCGTCGCCCAAGAGCCGTTCGTAAGGCGTTTCCTCTCCCGGCTGTTCATCTGACAGGTAAAGCTCTCGCTCTTCTCCAATGAATTCCTCGCCCGCCAGCTTCACGCGGGCCGCCAGAGCGATGGCCGAGTTGGGAGAAAGCCGGAAGCGCAGGTAATTCGACCTGCTATCCGCCTGCACAGCGTCGGCAAAGAGCTTTTGCGGGGGCCGCTTCAGCTCCACCACGATCTCAGTTGCGGTCGTTGGGAGATATTTACCCGAGCGCAAATACCAGGGCACTCCATCCCAGCGCCATGAGTCGATGAAGAGCCGCAAGGCGCAATAGGTCTCGACGTCGGAGCGCTTCGCTACGTTCGGCTCCTCTCGATAGCCGGCATACTGGCCGCGCACCATATCGTCGGGCTTCAGAGGGCACATGGCTTTAAAGACCTTGGCCTTTTCGGTTTGCACATCTCCAAAGTTCCGGCCCGCGGGCGGTTCCATGGCAAGCAGCGCCACGATCTGGAAAAGATGATTCTGGATCACGTCGCGCAGACAACCTGCTGTTTCATAGAATGCGCCGCGCCCGCCAACGCCGAAATTCTCCGATAGAGTGATCTGGACGCTGGCCACGTAGTTGCGGTTCCAGATCGGTTCCAGAAATGAGTTGGCGAATCGGAAATAAAGAATATTCATGATCGCTTCCTTTCCCAGGAAGTGATCGATGCGGAAAATGGAGTCTTCAGGGAACACCGAATGCGCAACCCGGTTTAACTCGCGCGCCGAGGCCAAATCGCGTCCAAACGGCTTTTCCACGATCACGCGCGCGTGCTCGGCCAGCTTCGCGGCTCCCAGTCCTTTGATAACCGTTTCGAAGAGCACAGGCGGAATTGCCAGATAGTGCGCGGGCCGCCGTGCGTTCCCCAGCGCGTCTTTAATCGCCTTGTATGTATTGCTATCTGCATAGTCTCCGCTCACGTACTTCAGCAAAGACAGAAGGCGTTGCAGTGCTCGGTTGTCATCGATTCCGCCCGCTCGCTTGATGCTGTCCGTCGCGCGCCTATGCAGCCGCTCCAGGCTCCACTTCGGGAAGGCAACGCCGATCACGGGAACCGTGAGTACGCCGCGCTTCACCATCGCATAGAGCGCCGGGAAGATCATTTTGTGGGCCAGATCGCCCGTCACGCCAAAAACTACCAGCGCGTCTGATTGGGAATCGGCCATCAGGCGCCTTCCTTCGTGGCGGCGGTTTTCTCCTGGTGGCCGCCAAACTGGAATCGCAGCGCGGATAACAGCTTGTCGGCGAAACTGTCTTCGCCGCGTGAACTGAAGCGCTCATACAGCGCAGCACTCAATACGGGGGCCGGAACCGACTCATCAATCGCAGCGGTAATCGTCCAGCGTCCTTCACCCGAGTCCGACACGCGCCCGGCAAATTTTGCCAGATCCGGGCTGTCGAGCAGCGAGATGGCGGTCAGATCCAGGAGCCAGGACGAGATCACGCTCCCGCGGCGCCAGACCTCGGCGATGTCGGCAAGGTTCAGGTCGTATTGGTACACCTCAGGGTTGCGGAGGGGTGTAGTTTCGGCGTCCACAGTTTGCTGCTGCTCGCCGACATTGGCATGGTGAAGAATGTTCAACCCCTCTGCGTACGCGGCCATGATTCCGTACTCGATTCCGTTGTGCACCATCTTCACAAAGTGGCCGGCGCCGTTGGGGCCGCAGTGCAGATAGCCGTGCTCCGCGGTGCCGCCCGCTTTTTCCCGTCCGGGAGTGCGCGGCGCCGAGTTGATGGATGGCGCCAATGCGGAAAAAATGGGGTCGATGCGCTGAACCACATCTTTTTCGCCGCCGATCATCAGGCAATAGCCCCGATCGGCCCCCCACACTCCGCCGCTGGTCCCAGCGTCCACATAGTGGATGCCTTTAGGTTTCAACTCGGCGGCGCGGCGAATGTCGTCGCGATAATAGGAGTTTCCGCCATCAATCACCACATCGTCCGACTCGAGTAGCGGGGTCAAGCCTGTGAGCGTCGCATCAACCACGCCGGCCGGCACCATCATCCAGACGGCGCGAGGCGTTTTCAACTTCTTCACGAATTCTTCCAGCGAATTCGCGCCAACCGCGCCTTCCCTGGCAAGCGATTGCACTGCTTCCGAATGGATATCGTACACAACGCACTGATGGCCGGCCCGCATAAGACGCCGGACCATGTTGGTTCCCATCCTGCCCAAGCCGATCATGCCTATTTCCATGGGTTCACCCTTTTTTCTCAAATTCCCCAACGATCTTGCCCGCGGACCGCTCGAAACGCCTGCAGCGGCCGCGTCTTCGGTCACATCTTCACAGATCGATTGTCACGTTTAGATGCTGAAATGGCAACAAGCGACAGCTTGGGCCCGGGATGTCATTCTGGCGGCGGCCTTGGTCAGCGGCGGGGGATAAAAGCCAGATTGTCGCTCATAACGAAGACGGCGAGTGCCACGGCCATGAGGAACGCACACACCCAGAAGCGCCAGTCGCGGTGCATCCGCTGCCAGTAGGGACCGGGGTTAGTTTCACCATGGTCGCCGCTATGTCCTTCAGTGAAGTGCCGGTTTCCTGTCATATCGCCTCCAGTTGTCTTGTCGCATTCGGCAAAGCAGCGGTATGCGAGTCATCGCTGCACACCGGAGGCTCGCCTCAAAGGCTACGGTTTTGGGGTCGCAGCGGCAGAGACCTGGACTGGCCGGTCGGCATCGCTTGTGGATGAGATAACCGCCGGCGCCGGCGTTGCGGCCGGTATCTCCGTTCCCGCCGGATAAATGAGAATTTGGATCGAGCCCCAATCCGCATCAAGGTTCGCGCCTGCCTGCTTGCCTTGCCCCATTGTCTTGAGCTGGCCGTCGTCAAATCCAAAGTTCTCGACAAGATACTCGCGAATGACGATTGCCCTGGCTTCGGTTAGAACGAGATCCTTCTGGGTATCGCCCTCCATGCCAGTCGAAACCACGACGACCGCTACTCCGAATTGAGTCTGTGCCAGAAAGTCGCCGGCGTCTTTAAGACTCTTCTGGTCCCTCATTTTGGCCGAATCGCGGTCATCGAAGATCTGCTTGCCTGTGTATACGAAGGTCCTTTCAGGAATACTTTGCGGGAGCTCCGCGATTCGATTCGCGGCCAGGCTGGCGGAGTCTTCGTACCCGCGCTTCTTGAAATACCCGCTCAGGAAGAAGTTATGTTTCAAGGCCTCCATATTCTCCTGGAAATCCGTTACGCCGGCTTGCGCCTGCACCATCGTGGCCTGGAGCGTACTCGTAGTCTGTTCCAGGTTTTCATAGACTTGCTTGTCGTTCACCAGCGCTCCCACGGTTCCCTGCCCCGAATCGATCTTGGCGCTTATCGAGCTCAGATGGGCCGTGGCCAAAGTTGTGTTCAGGACAGCCTGCTGGCTGCTATCCAGAATCGCGCTCGTCTTCGCAAGCAGTTCTCCCAGCTCCAGCGGCGGCACACTCTGGATGGTCTCGCCATCCTTTACCTCAGCTTGTCCCGCAGACCCAAACGAAATCGCCACGTATTGATTGCCTAACATCCCCTCGGTTTCGATCGAAGCCACGGAGTCCTGCTTGATAATCGCGTGCGTGGATCTGGCGAGCTCCATGATGACGGTGACCTTGTCTCCCGGCTTCTTCGGCAACTCGATTCCGGTCACGGTTCCGCTGTGCACTCCGCCCACCTGCACGTCAGCGCCCTCAGCCAGACCAGCCACGTTTTCGAACTGCGCCTTCAAGTGGTATGTGGAGCTAAACAGGTACTCCTTGCTCCCGATGATGAAGACCCCGGCAGCCAAAACTGCCAGCGTCACAACGATAAACGCACCCAACCTCGCCACTCTCGACATAAGTCCTCCTACGATTGCTTCAGAAACTCCTTCACAAAGCCGACGTCGCTTTGTTGAAGGTCTTCAAACGTGCCCTCGATTACTACATCGCCCTCATTCAGCAGGGCGAGACGGCCTGCAATCGTCCTGGCGCTATCGAGATCGTGCGTCACTACAATAGACGCCATTCGACGTTCCCTCTGGAGCTTCAGAATCAACTCGTCGATTTCGGCTGAACTGATGGGGTCGAGGCCGGCTGTCGGCTCATCGAGCAGCAGCATCTCCGGCTCAAGGGCCAGCGCTCGCGCCAAACCCACGCGCTTCTGCATCCCGCCTGAGATATCCGACGGCATCTTATCGATGTCGCCGTCCATGCCCACTTCGGTTAGCAACTGCCTTACCCGGTCGGCTCGCTCAGATTTGGACATGTCTCTGCGATGGTGTTCAAGGGGGAAGGCCACGTTTTCCTGAACGGTGAGCGAATCGTAAAGTGCTGCGCTCTGAAACAGGAAACCCATCTTCTTTCTGATTTCGCCCATTCGATCAAGCCCCAGGCCGGCAAGGTCCTGGCCATGAATGCAGATCGCTCCAGAGTCGGGCGTATCGAGGCCAATGATGAGCCTAAGCAGCACGCTCTTCCCCGTGCCGCTGCGTCCAAGCACGGCCAGCGTTTCTCCCCGGTTCACGCGCAAGCTGATCCCATTGAGGACCTTGTGGCCGTCGAAGGACTTGTACACCTTCTCGACGGCGATCACAGGCGCAGGATTGTCTTGCTCCGGTTCCGCTTGCTTCACCGCAATGTCATAAGCTGTGGCCATATTTGTTTCACGCGTGCTTCAAACAACGGTTACGGAAAGAAGACCAGAATGAATTTCACCAGCACAACATCGGCGAGGATAAGGAAGAGCGAGGCCAGCACGACTGAGTTGGTGGCTGCGCGGCCCACGCCCGCAGCTCCTCCGCGCGTGCGCATTCCTTGAAAGCATGCGATGAGCCCGATGATCAGACCATAAACAGAGGTCTTGAATGTTTGCGGCAGGAATGCACTGAAAGTGGCGCCATTAAATCCGTTTGCAATGAATTGATGGAAGGAGAGCGGTTCAACCATTGCCTGTGCAAACCAGCCGGTGAGCAAGGCGCATGCGTCGGTGGCAATCGTCAGCAGCGGCAGCATCAGGATGCAGGCCAGTATTCGTGTCGCCGCCAGCAGCCTGTAGGGGTTGATCGCCGAGGCCTCGATCGCGTCGATCTGCTCGGTCACTTTCATCGATGCCAGCTCCGCGCCCATACCCGCGCCCACGCGCCCGCTTACGACCAGGCCGGTGATGACCGGTCCCATGACCTGAAGCACGGAGTACACGAGAGTGACTGGAAACATTGATTTGGCGCCGAATCGACTTAGACTGTAGCGGGCTTCGAGCGAGAGGATAACGCCAATTGCGGCGCCGGCCATTGCGACCAGCGGCAGAGACTTCGAACCAACTTCGTCAAGCTGCCGAATCAGCTCGCGCCATTCGTACGGCGGAGTCACCGCGGCCCGCAAGACCTGCCAGGAAAAGATGCCCAGGCTGCCGAACCACTCGAAAAAACCGTTGAAGATCCTCGTGGCATAGCCCGCAGCGGAAGACAGAGGCTCGATCCGTCGCACCGGAAGTGGAGGGTTGAGGCTCGCGACGGGAGTGAATCCGCGGTCGCTCATTGGTTTTGGCCTTGAATTGGCGAGCCGTGCGTATTATTCAGATGCATGCGTGAAATCAGGGCGTGAGGACCGCTATAGAAGAACTCCAGGGCAATGTTGCCGCCCATATATGCCAGCAGGTTGTAGTTGCCCATCCGAAATGCATCCTTTGCCCCGAAGCGATCCGGATACCACGCATAAACCGCAATCATGGAACCCGCATAGGGCCCGGCAATCGCGGAGAAAGAGAAGACGCGATGGCCGTCTTCGCCGTGGCGCCCTGTCAACGTAGAGATCACTGCGTGGCGCAGCCGCGGGAATGGGCCGCTGCATTCACAGCGGTAGTACAAGGTATCTTCCCTGAAAGCCTCAGCCAACCCATAACGCGTGGATGTTCCAATAGCCGCGATCCCAAAGTCGGACCCGAACCGCTTGCCGAATCCCGTAGCTCCCTGGCCCCACTCCGGCGGTGAATTGCTCCACTGGTTGATTCCCGCCGCGACTCCAGCGCCAACGATGGGATACGGACCGAACGCGTCGAAAGCGTAGTTGCTCACCTTTGTTCTTTCAGTTGGCCGGAAATAGGTCAGGTCCAGTTTCTCTAGGATCGTGATTCCTGAAGCTGCCGAAGGATCTCCAGAAGAGAGCAGTGATTGCGATCTTGCCAACACCGGCATTGCAAGAAGGGCCACAGTGACCAACGTGAGGACCATGGCCCGGTGAACCTTCATGTCGGCAGGCCTGTTGCCAGATTGACCAACGCGCCTTTTTGTCGAGCCTTCAGGGCTGGCCAACGAGCGATGCGGCTCCGGGATCCATTTGGATGATCGCATCATCTCTCCTTTGATCTGCATCGCCTATCCCAGGCACGGCATGCGCCGCCAACGGACTACTGCGCCGCATAGTTACACCCACACAGATATTTTCAGAATGGGGGCCTCCAGGGATGGTCATATTTGCTCGCAATCGCAAGAAGGTGGCGCCTGCATCATCTGTGCGGCTATCCATGGCGAAATCGAACCCGTGGGAGCAATTGGTCCATACGGCCAATGTCCAAAAGAGCACAGTTTTCGCTCTAAGGATCAGAGGACAATTCGGAAAGCCGGATTTTGCAAGGTCGCCGAGGAGCCTGCCATGCCTGAAACTCATGCTTTCCCTTCCATCCCGAAGAAGATCTTGTTGCCCATCGACTTTAGCCCATCGTCGCAGGCGGCCTTGGAGATGGCCGCTGACCTCGCGAAGCATTTTCATGCAGAACTCCATCTCGTGAATGTGATTCCGATGTTTCCCACCACAACGATTCCCGACCTGGTTCCCGAAGCCGAATTCATTCAAGAGGCCAGAACATTTGCGGAGCGGCATCTGGCAAAGTGCCATGCTGCTCTTGCGGCCAGGGGAGTGAAGTCAACCTTTAGTGTCGAGGTTGGAAATGACATCGCCGGGAACATCATGGAAGTGGTGGACCGCGAGCATATTGACATGGTGGTGATCTCCACACACGGCATCTCCGGCTGGCATCCGCTGGTCTTCGGATCGATTGCCGAAAAGGTCGTAAAGCTGGTGCAGTGTCCCCTCCTGCTTCTTCGCTCAGCCAAGCCTGACGCCACAGCGAAGACTCGGTCCGGGCAGTCCGGGGAATGGTGGTAGAGATCAGCCGCACAGGTAATCTGTTTTGAGTGCAATGAGTGATGTAGTCCCCGCACCGCCCAGCCAGACGCCAAAGCCGGCCGAGGACATCGCCACGAAAGGGCTCACGAGCGATGAGGCACACCTCCGTCTTGAAAAGGACGGACCAAATGCCATGCCGGATACGTCGGCTCATCCACTGCGCAATGCGCTCGCCAAGTTCTGGGCGCCTGTTCCTTGGTTGCTTGAAGCCTCCATCGTACTCGAGCTTGTGCTGCATAAGTACTACGAGGCCGCTATCATCGCGGGGCTGCTGGTCTTCAACGCGGCGCTTGCTTACTTCCAGGAAGGTCGCGCCCAGGCCACCCTGGCGGCCCTCAAATCGCGTCTCGCACTCAATGCCTCAGTCGAGCGCGATGGAGCCTGGAAGACTGTGCCTGCCGCGGAACTGGTATGCGGCGATCTGGTGAAGCTATCGCTCGGCGCTGTGGTCGCTGCCGACGTGCATCTTACCGGCGGATCGGTCGAACTCGATCAGTCGATGCTCACTGGCGAATCCCTGCCTATCGATGCCGGTCCAGGAGCGGACACCTTTGCAGGGGCTCTGGTGCGGCGTGGTGAAGCAACAGCCGTGGTGACGGCTACGGGCGCCCGCACCAAATTCGGCCGCACGGCGGAACTCGTTCGCACTGCGCATGTGACAAGCACACAGCAGAAAGCTGTGCTCAAGATCGTTCGCAACCTGGCGATCTTCAATGGCGCCGTCATTCTTGCCATGGGAGTATACGCCTACTTCCATGCGTTGCCGTGGAGCGAGATCGTTCCTCTTTTGCTCACCTCGGTCCTTGCCGCCATCCCCGTAGCATTGCCGGCGACATTTACCCTTGCCGCCGCGATCGGAGCTCGTTCTCTGGCAAAAGTCGGCGTGCTGCCGACGCGACTTTCGGCCGTGGACGAAGCTGCGTCGATCGATGTGCTGTGCTCGGACAAAACCGGAACATTGACCCGCAATGAACTTTCAGTCACCAGTATTCGTCCCATGCCCGGCTTTGACGAGTCCCACGTTCTCGGCCTGGCAGCTCTGGCGAGTTCCGATGGTGGTCAGGATCCAGTCGATGCTGCAATTCGCTCAGCCGCCTCGAAAAAACCTGCGCAGGACCTGCCAAAGCTGGCGACGTTTTTGCCGTTCGACCCAGCCAGGAAGACATCGGAGGCGACCGCAACAGATGTAAAGGGGGCTGCAGAGCGCATCATCAAGGGTGCATACACCGCGGTCGTAGCCCTCACGGCTCCCTCGCCCGCGGCGGCTGCGATTGCCGACGAACTCGAAAAACAGGGCTTCAGAGTGCTGGCAGTAGCTGCAGGCCCTCCGGCGGCCATGCAAATTGCCGGTCTTATCGCGCTCAGCGACCCGCCGCGGACGGATTCGAGCTCTCTCATCTCAGAGTTACACACCCTCGGTGTGGCCACAGTCATGGTGACGGGAGATGCTCCGGTCACGGCGGCAATTGTCGCTCATGACGTGGGGTTGACCGGACCTGTTTGTCCACCCGGAAAACTTCCTGACGCTATCAAGCCAGAAGATTTTGCAGTCTTTGCGGGCATTCTGCCGGAAGGCAAGTATGATCTCGTCAAGGCTTATCAAAAGAGCGGACACACAGTAGGGATGTGCGGGGACGGCGCCAATGACGCGCCTGCGCTCCGCCAGGCACAGATCGGCATTGCCGTTTCGACCGCAACCGATGTGGCAAAGTCAGCAGCCGGAGTTGTATTGACCGAAGCTGGCCTGGGCGGCATCGTGACCGCTGTGAAAGAGGGCAGGATCACGTTTCAGCGCATTCTCACCTACACGCTGAACTCGGTGATGAAGAAGCTGCTGCAAGTGCTCTTGTTGGCCGTTGGCCTGGTCATGACCGGGCACGCGGTCCTCACCCCCATGCTGATCGTCATCGTGATGATTACCGGCGACTTCCTCACTATGTCGCTGACCACGGACAGGGTGCGGCCGTCGGAGATGCCGAACTCCTGGCAAATCGGCAGAATTACAAGCGCAGGCGTTATTCTGGGAGCCTGTTTCCTTGCCTTCTCCACTGCTATCCTGGCTGTCGGCAAATTCCAACTCCATCTTGACATCACAGCACTCCAAACCTTGTCCGTGGTCGGAATTGTGTTTGGCAGCCAGGCCACAACCTACGTCATTCGCGGGCGTCAACACTTGTGGGGATTGCGTCCCAGCATTTGGCTCGTGCTTTCTTCCGTCGCCGACGTACTTATCATTTCAACGCTTGCTGTCTTTGGAATCGCCATGGCCCCGTTGCCTGTCGCCATAATCGCTTGTGAGTTTGCCGCAGCGATCGTATTCGGCGCGATCCTTGACGTGGTCAAGATTCCCGTTTTCGCGCGTCTTCGCATCTCCTGAAGATCGGTTTTCATCTGTTTTCCCGGCCAAAACCAAGTGCCCAACCTTCGTGTCATTCGGCTCCGGCAATGCCTGTTTCATGCGCCCTTGCAGGCGTTTTGTCGCGATAGAGCTGAATTGACCATACGCGATTCCTGAACCTGGGCGATGATCGATAGAGATTGATCGTAATTGCGGTTAATCACGGGTGGACTGTCCCCATTTTGCGCAAGTGCCCAGGGATTAACTCGGGCCTGCGTTGCCGGCGGCAGGTCGCAAAGAGAGACGGGCTCTTATTCTGTTGGGCATTGCGTTCACGGCCTTTGATCCATTCGCCACAATTTCTAAACCCAGTACGAAGCGACGAGGCTTTCCTGGGCTTGAAGGAGCCCTCCAAACGATCGGTTTGTAACGAGGCAACATTTTGACGAGCGATACCAGCAATACATTCGATTCCGCAGCCTTTCTTGCGAACGCCGGGCTGGGGCGAACAATCATCGAGCTGAAGCCAAAGCAGACATTCTTTTGCCAGGGAGAAACGGCGGACTCTGTCTTCTATCTGCAAAAAGGCCGTGCAAAAGTCACTGTCGTTTCGCAGAAGGGCAAAGAAGCCACAATCACACTGCTATCCGCCACGGATTTCGTTGGAGAGGAGTCTCTCGCCGCGATTGTTGGGCTGCATATGGCCACCGCCACTGCCGTGAACACCTGCACAGCGCTCAAGATCAGCAGGAACGAAATGATCCGAGTAATGCATGACGAACCCGCATTTGCCGATCTATTCCTTAAGTTCCTGCTGACCCGTAGCATGCGAACCCAGGCCGATCTTGTCGATCAGCTTTTCAACTCCAGCGAAAAGCGTTTGGCCCGGATTCTCCTCTTGATGGCGGAATTCGGCAAGCCCGGTGAACCGGAAACGTTCATCCCGCCCATTACCCAGGAAACTCTCGCGGATATGATCGGCACCACCCGGTCCCGCGTCAGCTTCTTTATGAATCGCTTTCGCAAGCTCGGTTTTATCAGTTATAACGGCCGCATCCAGGTACATAAGTCGCTGCTCAATGTGGTCCTGCTCGATCAATTACCTGACCACAATGCGCAGAAACCCGCCATTCTCCCAATCCCTTGAGCTGCTTCAGCTCAGCGTTTCTCTCCTACGCTATAACGCGCTGCGCAGCGTGAAAAATCGGTTGCGGTGTCAATCCGAATTTCGTCATTAGTGCGATGATTCTTCAGGGCTCGTCGCAATCTCTTCCTCGGCGGGCACGAAGCAACCGCGCAAGTCAAGAGTCACTTTTCGTCGAAATGTTTCAGCAATTGTCCGGCTGAGACGAATTGAAATCCCCGCTCACGCAAGCCTGCGACGATAGCCGGGAGCGCTTGTGCCGTCCAAATACCACCCCTATTCACATGCATAGTGACCATGCTCCCGTTGCGCGTTAAAGTGAGAACTCTTTGCTCCAGGCGTTCGGCCGTGTTGCGCGGGTTGGGATCTCCAGATACGACATCCCACATAACAGTGAGAACGCCGGGCTCTTTCGCTACCTTCACGAGCTTGGGCGGGCAATCGCCGTAAGGAGGGCGAAAGAATAGCTGCGGTTTGCATCCCAATTGCACAAGGGTCGACCGCGTGCGTTCGATTTCAGAAGCGATAACCTGCTCTGTCAATTCACTCGATTTCCAGTGATGGTATCCGTGCAGTCCAATCTCGAAGTACGGCACTTCCGCAAGTCGTTTAATGCCCTCCTGACAGTGTTCCGCCCATAAGCCGGATACGAAGAATGTAGCCGGGATATGCTCACTTTGCAGATAATTGACAATCTCACTTGAGAATTCGGGGCGTTCCCTGCGCGGACACGCGTCGAAAGTCAATGCGATTTCAGGACGGGCACGGCTGCCGTGATACAGAATGTCGATCTTGAACGGATAAGGTCGAGCCGTTTCGGCGCCGCTGGATGGGATGGAAGTGGTGGTTCCGCGAGCAGATTGTGCGACGCCTAAACCAATGGCCCGACCAAGAGCAATTGTGCCCGCCAGCTGAAGTAACGTTCTTCTGTCCATCATCGGGAAGGATGATTCGAGCATTTTCATGTACGCATGGCAAGCGGAAATTGCGCTCGGGAAGCACGGATCGAAAGGCGCGAATTGCGGGATGAAAAGCTGGATTGACGAATGCGAGGCTGCGCTTTCCCATGCCAAAGGGGGCAGCCTCTGCGAGGAATCGAACTTGGTGGAGGCGGCGGGAGTCGGGTTGCTCCACGGCACTGATTCTAAATAACTTATGATACTTCAACGACGCAGCAAACGCACGAAACGATCGAAACGCGCTTTCGAAGTACGCGAGAAGTACACGAGATTTTGAGGCATCTTTGACTTCTCCCACTCACCAATTGCCATGCACGCGGCAGCAGTCCCCATGACTTCGGAGAGAATTCTTGGACCCTAGCCGACTTGGTCGTAGTGATCTCTCTGCACTACTGTGCCTTTATACTCTTTTGTTAACTACCTAGAATTTCCGGTTAGCCGGTCAACCGGGCTCTGACGTTTGTTAACTACCCAGGCCTCGCCTCTCGGCCGAAGATGTGCGACAAGCCCGTCTTTCTGGGCTGATCTGCATTGTGTTCATTCTTCGCAGCCAGTTCTGAATCAATAAACCCCGTGAATCAGTTGCCACGTTCGGGCCACGTAAGCATCGTGCTCAGTGCCAAAGTGATCGTGTAGCATACCCATTTCGGCATGAATCCGGAAGACGAGAGGAAGCGGTTGACGGCGTCATGCCAAAGCCGTTATGTCATGAGAGCAAAACGGCCGCAAATTGTGCTTGATTTCCTGCACCGCGAGTGGTATGACGGTCCCAGTTCTTTCCCACAACTTGATAGGGCCCCCAAAACGCGATTCCGGCGTTGATCTACCCTGAATGCGCTGCCATCGGGTCGACGTGACCGTGAGGCCGGCGGCGACCTAAACGGAATCTTGGAAAGGGCACACCTACTCTTGGATCGCCCCAACGTTGGGACACGAGAGCGAAAGGAGTGTCCGCTATGCGTATTTGTTGGGCCATCGTACTATCTTCCTGTGCTCTTCTTCTCTCCGGCTGCGCAGGCGTGCCGGTCGCAAACACAATCGAAAACACCTCAGTTCAGGGCGCGGCTCTTCAGGGCAGGGTTCATGGCGGGCAGCAGCCGATTTCCGGCGCGCACGTGTATCTCTACGCGATTAACAACACCGGTTACGGCAGCCCGTCGCTGTCGCTGCTGACCAGCGCTACTGGCAATCCCCCGGACGGCAACGACAACTACTACGTAACGACCGACTCGGGCGGCAACTTCACCATCACCGGCGATTACAACTGTTTCAGCGCAACTCCGCTTACCTACGTCTACGCAGTGGGCGGCAATCCGGGGCTGGCGTCGGGGACGAATAATACGGCCGCGGGGTTGCTCGCTGGAGTGGGGGACTGCACACATTCCGACTACACCTCAAAATACGTACTCGTCAACGAGGTCTCGACCATCGCATCGGTGTATGGCGTCGCCGGCTACGTTGTCGATCCAACGCATGTTTCCACTTCGAGCTCCACGCTGGGTGCAACAGGCCTCGAGAATGCGGCCGATACCGTGGGCAACCTCTATACGCAGAGTACGGGCGTGGCCCTTGCCACCACGCCGACGGAGAATGGCGGCAACGGGACGGTGCCGCAGGCCGAGATCAATACGCTGGCCAACATCCTGGCGGCGTGCATCAACACCAACGGAGCCGTTACAGGCGGGGCGAGTCCGACGCCTTGCTACACGCTCTTCACCAACGCATTGTCAGGTGGAACCACGGGCACGCAACCGGCAGACACGGCGACTGCAGCCATCAACATTGCGCACAACCCATGGGCTAACATCGCCAACCTCTTCGGCTTGCAGACGGGAACTTCGCCGTTCCAGCCCATGCTGAGCGCCGCGCCCAACGACTTTACCATCGCCATCAGCTACACCGGTGGCGGGCTGGGGGCCCCCGCGGACGTTGCCATCGACGGCTCCGGCAACGTTTGGGCTACGAACGACGCGGGAGGCTACACCGGTTACGGCAGCATCAGCGAGTTCGACTCCACCGGGTGGCCGCTGTCCGGCTCTAGCGGCTACAGCTTCAGCAACGGCGACACGGTGAATGAGCCCCAAGGCCTCGCCGTCGACAGTTCCGGCAATGTGTGGGAGGCCAACTATCTTCAATACACAAACGGCCTATGGAGCATCATCGAGGTCTCTCCCACCGGTTCGAAGGTCTCCAAAGCCGACGGGAGCTACTACATAAACATACCTTTTGCCATCGCCCTCGACGCCTCCGGCGATGTTTGGGTCACGGATTTAGGAAGCCTTGCAGATTCAGGAAGCCCCGGCGGTATCGGTGAATGGTCCGCATCAGCGAACTCCGGTTCGGGTGAGTGGCTCTCTACCATCACCACCGGGGGGGTGGACGATCCCTACAGCATTGCCATCGACGTCTCCGGCAATGTGTGGGTGGCAAATTATTCCGGAAACAGCATCAGCGGGTTCAACTCCTCCGGCGCGCCGTACCCCGGCTCTCCCTTGACCGGAGGCGGGTTGGCTGGCCCCTACGCCATCGCCATCGACGGCGCCGGCAACGTGTGGGTTGGTAACGATGGAATCAACTCCCTCAGCAAGTACAGCCCTTCCACCTCCACGTGGATCACCGGCTCCTCAGGCTTCACGGGGGGCGGACTGGACAACCTCAATGGCATCGCCATCGACGGTTCCGGGAATGTGTGGATAGTCAATTACTCCGGAAACAGCATCAGTGAGTTCAATTCGGGCGGCGCACCCATCACCGGCTCCAACGGCTACATCGGCGGCGGGATGGCTGGTCCCTACGCCATCGCCATCGACGGCTCCGGCAATGTGTGGGTTACGAACCCTGGCGGAGGAGACGAAGGAGACCTCGTCGAGTTCGTCGGCGTTGCCACGCCGGTGGTGACACCCACGGTTGCCAATCTCATAAGCCCTTACGGCAGCCACGCCGTCAACAAACCGTGATTGCGCCTTCGCTCATTGACGTGGCCGAGCCCAAATTCGCCCGGCCACGCCGGTTGGCTTTCTACAGCGCAGGTGTTTCCCAGGCCCGACAGAAGAGAATTGAGGACACCATGAACCTGAGAAAGACGGCTCTCGCCATTGGCTCCGTTCTGATGCTGGCTACCGCAGCTACCCTGCGCGCGCAAACCGGATGCGACGATTCGCCCGAAGATCCAACCCTTGTGCTGGCGCTGGTGGCTGGGGCGGGAGCGATCGCAGCAGGCGTATGGCGATCTCGCCGCCGCACACCTTAGTTTGGCGCTCTCACATGAGTCTTGAGCGTGTTGTCGCCAAACCGGAGATTATCCTAGATCGGATTCTGGGCACGATGATATTCGCCCGAGGAAGTCCTCATAAACACAGGGCAAATCCATTGTAAGTAATGGAAAATAAATAACTTGGTGGAGGCGGCGGGAGTCGAACCCGCGTCCGAAATCGCTGTCAGCCGGGAGAGTCCATGCTGTGTCCGATTCGATTGAATTCGCTCACGGCGCTTAAGAACGGACAAGATGCGACGAGAACTAGTCCGATGATCTTATGGCTGCAACACGGACCGAGCCGCAACCACCAGCCTGCTGTGCGACGCCCGCTCGCGGCCCACAGGCGAAGCCGCGGAGGACGGCTGCTTATTTAATTAAGCAGCAAGTGCCAGTTCTTGGTTGGCAACTTTAGTTTTGCAGGCGATTACGGGTACCCACACCCCGACATGCCTCCCATGCCGCAATCGATCCCGTCGAAACCGTGACGCCCCCATACTTCGCGGCTGGTTCTTTGATGAACCTGGAACGCCGCTGGGTGCACACAGAGCCGAGTGGCTCGTGCTGCATCTCTCATTCTACGCCGAAATGGGGTAGAGGAACCGCGGTACGGCTGGGTTAAGACCCGGGCTAAAAGTGATAAGCGACGCCCACGCCAAAGCGATAGTGGGAGGGAGATGGAGAACCGGACGAAGGCGCCTTGCTGTTGCCCAGGTAATCGCCTGTAACGCGCAGCTTGAACCCGAGAAACAGGGGAAGGTCTGCACCGGCGCCAAGGGCGTAGCTGGCAGCGTCGTAAGAGGTCGAGGGATAGATGGTAACGGTTGCGTTCTCATGGGCAAGCCCGGCGAGGCCATGAGCAAAGACGCTGAAGCCCTTAGCGCCAAAGGTCACGCGGGGGCCGGCCATGGCCAGTGTTACCTGCTCGGAGAAGCCGCTCGGATTCTGGCTGTAATGCGAAACGTCGCCTTCGATACCAACAAAGGGAATCACCTTGACATGCGCGGCAGCCTGCCAGCCATTCATGCCGGGCGTGTTTGGCCCATACAGATTGCCGCCGACGCGGCTATAGCCGAAGTAGACGTCCGCCTTGGACCCCTGCGCCAAGGCTGCAGGAACAATGGAAAGCAATAATGCCCCGAGAAACACTGCTGAAGTACGCAGCTTCATGATTGCCCTCCTCGAGAATCTATTGTTTGTCGAGGTCGATGGATTCGTAGTCGTGGCGGGCGATGCCGGCGCGAATCTGCGCGGGCGTCCAACCCGCCTTGGTTTTGTAGTAGGCGTAGAAGCCTTCCTGGGCGCAGGTGGAGCACTCGGTGCTGTGGGTGGTTTCATAGCAACTGTGCAGGCTGGTGTGGCCAAGCGCACGATCGCAGCGGCAGTTGCACGGAAGCTGATAGATGACACTGCTGACCTGGGCCGCCAACTGGTAGGCGCGCACCTGCCAGTGGTAGCGGAAGTTCGGTCCGGTCAACTGGGCGCCGTGAAGGATGGGCGGCAGGGCATGGATATTCAGCGGCGCCGAAGAATGGTAGGCAGGAACGTCGTCGGCCGGATTCGACCATTGCGCGTAGCTGGCCGCAGTAAGCGCGAAGACGGCAAGGGTCCAGATCCAGCGACTTTTGAAAAAGTGCTTCATCGTGTGCCTCAGCTCCAATATTACGGCAAACCTGAATTCTCCGTGAATGGGGCCGGAAGCGCAAGTTGGAACGAGTATGCGCTCAAAGGGGGAAATGATCGGCAGCCTTGACAGAGATCAGAGATCAGGGGTCAGAGATCAGAAAAAGAACGAGTTAGGGTGGGGCGGGCGGATCTGGGTGGTTGGGAGCTTGACATTGAAGCAGGGAGTAGGGGAGTAGCCGGTAGGGAGCAGGAAACGGGAGATCTGCGCGCAGAAAAAAAGACGGCACGAACGGTCTAGCTGTTCGTGCCGGGAGGCCAGTGACGCAAACTACTTCCGGGTTTGGAGGGATGAATCGGATACCTCCACAACCGGAATAAATACACGATAGCATAGATCGGGGTAATTGCAAATACAAAATTCAAAATTTATTTTGCGGTAACTTGGTAAACCTAATTTGCCAATGCGCATCTAACCGCAGCCGGAAAAAGGGCGGTTCGGCGGAGATTTTGAGGGCTCAGAGATTGACTCCCGAGCGGCGAGAATTCGGCCAGAACAGAGACAAGACATTTAGAATAAGCTGTTTTGGTTAACGCAAGGCCCCAACTGCCCGGTAATACGCGAAGGGCGAGATTGGGTGCTCTTCCCTGCCCCCGGGACCGACCCAGCCAGGGCTCGCGGCCCGGATGCATTGTGGTCGACGCAATTGAGTCCCACAAAATGGGAAGAATCGACCCAAATCCAGAATTGCGGAGCGAATTCGGAGAGAATTCGATAGGGGTAGTGGCTGCAAACTGCGTTGAAGGGACTTTAGGGCGGGAATAAAGCAGAGTTCGACGAGTCCAGAATGACGCAAGTGCTTGGATTGACCCGGCCAAGAAGCGCCAAGTTAGGGTCGGTGTGTGACGTCAATGGCGCTGCTAAGGTGGAGCTTACGCACCTCTTTCGCACCGGCTGTCTCGTCCACGAGTTTTATCGCACCTCCCCTGGAGGAGACAGACCACCTTATGTAATAGGCTTTTCCCGCTTCTACAGGAATTGCAATGCGAGTCGGGCCGGGACCGGCCGGCACAGAGTCTGTTGTTAACAGATAGAGGGCTTCGCTATAGTCACTTTCGCATGAGTGCGCGTCCGCACTGTCATATCCAGCAGTCCACGTCTCATAGGCATTGGCGCCGGACCCAATATAGCGGAGGTCGCATAATTGGATAACCTCGCCTGTCGGGCCAGGGTCCGCGTAAGCCGCTCGCATTGCCGCCTCGGCCTTGCGCAGCGAGTCCTGGCAACGCATTGTGTCCGCTGGGTTCAATGGAGGCTGCCCGCCCTGCTCGCCAAGAATCCATCGATGCACCAGATCGGCCCACAGACCGGAAAAATCCATAGCCTCGCATCCGGGAAGGGTGCGTTGGACTCTACTGACACCGGGTATGATGACGGGGACGCCTTTACTGTCATAGAATCGGACGCCGTCGGTAAGGTACTCGGGATGCGCCGCAGCAGCAGCCACCGTGCTGTAGCGGATAATGTACTGGGTCTGTGCTGCAGCAACAGCCGCCGTGCCCTGCGGGACCTCAGTCCGCGTGTATTGAGAATTCTTCAGCGTAGCCAAATCATCACCGTTGACAAAAATTGTGGGGAGTGCGAGCGCACCTAGCATGCTGCCAACGCGATAGATGTATATCGTCGCCTCGCCGGCCGCCGGAGGTGGCATTTTTGAAGGTCGTCCTTCTGCGGCGCTCGACGACGTCGGCTTGTTGGCTGCGGCAGGCGGTTGATTTTGCTGAAGAGTTTGCGCGTTCCCAGTTGACGCAAATCCGAGAGCACAGGAGATCGCCAAGATCCTCAGATGCAACGACGCACGAGACCTTAGCGTGCGGTATGCAGACATTGAGATCAGATTCATGGAAGCTCACCGATCCGGAAGTCGCCTAAAGTGTAGCAGAAATGCATCTCGTCCTCAGTGGCGCTGGCGATACCGTGATAGTGCGCGGCCCACGGTAATTCGGCAGTAGATAAAATCAGATCGGCCACAGAGGACAGATTCCTGAGCGCGGCCAGCTCTTTGCGAAGCGATGCCATGCTATGACGATATAGGCGCCGGACAGGCAAGCAAGCGTTGGCTGTTTCCATTCAACGCGGATTTAAGACACCACCCAAAATGGGAAAAACCGATCCAAATCCAGAATTCCGGAGCGGATCCGGAGAGAATTCGATAGGCCTGCCCGCTATTGAGCCAGGTTCTGCGCCTGGGTCGCCAGGTCGAAGTCCTTCTCCGTGAGGCCGCCGGCATCGTGGGTGGCGAGCGAGAGCCGGACACGGTTGTAGCGGATGTCGATGTCGGGATGGTGGCCGGCCTGTTCGGCAAGGTCGCCTACATGATTGACGAAGCGGAGGGCGGCGACGAAATCTTTGAATTGAAATGTCCGGACGAGTTCGCCGGATTCAATTTGCCAGCCAGGCAGTTGGGCCAGGCGGGATTGAGCGGCTTCGGGGGAAAGGACGGGCATGGGGAACCTCCTGCAGGGGATGATACGTGGTTGAGGAGGGGGTTGGACGGAAGGCGGGCGTAGGGAACAGCCAGTAGAGCGATCCGGGGAAGGCCGGTTTCAGGCGGCCTGATTTGCGCTGGCGAAGCAGAAGCCGAGCAGGATTGTGAAACCGATGCCGAGCACCACGAAGGAGCCGATCATGGGGACGCTCATGCCGAAGCCCGCACGGCCCATTACCGTGACGATGCTTGCAAGCTCGACGCTCATGATCGCCAACAGAGCCAGAAGTGCGGGCGCCAGCGCGTAACCGGCCGGTTTCCTACGGAAGAGAAGAACTGCGGCGATGCATAGGGCGGGCAAAAGGAACGCCAGATCCAGAATGTGGACGAAGTTTACGGGCTCGTTGGTGGCGACGACGCTTTGAGGGATGATCCCGGCGAGGAGCGCTGCTACGTCCTCGCGCAGATCGAACATGACAGTGGGTAGGGCAAGCACGAGAAACGCGATGGCAATGGTTTTTCGCGGCGCGCGGGGAACATAAGCCCGTGCGATCTGTTCGAGAGGAATGAAAGGCAGGCTGAACACCGTGGCGTAGAAACACAGGCCCAGCGTGGCGCAATAGACAAAGACCAGGGCATTGAAGTGCACACCGAACGCATAGATCACAAAGTTGTAGAAGAGGTAGCCCTGCGTGCCCAGCCAGATGAGACGCGCAGGAACCGATCCTCGCCAGGCTTTGAATCCGCTTACCAGCAGGACCGGCACGACGAGAAACAGATCGACAAGATCGCTGGCGATGGCGCCGGCGCGGGTATAGGGAGTCTCCCGCGCATAGGTTGCCGGCCACGAGATTCCGGCGACGGCCGTGAGTGCGACCAGGAGGACGATGGCAACAGTACTCCACAGAATCGGGTCATGAGATTTTTCGGAAGTCATGGATCGGTATACGAGTGACGCGGGGAGGAAGTTCACGAAAAGGCATTCTCTTATGTCCGCTTGCGCGGGCTCAGGCCGGACCTTTGCCGCCGGGTTGTTCCGGGCCTAAAGGCCGGATCGTTGCAGGCGCGGACTTCAGAGGCCTGAAGGCCTCTGCTCCCTCCGTGGTTTCAATCGTGCGATCTGCCTGGAACCTGAAAGTCCACGCCGGCGAAACTGTTGAAGCGCTTGGTTGCGGCCAGGTCGATCTGATCCAACGGAATCTGTTCGTAGTGCTCGGAATCAAGGTCGGTGAGGACTTTTGCGGTCATTAGGTAATTCTGCACTTCGATTGGAGCGCGACCGCTCTTGAAAATCACGGTAAGAAACTGCTCGGGCGCGGAAGGTGCGACTGGCGCCGCGAAAGCGGGCTGCTCGCCCGGCGCGGCATAGCCCTGGTCTGGATACGGCGGGTAAAGCGGAGCAGGGCCATTCTGGTCGTAGGCCTGGTCAGACTGGTAGTTGCCGGGCCCTGAGCTATCGTACGCAGAGTTATCGGAATCTCCCCAATCGTAGAGGCCGAGATTGTAAAAATTGGGATCGATCAAATAGGGGTATCCGAGCCAATTTGGATACGTGGAGACGTACCAGTTTTGGAACTGCCGTCTGCGCGCGTTGAATCGGTCCCGGTTGGAGCCGCGAGACAGGCCGGCGCCCCTCGGATCGTACGAAGAACGGCCTGGCGTAGGACGGCCTGCCGTAAATCTATTTGAGTTGTAGCGATTTCCGTTGTATGGAGTTCCGTTGTAGGGAGTTCTCAGGCTCGAGTAGTTCCGTGGGCCGATTACTCGATATCCCGCGCCGGCCGAGGGGCCGAACGAGGTGCCGTACCGAGCCGGCGGCGCAGGCCGCGCAAAGCTGGGCGATTGCGAGAAAGCGGGATGCGAGGAAGAGCCGGCGGCCCTCGGGAACCCTCGATTGCCGAAAGATCCGGCGTGCGTGCCGCCATGTTGCGCAAAGGCGGCCACGGCAAGCGCGATCAAAGCGATTGCGGCCCGGAACATCATGGCACCATTCTACGCCCGATCGGACTTTTTGTTTCTTTGTGGCGGGGGGTTCGTGCTATCCCATGTCCCAGGGTCGGGACATGGGGCACCCAATTCCTAGATGGGTTGAGAGTAGGGACCGTTACGAGGCGGCCTGGGTGCGGGCCATTTCGAAGGTGGAGAAGCGCATGTGCTGGCCGCTGATTTCAGAGCGGAGCTCCTGCCAGAGCTCATTGGGAATCTTGAGGAAGACCTCGACCACGGCGGGATCGAATTGCGTACCCGAGCAGTGGAGGATTTCCTGGCGCGCGGCATCAAAGCCGCGAGCCTTGCGGTAAGGGCGGTCGCTGGTGATCGCGTCGAGGGTGTCGGCCACGGCAAAGATTCGCGCGCCGATGGGAATTTCGCGCCCGGCGAGGCGATTGGGATAGCCGTTTCCGTCGTAGTGCTCCTGATGGCAGAAAACAATTTCGGCGGCTCCGGCGAGAAAGGGAATTTTGCGCAGCATGTTGTAGCCGCGGGCGCAGTGCTCGCGCATGAGCGCCTGCTCCTCTTCAGTGAGCTTGCCGGGCTTGCGAAGAATCTCGTCCGGGATGGCCATCTTGCCGATGTCGTGGAGAAAGGCGCCGCGCGCGATGATCTTGATTTCTTCGGGCGGAATGCTCATGGCGCGGGCGAGCGCAATGGCGTAGGCCGTGACGCGCTTGGAGTGGCCTTCGGTTTCGGAGTCCTTCAAGTCGAGGGCGTCGCCCAGGGCTTCGAGCGTGACGTCATAGGAGTGCTCGAGATCTTCCATCGCGTGGCGCAGCATCTCAGTGCGGGCGCGAACCATTTCTTCGAGGCTCTGATGGTAGTTTTGGGTTTCTTCAAGGGCCTGGCGATGACTGAGCGCGCGCTCGACGGTGTTCAACAACTGCTCGCGCTCAAAGGGCTTGAGGAGATAGTCGTAGGCTCCGCGGCGCATGGAGTCGATGGCCACGCTGATGTCGTGAACGGCGGTGACCATGACGACGGGAAGATTGGGCTGCAGGGCGTGGATGCGCTCCAGCAGAGCGATGCCGTTGAGATCGTTCATGACGATGTCAGTGAGCACGAGATTGAAGGTGTTCATCTCGAGTGCTTCGAGGGCATCGTGGCCGTCGCAGGCCTGCTCAACCGTGTATCCCTGGCGTTCGAGGGCGGCGGCAATCATGGTGCGGACGGGAGCTTCGTCGTCGACGACGAGAACACGCGCAGGCTTGCGAGCGCGCGCGTCGCCTTCGATTCTCGGGCTCCTCGCTGTGCCCATCGCTTTCACGTCTGCCAAAGTTAACGCCAAACAGCAGCCTCCATCTTTATTATGCCCGCGCGGCTTATCAAGCCCGGCGTTTCCCGATCACCCACGCGGTGCGCATGATCCATTCATGCTCGTCATGCTCGGCTCAAAATTCATTTTCAAGCGGCGGGCTTTGTCCCCCTCACTGCCGGTTACGCGGCGCGCTCGCCCTGGATTCCGTGCGGTACTACCAACCTTGTGAAACCATCCAAGGCCGTGGCTACTCGCACCGCCGGGGCCACCCTCTTTGGACGCTGCCGCCGGCTGAAAAGGTCCACAAAATTAACGAGATAATGCCTTGGCTCCTTGACCGCCGCAGTGCTAAGCGAGCGGACGGAGAGAAGTCTTTTCGTGAGAGTACCATCCAGACAATATCGCCTCAATCACCCGAACGTGGCACCGGATTGAGACGAACCTGTAGCGTCACTGGCCATGGTGGGGAATGGAGCGTCAGGGCTTTTTCGCCTCGCGCCTGGCGCGGCGGGTTGTGGCCCAGCCTTCGATGTTGACCTGTTTGGCGCGGCTGACGGCGAGGGCGTCGGCGGGGACGTCTTTGGTGATGCAGGAACCCGCGCCGATGTAGGCTCCATCGCCGATGGTGACGGGCGCGACGAGCGTGGTGTCGCTGCCGACGAACGCGGCCTTGCCAATGCGCGTGACGTGCTTGTTGACGCCGTCGTAGTTGCAGGTGATGGTTCCGGCGCCGATGTTGGAGCCTTCGCCGATTTCGCAGTCACCGAGGTAGGTGAGATGGTTGGCTTTGGCTCCCTTACCGAGGCGCGACTTTTTCATTTCGACGAAGTTGCCGACGTGAGCGTTTTCGCCGACCTCGTTTCCGGGGCGCAAGTGGGTGAACGGCCCGAGGCGCGCGCCATCCGCGATGGTGGAATCCTCGAGGACGCAGCTTTGAAGGATCTGCACGCCATTGCCGAGGGTGCAGTTTTCGATGACGGAAAAGGAGCGGATGCGGCAGCCGGCGCCCACCCGAGTGCGGCCCAGCAACTGCGCGAATGGCTCAATGACCGTGCCCGGAGCGACTTCAACATCGGGATCGATGACACAGGTGTCGGGGCGGTCGATGGTGACGCCGGAAGCAATGAGGCGCGCGGCCGCGGCGTGTTGACGCGCGGCGTGCTGAGAGTGCGGGCCAGCGGTGGCTGCTGCTCTGTCGTTTGCCGGCGGGTTTGTGCTGGTCGTCATTTCACTTTCTCCTGGCGTATTGCGCGGACCCGATCAGGGGCGGATGGGCAAAGCGATGGGCCGGTTATTGCTGCGCAGCGCCGGCCACCGGCGGCGGGACGGACGGTTGCGGGATGGTGATGTCGATGGGTTGTGGCGCGCCCATGCCCAGCGCGTCGAGGGGCGGTTTGATTTCCGGCCCGTTGCCCACCACTAATACGGCAAGCTTTTCGGGGTGGATATACTTTTTGGCTGCGGCGGTGAGATCGGCTAGCGTGACCTTCTCGAGAGCCGCGTGGTAGGTCTCAAGATAGTCGGGCGGATAGCCATAGAACTCGAGCTTCTCACTCTCGTCGAGGATTTTATCTTTGGTGTCGTAGTCGAAGAGGAAGGAGTTGACGATGTCGTCCTTGGCGCGTTCGAGCTCGGCCTGGGTAAAGGGCCTTGTGTTCAGACCGGCGATCTCGGCCTCGGCCGCTTTGGTTGCATCGACGGTCGACACACTCTTGGTGAGCGCCTCGACGCTGAACGATCCCGGATGGTCGTACGGCAGCGAGAATCCGCCGCCGACCTCATAGGCCAATCCGAGCTGGGTGCGGACCTTGAGGAAGAGCCGGCTGCCGAAACCGCCGCCGAGGATTTCGTTCATGACATCGAGCGTGGGGACATCGGGATTATGGCGGTCGACGCCGAGGGCGACGATCTGCACGTTGGACTGATTTACATCCTCCTTGTCGATGAAGTAGACGCCGGGTTTGGGCCCGGTGAACTCATCGTGGCGAGGAGGTTCGGGGGTGACAGGCGGAAGGCCTTCGAATGCGGCGCGCACCTTGGCCTCCATCGCCGCGGGATCGAAGTCGCCGTAGATGCCGACGATAAGCTGTCCCTTGAGAGTGCGATCGTGCCATGCCTGCAGATCAGAAATGGAGACTGCGGCGATGGTGGCCAGCTCGGGTTGACGCGTGTAAGGGCTGTTGACGCCGTAGACCAGCTTGGCCGACTCGCGGCCGGCGATGCCGTCCTCGTCGTCATTGCGGCGGACGATTGAGGTGGCTTCCTGCTGCTGTGCGAGTTCGAGCTTCTCCGCGCTGAATTTGGGATGGAAGAGCAGGTCCATGGCCAGAGAAAAGACCTGATCGGCGTCGCCCTTTAGCGAATCCCAGGAGAGCACAGTGGAATCCTCATCGCCATCGGTCTCAATGTGGGCGGCTTTGGCTTCGAGCAGATCGTCCATGGCATCGCCGTCCATGCTCGTCGTGCCGCTGGTGCGCCATGCCTGTCTGTAAAGGCCGACTAATCCAGCTTTGGCCGGATCCTCATCGCGGGACCCACCGTGAATAAGCACTGAGCCGTAGATAAACGGGAGTTCGTGATCCTCCTGCAAGAAAACCACAATGCCGTTCTTCAGCTCGATGCGTTTGGGCTCCTGCGGATGGAAGGCGTGGAGCGGCGGAATGGGAATCTTCTCCCAGGGCTTGGTTTGCTGCGCGAGCGACGCCGACGGAAGCACCAGGACGGCAAGGATCGCCGCCGGGAACAGGAATCGGGAATTCAGGCAGAGGGCGTATCTCTTCATTGCGCGCCTCCATCCTGTTTCGCGGCACCGTCTTGCTTCGCGGCTGCTGCCGGCGGCTCGGTGTCGATCTCAGCGCTGGTTCGGTTCGAGGCCACAAATACCCTGTTCGCCACGCGGCGAATGTCGGCCTTGGTGACCTTGTCAACGCGGTCAAGCTGAAGGAACAGCTGGCACCAGTCGCCGTAGCGCGTCTGGTACTCGGCGAGGGAATTGGCGAGGCCCTGGTTGTCGTCCAGGCCGCGCAGAAGGTCGGCGCGAGTTCTGGTCTTGTACATTTCGAGCTCAGCGTCGGTGACGTCGGAGGTCTTCAGCTTTTCAATCTCTTTGTGAATCGCATCGCGCATCTCTGCCGGAGTGTGTCCAGGGAGGGGAATGGCTCCAAACATGAACAGGCTTGGGTACCTCTCTCCGGGCACCGGGCTTTCTCCGATGGCCTCCGCCGCAATCTGCTGCTGCTCCACGAGACTGCGGTAGAGCCGCGACACGCGCCCATTCGACAGGATGTCACTGATCGCGTCGTAGACCGCGTCATCGGGGTCGTGGTAGCTGGGCCGGTGATAGCCCTCAAGATAAACTGGCTGCGTCTGCTCGCGAATGACGACGGATTTTTCGGCGAATTGCTGCGGCTCCACGGTCGTCATGTCCTCCGGCCTGGGGCCGCCGGGAACGCGGCTGAAATACTTCTCCAGCATGGGCAGCGCGGTCTTGGGGTCCACGTCGCCCACAATGGCAATGACAATGTTGCCACCGACGTAGAACTTCTTGTGAAAGGCCATGGCCTCAGTAGCAGTGATCTGGCTGACCTCGCTGGGCCAGCCGATCTCGCTGCGGCCGTAGTTGTGCGCGACGTAAGCCGTCGCAAAGAATTGCTCCTCGAGGCGGCCGATGGGGTTCGAGTCGACGCGCATGCGGCGCTCTTCCATCACAACGTCGCGTTCCTTGTAGAACTCGCGCGGGACAACATCGGAGAGGCGGCTCGACTCCATCCATGCCCAAAGCTCCAGGCGATTCTCCGGCATCGACCAGAAATACTGCGTGTCGTCCAGGCCGGTCCCGGCGTTCAAATCGTGTGCGCCGTTGGCCTCTGCAACCTCAGTGAACTGGTTGGGGATCACGAATTTCTCCGCCTCCGCCTGCGCGGCAAGAAAGGCCTTCTCGAGCTCGGCGAGTTTTTGCTCGCTGCGCCCGACGGGCTTCAGGTACTCGGCCTCGTAGGCGTCATTGGCCTCCTCCACTTTCTGGAGGGCGACTTTTTCGGCAGCGTAGTCGGTGGTGCCGATCTGGCTTGTGCCCTTGAAGGCGAGATGCTCGAACATGTGCGCCAGGCCGCTTTCGCCGGTGGGGTCGTTCACGTCGCCGGCATCGATGAATGTGGTGTAGCTGAAGACCGGCGCGTCATGACGCTCGCAAATGACCAGCGTAAGCCCATTGGGAAGCACTTTGACGGTGATCCGCTTTTCAAAGCTCTGCAGATCCTGCGCCGACGCCGCGGACACTGCCAGCAGCAACGCGAGAAACAAAAATCCGGTGGAAAAACCCGAGATTAATCTCTGCCGCATCCAACCTCCCTGTTCCAGGAGAGCAAAAAGACGCTGGTTCGCTCTCTTCCAAGCTATTGCCCACAGGCGAGGGCGTCAAACGCCGAGGCCGGCGAGTCGGCCAATGCAAAGTGCCTGTCGGAAACGGGCGAAAATGGCCGAAGGTATAATCGGAGGCATGGCGGCGAGCGCACAGACGAAGATTTTGGAGGCTCTGGCAGCACGGACAAGCGATGGCGGCGCGCCGCAGGCGCAGGAAAAGCTGCGCACTCTGGAGGGGCGGCTGGAGCAGCTCGGGGGCCTGATGGTGGCCTACTCGGGCGGCGTGGACTCGGCATTCCTGGCCGCCACGGCGCATCGCGTGCTCGGCGAGCGCATGCTGGCGGTGCTGGCCGATTCGCCCTCGCTGGCGCGGCGCGACATGGAGCAGGCCCGCGCGTTTGCCCAATCGATTGGAATGCCCCTGCAGGTGGTGGCGACGGAGGAACTGGACCGCGAGGAGTACGCACGGAACGACGCGAACCGCTGCTTCCACTGCAAGGACGAGCTGTTTCAAGTGATGGAAAAGCTGGGCGCAAAGCTGGGCTTTGCGAACATCGCCTATGGGATGAACGCAGACGACACGCGCGATTTTCGCCCCGGCCAGCGCGCGGCCGAGCAGCACACAGTGCTTGCGCCGCTTGCCGACGCGGGCCTGACGAAGCTGGAAGTGCGCGCGCTGGCCAAGGTGGCCGGCTACCCGGTGTGGGATCGCCCGGCGGCGCCGTGCCTCTCGTCGCGCGTGGAGTATGGCCGCACCGTGACGCGCGAGGTTCTGGAGCAGGTGGAGCGTGGCGAAGAGAGCTTGCGGCAGTTGGGCTTTCGCGAGTTGCGTGTGCGCCACCACGGCGAGCTGGCGCGCGTGGAGATTGCGCGCAATGAGCTGCCGCGTGCGTTGACGATCGAGATGATGGACGCGATCACCTCGGCGCTCAAACAGGCGGGATTCAAATACGTCACGCTCGATTGCCAGGGATTCCGCTCGGGGGCAATGAACGAAGTCCTGGGGAATGCGGTTTTGCCCGCCGAAGTGCTGGCGAGACGGGGCACATAGGGCCTTCTTACTTCCCTTCTCCGGCCTGAAACAATTTAGAATCACAAAGCGATGCGAATCGGCTATCTGGAGTGCTTTTCCGGGATCAGCGGGGACATGCTGCTGGGCGCGCTGGTGGATGCGGGCGTGCCCTTCGATCTGCTTGCAGAGACGGCGGCGGCCCTCAACGTAGGCGCGCATTTGGAGATGCGCAAGGTGAGCCGCGGGGGATTGGCGGCGGTTAAAGTGGACGTGCAAACGCAGGGATCAGGGATCAGGGATCGGGGATCAGAAGAACAGCATGGCCATGAACATGAACATCATGACCACGCGGACGAGGCGCATGAGCACCACACTCATGCGGCGGAACCTGCGCAGCACAGCCGCGAGCACGCGCCGCACCGATCGCTTTCAACAATCCTCAAGATCATTCAGGCTGCACCGATTAAGGATTCGGTGAAAGAGCGCGCTGCCCGCGCCTTCCAGTTGCTCGGCGAGGCGGAGGCGGCCATCCATTCCATCCCCATTGAGAAAGTCCACTTCCATGAAGTTGGCGCGGTAGACACGATTGTGGACATTGTGTGCGCGGCGGCAGGATGCGAAGCGCTGGGAGTAGACCGCTGGATGGCGTCGCCCCTGAATGTTGGAAGCGGGACGGTGAAGTGCGCGCACGGGACGCTGCCTGTGCCTGCGCCTGCGACGTTGGCGCTGCTGGGTGAGGCGCCGGTGTACGCCGCGGGAGCGCCGATGGAGCGCGTGACACCGACCGGCGCGGCTTTGCTACGCATGTTGGACGTGGGCTATGGGGTGCTGCCCGCGATGAGCGTGAAGGCGCGCGGCTACGGCGCGGGCGGGCGCGATACGCCGGGCGAGCCGAATCTGTTGCGGCTGCTGGTGGGCGAGGCGGAGGCAGAAGCCGAGAGCGCGGAACCGATCGCGGTGATTGAGACCGTGATTGACGACGCGACTCCGCAGTTGCTGGCCTACGTGAGCGAGCTGCTGATGGAGGCGGGCGCATGGGACGTTTACAGGGCGCCGGTGCAGATGAAGAAGGGGCGGACAGGCGTGCAGATCACCGTGCTCGCGAGCCCCGAAGCGATGCCCGCGCTGCGCGACCTGCTACTTCGCGAGACAACAACCATCGGCTTGCGCTGGCGGATGGAATACAAGGTGGCGCTGGCGCGTGAGTTTGTTGAGGCGGAGACGGAGTGGGGAAAGGTGCGGATCAAGGTTGCGCGCTGGCCCACGGGCGAGGTTGCCAACGCCTCGCCGGAGTATGAGGTGTGCCGGAATATTGCGCGCGAGCAAGGGGTTCCGCTCAAGCGGGTGATGCAGGAGGCGATGCGGGCCTATGCGGAGACGGAGCGCGCGCTGACGGAGAAGGGGCGCTGATGGATCGCTTGCAGATTGAGGCGGTATTAAACGAAGTGCGCTCGGGGTCCACCAGCGTGGCTGAAGCGTTGGAGCGCCTTCGCAACTTGCCCTTCGAGGATCTGGGCTTTGCCAAGCTCGATCATCATCGCGCGCTGCGCACCGGCATGCCGGAGGTGATCTTCGCGGAGAGCAAAACGCCGGCACAAGTGGCTGCGATCTTCTCAAGCATGGCCAAGGCGGGCGGAAACGTGCTGGCCACACGCGCCTCGCGCGAGGTGTTTGAGGCAGTGCACGGCGCGGAGCCGCGCGCGGAGTTTCACGAGACTGCGCGGGCCATCACTTTGATGCAAACAGAGGCGCCGGCCGGCAGAGGGACCGTGGGCGTGGTGTGCGCCGGAACGAGCGACTTGCCCGTGGCCGAAGAAGCTGCGGTAACACTGCGGCTGATGGGCAACACGGTGGAACTGGTGGCAGACGTGGGAGTGGCAGGGATTCATCGGCTGCTGGCGCAGCAGAAGACGCTGCAATCGGCGCGCGTGCTTGTGGTCTGCGCAGGCATGGAAGGCGCTCTGCCGACAGTAGTGGGCGGACTTGTGAATGCGCCCGTGATCGCAGTGCCGACGAGCGTGGGTTACGGCGCGTCGCTCGGCGGCGTGGCTGCGCTGCTGGGCATGTTGAACACCTGCGCGCCGAATGTCTCCGTGGTGAACATCGATAACGGATTCGGCGCGGCCTGCATCGCGTCGCTGATTAATCATTTGTAGCGGCGCGACTAGGGCCTATCGTAAAAGCGGAAGAACAGCGACGGCTTGGCCACCGGCTCAGCAGTCGCCACCAACGCGGCAGTCTGGGCATCGCTCAGCGGCGTGAACTCGCGGGCAAGATTTACGTTCTCTTCGAGCTGCGCGATGGAGTCGCAACCGATGATGACGGTGCTGACCGGGCGCGAGAGCGTGTAGTACATGGCTTCGCGCATGGTGAGCGTGCCGGATGTGGGCGCCGGAACCATCCCTTCCCACATGTGCGCCTGCACTGAGAGCGGCTGCGGCGTCCAGTTGGAAAGCAGGCGGCCGCGGGCGGGCACCTTCATGCCAATGATGCCCATCTGGCGCTCGACGGCCAACGGCAACAGCGCCGAGTTGAAGCTGTAGAAGTGCGGGTCGGCCGCATTCATCGCCATCAGAATGGTGTCGAATGCATAGCGCTGGATCCCTTCGATGAGGGCGTCGGGACGGTAATGGCCGGTGAGGCCCAGGAAGCGGACGACCTTCTGCTCCTTCATCTCTAACAGCGCTTCCATTGCGCCGCCCTTGGCGAAGACCTCGTTCACATCGGTGAGAGTACCAATGTCGTGCAACTGCCACAGGTCTACATGGTCGGTCTGGAGCAGCTCGAGCGATTTCTCGATCATGCGCAATGAGCCGTCGCGGGTGCGTTCCTTGGTTTTTGTGGCGAGGAAGGCGAGGTTGCGCCGGTGAGCCATCACTTTGCCCACGTATTGCTCGCTCCACCGATCGGGACCGCCGTAAATAGACGAAGTGTCGATGTAGTTGACGCCCAGGTCGAGGGCGCGATCGATGATGGGCACGGCGACGTCGAAGTTGTTGGCTTGCTCGAGTGCGGCCTGGCCACCGAGCGAGAAGATCCCGACCTTGTAGCCGGTCTTGCCCAGGTTGCGCGTGGGCATGGCGTTGGGCGTAACAGGGTTCGAGGGAAGAGCTGGTAAGGCCTTCGGTGTATCGGCCATCGCGGTCTGCGCCAGCAGCGCAGCGGTTACTGCGCCACCGGCTTTCAGGAACTCGCGACGTCCCTGCCCACGCGCGGAAATCTGCTTTCGATCGCTCATTCTGCCCTCCTGGCTGAACCTGGTGAACTCATCATATCGCCGGGCGCCAGACTGAGGGAAGAGGTTTGGAGCCGAACGTGCGCGTGGAGGACGGGGCTATCCGATGCACACTTGATGGACAAGAGAGTCAGAGACGAAGCGACGGACTTTGCGGCGCTCAAGGTGACAGTGAGCCAGGCAGCGTGGGCAACGACCGCTTTCCCAGGTCTCAGTTTCGAGACCTGGGGCTCAGCTTCCCCGATCTGAGAATCCAGACCTGGAGCACCCGCGATTACGCCTGGGGCTGCGAGGGTTGCGGCTGGTGGTTGTGGCGCGCGCGGCGCTGGGCAAGCATCTGTTCAAACTGCTGCTTCTGCGGGTCAGTCAGGACAGCTTCGATCTTGCTGTTGGTGTCCTCAATGATGGCGTGCGCCTTGGTGTGGCGATCCTGCTCGCTGAGCGAGGCGTCGGCGCGCAGAGTCTGCATCTGCTGTTGGCGAGCGGCGAGGATGGGCGTGATCTGCGCCACCTGATCGCTGCTGAGGCCGAGCCGCTGGCCGAGATGCGCGGCAAACTGTTGGGGCGAGAAGTTGCGGTGCTGGTAGCCCGGCTGCGCCGGCGCCGCTTGCGCCGAATTGGCAGCGGGGGCCTGGTTCGAATCAGGTGCCTGCGCGAACATAACGCTCGCTGAAAGCAGCGCGCCCAGAACGATGGTTGCTTTGGTTACGTTCATTTTTTCTCCCTTGTGGCCTTGATCGTGCTCACCGGCCATTGCGTGTGTAGACACGCTTGCGCAAGGAAAAGTTGCAGCGCGAACGCGGGGGTCAATCGATAGGTTGAAGAGGGTTAAATCCTGTGGCAAAAGCATGGGTCCGCGCGCGGGGAGCTTACGTCTAATGCGGTTCAGTTTGATTTTCGCTGCAACAAGAAACCCTGGCTTCGATTACGAAACCAGGGTTCCGGGCTTGAGCTGCGATGAATCGCTCGGCGAGAAATCAGCCGGCTTTTTCGAGCAGGCAGAGGGAGAGATCGCGGCGCTCGACCATGTCCTTGGTGATCTCGAGATCGCGGACGCGCTTGTTCGAGGGCAAATGGTACATGAGGTCGAGCATGAGCTCTTCAAGGATCATGCGCAGGCCGCGGGCGCCGACCTTGCGAGCCATGGCTTCGCGGGCGACGGCGCAGGCCGCATCCTGGGTGAAATGCAGCCGGACGTTTTCGTACTCGAAGAGGCGCTGGTATTGCTTGAGAATGGCGTTGCGCGGCTTGGTAAGGATTTCGATGAGCGCGGCTTCATCGAGCTCGTCGAGAACGCCCATGACGGGCAGGCGGCCGACAAACTCGGGAATGAGACCGTACTTGATGAGGTCCTGCGGCTCGGTTTTGCGGAGCAGCTCGGTATCGCGATGCGAGCGCGTGGTGGCCTGATCGGCGTCTGCATCGACGGCGCGGAAACCGAGAGCCTTTTTGCCGATGCGGCGGCCTACGACGCGCTCGAGGCCGACAAAGGCGCCGCCGCAGATGAAGAGGATGTTGGTGGTGTCGACAGCCGTGAACTCCTGGTGCGGATGTTTGCGGCCGCCCTGGGGAGGAACGTTGGCGACGGTGCCCTCCAGGATCTTGAGCAGGGCCTGCTGCACGCCTTCGCCGGAGACATCGCGCGTGATGGAGGGGTTCTCGTCCTTGCGGCCGATCTTGTCGATCTCGTCGATGTAGATGATCCCCTGCTGGGCGCGAGTGACGTCGCCGTCGGCGGCCTGGAGAAGCTTGAGAATGATGTTCTCGACGTCCTCGCCGACGTAGCCTGCCTCAGTGAGCGTGGTGGCGTCGACAATGGCGAAGGGAACGTCGAGCATCTTGGCCAGCGTGTGAGCGAGAAGAGTCTTGCCGGAGCCGGTGGGACCGATGAGAAGGATGTTGGACTTGGCCAGCTCAACTTCGTTGTTGCGGGCCTTGTTCATCTGGATCCGCTTGTAGTGGTTGTAGACTGCGACAGCCAGCTTCTTCTTGGTCTGGTCCTGGCCTATGACGTAATCGTCGAGGAAACTTTTGACCTCAGTTGGCTTGGGGAGATGGCCTGCGGTGGTGGCTGGAACATCGCCGCTGCGATCGTCGTCGAGGATAGAGTTACAGACGGCAACGCACTCGTCGCAGATGTAGGCGCGCGGGTAGTCGCTGGGCGACGAGATCAACTTGGCTACAGCATCCTGCGATTTATGGCAGAAGGAGCAACGTAGCGCTTCCTCGGGCCCCGTGCGCGTCTTCATGGTTGTGGCTCCCCCAGAAAGAGTTTAGTCCAAATCCTGAAATCCGGCTACGTGCGAGGCCGGTCGATGATTTCGTCCACGATTCCGTATTCCTTGGCTTGCTCCGCGTTCATGATGAAGTCCCGCTCGACGTCGCGCTCGATGCGCTCGAGGGGCTGGCCGGTGTGACGGGCGATAAGGTTGTTGGTAATTTCACGGATGCGCAGAATTTCGCGCGCATGAATGTCGATGTCGGTGGCCTGTCCGCTCAATCCGCCCATCGACGGCTGATGAATAAGAATGCGGGAATTAGGCAGGGCAAAGCGTTTTCCCTTGTTTCCGGCCAACAAAAGGAACGCGCCCATGCTCGCGGCCTGGCCGATGCAGTAGGTGACGACGTTGTTCTTGATGAACTGCATGGTGTCGTAGATGGCGAGGCCGGCAGTGATGGAGCCGCCCGGGGAATTGATGTAGAGAGAGACGTCTTTCTCCGGGTCCTCGCCCTGAAGAAAGAGCATCTGGGCGACGATGAGATTCGCGATCTGGTCGTCAATGGGGGTACCAAGAAAGATAATGTTGTCGCGCAGCAGACGGGAGTAGATGTCGTAGGCGCGCTCGCCCCGGCTCGTCTGCTCAACCACCATGGGAACTAATGCCATTGCCTCTTCAGCTCCTAGCTTCCAGCAGCTAGCTTTCAGCTTTGTTTGTGATCGCGCCGGTTTTGGTTCAAGCCTCCCATGTTGGGAAGCAGGACCGTTGTCGTTATGCGGGTAAACGTTCGTACAAAACGGACGCAGTTTTGTCTCGTCTGAGCTGTTCCCTGATTCTGGCCAGCCCACCGTCTTTGGTCAATCGCACTTTCAGGGCATCGAGAGGCTCGCGGGACTGGAGGGATACGATCTGCAGCTCCTTGTCCAATTCCTCGTCACTCACGGTAATGTTCTCCTCACCGGCGATGCGGTCGAGGAGGATGTTCGTTTTGACTTCAGCCAGTGCGCTGTCACGCTGGGCAGCACGGAGGCGCGTGAAGTCGAGCTTGCGCATCTGCTCCGGCTGCATTCCCTGAGCGGCAAGGGCGCGCAGGCCACGCTCAAGACGGGTGTCAATCTGGTCCTGCACCAGCGATTCGGGAACAGGAAATGTGAAGCGCTCTGCGAGCGCGGCGAACAGGCGATCCTTGGTTTCGGACTCAACGCTGCGGCGCTTGCGGCTGGCGATATATTCGCGAACGCTTGTCTCGAGCGCGGCATAGTTTTCGTAGTGGCCGAGCTCCTTGGCAAAGTCGTCGTTCAGCTCGGGCAGGGTGCGCTTCTTGATGGCCTTGACCTCGACGTCATAGGCAACGGTCTTGCCGGCGAGCTTGGTCTCGGCGTAGTCAGCGGGATAGATGACTTCAACCTTCAGCTCCTGGCCCGGCTTTGCGCCACGGAGAGAGTTGGTAAAGGCTTCGACCGTGTCTTTGCCGCCGATTTCGACCAGAGTGTTTTCGCCGCTAATCGGTTGGGCGTCGACAGGCTGAGGCTCGGTGGCGCCTTCGGGCGCGGCAGCGGCCGGGGCGTCGGACGGGGTGAGCTGGATCTGGCCCTTGTAGCTGATCTCGGCCCAATCGCCGTCCTTTAGCGCGCGGTCTTCCTCGACCGGCTCGATGGTGGCGCGGGAATCGCGAAGGTGCTCAAGCTCGTGCTGGAACTCCTCCTCAGTGATTTCGACGGAGGGCTTGTCGACCTTGACGTCTTTGTAGCCGTCGATAGAGAAGGCGGGAAGGATTTCGAAGACGGCCTTGGCGTGGAGCGGGGTTCCGTCTTCAAACGTGAGCTCGGTGACCTTCGGCTGGCCGACGGGACGCAGGTTCTGCTCATTGACCGCCTTGTTGAAGCGCTCGGGAAGCAGCGTGTCGATGACTTCCTTGCGGATTTCAGCGGCAAAGCGGCGGCGGATGACGGATTCCGGCACCTTGCCGGCGCGGAAGCCGGGAATTTTAGCGTATTTGCGATAGTTTGCGGCGACTTTGTGCCAAGCCGCGGCGACATCGTCGGCGGACACGTCGATGACCAGCTCGCGCGTGCAATCGGGATTGAGAACCGGGCCGTGCTGGTGGTCGTGAGCTGCTTCGGCGTGATCGTGTTCGTGCTGGGGTTCAGCCGTTTCCGGTTTGTTTTCGAGGGTGCCGCTGGAGCTCAACGTTGTACCTTCCGGGCGCGTGCGCCGATGTTACGGCCACGGGCTGACACTGAAGGCAATCGAGCGCCGTTTGGCCGGGGAATACCTAGTCTTATGGTACGGGGCTTTGCTGGCAGGGGTCAAACCAGCGGGAAGGCCAAAAAGGTCGTGGGCATCGGGAAAGACACGTTACTTTTCGGTCGGCTGGGGTTTGCGAACATAGGGCAGGAAACGCGGATGGGCCGCGCCGCACTGGGCATAGTTGATTCGCGCTTCTTTGAGGCTGAGCTGGCCGTTGACGGTGAGGCGCACTTCGGAAGCGTCATCGTCTTCCTGGCCGTCATCTTCCCACCAGCAGACCGGGCAGAGGTTGAGTGCTTCGGGTACTTCAAGAGTCTTGTATCCGCAGCACGGACAACGGTAACGGACGTTCAAGGTTCTTCCCCTAACGGGGGTTGACGCGAAAGCAAGGCATGGGATTACGTAGGTCTCCAAAAGAAACTCGTTCGCATTCTGCACTATGTCCTGGGAAGCGGCAAGGCATGCGGATCCCCTGCGACTCCTCTGGTTCATCCTGTTGAATTCCAGCTGAGGGCGCGGTTTGCATTGCGTAAGATGAATCCATGCGGGAGAAAAGAAGCCCTCTGCGCACCTTCGCGGCGGCTTTGATTGTCGCGGCCGGTACCTGCCTGGTCACGGGCGTCTACGCCATCGGCATCGACAACCAGAACGCAACGGAGCGCGACTTCATCCAGTATTGGGCGGCGGAGCGGCAATTGATTCACGGCGCCAACCCCTACGACGTCAATGCGATTTTTCACATGGAGAAGGCCCTGGGGATGGCGGAAAACACTCCCAAGGTGACCGTGAGCCCGCCTGTGGCGTTCTTTTATGCTCTGCCACTGGGCTACCTGAGCGCAAAGGCGGCCCTGATCGTGTGGCTGCTCATCCTGCTGGGTGCAACCGGGATCTCAGCGTGGCTACTTTGGCTGATCTTTGGGCGCCCCAACACCCGGCTGCATCTGCTCGTCTTCGCCTTTCCTCCCACGCTCTCGTGCCTGATGGCGGGCCAGCTCGGCATCTTCTTCCTGCTTGGCGTCGTTCTCTTTCTCTTTCTCCACAAGTCACGGCCCTGGCTCGCCGGGGTAGCCCTGCTGCCGTGCGCTCTCAAGCCGCACCTGTTTCTGCCGTGCGTCGTTGTGCTGCTTCTCTGGTCCGCGCACCGCAAGGAGTTTCGCATTGTCGCCGGATTCCTGGTTGCTTTGGCCGTGAGTTGTGTGCTCACGCTCCGCCTGGACTCACACATCTGGCCGCAGTACTGGCAGTTGATACATTCGGCGCGGCTCATGGACGTCTTTCTTCCGACGGTCAGCGTGGGTTTCCGGTTCTTGATCGACCGGCACGATAAGTGGATCGAGTTTGTACCCATCGCTATAGGATGCATGGGGTCGGCGTGGTTCTATTGGATGAGGCGCGACCACTGGGAGTGGATGGACCAGGGCATGATCGTGCTCCTGGTCTCCGTGGCGTGCTCGCCGTATTCGTGGTTCAGTGACCAGGCGCTGCTGTTTCCAGCCATTCTGGCGGGAATGCTTGCGGCGGAAAATCGTGCGCCAAAGTGGATTCTGCTCGGCCTGATTGTGGCGGGCAGCCTTCCGGGTGTGCTCTTTGCCATCGAGCTGCCTTCGCCGTTTTATGTGTGGACCGCTCCCGCGTGGCTGCTTTGGTATCTGTTTGCGAAGCGGGGCAAGGGTAAAGGAGCGCTGGCTGACAGTCCAATGGCGGCGATCAGCCGGTGAGGAGCAGAGGCCCTCACAAAACCAGCGATCAGCCACTCATCCTTCTTCCGCTTCGCGCAGCTTGGCGATGACGGTGAAATCTTCGAGAGTGGTGACGTCGCCCTTGACTTCGCCGTGAGTCGCTAGCTCGCGCAACAGGCGGCGCATGATTTTGCCGCTCCGAGTTTTAGGCAGAGCTTCAGTGAAGCGGATATCGTCTGGCCGCGCGAGCGAGCCAATTTCCTTCGAGACCCACTTGCGCAGCTCGTCCTTAAGCTCGTTTGTGGGCTGATTGCCGGACTCGAGGGTGACGAAGGCGGCAATGGCCTGGCCCTTGAGATCGTCGGGACGGCCGACGACTGCGGCTTCGGCGACCTTGGGGTGCGCGACGAGCGCGGACTCGACTTCCATGGTGCCGAGGCGATGGCCGCTCACGTTGATCACGTCGTCCACGCGGCCCATGAGCCAGAAGTAGCCGTCGGCGTCCTGGCGTGCGCCGTCACCGGTGAAGTAGCAGCCGGGCACGTCGGACCAGTAAGTCTTCTGGAAGCGCTCGGGATCGCCGTAGATGGTGCGGGCCATCGACGGCCAGGGCTTCCTGATCACAAGAAGCCCGCCGCTGCCGGCGGGGACGGATTCGAAGTGGCCGTTGGCGTCGGGGCGCGTGACGACCTCAGGCTGAATGCCGAAGAAGGGACGCGTGGCCGAGCCGGGCTTGGTGGGGACGGCGCCAGGGATGGGCGCGATCATGATGGAGCCGGTCTCAGTTTGCCACCAGGTGTCGACGATGGGGCAGCGATTGTGGCCGATCTTCTCGCGGTACCACATCCATGCTTCAGGGTTGATGGGCTCACCGACAGTGCCGAGCAGGCGGAGCGAGTCGAGCTTGTATTTGTCGACGAACTGGTCGCCCCACTTGATGAAGGCGCGGATGGCCGTGGGCGCGGTGTAGAAGACAGTAACGCGATGGTCGTCGACAATTTTCCAAAATCTCGAAAAGTCGGGCCAGTTCGGAGCGCCTTCGTACATGAGGACGGTAGCGCCGTTTTGCAGCGGCCCGTAGACGACGTAGGAGTGGCCGGTGACCCAACCGATATCGGCAGTGCACCAGTAGATGTCGTCGTCGCGCAGATCGAAGACGTATTTCGTGGTGAGATAGGTTTGGACAGCGTATCCGCCGGTGGTGTGCAGCAGGCCTTTGGGTTTGCCGGTGGAACCGGAGGTGTAAAGGATGTAGAGCGGATCCTCAGAGTCCATCGGCTCAGCTGCGCATGTGGGCTCGGCCTTGGCGACAAGATCATGCCACCAGTGATCGCGGCCCTCGACCATGTTGACGGGCGAACCGGTGCGCCGATAGACGACGACGTGCTTCACGGTGGGGCAGGCGGGCATGGCTTCGTCGACCGTCGCCTTGAGCTTGATTTCGTTGCCGCGGCGGTAGCTGGTGTCCTGGGTGAGGATGGCGACGCAGCCGGAGTCGGCCACGCGGTCGGCGATGGCATTGGCGGCGAATCCTCCGAAGATGACGGAATGAACGGCGCCGATGCGCGCGCAGGCAAGCAGAGCGATGGCGAGCTCGGGCGTCATGCCCATGTAAACGGCGACGCGATCGCCTTTCTTGATGCCCAGCGATTTGAGCGCGTTGGCAAAGCGCTGGACTTCGGTGTGCAATTCGGCGTAGGTGAGGCGGCGAATCTCGCCCGGTTCGCCTTCCCAGATGAGCGCGGTCTTCTGCGCGCGCTCGCCGAGGACGTGCCGGTCGACACAGTTATAGCTGAGGTTGAGCTTGCCGCCGACAAACCACCTGGCCCACGGGAGATTCCACTCGAGGACTTTGTCCCAGGGCTTGAACCAATGCAGCTCCTTCGCCACGCCGGCCCAGAATGTTTCGGGATCGTCGATGGACTGCTTGTAAAGCGCTTCATACTCGGCGAGCGAGCCGATGCGGGCCTTGGCACTGAACTCCGGCGGAGGGGGAAAGACGCGGTTTTCGCGCAGCGTGGAGTCGATATCCCGGTTGGCGACGGAAACGGGCGTGGAAGACATGCAGGGTCCTTTAGGGAAGCGGTTGAATATGGCCCCCCATGGCGCTCAGAGATACGCTCGGAGGTGGCGCTCTTGCGGGAGAAGCCTCGGCTGAAACTTTATCGGGTGGGGCGTGAGGAGAGCAAGGGGCGGCAGGTTGGCGCTCTCGATCATTAGCCCGAATACCGAAGCCGTGCTCGCTGTACTGGCTGCACGATTGGCATCGGTGGTATAGTCGCTTGTCTTTCCCAGACAACAGGAGCGGCGCGGAGACCCTGCTGGCGGCTGGACCGCGCGAGCAAGGAGACCCATGCAAAATCGAATTGTAAGAACACTCATGTTCGTTGCCCTGGCTGCGGCGGCGCTGTCGCCGCTGTGCCGCGCGCAAGCGCAGCTCGCCGGAGAATGGCTGGGCACGGCGAAAGCCGGGGACACGCAATTGCATATCGCTTGGCACGTTGTCGCTGCCAGGGACGGAAGCATCACTTCTACGATTGACAACCTCGACCAGCGTATCTACGCCATTCCGGTCAGTTCAATGACGCTCAAAGACAATGCGCTAACTCTGACCCTCGATACCGTTCGTGTCCTTGACGGAGATACCATCAACATCCGCGGCACTTTTACAGGCACCATCAACGCGGACGCAACGGAGATCCATGGAAGCTGGGTCCAGGGCCAGCCTCTCGAACTGGACCTGAAGCGCGTGCCCTTGCAGGCGGCATTGAATGCGGTGGCACAATCGCAACTGGCCGGCGATTGGCAGGGCACGCTGAGCGCCGGGGGCGTTGAACTCCGCCTTGTCCTGCACGTGACAGCGGCCACGGACGGAAGCCTGACGGCAACCCTGGACAGCGTGGACCAGAGCGCATATGGGATCCCCGTGACCACAGTGATGTTCAACGATTCCAAGCTCAACCTCACCGTGGATGCAGTGCATGGGACTTATGAAGGCACGCTAAACAAGGACGCAAGCGAAATTGACGGCACCTGGTCGCAGGGCCAGCCGCTGACCCTCAACTTCAAGCGCGCGCCTGCCACGCCGCCACCGGCAACTGCAAAGCCAGCAGCACCGTCCGACATCGACGGCACTTGGAAGGGCACGCTGAATACAGGTACGACCGAGTTGCACATCCTCTTCAAGATCGTCAATACGCAGGACGGTTTGACGGCCCAAATGCAAAGTCCCGACCAAAGCCCGATCTGGATTACTGCATCCTCGGTAACCCGCGTCGGTGCCACTCTGATCATCACCATGAAGGGGATTGCAGCCACGTTCGAGGGCACGATTAGTGGAGAGCCTGGAGCGATTGACGGATCCTTCACACAAGGCAACGTCAAACTTCCGCTGCTGCTGAAGCCAGCCAAGAATTAGGTTGAGCGAGCCGGGAACCTGAAGCAGCAGGAAGTTTCGGAATCCACTGATGCGAGCAAAAGCCCTGCTCGCGCGAGCAGGGCCTTTGTTGAAGCGCTTCGAGGTTTGAGACTGTCACTGCTTTTGGACTTCGGCGGCGGAGGCCATCTTAGCGTCGGCTTCGGAGATGACGCGGAGAGCGTCGGTATAGGCGTCTTCGCTTTCGCCGGCTTCCTTCCACATCTTCTCGCCGCGTTCGCGCTGCTGCTCGGCGCGCAACACATCGATTTCCTCAGGCTTGAGAGCGTCAGAAGCGAGGATCGTGACGCGGCCGGGAAGAACCTCAACGAATCCCCAACTGACGTTGTAGCGCGTGTCGGCGCCGGCGGATTCCTCACCCGATGCTCCATGGACCGTCACGTCGCCCGCGCCAAGCTCGGCCATCAGAGGCGCATGGCCGTAAAGCACTTCCATGTAGCCGTTCTTCGCGGGCAACTCGACAGACGTGGCGTCAGCCTCGAAGAGCGTGCGCTCGGGGGTGACAAGCCGTACGCGGAGTTGGTTGCTTTCTTCGGCCATGGGCTCCTTTCAGTCGCCCGGGGGTCAGGTTTCAGGGATCAGGGGTCAGAAGAATCTTGCTCTGGCAGTGCCGAACTGTCTGAACCCTGAAACCTGATCCCTGAACCCTGTTCTTAAACCGTCGCCTTCAGTTTCTCTGCGGTTTCGAGAACTTCCTCGATGCCGCCCTTCATGTAAAACGCCTGTTCGGGAACATCGTCGTGCTTGCCTTCGATGATCTCCTTGAAGGCGCGCACCGTGTCGGCGATTTTGACGTAGACGCCGGGAATGCCCGTGAACTGCTCGGCCACATGGAAGGGCTGCGAGAGGAATTTTTGCACCTTGCGCGCGCGGGCCACGGTAAGCTTGTCGTCCTCGGAGAGTTCGTCGATGCCCAGGATGGCGATGATGTCCTGGAGGTCCTTGTAGCGCTGCAGAATTTTCTTCACGCCCTGGGCCACGTCGTAATGATCCTGGCCGACGACTCTTGCGGCGAGAATGCGCGAAGTGGAGGCCAGCGGATCGACGGCTGGGTAAATGCCGAGCTCGGAGAGCGGACGGCTGAGCACGGTGGTGGCGTCGAGGTGAGCGAACGTTGTGGCCGGCGCGGGATCGGTGAGGTCGTCGGCGGGAACGTAGACGGCCTGGACGCTGGTGACTGAGCCCTTGCTCGTGGAGGTGATGCGCTCCTGCAGCTCGCCCATTTCCGTGGCGAGGTTGGGCTGGTAGCCGACGGCTGAGGGCATGCGCCCCAGCAAAGTCGAGACCTCTGAGCCGGCCTGCGTGAAGCGGAAGATGTTGTCGATGAACAGTAGCGTGTCGGCGCCTTCAACGTCGCGAAAGTACTCGGCGACGGTGAGCGCACTCAGGGCCACGCGCAGGCGGGCTCCGGGCGGCTCTGTCATCTGGCCGTAGACCAGGGCGCACTTGGAGTTGGCCCAGTCGCCGGGCTTGATAACGCCGGACTCGGTCATTTCGAGCCAGAGATCGTTGCCTTCGCGGGTGCGCTCGCCCACGCCGCCGAAGACGGAGAAGCCGCCGTGGTTTTTGGCGACATTGTTGATGAGTTCCATGATGACGACGGTTTTGCCGACACCGGCGCCGCCGAAGAGGCCGATTTTGCCGCCCTTGAGGAAGGGCTGGATGAGGTCGATGACTTTGATGCCGGTCTCGAACATCTCTTCCTGCGTGGACTGCTCGTCGAAGAGCGGCGCGGGGCGATGGATGGGCATGCGCATCTTCTCGCCGATGGGGCCGAGCTCGTCGACCGGATCGCCGATGACGTTGATGACGCGACCCAGCGTCTCCTTGCCCACGGGCACGCGGATGGGACCGCCGAGGTCGATGGCATTCATGCCGCGGACCATACCGTCGGTGGCTTCCATAGCCACGGTGCGCACGCGACCCTCACCAAGGTGCTGCTGCACCTCGAGGATCACGTTGATGGGTGTGGGGACCGTGAAGCCGTCACTGACGACGCGCAGCGCCTGATAGATGGGCGGCATGGTGGCTTCTTCGAATTGAACGTCTACGGCGGGGCCGGAGACCTGGATGACTTTGCCGATGTTTTCTGCCATTGTTTAAAGCTCCTAGCCTCTAGCTCCTAGCTTCTAGCTTTTTCCTTCTCAACCTCAATTCTGCTCTCTTCGCCTGTGTGCGACCCGGCACGAAGAGCCAGAGGCTAGAAGCTAGCAGCTAGAAGCTGCTTTTACAGCGCAGCTGCGCCGGAAACGATTTCAATGATCTCCTTGGTGATAGCGGCCTGGCGCACGCGATTCATATGCAGCGTCAGGGCGTCGATCATGTCGGAGGCGTTGTTGGTTGCCGAATCCATCGCCGTCATGCGGGCCGCGTGTTCGGCGGCTACCGACTCGGTCATGGCGTGGAAGAGCACGGAAAAAATGTACTGCGGGAGCAGGCCGGCGAAAAGCTCCTCGGCGGGCTGCTCGTAGATGTAGTCGACGTTGGCGGTGCCGAACTTTTTGGCCTCTTCGTCGGCCTCGGTGGTGTCGGCCGCCTCGAGTTCGATGCCAGCGGAGAGAGCGGCCTCGGCGATGCGCTCCTTTTCTTCGGCGGTGGGCTCGACGGCGCCGGCGATTTGCGGATGACCCAGCTCGATGAGCGGAAGCAAGCGCTCGACGACGAGGCGCTGCGCGATCACCGACTTGAACTCGTTGTAGACGAGGTAGGCCGCGTCGATTTCCTCGCGGACGTAACGGGAGATGATATTGTGGGCGAGATCGAGGACGCGCGAAGCTTCGAGCTTAACCAGCAGGCCGGGGTGGTCGCCGGTGAGCTCGACGGGGCCCTGGCGCGGGGACCGGACCTGATGCGTCTGGCCGTTCTCTCCGGTCTGGCTGGTATAGGCAGCCGTCGGATAGCGGCGGCGCAACTGGTCGCGGCCCTTGCGGCCGACGGCCTCAATGTCGATTTCCTTGTCAGGGTTGCCGTTGATGAACTGATAAGCGGTCTTCAGGATGTTGGCGTTGAAGGCACCGGCAAAGCCCTTGTCGCCGCTGATGACGATGAGCAGGACGCGCTTTTCGGGTCTTGTGAGGAAGAGCGCATTACAAAGATTCCCGGTTTTCTCGTCGTAGAGATCGACGCGGCGGCGAAGCGACTCGAGGACGCTGACGATCATGCGGGCATAGGGCCGGGCGGCGATGGCACGCTCCTGCGCGCGGCGCAGTTTGGCCGCCGAAACCATCTTCATGGCCTTGGTGATCTGCCGCGTGTTTTTCACGCTACGGATGCGGCGCCGTAAGTCGAGTGCATTTGCCATAATTTCAGTTCTCAGTGGTCAGTGATCAGTGGTCAGCTCATTCGTGTGATGCGGTCTTTTCTGACCCCTGATCCCCGACCCCTGATCCCTGCTTTCTACGCCGTTGCTGCGGCCAGTTCCGCCTTGAAGCTTGCAGAGTACTCCTTGAGGGCCGCGTGCAGGCGGTTGCGGAGGTCGTCGTCGAGCGCCTTCTTTTCGGAGATGTCGGCGATAAGCGCCTTCTGCGAGTCGTCGAAATACTTGTAGAGGCCAACCTCAAACACGCGAATGTCGGAGACTTGGAAATCGTCGAGATAGCCCTGCGTGCCGGCGAAGAGAACCACCACCTGCTGCTGCCAGGTGAGCGGGTGGAACTGCGGCTGCTTGAGCAGCTCGGTGAGGCGGGCGCCGCGGGCCAACTGTTTTTGCGTAAGTGGATCGAGGTCGGAGCCGAACTGGGCGAAGGCCGCGAGCTCACGATATTGGGCCAGGTCCAGCTTCAGTGTCGACCCCACCTGCTTGACGGCCTTGATGGCGGCCGAGAAGCCGACGCGCGAAACCGAGAGGCCGACGTTGACGGCGGGACGGACGCCGGAGTTGAAGAGGTCGGTTTCCAAAAAGATCTGGCCGTCGGTGATGGAGATGACGTTGGTGGGAATGTACGCCGAGACGTCGCCGGCCTGGGTCTCAATGACAGGCAGCGCGGTGAGCGAGCCGCCGCCGCGCTTATCGCTGAGCTTGGAGGCGCGCTCGAGAAGGCGGGAGTGGAGATAGAAGACGTCGCCGGGGTACGCCTCGCGGCCCGGCGGGCGACGCAGCAGCAGCGAGATCTCGCGATAGGCCATGGCGTGCTTGGAGAGATCGTCGTACATGACCAGCGCGTGCTTACCGTTGTCGCGGAAGTACTCACCCATGGCGCAGGCCGCGTAGGGCGCGAGATAAAGCAAGGGCGCGGGCTCGGATGCCGATGCGGCGACGACGATGGTGTGGCCCATTGCGCCGTGCTCGGTGAGCGTCTGCACCACCTGCGCGATGGAGGAGCGCTTCTGGCCGACGGCGCAGTAGATGCAGATAAGGTCGTTTTTCGCGTTGTTGATGATGGTGTCGAGCAGGACGGCGGTCTTGCCGGTCTGCCTATCTCCAATGATCAGCTCGCGCTGGCCGCGGCCGATGGGGATCATGGCGTCAATGGCCTTGAGGCCGGTAGCCATGGGCTCGCGCACGGGTTGGCGGTCAACAATCCCAGGCGCCAGGCGCTCGATGGGCAGGAATTCGCTGGTGGCGATGGGGCCCTTGTCGTCGATGGGCGACCCGAGGGCGTTGACCACGCGGCCGATCATGGCGGTGCCGACCGGAACGGAGAGAATTTTGCCGGTGCGCTTGACCTCTTCGCCTTCCTTCAGCTCGGTGTAATCGCCGAGGACCACGCAGCCAACCGAATCCTCTTCAAGCGAGAGGGCGAGGCCGGCGATGTCGTGCGGAAAGCTGAGCAACTCGCCGGCCATGACCTTGTCGAGGCCATGGATGCGGGCAATACCGTCACCGAGCGAGGTGATGGTTCCGACCTCGTCGACCTGGACCTTGGAGTCGTAATTCGCGATCTGCGCGCGAAGAAGTTGTGTGATTTCGTCTGCCTTGATTTGAGCCATTTTGCGTTCCTTTAGAGATCAGAGAACAGAGATAAGAGATCAGTTGGTTCCTGCTCGTTTTCTCAGTGATTGCAACGTTGCGTAAATCATCTTTCCGACTTCCCGAGACAGCCCTTCGGCTTCATCCAGTGTTTTCGGATCTCCGATCCCTAGCACACGAGCGATCTCTAACTGCGTTTGCAATTCAGAACTTGAACCGCGGGCAATACCCAGGAATTGCCTGAACTCGCCACTATTCAACCGGCCGTGCCCTTCAGCAATGTTACTCGGCAGCGAAACGGCTGCGCGTCTAATCTGGCCGGTGAGCCCGTAAAGCTCGTCACGCGGAAAATCCTTCGTCAGGCGATAAATAACGACGGTCAATTGCATTGACCGTTGCCACATCACTAGGTCCCGAAACGATTGCGTCATGAAGAACCACTCCCACTCGACCCCCTGATTTCCGATTACCGTTTCCTGTTCTCTGTTCTCTGTTCTCTGTTCTCTGTTCTCTGTTCTCCGTTCTCTGTTCTCTGTTCTCTGTTTTCTCTGTTCTCTACCACTGATCACTGACCACTTACTAACGCTTCTTTCAGGCGGTCGAGGCGGCCACGCACGCTGCCGTCGTAAACCGTGGAGCCGATGCGCACCACGGCGCCGCCAAGAATGGATGTGTCGAGCTTGAAACTTGGGTCGAGTCTTGCGCCGGCAACTTTGGCCAGCTCGGTGACCAGCGCGCCGCGTTCATCGGCGCTCAACGGCCGCGCGGTGACGATTTCGGCGGGACGAATGCCCGACTGCTGCTGCAAAATGCGGCGATAGGCCTCTGCCACTTCGACGACGTGGCCGATGCGGTTGTTGGAGATGAGCACGGCAAGCAGGTTGCGGAGCTCCTTCTGCATGCCGAGTTTGGCGTTCAGTTTATCGAGGATTTCCACTTTCTGAGCGGTAGGGATGGCAGGGTTGATGAAGAACGTGCGCAATTCGTCGCTGCCCTCCCAAGTAGCAAGAAAGTCGGAGAATTGGCGGTCGATGGCGGCCGTGTTGAGTCTGGCATCGGTCACGACATCGGCAAAGGCGCTGGCGTAGCGGGCGACAAAGGCTGGCATTTAGTTCTGGCCTCCTTTGCCCGAAGCGTCAGCGGCCACGCCGGCAACAAACTCGGCAATGAGGGCGCGGTCGGTCTCCGGCGTCATCGCGAGTTGCCTAGAGGCCTGATCGATGGCGAGATTGGCGGCGAAGTCGCGCAGGCCGCGCCGGACCTGGGCGGCAGCCACGCTGATTTCCTGCTCGGCTGCGGCCACGATGCGGGCGCTTTCTTCGCCGAGGGCGGCCTTGATGCGCTTCTCATCTTCGAGGCTGTCCTGCTCGATCTGGGCGCGGAACTTCTCCATCTCCTCGCCGAGCCCGGCAAGCTTGGCCTCAACAGCGCTAAGGCGGGACTGCGCGTCGCGAGTGGCTTCGCGCGCGGTCTTGAGGTCATGGCTCAGGGTCTGAGAGCGCTTGCGAACGATTTTGGGTATAAGCCGGCCGAGCGGGATGACGATAGCGAAGAAGATGATGGCGAAATTAATCCCGAGCAGAAGAAAGATCGTTGTATCGAGATTGAGGTGCAGAATGCGAGCGACCAATTGCACAACGGGCGAGTGCAGGAAGGCTTGTTCCTGCTCTTCCGTGGACTTGGGAGCTGGAGCCGCGGCAGTGGCGGCGGGCGGTGCGCTGGCGGTCGCCGGAGAACCGGAAGCGGGAGTTGACGCCTGTGCGGCGGCGTGGAGAGGCGCGAGCGCGAGTGAAGAAAAAACCGCCGCGACCAGGAAGAATCTCAACAAGTTGGAAGAACGGCGCATTGCGGGGAGGGTGAATTTCAACGTGAACCCCCGGCAGTAGCGGGCAGGACGGCGCGGACAGCCAGGCCAGCCAGATCGGCGGTTGCGGATTGGATCACCGTGCGGGCCGAGGCGGCTTCGACGTCAAATTCGGCTTTGGCCTGGCGCACTTTTTCGCCCGCTGCTTTGCGGGCGGCGTCAAGTGCGGTGTCCCGCTCGGCACTCCACTGCTGGACGCGCTGCTCGCGAAGCCGGTAGACGTCTGCACGTGCCAAGCGGAGGCGTTCTGCATACTCGCCGGTCTTGGCTTCAGCCTCGGCAATCGCTTTGCGCGCGTCTTCCATAGCCCCTTCCGTGAGGGCGCGGCGCTTGGCGAGCACCGCCGTCAGCGGGCCCTGTACCAGGAACTGATAGGCGATGACCAGCACGATGAACAGCGCAGCCGTGGGGATGGCGCCAATCAGATACTTTTCGATTGCTTGAAGGATGTCTTGCATGGAGGTACTGGAGCGATGCCCTCTTCAGAAACAATTTTCGCATGTGGAACCCTTTTTTGTATCAGGGGAAGGCCCTCAAGTCAACGCGAGGCGGGGCGTCAGGACCGCGTTCTGTGACACCAGTCACGAATCGGAAAATTGACACAAAAAAGGGCTTGCTATTGCCCAAAACAGCCCTACACTGGAATTACCACCTAGACCCGATCCAGGGTCCAGCGGGCAGCCGGTTTCGGGATATCCTTCCACTCCCGAGACCGGAGGCCCGCCTCTTAGTTTTAGGGCAGATTTCAGCTTTCAGCCATCAGTTCTTAAGGATTTGAGCCCACCGCTGATTTGTCGGCGGTGAGGAGCCCCTGGGCCCGTAGCCAGCTCTCCAGCAGGCTTGGCCATTGGTCGAGCGCGAGATCGCCTTTGCCCAGGCCGCTGCCGTGCTTACCGTCGGCGAAGATGTGCATCTCGGACGGAACGCCGGCCTTGACCAGCGCCTGATAGAACTCGATGCTCGGCTCGACCGCGGCGGTCTTGTCATTGAAGGTGTGATAGATGAAGGTGGGCGGCGTGTCTTTGGTGACGAAGAGGACGGGATCGTATTGGGCGCGCAGCGCGTCGCACTGATCTATGAGGTTGAAGATCTTGCAGTAGCTCAGGTACGTGGTGTCCCTGGTGATGGCGTCAAGCCAGGGATAGCCGAGGACGAGGAAGTCGGGGCGGCTGGAGGCGCGGTCGATTGGATCTTCGGCGTCGGGGCTGCCGGCGACGGATTGGGTTCCGGCGAGAGCGGCGAGGTGGCCGCCTGCGGAGAAGCCAATGACCACAACACGATTGGGACTGATGTGGTAATCCACGGCGCGGGCGCGGACGGTCTGGATGGCGCGGCGAGCGTCGAGGAGCGGGACGGGAAGCAGATAGCCGTTCGCGCCGAGCCGGTAGCTGAGGACGAAGGCGCGGAAGCCGCGAGCGGTGAACCAGTCGGCAATTTCGCGGCCTTCGAGGTCGCCGGCGAGATTGACGTAGGCGCCACCGGGAAAGATGATGACGGCCGAGCCGTTGCCGGCGCCCTGGCGTGGCGAGAAAACAGTCAGCGCAGGGATGTCGTTACAGGTGTCGCCCTTGGCCTGCGGAGGGGTTCCCGGCCAAAGGCGAATGGTCTGGATACCAAGGAAGGCGTTGTCCGTGCCGGGCGTGGCACAATGGGCGGTTTGCCCGTGTGCGGCGGGGATGGCCGCCAATGCCAGGATGGGGGCCGCGATGAGGAATGCGAAGAGCTGCTTCATGGGAACCTCGACGCGTTTCGCGAAGATTATAGAACCAAGGGTCAGGTTTCAGGGATCAGGAATCAGTTCCTGAGGTTCGCGCCACAACGTTCGCCGATTCGCGCCCGGCCGCACCGCCTCGATCCTTGAGGAAATCCATGCCCGGCCACCAGCGTTCAATTCTTTCGCCCCTCCATCCCCGCTAGCCCCGCCAACTCGCTGACTTGCTGGCTTGTTCCCTCGGTCTCTTGGTCCCTTGGTCCCTGTCTTTCTGATCCCTGATCCCCTGATCCCTGATCCCTGCTTCTTACAGCCAGAGGGCCGTGTGGCCGGGGCAGAGGCTGGCGGCCTGCTCGCATAAAGTTTCGGCGAGCGAGAGTCCATACCGGGCGAAGTAGTAAGCCCCGCCGTGGACTCGCTCCTGCAAAACACCGCCGGGATAGAGAGCATTGACGAGGGAGTTGGCGTGGCGCGTAAGCGTGGTCTCGCGCTGGAGCTGGAAGTTCGCGGCGAGCGTGCGCAGGCGATTCATCTGGTAGCGTATTTTGCCGGCGGCGGTGTCTGCCGACTGGCCCAGCCCCTTGTCCTGCGATTGCAGCCAATCGACGAGGGTGGTGAGCTCGGCATCGAGGGCATTGCCGGTGGCAGCAAGTTTCTGCTTGGTTTCGATGGGCATGGAGCGGGCAGCGAGGCGCTGGGCAAGCGTTGAAGCGTTTTCGTCGGCAAATATTTGTTCGAGGGTGAGCTCGTGGCGGCGAAGAAGCTCGGCGACGGAGGGTTCGATGAGCGTGGCGGAAAAACGCGCGATGGGAGGCGTTTGGCCGCCGAGAATGCGCTCGAAGAGAACCGTGGACTGCGCCAGGTAGGCGATCTCGGCGGGGCCTCCGACCTGGACCGTGGTCGAGAACAAGAAATCCTGAAAGACGGGGCGAAGGAGCGCGGCGGGGGAGATGCGCTCGGGCTCTGTATCGAGAATGCCGAGAAGATCCGATGTGGAAAGAGTCTGCTGGTCAGCGTGCCAAAGGCCGTTGGGTTCGGCGGGCGTGGGCGCGATGCGGCGAAGCGCGATGCGCGCGCCGGTCTTGGCGTCGATGAGGAAGAGCAGGCTGGATTGCGGAGCGACTGCGACCTGAGCGTGATAGCCGGCGGCTTCGAGGACCTTGCCGCGTTCGATCAGTGCGGTGTGAAATTCGTCGGCGCGCTCGATGGCGGCGCGCAGCACGGGCGCTCCGAGGCGATGGAAGTCGCGGCCGGCAGCGTCGACGATGAGGAGGCCCTGACCGGCGAAGATGGCGGAGTAGACATCGGCGAAGGCCTGCGCGAAGGTGCGGCCGGGCTTGTAAGCAGCGACGAGAGCATTGGTGGCGTCAGTCGGGCCAAGGAGTTCAGCGGCGCGCTCGACGAGTGGAGTGATGGAGTCATCGAAGACGATGCGGCCGGCGGGCAGCGCGAATTCGGGAGCTTTGCCGTAGGCAAGCTGAGCCAGCTCGCGGCCGGCAGGAAATACGACCATGCTGACCTCGGCGAAATCGTGGTCCTCCGTGGCCAGCCAGAAGACGGCGGCGTGGGGATGGCCGGCGGCCGTCGACTTGCGCGTGCGGGCGATTGCAGTAGCCGCTTTGAACGGGGAATAGAGAGGGCCGCCGAAGAGACCGACCTGCTGGCCTGTGAGGACGGCTCCGGCGCCTTGGGAGAGTGCCGCGAGCGCGGGAGCAGCGGCGGGTGAGGGGTTTTGCGCGGTGAGAAGGCGGGTGAGCTCAGGCCAGTGGGCGGGGAGGGGTGGGCGAGCCTGCTTGAGGTCATCCGGGGGGAGAAATGCGCCGAGTGCCCCGGCACAAAAGTCGAGGAAGAGCCGGCTCTGGCCGGGCATTACGGTTACTGGATAACAATCAGCTTTCAAGGATTCGTTCACTCTTGGCTCGTGGTTGGGCGGGAGGTGGATTCGCACCTGCGAAATCAGAATGCTTTGCTCAATTAAGGATGCCACGGCGGGCCGGGGCGATGCAGGATTGGAGACAATCGGGCAGGATTGGCAAAAGTGAAACCGGGCAGTGCGTATACTCGTGATGAATTGAGTCCGGTGAACGTTCGGCTCGAACGAGGTGGAAATGGCAAGGAAATCGGCGAAGAAGGCTAAGAAAGTAGAAACGAGGAAGGTAAAGACAGTGAAGGCGGGAAAGGCGGCCGCGACGATTGAACGCGCCACGGTCTTAAGTTCGGAGGTCGTGTTTCAATGTCCTCTGTTCAAGGTGCTGCACGACAAGCTGATTGAGCCGGGAGGACGGCGGAACGAGCGCGACGTGATCCGCCACAACGGAAGCGTGGTGATTCTGGCGCTCGACAACGCGAAGAGTAAGAAGGATCCGTGGATCGTGATGGAGCGGCAATACAGGCACGCTGCAAACCAGTACCTGTGGGAGCTGCCTGCGGGCAAGATTGAGCCGGACGAGGATCCGCTGGAGGCGGCCAAGCGCGAACTGGCCGAGGAGACGGGGTACCGGGCGAAGAAGTGGCGGCCGCTGGTCGAGTACTATGCCAGCCCAGGCTTTCTGGGCGAATCGATGAAAGTTTTCCTGGCTGAAGGGCTTGAGCCGGGCGAGGCGCAGCCGGAGGAAGACGAGCAGATCGAACTGAGGCTGGTGAAGCTCTCGGAGGTGCTGAAGAGGATCGAAAAGGGCGCGATTCTAGACGGCAAAACGCTGAGCAGCGTGCTTTTATATGCGCGAATTAAGTCCGGCCGGCGCAAGAAATAGCCCCGAGAAACTTGGGCTTTTTCCACAGGCTCCGCATGCGGATTGTGGGCGTGCGGGCAAGGGCGCCGATCTCATTTTGTGGAACAAACCGGAAATGGATCAACCTTTCGCGTCTTTCTGGCGTCTTATGAAGTATCGGTGGAAATTCCCCTGAAGACTCACCGCATCCAAAGGAAAAGACACGCAAGAGAACAAGCACGTGAAAGAAAGGCAGGAACCTGTGGCTCAGTACAAAGGAAAGGTCAAGTGGTTTAACAACGCCAAGGGCTACGGATTCATCGGACGCGAAGACGGGCCGGATGTATTCGTCCACTACTCAGCAATTCAATTGGACGGGTACAAAACGCTCAAAGAAGGCGACGAAGTCGAGTTCGATATCGTCGAAGGTCAGAAGGGCCCGCAGGCGGATTCCGTAGTTCGCAATCGGGATAGCGCCAGCGCCCACAGCGCCGCCTAAAAGCGGTTCCAGAATTCACTTGCCCTCTTCAGGGCGGTGAAAGGTGGCATTTTCTTGAGGAAAATGCCACTCGGAAGCGGCGGTTCCGGTGTACGACAATTCTGGAACCGCGGTCAGCGCGAGCAGGGCCACGGGCGTTCCCTTGAAGACCGCCGCCCGGCGGTCCGGGTGATTTGCGCCCAACGCACTTTTCTTCATCACATTCGTGCGTAATCGCTTTCAGGAAGCGCAGGTTTGTTGCGTCCTGTGGAGGGACGGCGACCCATTGGCCTGGAAGGCCGCCGATGACGGATACTGCTGGCGGAGGGCCGCACCATGGACAACAAAACGATGGCCCGCCTGTTGGCGGAGACAGCCGACCTGATGGAGATTGACGGCGCCGACAGCTTCCGCATCAGGAGCTACCGTCGCGCGGCCGAGGCTGCCGAGCAGACTACGGTGGACCTTGTGGAGGCGGCGAACGACACGGCGCGGCTGCTCGAGATCGATGGAATCGGCAAGGGCATGGCAGCCAGGCTGCAGTCGATTGCCGCGACCGGAACGCTGCCTCAGCGGGACGAGTTGCTGGCCAAGTATGGCGCGGGGGTGCTGGAGCTGCTGAAACTGCCGGGCATGGGGCCGAAGACGGTTGCGCTGCTTTGGGACGCGGGCGTGATCGGCAGCGCCAACATCGACAGCGCCAACATCGGCAGCGCCAACATCGACAGCGTGGGGCAGCTCGCCCAGGCGATTGCAGCAGGCCGCCTGAAGGGCTTGCCGCGGATGGGCTCGAAGCAGATTGAAAAGCTGAATAAGGGGATCGAGGACTATCGGCGGAGCGCGGGACGGTTCCGGATCGACGTGGCCGAAGAGGAAGCGGGGCGGATTGCGGCTTATCTGCTGAAATTTGAGGGGATTGAGAGGGTGACGCCGGCGGGCTCGCTGCGCCGGGGACGGGAAACAGTGGGCGACCTGGACCTGCTGGCGACCGGGCCAGCTTGTTTGCCACAGAAGACCGGACCCGCAGTCGAGTATGTGGCCGCGTACCCCGGCATCCACGACATGATCGCCAAAGGCGAAAACAAAGTGAGTTTTCACGTGGAGCAGGGGCTACAGGTAGACGTGCGGCTGCTGCCGGAGGCCAGCTATGGCACCGCGTTGCAGTATTTCACGGGCTCAAAGGCGCACAATGTGACGCTGCGGCAGCGGGCGCTGAAGATGGGCTACACACTGAACGAATGGGCGCTGGCGCGGCTGGATGATGGCACGACCGTGGCGGCGGCGACTGAGGAAGAGATTTACGCCGCGCTGGGAATGGACTGGATGCCGCCGGAGATGCGCGAGAACCTGGGCGAGATCGACGCGGCCGCCGAGCACGATTTGCCCCGCGTGGTCGGGCTCGGCGACATTCGCGGCGACGTGCACATGCACACGACAGCCAGCGATGGCCGCAACTCGATCGGCGAAATGGCGGAGGCGGCCCTGGCCTGCGGATATGCATATATCGCGATTACCGACCACTCAAAAAACCTGGCCATGACGAACGGGCTGGATGAGAAGCGCGCGCTCGAGCAGATCAAGCAGGTGCGCGCGGTGGACAGGCAGATGGAGGGAAAGATTCGCGTGTTCACCGGCATCGAGGTGGACATTCTGGCCGATGGCGCGCTCGACCTGGACGACGAGGTGCTCGCGCAGATGGATGTGGTCATCGCCAGCGTGCATACCCGCTTTGAGCAGAGCCGCGAGGAGATGACGGAGCGCGTGCTGAAAGCGATTGAGAATCCAAATGTGCGGATTCTGGGGCACCCGACGGGCCGCCTCCTGCTGCGCCGGGAGCCGTTCGCGCTGGATTTGGCTGTGGTGCTGAAGCGCGCGGCGGAGCTGGGCGTGGCCATGGAACATAATGCCGCCCCGGAGCGGCTGGACCTGAACGATCGCGACCTGCGGCTGGCCAGGGATCTGGGCTGCCGGATCGTGATGTCTTCTGACTCGCACGACAGTCGCAACCTGGGGAAGATGGGGTATGGCGCGAAGCAGTTGCGGCGCGCCTGGCTCACGAAGGACGACGTGCTGAACACACGGGAAGCGGAAGGGTTTCTGGCGGGGTTGCGGGCGAGACCCTGAAGAGGTCATTCATCGCCCCTAGGCCGCATCCCCCAAAAGTCATCACCTTCGAGCACAAAGGGATTGGGCCGCGAAAAGGGAATGCTTGGCCTGTTGTGCTCGATTAGGGATAAGATTAGGCGCAAAGACAGTGAGGTCGCAAAGAGGGTGAGGTCCCCATGAGCTTTCTTCAGCAGGAAGAGACGGAAGTGGATGACGCCGCGCTGGGCGAAGAACTCACTAAAGGTTCCAGCCACGTGGTGTGGGCCGCCATCATCGCGACCGTTGTGGTGAGCCTGGCCATCGGAGCCTATGTGCTCCTGGAGCAAAAGCCGCCCATCGCCACGGGAGAGATCGTGGCCGTGTGGGCGCATCCGCAGCACACCGAGACATCGGGGCTCGACGCCAGCGGAGCACCCATGCCCAAGCAGGAGGTGGACCAGGTGATGGTCTTCACCGAGGTGAAGCTGCACAACCAGACCGATCACCCGCTGTTTCTTGCCAACGTGCTCACCAATGCCACACTCGCTGGCGTGATTCACTCCAGCTATGCCGCCAACGTGGGCGACTACGAGCGGATCTTTATCGCCTACCCGAACATTCCCGTGCCGCACAACACGCCCATTTCGCCTCTGGACACCACGATCAACCCTGGACAGACCGTCGAAGGGACATTTGTTTCGGCGTTCAAGATGACGAAACAGGAATGGGACGCGCGCACCAAGCTGAACTACACATTCAATTTCCGCTACCAGCCCGGCCTGACGGTCACGCCCCAGGTTGCGATCACTGAACAGTAGGCGGAACTGGCGCGCCCTTGGGCGTGGACAGATAGCCCACAATCTCATTCCTTGAATTGATGTTGTTGACCACAATCTCGTAGAGCGACTGATCCTTGCCGCTATAGAACTGCAAGGGCTCGTTTACGTTGCGGTCCTTCTTCTCGTACACCTTGTCGTCGGCAAAGATGTCGAGGGTAAACTTGCTCCGCTTGGCGTCAGTCCTTTTCAATTCGAGCGAGACCGTGCCCACCGGCTTTCTCTGGCCCTTGTCGAGCGTGAACTCATAGAAGTTGCGGTCGCCCTTGTGCTCAAGAAGGACCAGCTCATCGTGATTGCGGGCGATCACGCTGTTGGTGCTGCTCAGGTCTCCCTTTACGGACTGGAGCTCGCTGATGGTCGTGGCCAGGTCGCCCTGCGTCTTGCTCAGGTCGGTCTTTACGCCGCCGACATCCGTCTGCACGGTGGAGACTTCGTTGGAAACGTTGCTCACCTGCTGCGCGGTTTGTTTTTCGGCAGTCTCAAGGTCTTGTTCCTTTGTGATGATTGCCTGGGCGCGCTGGTCGAGTTCCTTTTGCGTAAGGCCGACGGACTTGCCGAGCTCATCTGTGGCGACCTTCAGGCGGGCATCGGTCTCGCGCAAATTGGCGGCAAGTTGCGTGTCCTGCTGCTTGGCGTCGGCCAGCTCTGCCTGCGCGGTGCTTAGACGGCTATTCAGCGTGAAGCACCAAATCAGGCTTCCGATAGCGGCCAGCACCGCGACAGCGATCGCCGCCAGCAGTGCGCCGGAGTAAGTTCGGGGGGCTTCTTCAATTTCACTCATTCGTTCCCTTTCCTTGATAGGCGGGCACTTTCGGGCAGGCCACGCCTAGCGTAGAGGCGACATCCTTTCCGGTTAGACGCCACAGCAAGGGGAATTTGTCTCAGTCGATCCGGAAATCCCCATGATTCACAATCTTACCGATTGGGGCGCCCGCGGCAAAAGCCGGGAACCTCAATCGGTACGATCACCGAATCTACAGGATAAATCGAAGGAATGGGGGATGAGCGGCTTTGCCCATCGATCGGCCAGCAAGGGCGGCCAGCGCTACCCGCCGTCCCACCCTCCGTGACAAGGATGGAACGGCTAAGTTATAAACATCTTTACCGCATATTTTGGCGCCGGGATGATTTTGCATCCCGGAGCTCCACCGCAATAGCCAAACTGCCGTCGAAACAAGGGGAGAAACAAAGGCTATGCCGACTGCTGTCGCAGGAAAGGGCCTGGAAGGTATTGTCGCCGCGAACTCCGGCATTTGCTGGATCGACGGCGAAGCGGGCATCCTGTCCTACCGCGGCATCGACATTCACGAGCTGGCCGAGCACTCGACCTTTGAAGAAACCACGTACCTGCTCTGGAACGGAATCCTGCCCAATGAGCTGGCACTGCGCGAGTTCCATTCGCAACTGGCGCTTGCGCGATCGCTCGATCAGCGCGTGATCGACTTAATGCGCAGCTTCCCTAAGTCGGCCACGCCGATGGAGGTGCTGCGCACGACGGTCTCGGCGCTCAGCTTTTACGACGCCGACGAGAAGGACAACTCCCACGACGCGAACGTGCGCAAGGCCTACAACCTGACCGCGCAGATTGCGATGATTGTGGCCATTTACGACCGGCTGCGCAAGGGCAAGGAAATTGTCCCGCCCGACCGCTCGCTTTCGCACGCAGGCAACTTTCTGTGGATGCTGAATGGCGAGAAGCCTTCAGAGACGGCCACGCGAACTTTGGATATTGCTCTTATTCTTCATGCCGACCACGAACTGAACGCCTCCACATTCGCCGCCCGCGTCATCGCCGCAACTCTCTCCGACATCCATTCCGCAATTACCGGCGCCATTGGCGCGCTGAAGGGCCCGCTGCACGGCGGCGCCAACGAAGGCGTGATGCGGCTTCTGCTGACCATCGACAAGCAGGGCGCCGATCCGGTGGAGTATGTGAAGAACATGCTGGCGGCCAAGCAAAAGATCTCTGGCTTCGGGCATCGCGTGTACAAGACCGAAGATCCGCGGGCCACGCATCTGCGCAAGATGAGCGAACAGCTGGGCAAGGATTCGGGCCAGCCCAAGTGGTTCGAGATGTCGCGGGCGATCGAGCTTTACATCAACCAGGACAAGAAGCTCAACGCCAATGTGGATTTCTATTCTGCATCCACTTACGCGACACTGGGAATCGACATCGATCTCTATACGCCGATCTTCGCTTTGAGCCGCATCTCCGGATGGGCCGCGCACGTGATCGAGCAATTGGACGACAACCGGCTGATCCGCCCGCGCGCCGAGTACATCGGGCCGGTGTATCCCTCGCCGTGGATTCCGGTGGAACAGCGGCTGTAAGAGGCTGATTTCTGTAAACTTTTTTCCCCTGTTCCACGTCTCGCAGAACAGAGGAACCTATGAAAGGCCAATTTGCCGTTACTCTGCTTGGAGCTTGCCTGATTGCAGGTTGCCACGATTATGGTCGCCTTTATCCGGTCCAGGGACCACTAGCCGCGATGGCTCCTCCTCCGGTTTACACCGCCAAAATTACTCTCGTTCCGGACTGGAGCAAGCCGATCACGGTTGGCAACAGCGCATACAACAAGGCGGGCAAGATCTCTGTGGTCCTCGCCAACGGAGAACAACTCAATGGGACTTGGAAGGAAGTCTACGATAAGGCCGGAACAGATGCGACCGCTGCTAACCCGTTGGCCGCAGCATGGGACGCCGTTTATGGACAGGGGTACTATACCGCTCACGTTCTCGGCACGCCGCTCCTTGTGCACACCGAGTTGACGGGGCCTCTGGGGACGGTCCTCACCGTCGAATGGTATGAAAGGCAGTACGGTACCGGCGATAATGCCCGCCTGATCGACCAGGGTGTTGCGAAGGACAATCGGGGGAACGTCTACAAGCTGGCATTTTAGACAGTTGGCTCCCGCATCGCCGGGCAGCGGAGCGCGCCCGGTCCTCACTGCAAAATTATGCTACGAAATCGCTGCCCAGACGCCGGTCAGGCGATGGATGAGCCAGTCGATCGCAGCGTCTCCGTCTTCGACCTCGATGCGGAACTGGACGGTTTCGATGGGGAGCGGAGCGGCGAGCGAGCCGAGGCGGACGCGATCTTTCTCTGTGGTGAGGAGGGCTGATGCGCCGGCACTGCGGGCTGCGGATGCGAGCCGTGCGAGATCGGAAGCGGCGTAGATGTGGTGATCGGCAAATGCGGTCCGGTCGGTGAGCTTCACGCCAGCCGATTCGAGGCCCTGGAAGAACTGATCGGGGCGCGCGATGCCGCAGAAGGCTAAAGCAGGACCGTCGACGTGCGGGATTTCCATGCGGCGGCGCAGGCGCCAAATCTGAGCCTTCCAGCCGCGCGCTTTGATCTCAGCTTCAACTTCAGGTTCGTCCGCTGGAATTGCGATCACCTGCGCGCGCTTCGCCGCATGCAACGGTTCGCGCAGATTTCCCGCGGGAAGCAGGTGATCGGTCAGATCCCTGCGGCTGAGCAGCAAGATTTCCACGTCGCGGGCGAGCTGGCGATGTTGAAAGCCATCGTCGAGCAGATGCACTCCAACTGGCTCCCCTGCTCCCGTGCTTCCTTGCTCCCTCGCTCCCTTGCTCCCTCGCTCCCTTGCTCCTTCGCTCCTTTGCTCCGTTGGTGCATTCGCCTCTGCGAGAAGACCAGCCTCGTAGCGCTCCGCAGCAACAACGACCGGGACCTGTGCTTCGCGCGCAATCACGAGCGGCTCGTCGCCGAAATCTTGTGCTGTCCCGCCGGGGTCAACCAAAAGTGGAAGCGCGGAGCGCCGCCGGCCGTAGCCGCGCGAAAGCACATCGACGTGGAGGCCGCGGGCGGTGAGAGCCTTGGCGAGGGCGATCGTGAGCGGAGTCTTCCCTGCCCCGCCCGTGGAGAGATTGCCAATGCTGACGACCGGCCAACGAAGACGGTGAATCGGCTTGAGGCCCGTGCGCAACTGCAGCTCGCGCAGTACGAGGCCGAGCCGGTAAACGGGCACCAGAGGCCACAGCAGCGGGCGCGCGATGGTCGATTTCATTATCGTGCCTGCTCTCTGCCGGAACCGGCGGCGAGCAACTCGCGGATCGCGGCAACGCAGCGATCGGTAGCGCCGGCCTGGCGATCGAATACCTCCCTGGCGCGCGCGCCCATGGCCTCGGCGGCGGTGCGCTCGCGAAGGAGTTCGATGAAGGTCGCGGCCAATTCGTCTTTCGTGGCGATGCGTAGCGCGTCGTGGCTGCGTAGGCTGTCAGTAATCGCGACAAAGTTGGCATAGTGGGGACCGATCACGACAGGAACGGCAAATTGGGCCGGCTCAAGCGGGTTGTGGCCACCGGCGGGAACGAGACTGCCGCCCACGAAGGCAACACTGGCAAGCGAGTAAACAGAAGCGAGCTCTCCGATGGTGTCGAGCAAGACGATCGTGCCGGGGTGGAGCGTGCGCGGTGTGTGCTGCGCGGCCGATGACTCAGAGGCCCAATCGGAACGCTTGCACCAAGGGAGGCCGGATTTCTGGAGGAGAGAAGCGACAGTGCTGAAACGCTCGGGATGGCGCGGGGCGAGAACAAGGACGAGTTGCGAATCGGCGGCAAGGAGACGAGGCCATGCTTCAATCAGTGCGGATTCCTCGCCCTCGAGCGTGCTGCCGGCAACGACGATCCGCAAGCCGACGGACATCGACTTCAACTCGCGTGTGGCTTCTGCTTCCTGCACAGCACGCACGTCGAACTTGAGATTGCCGGCGACGGAGACGCGATCGGGGAGGCAGCCGAGCGCGAGCAGGCGATCGGCGTCGGTCTGGCTCTGCGCAAGCACGCGGGTGAGGCGCGAGAGCAGCGGTCGCCAGAGGCGGCGCAGCCTTTGGTAGCGCGGCCATGAACGGTTGGAGATGCGCGCGTTCACCACTGCGACGGGAACGCCGCGGCGAAAGCAACCATGAAGCAGATTGGGCCAGAATTCGGTTTCCGCCAGGATGAGCAGGCGCGGCTGGAGAGCGTTGAGATAGGCGCGGACGGCCCAGGGCAGGTCGAGCGGGCAATAGAAGACGTGATTCGATTCGAAGCGTTCGCGGGCCAGCGCCTGGCCAGTACGCGTTGTGGTGGAGACGACGATCAAGGTGCCGGGCAGCGCGGATTCAAACGTCCTGACCAGGCGCGTGACGGCGAGAACTTCGCCGACAGAGACAGCGTGAAGCCAGATGAGCGGGCGGTCGACGGCCGAAGCGGAGGTCGAGGCGAGGCCCCGCGGGACGCGGCCCAGACGCCGCAAGAGGCCTTCGCGATACTTGTGCGTGGTGGCCATTCGCCACAGCCACCAGGGCGCGCCGGCAACGAGAGCCACGATCAAGGCAAGGTTATAGAAAAAAAGAATCATGCGTAAACGAACCAGTCTTCCGCAGGTCTAATCGTAGGGCGTCTAACCCAAGAATGATACAGTTGACCGCGATGAAAACTTTGCGGGGAATCCCGTTCCTTCTGCTTTGGTTGGCGCTGCCGGTGACGGCCAGCGACCGCACACCGCCCCCGGTGCAGCCGGCGACTTCATTCCCGGCGGTCGAAGTTCACCCCGCCGAGCACGTGGCTATCGCCGCCGAGCCTTACGATACGCGGGAAAAGGAGTCCATCTTTCGCGTCGACTACCTGAGCCACGACGTGATGCCGATTCGCCTCATCGTCACCAACCAGGGCGACCGGCCCATTTCGCTTGTCGATGCGCGGATTCTGTTTGAGACGGCTGACGGCGACCGGATTCGCGCCGCCGAGCCCGACGATGTGGAGCGGATGATGACGCGCAAGGAGCGGGAAGGATCAAGGGTCCCGTTGCCTGCGCCGCTTCCGCCGATTCACGTAAAGGCGAAGGGCAGCATCCAGGAGATCGAGGACGACTTTAATACCTTTGAGTACTCGGCCCTGGCGGTGGAACCGCACACCACGCGCGCCGGCTTCCTGTTTTACGACGTCTCAGGACTGAAGGACCCGCTGGCAGGCGCGAAGCTCTATCTGCACGATCTGCGCGACGCCGACGGTAAACAGCTCTTCTATTTCGAAATTCCCTTTGACAAATATTTGCAGTCGAAGTCGAGCCAGATGAACTGAGCCACCGCGCGGGCGCACAGAGCCGGCGTTATTCGAAGTACGTCGCCGTCGTGGTGTCCGTCTCCCAGATCGTGCAGTCTTTCACCCGCACGCGGCCCGCTGTCATTCCGGCAAGCTGCCGATTCGTCTCATCGTAAAAGTATTTGGCTATGTTTTCGGCCGAGGGATTGAGCGTCGTGAACGGCTCCAGGTCGTTCAGCATCTGGTGGTCGATACGGTCGATAACCGGGCGGAGCACCTGCTTGAGCAGCTTGAAATCGAGCAGCAAACCGGCCTCGTCGAGCGTGGCGCCGGCCAGCGTCACGCGGACCTTGTAGTTGTGGCCATGCGGGTTCTCGCACTTGCCTTTGTAGTTGCGGAGATAGTGGCCGGAGGAGAAATCTGCCTCCACGGTAACTTCGTACATTTGCGTCTGCTCGATCCTGCGCAGGAAATGCCCCGCACATCACAATTCTAATTTGATCGGCTTGGCTAAGGCTTGCGATTGCCGCGCCGCTGGTTTCGCGCCGCGCGGCGGGCTTCCTCGCTGCGGCGGTCCACCTGCTCGAAGAGATTGCTGAGCACGCCGATGAGTGCCGAAGCCAGTGCAGCAAGCAGGAGCAGCAGCGCCATCGTGCGCCACAGCGAGCCGTTCGCGGGCAGGCCGGGCTGAAAGCTCGATGGCACCAGCGTCATGGCCCCGGAGATGAGGGCGAAGAACCCAAGCGTAGCGGCGAGAATGTAGAAGTTGCGGGACATGCGCGCGGATCGGCGCGAGACTGGCTCGGCCTGCTGAAATTGTAGAGCGTTTTCGATTCTTTTGTTAGCATCGCCGGCACTGTGCAGAGTGGCAATTTCTTGAGGAAATTGCCACTCGACATTCCGCATTCTGTTAAGAGCAGAATCGAAAACGCTGCACGGCGCGAAGGTTCACGTTCAAGGCTTCAGGCGGAAAGCTCAGCCGAGTCGATGACAGCGACCCCCGTTTTGGCGAACTCAGCTTCGATTGTGGCGACCGACCCGTTGAGGTCGATGGCGCGGCAAGCGTCGCGCAACACAAACGCAGGCAAACCCAACCGCCGCGCATCGAGCGCCGAATACCCGACGCAATAGTCGTAGGCCAGGCCTGCGAGAAACACTCGCGTCAGCCCGCGCTCCTTCAAATAGCCGGTCAAACCCGTCGGCGTCGTGCGGTCGTTCTCAAAAAATGCGGAATAGGAATCGATCTGCGGGCGAAAGCCTTTGCGCAAAATCAGCTCGGCCTGCGTGAGCTGGAGCGCCGGATGAAACTCCGCGCCGCGAGTGCCCTGAACGCAGTGCGGAGGCCAGAGAGTTTGCATGCCGTAATGGAGCTCAACGGAATCGTAAGGCTGCTTGCCGGGGTGGGACGCGGCAAAAGACGAATGGTTGGCCGGATGCCAGTCCTGAATGAGGACGATGTGCGCGAACCGCGGCGCGACGCGATGAATGGGCGCAATGATCTCGTCTCCGCGAGGAACGGCGAGCGCGCCACCGGGGCAAAAATCGTTTTGCACGTCGGTGACGAGGAGGACGTCGTGCTCATCGATTTGCATCGGAACTCCCTCTGCGGCAGAACCCAAAAGATGCTCGCCCTTTATTTGCGCGGGGCAACGGTATACTTCTCGGCGATCGCCGCCATCACCGATTCCGTCACCAACCGGACCAGCGCTGCAATATTGGGGCCGCTGGCGCTATCTGGGCCTGAAGCGCTGGCGTTGCCACGACTGCCATTGCGCGCGGTTGGCTGCAGTGCTATCGGGCTTTGCGCCTCAAGACTGGCTTCGTTCACGGCCGGGATATCGGGCGGAAATTCCGGCAGGCCAAGTTTCTTTCTCAAGGCGCGCAGATCGGCGCCGCGCTCTTCAGAGATGCGCAGGATCGGAGCGCCCAACTGCGCGGCCAGCATCAGCGTCCAGCAATAGGTGTCCAGCACTTCGGCGCACCACTCGGCGCGCGTCACCGTGTCCGCCCAGCACACGATGCCGTGATTGGCCAGGAGCACAGTGTTGTGATTCCTCACGTAGGGCAGAACCGTTTCGGCAAATGCCTTGGTGCCCGGCGTTTCGTAGGGCGCCACCGCAACGTTGCCCACAATCACCTCGAACTCGGGAATGATCAGGTTGGGCGGCAGGCAGCCCGTAATCGCGTACGCCGTGGCGTGGGGCGGATGGCAATGGACGACAGCCTTCGCCTCGGGCACCGCCTTGTAGATCTCCAGATGCAAAAGCAGCTCACTGGAGCGCGGTTTGCTTCCGGCCGTCTGATTGCCGTCAATATCGGTAAAACAAATGTCCTGCGGAGTCAGATCGTATTTGCTCACCAGCGAGGGCGTGCAGAGGACTGCGTTGGGGCCGAGCCGGTAAGAGATGTTGCCGCCGTTGCCATCCACATACTGGCGCAGCCAGAGCTTGCGGCCGGCGGCGCAGATTTCTCGCTTGATTGCTTCGGCTTCGGGGCTGGAAAAGCGAACGTTCCGCCCGTCGCGCCCGGCGATCGGCTTAGAGCCGGCTTCAGCTCGGCCCGCCCGGCCCGCTCGAGTTGCTCGGCCGCTTCGCGCGGTTCTCCCGGTTGTGTCGTCGCTCTTCTCTCTTCCGCTCTTCACGTCCCTGCCCTTCACTGCCGCACCCTTCACTTCCTCGCTTCGATCCCACTCAATAGTTTAGGGGTGCGAGCCGGAATGTGTCGAAGAACTGGCGTCCGATAGTCGTGGGTCAGTTTGGGTGTGCTTTGAAAGGGCACGGCTTCACTCGCCGCGGCGAGAGGAAAAATCCTTCGAAGCGGCGCCTTGTATCAGGGCACGGATTTATCCGTGCCGCAATCCGCCGCCAGATCCAGAGGGGCTTTAGCCCCTGAGGGATAGCTTCTCCAGACTGACCCCACTCGCCGTCCGATGGGCATCAAGAGGCACGTAAGACGCGTCATACGCCGTGTAAGACGCCGTAAGACATGAACAGGTTTCAGGGGTCAGGTTTCAGGGGCCAGGTTTCAGAAAGGCCCGTTTGCGGTCATACGGCCGCCTCGCTGAACACTGACCACTGATCACTGACCACTGAGCGGTCATACGGCCGCCTCGCTGAACACTGACCACTGATCACTGACCACTGAGCGGTCATACGGCCGTTTCGCTGAAAACTGACCACTGACCACTGACCACTGACGCGGGAAAAAAGGATGGGCGGCCCGAGCGATGCCGGAATCCCCGCCAGCACCCCACAGGACCGCCCGTCCATCTGTCGGACGATCCAACTAAGAACAAGTCTAGCGAAACAGCAGAAATAACCGGCAAACTTCGGAAAAATATAATTTGTTTGGAATGAAGGAGTTGGCGAGGAATGGGCCGGGTGAGGGGGTTGACAGGAAAACAGCCGGTAGCTCGTAGCCGGTAGCTATCAGCTGGCGAGCTTTGGAGCGGGGGTTGCGCGTGAGGGACTATTTGGCGGCATCGGTGTTTGCCTGTACCGGTCCGTCCAAGGCATGGGTAACTTCCGAGTAGCCGGTGATACAGCAGGAAACGCAAATAGGTGGGCTATCGTCTCCTACCTACGTCAGCGGTCAAGCGCGAGGGGGCGCACCTGCTCAACGAGCACCTTTAAGGTCAGATCCAGTTGTGTGGCTGACGATTCATGGCCCGTGCCAGGCACCAAATAGAATTGCTTGCGTGGCGCCTTGATGCTGTCGAAATAGGCTTTGGCCAGTTCAGGCAGCGCCGTCAGATCTTCCTGACCTTGAACGATGAATATAGGAATTGCAAAGTCCGTCCCCAGAGCCGGAAGATCCACCAGCTCCTGCGGCCCAGACATAGTCAGCCCCCAGAAGTGTTCAAAACAAAAATCGTCCGCTGCGGCATCTTGAGCTCGTTCCTCAGGCGAGGCGTACTCGGGGCTGATTGTTAGGGGAACAGGTGGCGCAGTCACTAGCTTGGCCTGATAGGCCAGTCTCCATTTTCTGAATATAGGCCACTTGAAAAGCGAACTCCAGGGCGGAGGGCCAATTGCCGTCAACGCTGTGATAGCCTGCTGATCGCCCGCAGCGCGCGCCAATTCCAGCACACGCGTATAGCCCGCCAGTTCATTCTTGCGCGTATTCACCAATTGGGCTTCACCGACATACGCGTAGAACAGATCCGGTCGAGCATGAGCCATATAGATGCCGAGGATTGAACCCCAGGAACCGCCATAAATAATGATCTTCTTCTTATCGAGGTGTTTGGTGAGGAACTCGGAAACTTCGACCCCCATCCTGCACCATGCGCTCGATAGTCATCGTCGGTTCAATGGACGGTCCGGTCTTACCGTAGGTTCTGCCGGCGCCGCGCTGGTCCCATTGGACAAGCGTGAAGTCTTTCTCCCATCCCGCGAACATGGCATCGGCGAATGGGCTCCAGGCGTCTCCTGGTCCGCCGTGTAGGAAGAGCACCACCGGATTGTTGCGGTCATCCCCTTTGATCGTGATCCATTGTTCGATTCCCCCGATGGGTATGAACATTTCTTCTTTGACTGGCTCGGGAACACGAACAGGCAACGCTGGCATGCCAGCTCTCTGTGGTCTGGCAGGACAGGCGAGACTCAAAAAGAGCGTCGCAGCAGACGCAATGAACAGCCATTTTGCAGGTTTCGCAGCATCCACTAGTCGGTGCATATGGACACCTCCGCACGAGGATAAAGCCTGGGTCAAGGATGGGCCGGCACGCTGTACCGGCTAATACGCAGAGCCGCGCCCAGATGTTCCTCCTGTGGACAGGAGCCTTCACACCTCGGGGAACGTAGCGGGTGAAACAGGATCAGCCCGGTTGGTCGCCTATTCGGACATTATCCCATTTTCGGGTTCTGTCCGGATGGCCGGTAATACACCCGCAATCACAGCAACTCCTGAGTGGTGGGCCACCCGGACACAATCCACCTAACCAGCACCGGGCTTGTGTTGTTTGAACCCTCACTCAGGCGGGCTTTGCAGCCGCACCGCGTGGCGTGAGGAGCGCGAGAACAGCCGCTACAACAAATAGCGCCAGGACGTCGCCCCAAAGGTGTCCCATGTGCTCGGTGTTCACGAGCGCTTGCACCGCCATGATTCCGCCGTGCACAACGCTTGACCACACCGTAAACCAGATGAGGCTGAGATTTGCAAGCGGGTCGCGGGATGCAATTACGAGGAACACGCCAAGCGTCGCGTAAATCCCCAGAATCATCTGGAGGTAATCCGAGTGACCGCCGGCGTGCCACGCCCAGCCGGACGGCCAGATGATGGTGAGCGGGTAAAGCCCGACAATGAAAATCGCGCCCACCACCAGCAACGCTACACGCAGGTACTTTGTGCTATCAGTTTCGGCCATGCTTTCCTCCTTGACGCTTCGGAATAAAACTGCGGGTGTCGAGTTTTCCGTCAAGGGGTTCCGAGGCACCAGATAGCGTGGGAGCGATCCCCGTCTTCGTACCGACGGGCCAAAATTATACTCCGACGAAGATGCGATGCGTTTGTTCCTGCAGACTTTTGGTTTAGGGTCGACGAGATGGTTTCCGGTTTGTCGCCAATCCGGAAGTTACCCCAACTTTGGATGAGTCCTGAGAAATGGGCTTGTGGGAGCGGCCGGTGGCTATGCTGGCGGGAGAGTCGGCAAGATAGTCAATTGAGTCCCGGGATGGGGTTTGAGCGCGGCTTGGCCGCGCCCTTTGATTTTGAATTTCGATGGGTGGGTTTGTGAGGTGGTTGAAACCGCCGTCTACCTCCGATTGCGCATTTTTCGGTGCGCGACCGCAAGGAGACCGAGCCGAGGCCCGATTGTCTCCGAACCAGCGAACAGCCGAATCGCCGCCCAGCAAGCTAGTAGCTAGAAGCTAGCAGCTGGAAGCTGCTTTTCTGTCAAGCCCTGCACTGCCCGAGCGAGCCCGCTATCCCCGCCTTAAGTCGTTCCTTTTCTGATCTCTGACCCCTGATCCCTGATCTCTGTCAACTTTGCCGATCATTTACCCCTTTTGGCGCACAATGGTCCCATGATCTACGAGCAGATGATTGGCGAGCAGATGATCCAGGAAACAAACGATTCAGGACCACACCAGAAGGGCGCCCCGCCACCGCCCTCCTGCGCCCGCCCGCTCCCGGACCCTGTCCTGTGCGAAGCCGGAGAACTCACCCGCTACCGGCTCCTGGCTACCGGCTACCGGCTATCCACTGCTCCCTCGCTCCCTTGCTCCCCGCTTTTCTACTCCCTACTCCCAGATTCACTTCTTCACTCGTTCACTTCTTCACCTACTGCCCTGGTCCCTGCTCTTCTGTTCCCTGTTCCCTGTTCCCTACTCCCTGCCTTTACCCCACCCCCCATGCCTCCGGCTCCACCCCCCCATCGTTTCTGGACCCCACCCCCCTATGCCCTTTTGTGAAACTGTGAAACTGTGAAACTGTGGAGCCAGCCGAATCAACAACTTGCAGCCACAGTTTCACAGTTTCACAGTCTCACAGTTTCACTTTTGATGATTTTTGATTCTGTCTCGCGAAATGAACAACGTTTTTCGGCGCGCGGCTTCGCCGCTTCAATCTTTTTCGAAAGGGTTGGCGGCTTGCGGCTGGCCCATTGCGCTGGCTCAGTTTGGTTGGAACAGCTTGGTCAACTGATCCGGCGGAACGGGCTGGCTGAAAAAGTTCCCCTGGGCTTCGTCACAATCGTGCTCCCACAGAAACTCCAGATCTTCAGACGTTTCAACTCCCTGAGCAATGACCCGCAGGTGAAGGCTCCGAGCCATGTCGATGAATGCTTCGACGGCAGCCGTTCCACCGGGAACGGTGGTGATCTGGCGGACAAACGACCGGTCGATCTTGAGGGCATTGAGGGGTAGTTTCTGCATACTGCTCAGGCTGGAGTTGCCCGTGCCAAAATTATCAGCGGACACCTGCACGCCCCGATCCCTGAGGGTCTTGAGGAGCAATACGGCCCGCTCGGGATCGCTCATCAAAACCCGTTCGGTTACGTCCAGCTCCAGCAACCCCGGATCCAGGCCAGTCTTGCTGAGGATCTCGAAAAGCCCATCCAGAAAATCCCGGCTCTGAAACTGTGCTCCTGAAACGTTGACGGCCATCGTTTTTGCGTGCCGACCCGCATCCGCCCAAGCTCGGGCTTGGGTGCATGCTTCACCGAAGACCCATGCACCGATGGGCAGAATCAGGCCGGATTCCTCGGCGATGGGGATGAACTGCCCCGGAGGGACCATTCCGCGCGTGGGATGTATCCAGCGCGACAGCGCTTCAGCCCCGGTGATGGTCCCTGTCTTCAGATCGACTTTGGGCTGGTAGTGCAACGTCAATTCGTTCTGTTCCAGGGCGCACCGCAGATCCTCCCTGGTGAACTGGCGCTCAATTGTGCAGACTTTCAATTCCTGACTGTAGAATTGACAGCCCTGGCACCCATTCTTCTTTGCCTGGTACATCGCAGCATCTGCATTCCTGATGAGCGTCTCCGCATCCAAGCCGTCGTCGGGGAAGACACTTATGCCGACGCTTGCAGTGACATGAAGCTCAGGGTGGTCTGCAAGACGAACCTCCGACACCGCCTGTAAAACTCTTCTTGCCGTTACGGCGGCATCTACCGGTTCTCGCACGTCCTGCAGTAGCAAGACGAACTCATCGCCGCCCTGCCTGCTCACTGTGTCTGGAGTGCGTACACAATTCAGCAAGCGCTTTGCCAAAGACTTGAGAAACTCGTCGCCGGCCGCATGTCCCAGGGAGTCGTTGATGCGTTTGAAGCCGTCCAAATCCAGGAACAGCACGGCGGCCCGTCCCCCGTGCCGCCGTGCAAGAGAGATCGCCTGGCCAACCCGGTCGCAAAAGAGCAATCGATTGGGCAATCCGGTCAGGGAGTCATGTTCGGCCAAATGAGTCATCTGCTCTGACTGCGCCCGCGCCGCGCTCACGTCGCGAAAAACGATGACCGCTCCAGTGACCTTCCCTTCACGGTCGTGGATGGGGGCAACAGAGTCTTCGATGAACACTTCATGACCGTCACGGTGGATGAGGACACAATTCAACGGCAGATTCCCCGTCAAGTCTTCCGATGCCGCCTTCGCCATCGGATCCAGGATTGCCTTGCGAGTGGTGGCGTCCACGATCCGGAAGGCCTCGGTCAGGTGCCGGCCGATTGCGTCCTTCAGCCGCCAGCCCATCATGCTGCCCGCGATGGGGTTGAAGAAGGTGATGTTTCCTGACATGTCGGTGCAGATTACGGCATCTGCGATGCAATTGAGCGTGGCTTGGGCGCGTTCCTTTTCATTGAAAAGGATCTCTTCGTTCATCTTGCGCTCAACGGCATTGCTCAGGGCTCGCATGAGTTTGTGCGGCTCGATCTGGCCCTTGATGAGATAGTCTTGCGCGCCCTCATGAATGGCTTGAATTGCCTTCGGCTCGTCGCCCAGACTGGACAACAGCACAATGGAGGCGCGGGGTGCGGCTGCGCGCGCCCGTCTGACCGCCCCCAGTTCTTTTGGATCGAACAGTCCCAGGTCCAGCAGGACAATGTCGACCGAATGCCCTGCGAGATACGTCTCGGCGTCCGCCAAACTTGCCACGTGGGCTAATGCGAATGAGTGTGATCCCCGATCGTCGAACATTGCGAGGATTGCGCGAGTTTGCTCGCGGTCATTCTCGATCAGAAGAACTGTCTTGTCCGGGATTATTCCCATACGATTCACCTCTGCACGGGGACCCTGGCACCACTTGTCTAAGATTCATGAGTTCGCAGAACCTTCCCAGACGAGACTGATCGAAGAATCTCAAAGCCCACGCAGCAGAACTGTTCTCTTTTGCACACTCTCGGGGGGGCCTCTCTGGAACCTTTGAACCAGCGTAAAACGCTGTGATTTCATCTTCTTGATTTGACAGCAGATGGCCAGACCGACGACCCACAGGTTCAGGTCCTCCGTCCGCGACCGGCATGTTGGCTAATGTGGTTCCAGTTACCCACGATCATGCCTTCGGGGAGCGCCTGGACTCTTCACCATTCGGCGACGCGAAAGACCTCCGGTTGGCGACAATTACACCAGGAACCCAGAAAAGCTTTCTGCATCCAGACACATAAATCGCGGCACAATGTGGCCCTGCTCGATCAAGTGCCCGTGCTCAACGCGCAAAATGACCGCGATGTTCGCTATCCCGTGAGCTACTGCAACCCTGTGGTTTGCGCGTTCACTGCAGATTATGGGAGCGAAGACCGGGCAGGCGGGCCAGTTGCATCGGGAGCCTGGCGCGCAGGCGGCGCCGGAGCCCAATTCGAATCGAGAACGTTGACCAGCGACCAGGGACTGCCGGCCAGATCGTAGTGAAACGCTCCCTGCTCATCGACCACGAGCCGGCTTGCCAGGTACAGGAATCCTGTGCTCTTGGTATTGTCGGTGTCATTGATTTCGAATTGACCAACCATCAGGTCGAAGGACTGGGAGTCCGGGTCTGAACTTACCTCATCGGATTGAAGCGGACGGTTGGCGATAAAGGTGATCTCCCGCCCGGTTGGCGTAACGACCATCTGGATGAAGGCGACGTCAAAGCTGATATCTCCGGCAATTGAGCAATGACCGACCGCTTTGGTTTTGGAGAGCGCGGCGGCCAATTGCCGATCCTGGCCCTGCTGGAATGCCAGCGAAAGAACCTGCAGATCGGTAGAGGTGGTGTAGTTGTAAACGACGAGCGTTACGCCGATAGTGTTACCAGCTTGAGCGTAGGTTGCCCGAATCTTCTCGAAACCCGGGCTGGCGGCGAATGCCGGGGTGGCTGCCAGCGTGAATGCGCCGAGCAGCGCCAAGATGAGCACTGACTTGCGAGGGCATCGATTTGTGCTTGTGAGGGTTCCCATTTTGCGATCCTCCAGGGGATCCGCAGCAGGGCCCGAGCACATTGCTCAGGCCCTAGTTAAGGCCCCGTCGCGCCGCAAACTTGAGGCTATGCGGCGGTTCTTGTTTCGAGGGGTTTTTGTGCCTGAACGAGCTCATCGAACATCGCACGGTATTGGATCATTGCGGTGCGGAGCTCTTCGGTGCCTGCTTCAGCCCCGCTGGGACGCACCGCAATGGCGTGCGCCACGCGGTAGCCTTCCATGACGCGAGGATAGGTGACGGAGAGATCCGCGGCGCTTTGTTCAAAGGTGTCCCTGGGATAGCCGCGGGCCACGAGGAGCGCAGCGATCAGGTCGTCGGCTTCAGTGACCGCGGCCTTGGGGTGATCGACGAAGCGGGATTGCACCGTTTGCCACTCGGCTACAAATCGCTCCCGCTCGTTGGCGCCGAGTTCGCGGATTTTCAGGGCTTCGACGCGGGTTTCGCGGCCGGCAAGTTTTGCCTCGGCCTTCTGCGAGGAGCCGTGTTGGAGGATGGCGCGGTCGTACTCCGATCCGAAACGACTGCGGAGGGCCTTGGTCCTGGCTTTGCGCTTTTCAAGATAAGTGGCAACGGCGATGACAACAACGAAGAGGATGGCAACCGCAACAACGATGAGCTGGGTACTCGTGAAGTGACTGAACATTGTGTTCTCCTATGCGGGATTTCCGCGACGGCAAAGGGTTAATGGAGGAGGCTTCCCAGGCGGGAAGGAACCTACACGTAATCGATCATGGGCGGCTAAGCGCGCGAATGCTGGCCAGAATTGCACACTGCGGGATTGAATGGGCCGTAGGAGAAGACTGAGAGGAATGTCCTCTATCGTTGCGGGGTGGATGACTCCTGGATCAATCCCGGTCGCGATTCCGCTGGATTGTGCCGCTGCCTCTTGAATAGCGCCCGGTGTCGCCGCAATGACCAGCGTTGAAGGCGTCAAAGCGAGTTTGACGGCCAGAGGGGTTCTCGCCGTCGGACCAGGAGCTTTGCCGCAAGAGGTCGCGGTCGTATTCGGCTCCGAAATAATTGCGGAAAGGCGCCAGTTCTTCACCGCGATTCTCAAGGTGTGCTCTCACGTCCATGACAATGCCGAGAATGAGGACGAAGGCGCCAACGATCAACAGGACAAGCGTAAGGTGGGGCATAACGTTCTCCTTTGCATCGAATGACCACGACAGCTGGAGCGGCGTGGCGAGGCAAACCGGTGAACCAGTCAACTGTGGAGCAGGCTGGGGCGGGAGGGCTGGTCAGAATTGCTCATCCCGGAGCGTCGTTGAGGCGTGTGGCAAACCTCCTGAGCGGCTTCGTAATTGTTTGGCAGCTTGCGAATTCATGCCCTGATGCAGGTCGAGAAGCAACCGCGGAGCCCCGTTCAACTTCGCTCAGCGCAGGCTTTCGACTTCGTTCGCCGCTTGACTTCGTCGCGGCGAACGCCGGGAGTGCGGCTTCCGGCGGCGGGAGTCGCGGAGATGGGTTAGTATTTGGGGTTGGCGCCAAAAATCGCTTTACCCGAGGAAAGACAGTGACAAAACGTGGACCGCTCAAGACTCAGCTCAGCTTTAACGCGCAACACTCGCCCATGGGCGCATTCATGAGCTTTACCTGCGGGAACTTCGGGACTCGCGGAGGGATTGGCTTGCAGATTGGGCAGCCGGGAGATCAGGAAGTCTTTGTCGGGTTCAAAGACGGCGACCGCTATTCGGGCGCGACGCTGAAGTGCCTGCCATTTTATGTGGGGGCGGTGAACCGGGCGGCGGATGCGTTTCTGGTGGAGCAAGCGGGACCGTCGGAGCAGAACGTGAAGCCGGATGCGGAGCCTTTCAAGGATGGCGAGATTGCGCGGTCGTATGGGTGGTGTACGGACGAGTGGCGCGCGGATGGGCTGACGTTTACGGTGTACTCGCCGTTTGGGTCGATCCCCGACCCTGATCAGGACAACGTAGATCGGATGCGCCAGGGGCTGCTGCCGGCGGTGGTGGCGCGGCTGGTGCTGGACAACACCAAGGGCACCAAGACCAGGACGGCAATGTTTGCGCTGAATCATGCGCGGCCGGGCGAACGAATTCTGGATGACAATCTCGGCGCGGGGCGGTTGGGATTTGCCTTCAGGCGCGAGGCGGGCGGAGCGGCGGAGCTGTGGGACTGGACGTCGGGAGCGAAAGCCGCGGCGGCGACGGAGCCGTTTGTGTTCATGCGGTGGTCAGCGAGCGACGGGGTTCGCGAGCGCTATAACCCAGTGCACCTGCTCGGGTCGTGCCCGGGATTCGGGTTCGAAGTGCCGGCGGGAAAAAAATATGGATTAACGATTGCGCTGGGATCGTACCTGGAGGGCGCGCAGACGAATGGGCTGGATGGGAAGTATTTGTATGCGCGCTACTACAAGGGCCTGGGCGACGTGCTGAAGACGGCGCTGGACGGCGCGGACGAGATGGCAGCGCGGGCCGAGGCGCTGGACGCGAAGCTGGACGCGGCGAAGCTGTCGGACGATCAGCGGTTCATCATCGCGCACGCGACGCACAGCTACTACGGGAGCACGCAACTGCTGGATGTGGATGGGCAGCCGCTGTGGGTGGTGAACGAGGGCGAATACTGCATGATGAACACGCTCGACCTGGCGGTGGATCACGTGTTCTGGGAGCTTGATCACAATCCATGGTTGGTGCGGAATTTGCTGGACACTTTTGCGCGGCGCTACAGCTACACGGACGAGGTGAAGGTGTACAAGACGGAGATTGCGATAGCGGCGCCGCTGGGGCAGGCCGATCCGTCGCAAGCTCCGCCGGCTCCGGACGAGGCGCAACTGACGCGGCCCTACGACACGAAGCCGGGCGGGCTTAGTTTTTGCCACGACATGGGCGCGCACAATAATTTTTCGCCGAAAGGGCGAAGCAGTTATGAGCTGGCGAATTTGACCGGATGCTTCAGCTACATGACGCAGGAGCAGCTTTGTAACTGGATTCTGGTGGCCGGGTGCTACGTGGCGAAGACGCGCGACGTGGAATGGCTGAAGCGGAATCGCGGCGTGGTGGAGCAGTGCCTCGAGAGCATGATCAACCGCGGCGGGAACGTGGGATTTGCGCAGTACGACAGCACGCGAACGGCGGGCGGGCAGGAGATTACGACGTACGACTCGCTGGACCACTCGCTGGCGCAGACTCGGAATAACGTGTACATCGCGGTTAAGAGCTGGGCAAGCTATCGCGCGCTGGCATTGCTGTTCCGCGAGCTGGGCGCGGCGGCCGACGAGAAGCGGGCGACGGAGCTGGCGGTGAAGGTGGCCGGCGTGGTGAGCGACCAGGCGGTGGATGGAGTGCTTCCAGCGATCTTCGAGAAGGGGAACCCGGGGTATGCGTCGCGGATTTTGCCGGCTGTGGAAGGTTGCGCGTATCCGCTGTATTTTGTCAAAACGGGATTTGCCGGCGGGACGCTGGAGCAGGTGTTCGGGAGCGCGGAGGAGAAACGGATGTACGACGTGCTGAAGGAGCACACGCGGAAGCTGCTGCTGGACGCGGAGCGGCGGAATTTGTTTGCCGACGGCGGGATCAAGCTGTCGTCGACGAGCAACAACTCGTGGATGAGCAAGATTTCGATCTTCATGCACGTGACGCGGAGGGTGTTCCATCTGGACGAAGACCCGAAGGTGGCGGATGTTTTCCGCAAGGCCGACGCGGCGCACGTGAAGTGGCAGACCGAGGGCAGCTCGTACTGGGCGTGTTGCGACCAGATCGTATCGGGCGAAGGCAAGGCCAGCCGGTACTATCCGCGGATTATCACCAGCGCGCTGTGGATGGAGTAGAGGCAGCTGCCAGCTTCTAGCTGCTAACTTTCAGCGCTCAGTCTTCCGCTTCCGGAACTGATGTGCATGGATCAAGGAACGGGGACATTCGGCCCGCGTGGTTCACGGTCCGTGCTGCGCGTTCGCTTCCTTGGTGTTGAAGTTTCGATTAGCTTCTCGGGTGCGCCGAGGGGGTGAATTCATCGCAAAAATGCGGAGATGCATGGGCACGTAAGCCAGGGCTTGACAATTTGTAGTTTTCTATTATTTAATTCATGCATTATTTAATTTATGACGCTGCGAACGGGACGAAAATCCGCACGGGGGCCGAGACGGCCGGAATCCGCAAGAGGACTGGCGCGGCGAAAATCCGCGCGGGACGCGGGGCAGCGGGAATCCGCGCTGGGATCGGGACGGCTGGAATCCTTACGGGGGCTAGGGCGGAGGAAATCCGCAAGGGGGCCGGGACGGCCGACCTCTACTTCAGGGCTCTACGCCCGCGAGAAATTACTGGAGGCGGCGACGGAGCTTTTCGCGAAACAAGGAGTGGCGGCGACGACATTCGCCACGATCGCCGAGCGGGCGGAGCTGACTCCGGCGATGCTGCACTACTACTTCAGAGACCGGGAACAACTGCTGGATGCGGTGGTGGAGGAGCGGTTGGCGCCGCTGATCGCGGATGTGTGGGGCCCGGTGGCAGCGGGCGAGGGTCCGACGGAAATTGTACGCGGGATCGTGGGGCGAATGCTGGCCGGGATCGAGCAAATGCCTTGGGTTCCGTCGACTTGGATGCGCGAAGTTCTGAACGAAGGCGGGCTTTTGCGCGGGAGAGTGCTGCGCTATCTGCCGTTCGAGAAGATCGGAATTTTGAGTCAGAGCGTGGCAAAGGCGCAGGCCGCCGGCACGGCGAATGCGGAGATCGAACCGGGACTGATCGTTTTTTCGCTGATCGGCCTCGTGATGATGCACATGGCAACGATCAATTTGTGGGCAGAGATCTTCGGGCGCAAGGCTCCGGGACGCGAGGCGGTGGGGCGGCACATTACGGGGCTGCTCATTCATGGATTGCAGCCGGTCGAGGGACTGCAGGCTGGCGAGCCGATGAAACGCAAGGCAGGATCGAGGCGTAAGTGAATATGGAGGGGAAGATGCATGTTCTCCGAGGCAGGACCGTGGCTCGCGCAATTGCGGCAGCGGCGCTTGTGTTGATGGCGGGCTGCGCGCAGAGGCCCACAAACACGTACCAGGGCTACATCGAAGGCAAGTTTGTTTACGTGGCTTCTCCGCAGAGCGGAAGGTTGGACCAAGTCAGCGTGGCGCGCGGCGATACGGTGGCGGCCGGTCACGCACTGTTTGCGATGGACGATGAACCGGAGGCGTCGGAGGAGCGGACGGCCGAGAAGGTGCTCCGGAGTTCCGAGTCGCGGCTGAACGACCTGGAGACGGGAAAGCGGCCGGCGGAGGTGGACGTGACGCGCGCGCAACTGGCGCAGGCGGTTGCGGACAAGAAGCAGGCAGACGAGATTCTCGCGAGCGACGAGGCACAGTTCAAGGCGGGCGGCATTGCGCAGACGGAGCTGATCAACGCGCAGGCGGCGGCGGAGACGAGCGCGGCGAAGGTACAGGAGTTGGAGGCCGATCTGGCCGTGGACGCGCTACCGGCGCGAGAGCAGCAGATCAAGGCGCAGATAAACCAGGTGGCCGCTGATCGCGCGTCACTGGCCGATGCCAAATGGCACCTGCAGCAGAAACAGATTGTCTCGCCGCGCAACGGGCTGGTGTTCAACACGCTCTACCGGCAGGGCGAGTGGGTGGCGGCGGGAAATCCGGTGGTGCAGCTGCTGCCGCCGGAGAATCTGGAGATTCGATTCTTCGTGCCGGAGACGGTTGTGGGCGGGCTGCGCGTGGGAGGGAGCGTGCGCGTGGCATGCGGTGGCTGCGCGAGCGCAGTTACAGCGACGATCAGCTTTGTGTCGCCGCAGAGCGAGTACACGCCACCGGTGATTTACAGCAACGAGAACCGGTCGAAGCTGGTGTACATGGTGATTGCGAATCCCTCGCCGCTGACCTCGGCGACACTGCATCCGGGCCAGCCAGTGGAGGTGACCGTCCAGTGACGGCGGCCGCGCAATTCGAATACGCCATCGACGTGCAGGGACTAAACAAGCACTTCGATGGTAAGCACGTGGTGAAGGACGTATCGCTGCGCGTGCGGAAGGGCGAGATCTTCGGATTTCTCGGGCCCAACGGGAGCGGCAAGACTACGACCATCCGGATGATGTGCGGGCTGCTGAAACCCGACTCGGGATCGGGGACGTGCCTGGGCCACGACATTCGAATGGAGAGCGCGGAGATCAAGCGCAGCGTGGGATACATGACGCAACGGTTCTCGTTTTGGGAGGACCTGACCATTGCGGAGAACCTGGAGTTCGTGGCGAGAGTCTACCAGCTTCGCGATCGGAGGGCGACCGTTCGGAAATCGCTTGCGGACCTGGGATTGACGGCGAGGGCGCACCAGCTTGCAGGCGAGCTGTCGGGAGGCTGGAAGCAGCGTATGGCGCTGGCGGCGTGCATGCTGCACGGACCGCAACTGCTGCTGCTGGACGAGCCGACGGCGGGCGTCGATCCGCGCGCGCGGCGCGACTTCTGGGACGAGATTCAGGCGCTTGCAGCCAAGGGAATCTCGGTACTGGTGAGCACGCACTATATGGATGAAGCGGTGCGGTGCCACAAGCTGGCCTACATTTCCGCTGGAACGCTGCTGGCGCAGGGCACGGCAGAGGAGATCATCGAGGGGCAACACCTGAGCACGTGGGCGATTTACGGCAACCACCTGGCGGAGCTGCAGGAGGAGCTGCGGAAGAAGGAAGGCGTGGAACAGACGGTGACGTTTGGCGACATTTTGCACGTGAGCGGAACGAACGAGGAACTGCTGCAACGGGAGATTGAGGAGACGGTGGGGCGGAGCGGACGGCGCGTGGAACAAATCGAGACGAGCCTCGAGGATGTGTTCATTTATTTGATGGGCCGGTCGCAACAGGACGGCGGAGGGAACGCGTGAAGGGGCGGCAGCGATTCTCGGGCGCGCGATGGTGGGCCGTCGTGCTGAAGGAGTTCACGCAACTGAAGCGCGACCGGCTGACGTTCGCCATGATCGTGGGCATTCCGATCATGCAGATGGCGCTGTTCGGCTTCGCCATCAATACGATCCCGCGACACCTGGACACTGGGATCATCAGTGCGGACGACAGCGACGTGACGCGCGACTTCATCGAGGCGATGCAGAATTCGTCGTACTTCAAGATTGTGGAACGGCTGCCGAACGAGGAAGCGGGGCGCGAGGCGTTGTCGCAGGGACAGCTTTTGTTTGTGGTGAATATTCCCGCGGGGTTCACGCGGCAGGTGCTGCGGCGCGAGCGACCGTCGATTCTGATCGAGGCCGACGCAACCGATCCCACGACGACGGGAAGCGCGCTGGCCGCAGTGGACGGCATTGCGCAAGCTGTGATCCAGCGGGAGCTAACCGGGCCGCTGGCGAATCTGCAGGGTGGCCCCGCGCCGTTCGCGGTGAGCGTGCATCCGTTGTACAACCCGGATGAGATTACGCAGTACAACGTTGTGCCGGGACTGATGGGAATGGTCCTGACGCTGACGATGGTAATGATGACGGGGTTGGCGGTGACGCGCGAGCGTGAACGCGGCACGATGGAGAATCTGCTGGCCATGCCGTCGACGCCGCTGGAGGTGATGACGGGCAAACTGATTCCCTACATCGGCATCGGCCTCATCCAGGCGTCGATAATTCTGCTGGCCGCCCGCTATGTATTCTTCGTGCCGTTTTTTGGCAATGTTCTCGCCGTTTATCTTTCGACACTTCTTTTTATTGCGGCAAATCTGACGGTAGGAATTACATTTTCGTCGCTGGCGCGGAATCAACTGCAGGCGGTGCAACTGGCGATCTTCTATTTTCTGCCCAACATTATTCTGTCGGGGTTCATGTTTCCATTTAAGGGCATGCCGGGATGGGCGCAGGCCATCGGGAATGTGCTGCCGCTGACGTATTTCAACCGGCTGGTGCGCGGGATTCTGCTGAAGGGAAACGGGTGGGCGGATTCGTGGCCCAGCGTGTGGCCGATGATGGTGTTCACCGTGGTGGTGATGGGAGTGGCGGTGGCGACTTACCGGAGAACGCTCGACTGAGGAAGGAGAGGCCATGCATCGATGGGCGAATGCGAAGTGGATGGGCGGAGCAGTGGGGATCGCGGCGGGGCTCGGGATGATCGCGGGCTGCACCGTGGGACCGCGGTACCACGCGCCGGCGGCGCCGACCGTGACTGCCTACACACCGCAACCGTTGCCCGCTGAGACGGCGAGCAGTGAAGGCGCCGCGGGCAAAGCGCAGCACTTTGATTCGTCCGCGGCGATTCCAGCCGACTGGTGGACCGCCTTTCAATCGCCCGAATTGGATGCGATGGTGCAGCAGGCGCTCAAGAACAGTCCGACGCTGGAGCAAGCGACGGCGCGGCTTAAGCAGGCGCAGGAAGAAGTGAATGCGCGGACGGGGACGACGAAATATCCGACGGTGACGGGCAACGCGGCCGTGACCGAGGAACAGTTGAACCTGGCAGCACTGGGAGTTCCCTTCCCCAATCCGTCGCCGTTTACTCTGCTGAACGGATCGGTGGCAGTTTCGTATGCGCTCGACGTGTGGGGTGGGAACCGGCGAGCGATTGAGGGGCTGAAGGCGCAGCGGGACAACGAGGCATGGCAACTCGAAGGCGCGCGGCTGATGCTCGCGGGAAATGTGGTGGCAGCGGCGATCCGGCAGGCGGAGGTGCGGAAAGAAATTGAGATCACGCGGCAACTGCTGGTAGTGGAGCAGAAGGAACTGAAGATAGCGGAGGTGCGCAAGCGCGCGGGCGGGATTTCAGAATCGGATGTGCGCAGCCAGCGGACACAGGTGGCGCAGACCGAGGCGACGATTCCGCCGCTTGAATTGCAACTGGACACAATCGACGACCAACTCGTGGCGCTGATGGGACTGAGTCCGGCAGAGGCGCAGGTGGCGGGGATTTCGCTCGATGCGCTGCATCTGCCTGAGGAGTTGCCGTTGACGGTGCCGTCGGAACTGGTGCGGCAGCGGCCGGATATTCGCGCTTCGGAGGCACTGCTGCACGAGGCGAGTGCGAATGTCGGCGTGGCCACGGCGAACCAATATCCGCAGATTGTGCTGACGGGAAGCGGAGGCGGATTGGGCACGGGATTTAACTCTGGCGGAGACGTGTGGAATGTGGGCGCATCGCTGGCAGCGCCGATCTTCAACGGAGGGGCGTTGCAGGCGGAGAAGCGCAAGGCGCAGGAAGCGTTCAACGAGGCGGCGAGCGCGTATCGCGCGACCGTGCTGGAAAGTTTTCGTGAGGTAGCCGATGCGCTGTATGCCACGGAACACGATGCGGAGACGCTGCGAGCGCGCAGCGCGGCGGCCAGCGAGGCGGAGGGCGCGTACGGGATTGCGGCGAAGCGTTTCGAGGCGGGCGGGATCAGCGAGATGAGCCTGCTGGACGCCGAGCGGCAGAAGCTGCAGACGGCGCTCGACCGTGAGAATGCCGCGGCGAGCCGGCTGACGGATTCGGCGACGCTGTTTGAGGCGCTGGGAGGAAAGGCAGCTACTAGCTTCTAGCTGCTAGCACGGGGTTGCGCTCAGAGGCCATGGCTCAGGGTAGCGGCGGCTCGGGATAGGCACCCGGCCGCGTTTTTTCATTGCAATTCATGAATTGCTCTTGCAATTCAGTGCCGGAGTCTATGAGAATCCGAGTATTCGGCGCCGGCCGAAGATTCCCCGGGGAACACCGACAATCAAGGCAGTTCTTCAGCGAGCGAAGGCTGTTCCAACTGCGTGCGATTCGCGGGCGGGTTGAGTTGTGCGACGCGGGCTAGAAACTTGTAATCAGGAACCTGTAATCAGGAGCTTCTAATGGGGACATCCGGGTGGCAGACGTGGAATAGCGGCCCTTTCAGCGTCGAACGCAAACCGGGCAAATCGCCGGGCACAGTGATCCTCCGTTTCTGCGGGCCCTTCACAATACGCGACGCTTACAGCGCTCTGCCGCCGGGGGAGCTCAACCGGATGCTGGGATTAGAACCGGCGCCGGGAGAGGCACCACCGAAGTTAAACATTCTGGACCTGACAACCTGCCCTTATATGGATTCCTCCGGCCTGGGCATCGTCGCGACTCATTATGTTCGTTGCCAGAAGCATGGCTTGAGAATGATTGTCGCGGGATTGAGCCCAAAGGTACGCGAGGTTTTCAAGATCACGAATATGGACAAGGTGATTCCGATCGCGGCCACAGTTGAGGAAGCAGACAACAACTAGACTTCAAGGAATTTGCGGCTTCCAGCGCTCTGAGCCCTGCAGCCTCACGATCGTAGGCAGTGCCTTGATCCCCGATTCGCAACCCCGGCAAAAAACTGAAAAAGGTTGAGCCACTTTTGCGCCCGATTCCGCAGTCTATGGTGAAGGCCGAATGAGAGCGCGGGAATGCAAGATCCCGGGGGGGATTTGCCGCGCTCTCGGCTTTCATCCAACCGAGCTGTCCTCAAACAAGCCTTTCAATCCGATGAAAACCGGACCGAGCTTGCGCCGCGAGCCTCTCGTCGAGTTGCACCTTTCATGTTGCGCCTTCTCAAGCGGGTTTGGAAGAGAAGAACGCTTCGACTTCGGCGATGGTGTTGGTGATGCGGTAGGACGGGAGGGATTGGAGGAAGATCTGGCCGTAGCGCTGGCGGGTGATGCGGGGATCGAGGAGGACGAGGGCGCCACGGTCTTCAAGGGAGCGGATGAGGCGGCCGAAGCCTTGCTTGAGAGTGAGGACTGCTTCGGGGACCTGGTAGTCGAAGAAGGGACGGCCACCGGACTCTTCGATGGCGCGCATGCGGGCCTGCACGACGGGGTCGGAGGGAACAGCGAAGGGGAGACGATCAATGATGACGCAACTGAGGGCTTCGCCCTGAACATCGACTCCCTGCCAGAAGCTGGAGGTACCGAAGAGGACGGAGTTGGGGGTGGCGCGGAATTCTTCAAGGAGAGCCTTGCGCGGGGCGGTGCCGTGGAGCAGGAGCGGGAAATCGAGGACGGGGAGAAGGCGCTCGTAGAGGGCGCGCATCTGGGTGTAGCTGGTGAAAAGGCAGAAGGCGCGGCCGCGGGTGATGCGGAGGACACGCTCGATGGTCGTGGCTGCGGCGGCAACGAAGTCCGGGTCGCGCGGGTCCGGCATGGAGGGCGGGAGATAAAGGAGAGCCTGCCGGTCGTAACGGAAGTGGGAGGGGACGATGAGCTCGCGGGTGTCGGCGAGGCCGAGACGACGGCGGATGTGGTCGAAGCTGCCCTGAACGGTGAGCGTGGCGGAAGTGAGGACGACGGTGGGGATCTGTTCGAAGACGAGGGTGCGAAGGAGCTCGGAAACGTCGATGGGGGTGGCCTGGAGAAATGTACTGCGGACGCTGCCACGGGCACCACTGCGAGCAGTCTGTGCCTCTTGTGCTTTGGATGAGTATCCTGCCGGGCTTCGCCGCTCGAGCCAGAAGACCATGTTGGTGGCCTTGGACTCGAGCATGAATTCGAGGTCGGAGCGGAGGGCGGCGACGCGATTCTTGAGGCCGGGGACTACATCGAGATCGGTCAGGCGGTCGAGGTCAGATTCGATGAGCGAGAGGGCGGAGCGGACGGCTAGGTAGAGATCGCCGGAGGCCTCGAGGAACTCTTCGCGGTTGGTGAAGGGATGGCGGCCGTCAGCGGGCATAGGAAGGGCGGCGAAGAAGAGACGCGCACGCTCGCGGAGCTGTTGGGTGAGGGCGGGGATTTGTGTGGCCGAGGATTGGCCGCGGAGAAGGATATCGGTGTCGCGGGCGAGGTCTTCGCAGCGGAGGTTGGAGAGCGACCGACCGAAGTATTGCGAGGCGACCTCTTCGAGCTCGTGGGCTTCGTCGAAGATGACGGCCGCGGATTCAGGGAGAACGCCGGCGTCGGGAGCGTTGCCTGCAGCGAGGCGGACCGCAGCGTCGGCGAAAAAGAGATGGTGATTGACGATGATCAGGTCGGACTCAAGGGCGCGGCGGCGCATCTCGGTGATGAAGCAGCGGCGGTAATCGGGGCATGTGGAGCCGAGGCAGGCGTCGGAGCGGGCGTCGAGCTTGTGCCAGAGGGCGGAGGATTCGGGGAGGGCGGAAAGCTCGGCGCGGTCGCCGGTTTCAGTGATCTGCTCCCACTCGGCAATCTGGCGGTACTCGTCGATTTCGTCCAATCCCGACAAAATGGGCTGATCGCGGAGCGCGAAGAGCTTGCGGCGGCAAAGATAGTTGGCGCGGCCCTTCATGTAGCAGACGCGCAGTTCGCCGAGGAGGGTTTCGAGGAAGGGGACGTCGCGGAAGAAGAGCTGGTCCTGGAGGGCCTTGGTGCCTGTAGAGACGATGACGCGCTGGCCGGTGCGGAGAGCGGGGAGCAGATAGGCGAGGGTTTTGCCGGTGCCAGTGCCGGCTTCGACGATAAGATGGCGGCGCTCGGCGAGAGCGCGCTTGACAGCTTTGGCCATTTCAAGTTGGCCGGGACGGTATTCGAAGGGGAGCGGGGAGCGGGCGAGGATTCCGCCGGGCGCAAAGAATTCGTGGAGTGTGGGCAGGGTGCGGGTTGAGGCGTCGGAGGAGGGCATGAGGGCTGCTTACTCCATCATAGGAGGAGGGGTGAAGCAGGGATTAGGGACCGGGGATTAGGAAGACAGGGAACGAGGAAGCAAAAAGACAGGGAATAGGGAATGCGCGGCAAGGAGCGAGTGCGTTTAGGCTGCAGGTCAGCCGAAGTCAGGGTCTTCGCCTTGCGAAGCGGCGTGGTATGAATCGCCGGGCAGGACCTGACTATGGCGGCTGTCGAGCCACTGGCCGATGAGGAGGTTCTCTTCGGGGGTTGCGTCCGGAGCGGCCTCTTGTGCGGCTTTGAGGAGGCGCTTGCGAACGTCGGCGGCGCGTTGGGTGGCGGCGGCACGTTCGTTGCCGGCGGCATAGGTATTGATGGGATGCAGGCCGATGGCGGAAGGGTGGATGTGCATGGAACCCTCCGCTGTTTAGGGAGCAATTCGAGGGCCGGGATCAATACGTGGGGATGAGAAAACGCTCACCAACAGATCTGTTGAGGGCTCAAGTTCCAGTTCGCAGCGCGGGGGGAATGCTTGAGGTCCAACCGGACAGTACACTGATGAAGCAGCGCGTCTTCGACTGTTTCGCTGCTGGAGACAGGTTTTGCCCACGTATCGCAGATCGGTTGTGCCGGTGAAGTTGGGAGCCGCGAAGCTGCCGTTGGTGGCGATCGTGGGGCGGCCCAACGTGGGCAAGAGCACCCTGTTCAACCGGATGACGGGGAGCCGACGCTCGATTGTGGGCGACGAGCCGGGAATTACGCGCGACCGCATCTACGGCGAGTACGAGTGGCAGGGGCGTCATTACCGGCTGGTGGATACGGGCGGAATTGTGCCCGACGATCCGGAGCTGATGGCGACGGAGATTTTTGCGCAGGCGAAGGTGGCGCTTGAGGAAGCAGACGTAATGGTGATGGTTGTAGACGCGCGGACGGAGCTGGCGCAGCCCGATTACGATCTGGCGCTCTTGCTGAAGCGCGGCGACAAGCCGCTCTTCCTAGCCGTGAACAAGGTTGAGAGCGAAGGGTTGGCGGCGGAGGCGGAGAACTTTCGCCGGTTGGGGATTAGCAATGTTTTTGCGGTGAGCTCGGAACACGGCCAGGGCGTTGGCGATCTTCTGGACGCGATTGCGGAGGCGATTCCAGAGAAACAGGGAACAAGGGAACAAGCCACCCCGGCAGGGAACGAGGGAGCAAGTCAGCGAGTCAGCGAGTCGGCTAGTCGGCAAGCCAGCGCTGAACCACACAATGCCCAGGACGAAGCGAAAGACGAGAAGCGGATCCGGACGCACGGAGAGTTTGAGCAGCGAGAGACGGCGGTGGCGATTATCGGACGGCCGAACGTGGGCAAGAGCACGCTGCTGAACGCGCTGACGGGAACGACGAGGTCGATCGTGTCGCCGATTGCAGGGACGACGCGCGACGCAGTGGATGAAGTGGTGGAATTCGAGGGGCAGACGCTGCGGTTTGTGGATACGGCGGGGATCAGGCGCAAGGGCAAGACGAAGCTGATGGCCGAGAAGATGAGCGTGGTGATGGCGCGGAGGCACCTGGAGGCGGCGGACGTGGCGCTGGTGTTGATCGACGCGACGGAGGGCGTGACAGCGAGCGATGCGACGATCGGAGGTTATGCGCACGAGAGCGGGCGCAGCGTGATCATCATCGTGAACAAGTGGGACCTGGTGACATCGAAACGAAACGATGGAAAAAAGCCTGCAGACCGCGAGATTTTTGAAAAGCAAGTGCGCGGGGCGTTGAAATATCTGGATTACGCGCCGGTGATTTTCTTGTCGGCGCTGGAAGCGATTGGACCGGAGCGGAAGGGTATGACGCGCGTGCTGCGCGAGGTGGTGTCGGTGGCCAAGGAGCGGCGCAAGCGCGTTTCGACGGGCGCGATGAATCGGTTCCTGGAGAAGATCGATTTTCAGCGGGCGCCGGTGCCAATGGCGAAGAGAATCAGGATTTTTTATATGACGCAGGCGGCGGTGGCACCGCCGACGTTTGTGCTGTTTACGGATCGCGACATCAAGCTGCATTTCGCGTTCGAGCGATTTTTGGAGAACCAGATTCGCGAGGCGTTCGGTTTCAAGGGGACGCCGGTGTGGTTCAAGGTGAAGGCGCGGAATGCGGGGGACGGGGAATAGGGAGTAAGACGCGCCCTCTCATTGCTGGACGGCGGCGGGTTGGGATGAGGAAGAGCCGCTGCCGGCGTCGTCGAGAGTGCGGATGTGGATGCTGGCCTCGGTTTCAGGGACGGTGCCGTCGTTTGCCTGGACCTGCGTGGGCTTGCCTTGGATAAGGATGCGCTGCGTGGCCTTGCCGCGCGCGGGGACGACGACGCGTTGCGTGACGGAGGCATCTGCATTGCTGACAGTGACAGGGATTTCGGCGGCGGCGTAGCCGGAGTTGGAGAGGTTGACGGCGACGAGCCAATTGTCACCCTCAGTGTGCGAGGGAAAGACGCTGTCAATGGCGATGTCGGGAAGACCTTTGTCGGCGTCGACCCAATCGGAGAAGAACCAGGAGAGATCGCGGCGGAGGCCAGCCTGCTCGAGGAGCTTTTCGAAGTAACCTGAGCCAGCGGTTGGGCCCAGGCCATGTGCCGCGTCTTCTGTGGGCGAATAGGCGCGGAGAGCGGCAGAGAGCGCGGCGTCGCCGGCGAGATCGCGGAGCATCCAGAGGACATAGGCGGCCTTGATGCGGTAGTAGACGGGCGAGATGGCCTGGGCGAGCGGCTGGCCGGAGCTTTCACCGGGACTGGCGGGCTCACCAAGCGCGAGAGCCGAGCGGCCGGACTCAAGGGTTTCGAGAGCCTTTTGGCGGCCCTTCTGTTTCTCGATCCAGAGTGTTCCCATACAGTGTGCGACGCCCTCGCTGAGCCACGCGCGTGGAGACGACATCCATGCGTGGGTGAGTGCGTGAGCGAAGACGCCATCGAGCTCGTCGGGCGTGGCCTGGCGAATGGCCGTGACGAGGAGCGGGCCGGTTTCGAAAGGCGCGTCGTCAGGGTCGGGGAGATCGAGGATGGTGAGTTGAGAGCGCGGCGCCTGGCCGAGCCAACTTTGCAGGAAAGGCGTGACAAAGGAAGCAGCGGAGGCCCAGCCTTCAACGGCGGAGTCGTCTTCGGGGAGCGCGTAGAGCGTTGTATTGGCGGCCTGGTGAGCGGCACGGACGGCGAGGAAGAGACTGGGAGCTTCAAAGCCGAGAGCCTGTTCGTCGAGGTTGGCCGTGGCGATGCCGGCTACTTCAGGGCCGGCGGTTGAGGGCTCTGTGAGCGCGAGCAGGACGAGATGGCCGTTGATGAGGGCGACGGTGGGCGCCTGCCCGTGGGGAAATTCATCGGTGAGGTTCAGGCGGAAATGCGCGCCCGCCATGCGGAGCTTGTGCTCGCCCATTTCGTCGAAGACGCGAGCGCCGTCGCCGAGGACGACGGGAACACTGGAGACGGGATACCAGACGACGTTGCCGAAACCACGCAGGCCGGAGAAGTCGACGGCGATGGAGTCCCAGTCAGTGTGGAGGGCCGCGTCATTAGGCGTGCTGATGGTGATGAGGCGCTGGGCGGATTGGGGGATTGAGCCGGAGTAGGTGACGTCGAGTTGGAGAGTTGCGCCGGGGGCGAGCGGAGTGGCGAGTGCGATGGCCGCTTCGTGAAGCTGGCCGGTGTGGTCGACGTCGGAGTTGAGCGTGGCGACGGTGAAGGCGACGTCGCGGCCGGCGAGGCGGACGTTCTCCCAGTTGAGCGAGGAGGAGATTTGCAGCGGGATGTGCGCGAGCGGGGCATGGCCGCCGTTGCGCACGGTGAGGAGTGCGCGAACGGCGATCTGCTGCGCGACGGGGCGGAGATGGACGTTCAGGTCGAAAGCGGTGAAGGTGAGAGCTTCGCGTTCAGCGTCGGTGGCGACGGGCGCGGAGACGGGCTGGCCGGCAGTTTTCGGCGCGGCGGGGCCGGCGGTAGTGGTGGTCTGGCCGTTGTCGTCGGTGGAGCGCGAGAAGATGACCTGACCGTGAGGCTGCTGGTCCGGCGTGGGCGCAGGCGCGGGGGTGGTGGTTTGGGAGTGCGCAGGTAAAACGGTGAGGCATAGGGCGACGTGAAGAAGACCTGCGGCGCCGATGGAGACGAACTTCATGAACCGAGGCCTTTCTGCGTTCTTGTTTTAGCACCACTGCGTGGGACAGCCTCTTGGACGAGCGCGGCGGGAGAATTAGCACCGGCGCGGCGCTGGCGAGCGGCTTCGTAGAGGACGACGGCTCCTGCGGCGGAGACGTTGAGCGAGCTGACGGCTCCGGCCATAGGGATGCGGAGGAGATGGTCGCAGGTACGGCGGACGAGATCGTGGAGGCCGGCACCCTCGCGGCCGAGGACGATAACAAGATCGCCGGTGAAATCGAATTGGTCGTAGGTGACGGGGCCGCGTTCGTCGAGACCGACGATCCAGAGGTTGCGACGCTTGAGCTCTTCGAGAGCGCGAACGAGGTTTACGACGCGGGCGATGCGAAGATGCTCGGCGGCTCCGGCGCTGGCTTTGACGGCAGCGGGGCTGAGAGGAGCCGAGCGGCGCTCGGTGAGGAGGACGCCGTCGACGCCGGCGCCATCGGCAACGCGAAGAAGAGCGCCGAGGTTCTGCGGGTCTTCAACACCGTCGAGCGCGAGGACGAGGCGGGCAGTGGAGTTACTTGCGGAGGGCGGGGGCGCGAAGAGGTCCTCGAGGGAGAGCAATTCCTGCGGGCGGACAAGCGCGACGACGCCTTGGTGCGCGGCGGTTTTGGCGGCGAGTGTGAGCTGCTCGCGAGGCCCCTCAAGGACGCGGACGCCTGCGTCGTGGCATTGGGCGATGAGGCTGTTGAGGCGGTCGTCGTGGCGCTCGCGAGCGACGAGGACCCGATCGAAGCGGCGGCGCCCGGCCTTGAGAGCTTCAGAGACCGGATGCAGGCCGTAAAGGACTTCCATGGGGATAGTTTAGAGCGGTTCGACAATTCACGTACCGTTTCCGGCGTCTTGCAGGGTGGCTTTTTTTGATGAAAAAGCCACTTGGCGGTTCCGGTTCCGGGTAGACCAATTGTGGAACCGCTGTAGTCGACGCGAGACACGAAGGGCGCCGAAGGGTAATGCTGCGCCCGGGTGAATGCGGATCTGATACTCAATCGCAAATAGAGCGGCTACACGAATGCGCCGGTTGATGATTGCTGCTGTAAGAAAGTAGGGGCGCTGACGGCGCCGCGATGCTTGGAGTCGACCTGGAGGGTGAGGGTCTGCTGTTTCTTGTCGCGCAGGATAGTGACCTGGACGGGCTTGCCCACGTTGGAGCGGAGATCGCGGTCCCAGTCGGCGGAGGTGTTGATGGAATCTGCGCCGACCTTGAGGATGACGTCGAAGGCTTTGAATCCGGCTGCAGCGGCTTCGCTCTTGCGCGCCACTTGCTTGACCATGAGGCCACCCTTAACGCCGAGGTACTCGGCCATCTGGGAGGTGAGCGGCTCAACCAGCGCGCCCACGTTGAGGGTGCTGGTGAAGACGGAGATGTGGAAGCCGCTCGAAACGGGGACATCAGAGCCGGTGATTCCCATCGTGGGCGGCGGCGTAACGGGCGCGATACCATCGATATCGATGTCGAGGCGGGTCCAGATGTCGTGTTCCATGGCCTTGCGATCGACCAACTGCACGGCCAGCGTCTGAATGTTGCCGTCACGGCTGATTTCGAGGCTGATCTTGCGGCCGGGCGGAATATCGCGGAGCATGCGGCGCAATGCATCGGCACCGGCGACGTTCTGGCCGTCAATGGCGAGAACGACATCGTTGACCTTGAGCCCGATCTGGCCGGCAGGCGCGTCGTGATCGATGAGGGTGATGACTGCGCCGTGAACGTCCTTGAGCTTGAGGGCCTGCGCCTTGTCGGCATCGACGTCGGTGACATCGACGCCGAGGTAGCCGGGAACGCTGGTGTGGGCCAGGAGCGGGCTGGTGTCCTCCAGGAAGGGCGCGAGCTGCCCTGCCTGGGCTTGAGCCAGGAGGGACGCAAGGAGCAGGCAGGCAGCGACTGCGAGCCCAGCGAATGCAAGGTTCAGATGCGAAGTACGAATTGGCCTCGAAAGGTGATTCATTGCGGTTTCTCCATCATGTTTCGTCGACCGGTCCGCGCTCATCAAGACGGCACAGTGGCCGGAAGGGTTGGCACAGTTATTGGAATTGCGGAACCCGGCTCAAAACTTCCCGGGAAACGTTCCGGATTTGAGGATTCTGGTCCGTGTTGGAGACCGAGTAGAGCACCTGGCGGACGCTGGTATCGGCGTCAACTGGCTCCAACAGACCGATGGCAGCGGTCCGGATGGCCGCATCGTTGTCGTTCAGGACTGCTTCAAGAACGGCGTCACGGACGCGCACGTCGTCGGCGATATACGGCTCCAGGCCCTGAAGCGCTTTCTGCCGAACTTTGGGGCTGCGGTCGTAGCGCAGAGCGTACATGAGCGCATCGCGGATGCCGGAGGGCTGGCAACTGTGGCCTGCGCGGCACTCGGCGGCAAGCAAGGCCACGGAGTCGTCGCGGACGCCGGGAGAAGTGGAATTTTCAGAGGCCAGCATGAGCAACTGGCGGATGGCGGGATCGTCGAGCGAGCCCTCGATCTGGCGGGGAACGACCTGGTCGTAGCTGACGTCGACGATTTCGCTGTTGGGCTGACGAACGATGCCCGAGATGCCCGCCACGTTGGCGAGCTGTGGGATGTCTGCTGCGGGCAGCACCTGCGCTCCGGGAGGGGTGGCGGCCTGGGCCACGGCTGCGGCGTGCGCGGCGCGGTTCTGCGCAAACTCGAAGCCGCCGAGCGTTCCGGCACCCGCACCTGCCGCGAGCAGAAGCAGCGCCGCGACGGGCGCAGCCTGAAGGTTGGCGAAGTTGTTCATGATGCGCTGGCCCAGAACCTCATACCAACGACGGGGCGGCAGCGTGTCGAGGGCTTCGTCGAGGCGCAAGTGAGCGCGGGCGACGAGATTCGGATCGGGCTCGGCAACAGGATGCGCATCGGCGAGCAGCTTGATCGCCAGGACCTGCTCGCGCTCCTTTTGGCACTCGGGGCAGGCAATTACGTGCCGCTCGAGCTGGTGGACCTGATCGTCGGGTAGCTCCCCATAGGCCGCAGCGACTATCTGTTCGTGTGCGAGTTCGCAATTCATAGTTACGTCCTCTAAGCCTCAAGAGCAGCTATCGGCTCTTAGCCATTAGCTGCTAGCTCGCCGTGCGAAGGCCGAGCTTATCGTTTCTTCTGACGGCTCATCGCGTGCAATGGATGAGTCTCGTACTTCTGCCCCCCAAAAACCGAGCCGGGAGCAAATGCCTAACAACTACCTCAAGTCCGCCAGCTGTGTACGCAACTTTTTGGTTGCGCGGAAGAGGGTGTTCTTGGCGGTCTCTTCCGTGGTGTTCAACATCTCGCCAATGGTGCGGAGGCGAAGGCCCTGGTAGTGCTTCAATTCGAAGACCATCCGCTCGCGCGGGGTAAGCTTGCCCAGTGCCGCCTGAATTTTCGCCCCCAGCAGCTTGCGATCGAGTTCGCGGGCGGGATTGGAGAACGAGCGGTTGTCAGAGACGGAGGCCAGAATGTCGATCTCGTCCCCAGCGCGGTCGACCACCACGGCATGGTCCTCACGGCGCGTCTTGCGGCGGCGCAATTGATCCAGGCAGAGGTTGGTGACAATGCGGTAGATCCATGTGTAAAAGGAGCATTCGAAACGGAAGTTGCCAATGTACCGGTAGGCCTTGAGGAATGCTTCCTGATAGATGTCTTCGGCGTCGTGCTCGGAACCGGTGAGATGGAGGGCCAGGCGCAGGACCTGGTGCTCATATTGGCGGACGAGAGAATCGAAGGCAACGCGGGAACCGGCTTGGGCCTCGCGGATGAGGTCCATCTCGTAAGCGCGGCTTTGGGCGCGGCCCTGCGCACGGCTCGAATCGCCCTGGCCGGGGTTCTGGCGCCTTGCTCCGCCCATTGCTCTGGAAGCAGCCACGTCTGAAGAGGATTGTATCCCTCCGGCTGCCGGCCAAGCCAAAGTGCCGGCGGTTTGGGCAAGATTCATCGCCGGGGTCATGGAAACGCCAATTGCGTCTATGGCCATTGCTTCTCCGCTCGCGGAAGATGCAGACTTTGCTGACGGGTAGACGTGGAAACGGGGCAATTGTAAGCAGATTGTGGAAGACAGGGACCAAGGGGCCGGGGCGGGGAGCGGCGAGGCCGGGTGGGGTGGGCGGCTCCCGATACACTGAAAGTCGATGAGCGGAAACCTGTTTGAGAATGAGGCGGCTGGGGATGAGCCCCCCGGCGGGTGGTATGTCGCGCACTGCGACGGGGGGTCGCGGGGCAATCCGGGGCCGGCGGGGTACGGGGCGGTGGTTGAGGACCCCAAGGGACAGGTGGTGGCGCAGCTGAGCGAGTACCTGGGCCGCCAGACCAACAATTATGCCGAGTACAAGGGGCTGCTGGCGGTGCTGGACTGGGCTCTTGCGAACAGGGCTAGGCGGCTCCGGGTGATTTCGGACTCGGAATTGATGGTGAGGCAGATGAAGGGCCGGTACAAGGTGAAGAGCCCGGGGCTGCGGCCACTTTGGGAGGAGGCGCAACGGCGGGCGCTCAAGCTGAAGGGGTTCGAGATGCGGCACACACTGCGCGGCGGGAACAAGGAAGCGGACCGGCTGGCGAATGAGGCGATGGATGAGGGGATGAAGAAGCGGGGTTAGCGGAGTTGGCGGATCGTGAGGGCTAGGATGCCGCGATGACAGCCGGTCTTTCACATCTACGATGAGGATTTGTCGTTAGGAAACCTGGTCTAGCCTGTATTTCTCACACGCCCTGTTTTTTGGCGGTAACGAGTTGATTGCGGGAAGTGCGGCGGTTGTTTGTGGACGGCGACAAGGGCTAGGTGAGGTTTTTCAGGCCGTTCTCAGCCTGGGCTCTGTA
>Ga0208034_1000034_pt1 | contig 155347 bp, 111 predicted proteins | sample June2015DPH_8_10_FD_184699 | JGI IMG/M metagenome (GOLD analysis project Ga0208034, IMG submission 184699) | Peatland microbial communities from SPRUCE experiment site at the Marcell Experimental Forest, Minnesota, USA - June2015DPH_8_100... | ecosystem: Environmental > Terrestrial > Soil >... | reverse complement strand
CGGCGCACCGCCAGCTCCCGGTAGGCTTCGGTAAACTTCCGGTACTTCGACCTCTGACCCATTTGCAGCTCCCCTTTCCCTGCAAACTGTCAATTTACAACCTGTCTCACTTTTGGGGGTCAGTCCAAGCTAAGACAGAGATCAGGGGTCAGGGATCGGCGCGCAGCATCGCAATGGCCTTCTGGTAGGCAAGCCCGGATGGCACCGGGGCGTACTTCGTCTGATCCTCTGTGGTATCAAACACCCGGTTCTTGAACACCACGCGCCCGCTCATGGCCATTTGAAAGTGGACTGTTCGCCACTGGCCTTCGCCCACGTCCGCTTGCTCGATCACGATCCATCCACCCTTATTCAGGTGTCCCAGAATTCCCCAGCCAAAGTCCACGCCCTGCAGCAGGTGGCCCTCGAGCCGGACGACGCGCAGGTGCACGGGGTCGATCCACATCTCGCCCGACATGGCCGTCAAAATCTGCGTCTCGAGATCGGGCGGCGTGAACCCCGGATTGGGTTTGAAGCTGAACTTTTCGACCGTCCCCTCAGTGCCCTCGCCGGAGCCCGCATATTGATACACAAAGGCAGCAGGCAGCGCGCGCAGCACGTTCAGAACGCGTCCCGTGTCCGCACTTTCGGCTTGCTTGCGGCGCCGCTGCTTTCCGGAGTCGGCGACGAGCGCATTCAGGCGGGCTTCTTCCTTTTGCGCGTCGATCGTGCTCAAAGGCTTGTCGTTCATGCCCACCAGCACGGCGACGTCGCCGTCTTTGGTTTCGCAGATCTCCTTGGTGGTGGTCAGGTGCGGGCTGGTCTTGCGCAGCTGGTATCGCATGGGGTGGCTTGCGTCCTGGGCTGCGCTGTACTCATTGGCCAGCGCGCGCTCCACCAGCGCCTGCCGCTGCGCAGGCTGCCGGGTCTGGGCGCGACCAAGTGCGGACCACCCGTTGGCAGCCGCCATCCAGACAAGCAGCAGGAGAGGGGATAGGAGCCGGTCCACACGATTAGTTTAATTGGCGCGCCGCCGGGCATCGTACCGCGATTCTCGGCGGGCAATGACCTCCGCGGGGGCCTCCGCGGGACCGGCGGGGTGCTGCTCGCCGCAGCAAAACGGCCGGCCCCTCGCTTCGAGCGGGCCACCCATACTGCCTACCCACGCAACAAATCTTTATGCTCGCGAATTGAAGCGAACTGCCTGGGTTGATATAGTTCGGGCAGGCCCCAAAGGGGAATTCGAAAAGGAACGTGATCATGGCTTTGGAAAATTCACCCGCGCGCATCGGCAAAACCATCGTCATCTGTGGCGAAGTCAAAGGCAGCGAGGACTTGATTCTGGATGGGCGGGTTGAAGGCACCGTCAACCTGGCTGAAAACCGGCTCACCATCGGCCCCAACGCCAATATTGCCGCCGACCTCACGGCCAAAGATGTGCTGATTCAGGGCCGTGTGCAAGGCAACGTTGTTGCTAGCGGCCGCGTGGAGCTGCGGGCCGGGTGCAACCTCGAGGGCGATATCCGCGCGCTTCGCCTCGCGATCGAGGATAATGCCCTCTTCCGCGGCAAGGTGGACCTGACGCAGGCTGTCTCCAGGCCGCCCGAAGGTGCACAAACCCCGTAGAGCGGCAGCATCTCCCGTGGGCCGGAAGACAGCGGAACAACCTTTGCCGGGCGGCGAGCATTCATCCGTCCGGCCTTGAAAGGGAATCAGGGTGCTGCGCCGTTGGTTCGACAAAAAACAGCAGAGCGAGTCGGCGCAATCGGGACCTGGCGTCAGCGGTCCCCGCGTGCCGCGCCACTCCGGTGCGTGGAGTGTGCTGCGCAAGCGGCTTCAGGCCGACCCCGGACTTCGCATCATCGACACCGGGTACACTTCGCCCAGCAACATCAACTACCTCACCAGCCTCGGGCACAGCGTGTTCCTCGCCGACCTGGTTGCCGACGCCTACAACGAAAACTGGCAGATGGGCACAGACGAAGACGGCAATCCGATCTGGAACGTTGAAGAGTACCTGAATCACACGCTCAACTTCTCCGGGCGCATGTTTGACGTGGTGTTGTTGTGGTCCACGCTCGATTATTTGCCCGAGCCGCTTGTGGCCCCGGTCGTTTTGCACCTGCGCGCCGCCATGAACCCCGGTGGGCAGGTGCTCGCCTTCTTTCACACCAAAACGCAAGGCGAAGAGGCGATACTCTGCCGCTTTCATTTGACCGGAGGCGACGAGGTAGAGATGCAATTGGCGCAACAGTTTCCCATTCAGCGCGCGTTTACCAATCGCAGCATTGAGCGCCTGTTCTCCGGCTGGTCGGGCCACCGCCAGTTTCTGGCCAAGGACAGCGTGTCTGAAGTCATCATGACGCGGTGACAGCGCGCAGACGATCGCTTCGCAGAGCATGGGACGCTTTAAGAGTCCGGCTCGCCTCGGAGGCTTTGCGGAGGAAACGTTCTGCTAGGCTCGGCCCAAGGCGCCAGTCACCATGAAGAAAATTATCCAAGGGAGGGCCGTGGCATCGTTGAGGAAGTGCGCGACCATCGAGGGGACCAAGCTTCGCCGGCCCAGGAGGTAGGCGACACCCCACATCATGCCGAGAAATGCGGTGGGAAGCATGATGCCGAGCCAAGGAAGAAAACCCTGATTTAGGTAGCCCGCGTGCGCCAGGCCGAAAGCAGCGCCAGGGACCAGGACTTGCGTAACTTTGCCATAGCCTGCGCTAGCGAATTCGGTCATCAGGAAGGCACGAAACAGCACCTCCTCACAAAATCCAGCAGTGATTCCCATCAGCAGCGCGGCGGTAAGGTGAAACCCATGCGGCATGAACGCATATGAGATAGGAATATGCATCCGGGGCAGGAGCCTCAGACTGCTGCCGATCGAAAGGGCTGCAAATAGCAGCGCCATGAGCCACGCAGGCCAGGTTCCGAAGCGCCACGCTCCGATGTCTTTGAAAGAGGAACCACGCGCTCGCAACCTGAACCATACTGCGATCACAATGGCCCACTCGACGATCGCACCGCCAAGGATCCAGAGAAGGAATCGTTGCGCAGGAGAGCCGTTTACCGCCGCAGGAATGGACGACGAAATGATCTTAGAAATGACCCAGATCGTACCAGGGACGCCAAGGCCAATAATCAACGACTCTGTCCAGCACGTTAACCGGCCCGATGGGATCCTGTCCCCGTGAGATCCTGAGACGCCACTCTTCATTGACGATCGTCCTCCAGGTCGGGATTGAGCGAAAAGGAGTTCCACTCTGCGTGGGTATGTACGGAGTGCCTAGAAGGAAAGTTCCGCCTTTTCCGGTTGGCCCTTCGCAAACGGCAGCCACGGCTGCATCTCCACCACCGGCGGACCGTCCTCCTTCGCTGCGTCCTCGTACATTTGCCGCTTGCCCAGCTTGAACTCCCGGCAGATCTGATCGACCAGCGCTCCCATCCGCTTCTTATACGCGGACGAAACAAACGCGCTTCCCGCGTATCGCCGCTCGTAGGCGGCCAGCTGGCCCGGAAACTGCTCGCGGACGAAGCCCAGAAACGTAGGCAGCGAGCAGGGCTTAAGGAAGAGCGCGCCCGCCGCCAGAAAATTGGCGCCCGCGGCCGAGGCGGCCCGGGCCACGGCGCGGATCGAGCTTGGGCTGTCGGTAAAGCCCGGCATGAGCGGGGAACACATTACGCCCGCGTGCAACCCCGCCTGGCACAACCGAGCCACTGTGCGCATGCGCAGGTCGGGCCGGGGCGCTCTTGGCTCAAGCTGCCGCGCCAGTTTGGCGTTCATCGTGGTCACGGTGACGTGAAGCGTGAGCTGGTTGTTGCGCGCGATTTCCCTCAGCAGGTCGAGATCGCGCACGATCAGCGCGGACTTGGTCACGATGCCCAGGCGGAGTCCGCTCTGCCGCGCAAAAACTTCGAGCAGCGACTGCGTAATCTTGAGCTTCCGCTCCAGCGGCTGGTAGGGGTCGGTGGCCGTGCCCAGCGAAATCTGCGTGCCGGGCTTGAGCCGCTTCAGCTCCTGGCCGAGCAGCCATGCCGCGTTCTGTTTGAAATAGATCTTGTGCTCAAACTCCTCCGCCCCGAGCTCAAGAAACTCATGCGTGTATCGGGCGTAACAGTAGCGGCATCCAAACTCGCAGCCGCGGTAGGGGTTGATGGCGTGAGTGAAGGGCAGGCCGCGGTTCGAGGTCACTTTGTTGAGAATCGAACGGCTTGCCAACGGCCGGTACTCGGTGAGGAAGCCGCTGGAGTCGAGCGGGGCTTCGGCTGCGGCGCGGGCGAGGCCGGCTCGAGCGGTTCCACAATTGCTGTGCCCAGGTCCACAGCCGCCAAGTGGCTTTTTCACCGAGAAAAAGCCACCCTGCAAGCCGCTTGAAAGAGCACGTGAATTGTGGGACCGCTCCATCGGGGAGGGCTGGAGGATGGGGAAGAGGGTCTCAGTTTTCGCCATATATTCGCCTTTTTATGAGCCTACCCTTGCTCCCTGGCGGAGTCAAGAGGGAGTTTTCACGAGAAACCGCCGGCTCCTCGCGCCTAGGGGGCTTTTCCAGGCGCCGTAGCCGTGAGGCAGCCAGCAAAAGGGAAGGATCACGTTGCGTGCCGTCGAAGCGTCAGGCGATTTAACTTGAAACTTCGAGGCCGACGATTGAAGCTAGGAGCCAAAAGCTAAGAGCCTAGAGCTGAAAGCTGTATCCGGAGGGTTCCATGAGTAAATTGCAAGAGACGAGAATCACCTGGCTTGGCCACGCCACCGTGCTGGTTCAAACCGCCCAGGGAACCAATATCCTCATCGACCCGTTCATTGCGCACAATCCCAAATACCCGCAGAATTTCGCGCTGCCGTCGAAGATTCACTATGTCTTGCTCACCCACGGCCACGGCGACCACATCTCCGACGCGGTGCCCGTTGCCAAAAGACATGGATCCACCGTGGTCGCGATCTATGAGCTCGCGGACTACATTGCGAGCAAGGGTGTGAGCGAAACGATGGGCATGAATCTCGGCGGATCCGTTGAGCTTGACGGTGTGATAGCAACCATGGTGGAAGCCAAGCACTCGGCGGCCGCATCCGACGAAAAGGGCACACACTACGTGGGCGTCGCTACGGGCTTTGTCCTCACCCTGACCGGGGGCCCAGTGCTCTATCACGCGGGAGATACATCGGTTTTCGGCGACATGCAATTGATTCGCGAGCTCTACCAGCCGCGCATTGCCATGCTGCCGATTGGCGGGTATTACACGATGGGCCCGCAGCAGGCCGCGCTGGCCTGCCGCCTCCTTGCTCCGGAGACCGTTCTTCCCATTCATTTCGGGACGTTTCCGCCGCTCAAAGGCACTCCGGAGGAACTGGCGGCCCTCGTTGGTCCGAGCGTGAAGGTTGTGAACTGGAAGCCGGGAGAAGAATTCTCAGTCTAGGAGCCCCGGTTGGCTCAGGTTTGGCGCCTGAATCCCGCGCGGCGGTTTTGTCCGGTCCTGCGTTCAGCGTGGGATCTGATCACTGATCACTGTTCACTGGCTTCTTACTGGTCGCGCGTCTGCTTGATCGCGCGCGGCGATTGTACGATTTCGCCTGTTCCGCGCGAATCCGGCACGCCCAGGCGCATCGTCGCGGGCGATTTGCCGGCGGTACAGTTGTGCAGATCGCGCAGGATTTCCTGCTTGTCGCGCGCATACTGGCCGGCCAGGCGCGTGAGCGCGTAGGTAATGATGTCGCTGTGATGCAGGTCGCCCGCCGCGGGATCGCGCCGCATGTTCAGCCACAACCTGTGAACGAGCTCCACATCCTCGGGCCCCAGGGCGGGCGCGTGCGGGCCGATGTAGAACACCTTGGTCTCGCCGGAAGCGCCGATGACGTAAAAGTTGAACTGCCGCTTGGGCTCGGGCAACGCCTCCCAGGCCTGTCCCATATGGAAGGCCTGATCTTCTGCAGTCATCGAACTCGATTGGCCTGATACCACCGATTCGACTTCAAGCGAATTCGCGGTCTGCACCAGAGCGGCAAAGATGTCGCCGGCCGGCACCACCAGCAGCGACACCTTCTTGCCGAAGCTCTCGGCCACCGACACCGCCTTGGTGAAGACCATCTGCTCGTGTTCGCTGAAACTCTGCTGCTCGGCGCTCAGAAACTCCGGTCCGCCCACGCCCATCAGCCGCACGCTAATCACCACCACGTCCCGCTCCACCGTGCTGGTACGCGCCAGAGTCCACTTCAAAGCCAGCGGATTGGCGGCGTCGCGCATGGTCACAATCACTGCGCCGGGCCGGATGGCCACCGACTCGCGGCTAATGTTTTCCTGGTGCTCGAGCTGGAAGTGGTCCTTCATCTCCTCGGCAGTCTTCGCATGTCTGCGCAGATTGACCCGCTCGGAGAAAGTGAACACGGCAAAGAACGCCGCGGAAAAGGCAATCCCGCTGACGGTGGCTACCGATTTGGTGAACAGATTCACGGTGGCCGTGGTCAGCAGCACCATGAAAACGCAAGCCAGACCGACCGGAATCTCTGTCTTTCCGATGCGGAAATTGGGCGGAACCTTCCACCCGCGTTCGCCGTGGTATTTCCAGCGCAGCACCAGCATTGAAAGGCTGTTGAAGGTGAACGACCAGATGACACCGAACGCATAAGCCTCACCGAGCATGATGACGTTGCCGCGGCTCGCAATGATGGTGAACATCTGCAGGATGAAGACAAGGTTGATGATGCGGTAGCTGGTGCCGAATTTCGCGTGTGGCTTGCGGAACCAGTCGGTCAGCACGCCGTCTTCGGCCACGCGCATCAGCACGCCGGTGGAGCCGATCATCGATGTATTGATGGCTCCGGAGAGAATGAGAAAACCAACCAGTACGACAAACATGCGGAAGGCAATACGAGCCCAGAGCGGCCCGACCACGAACATGGCTAGGCCGGCAATCAGGTTGTCCTGGTAGATGTGGGTCCGCTGGAAGGTGGGAATCAGCATGGAGGCCAGCAGCGTGGCGCCGCCCGTAAAAATGAGGCTGTAGATGGCGATGACGATCGCCGCGCGCTTCAGGTTCTTCAGCTTGGGATGCTGGATTTCGCGATTGACCTGGGCCAGCGTCTCCTCGCCGCTCATGGCCAGGATGGAGTGGCCGAAAGCCATGAGAATGCCGAACAATCCGAAGAGGGGGACCAGCCGTGTTCCCTTCAGGAATCCGAGAGCATCTGTGCTGAACTTGAGATTGGCCGGGATGGGCGCCGGGGGCAGGTGAACGCCGCGCACGAAGACCGTGAAGCAGCCCCAGAAAATCAGAATGATCACCATGACCGTGGTGATCTGCATGACGCGCAGCGCCTTGTCGCTGGACTCTTCGATGCCCTTGATGTTCTGCCACCAGTAGTAGATGGTCACTATCGCGGCGAACAGCGCCGAAGTGTAGTCCATGTTGAACTGGATGGGCTGGCCGTGCGCATTCATCAGCGCCGGCGGCAGCCAGTGGGCCTGGTTGGCCACCGTCAACAATTCGTTCAGCAGTCCGGTGATGTATTGGCCGGCAGACACGCCGGAGATCGGCCCGGTGAGAATGTAGTCGAACATCAACGCCGAGACGCTGAGCTTGGCGAAGCCGCCGCCAAGGGCCTCCTTGACCACGCGGTAGACACCGCCGCGAGTAAACATCGAGCAGCTTTCGACGTACACCGCGCGCACGGCAAAGCTGAACAGCATGATGCCGAGGATGAACCACGGGGCGGCCGCTCCCACCGCATGCTCGGCGATGCCGCCGGCGTAGAAGGCCGATGAACCGAGGTCGTTGAGGACGATGGCAGCCGCGCGCCAGAAGGAGATGAACGTGAGCATCACCGAAGACGCGACGATCAGCCGCACGCGGTCGTTCGGAGGGGCTACGGTCGTTCGGGTAGAAGCCATCGCTAGGGGTCCGGCGAGGCAAGCCGGCGGCGTTCTTTCGATCGAGCGAAACCACCGCTCTGCGGTCAGTTTAATTTTCAACTAAGACAGTGTCAACGAGAAATAACGATCCCTTTGCGCACCAAGCCTGGCGCGAGCGCTCAACCTCATGATGGGGAGCAGGAAAAGCGCAGCGCTCAACCCTTTGATTCCACATTTTGATGATTGCGCAAGCAGGAAGAAGGAAGGCCGGTTTGGATGAGTCGACGGAAGTGCAACGTCCTAGGTCTGGAGCAGCAGGTCCGAAAGATCAGATCAGTCTTTGCCGAACAGCTCCTTGCCGTCCTCCAAAAAGCTGATCACCACGACCACCGCCGACCCGGCCATGCCGACAAAGAACATCACTTCCAGCAGCCGCATTAAGAATATCGCCAATCCCATGCGTCGATTCTAACCCAGCCTCATGCTTTACACTCGCCCGTGTATGCAATCGTCATGGAAGCCGTGGGCAGCTGCGGGCCTTTCAGCGGGTCTGCTTGAGTTGCCGTTTCCGCTCGCCGGCCCAATGCCTCCGTGGCACTCTGTCTTCGCCTGGTTCGCGCTTGTCCCGCTGCTTTGGGCATTGCTTTCCAGTTCGCAGGCCAGCCTGCGGCATACCCTTAGCCGCGCCTTCTTCGTTGCCTATCTCTGCGGCGTGCTTTGGTACGCCGGCAACTGCTACTGGATCCGCGACACGATGATGCGCTACGGCGACATGCCGCCGATGGCGCCGGAACTGATCACGCTGGGCTTCAGCCTTGTCCTCGGCCTCTACTTCGGCCTGTTCGGCCTGGGCGTCGTTCTCGTACGGCGCGCCACTGGCTCCGCGCGGCTCGCGCTTGCCCTGGCGCCATTCCTCTGGACCGGCCTCGACCTGGCCGCCGCGCGCATCACCAGCGTTCCATGGGATCAGCTTGGCTATTCGCAGGTCGACAACGGTCTCGTCAACCAACTCGCGCCCATGGCCGGCGTTTACGGCATCACCTTCGTTCTTGTCACTGTGAACGCACTGCTCGCCGGCGCCTTGCTTGTTAGCCGCACATCAAAAAGTATTTTCGCGGGCCGCTGGGCGTGGGCCACCTGTGGAGCGATCCTGTTCCTCGCCGGATTTTTTGGCGTCTTCCTGCCGTCGCCAGAACCAGATTTCGCAGCCACCGCCGTCCTGATTCAGCCCAATCTCGACGTGGGCACCGCCAACAACTGGACCGGAGCGGTGTGGGACAGCCACATCGCGCAGTTCGCCCAACTCGCCGGCGAACAATGCAAAACCTATATCGCGGGAATTCCGCAGACCGGCGCGTCAACGGGCGAGATCGTCTGCCCGCCGTATCCCACGCATCCCGACTTGATCGTCTGGCCTGAGAGTCCGGCGCCCTTTTTCGATCGGGACCCGCTCTTTCAGAAGGCGATGGGAGAGATTGCGCGCGAAGAACATGCGCCGATGATCGTGAACGCAGTGGGATCGGATCTTGATCCCGAGCAGGATGATTGGCACGACCATGTTTCCGCTGTGGCCTACAACGCCCAGGGGCAAAAAGCGGGCCGATACGACAAGATTCATCTGGTGCCGTTCGGCGAGTACGTTCCCTTTGCGCGGCTGCTCTTCTTCGCCCACAAACTCACCGGCATGGTGGCGAGCTACACTCCCGGCACGGAGCGCAGGGTCTTTCTTCTCGACACGCAGAATGGCGGCCGCCATCGTTACGGCGTATTTATCTGCTATGAGGCGGTGTTCGCCGACGAGGTTCGCCAGTTCGCGCGCAACGGCGCCGAGGTCTTTGTGAACGTCAGCGACGACGGATGGTACGGCGACACCAGCGCGCCCTGGCAGCACTTGAACATGGCACGCATGCGCGCCATCGAAAACCGCCGCTGGCTGCTGCGAGACACCAACAGCGGCGTCACTGCGTCCATCGATCCCTACGGCTGCGTGCGCCAGAGTATTCCGCGCCACCAGGTCGACGCGCTGCCCGCCGAGTTCGCCTTCCGCGACGGCATCACCTTCTACACCGCGCACGGGGACGTGTTCGCGTGGCTCTGTGCCATACTGTCTTTAGGCGTAGTCAGTTGGTCGCTGGCGAAGAAACCGACGTCTCCAGCGGCGAAGGATGAAGATTGAGATTGCCAGCCTTTTGGCTCGCCGCATCGCTGAAGAAAAGCCAGGTCCCAAGAGCACAATGTCGTTGAACGATCTCGAATTCGCATACGCTCCTGTGCGCAATCAAGTGCGCGACCTGCGGGAGTATCTTTGACCCTGCCCGCCTGCGCAGGGAACTCTCTGAAACTGAAAAGAAGCTCGCCGATCCGGCAGTGTGGTCCGATCCCGCCGCCTCGCAGCCGCTGATGCGCGATCGCAAGCGGCTTGAGGCGCTCGTCGCCGATGACGAGCAACTCGTCCGCCGCACCGGCGACATCGAAGCTTACTTCGAGCTGGCGCGCGAAGGCGAAGATGTTCTCGCCGACCTTGAGCGCGAGATCAAATCGCTCGCCGCCTTTGCCGAAGAGCTGGAGGCCCGCACCATGCTCTCGGGCGAGGCCGACGCGCTCAACGCCATCGTCACGGTGCATCCCGGCGCCGGCGGCACCGAAAGCCAGGATTGGGCCGAGATGCTGCTCCGCATGTATCTGCGCTGGGCCGAGCAGCAGGGCTTCAAAACCGAGATGAACGACTACCAGGCCGGCGAGGAAGCGGGCATCAAATCCGCCACGTTCACCATCATCGGCGAGTACGCCTTCGGGATGCTCGCCGGCGAAAGCGGAGTCCACCGCCTCGTCCGCATCTCGCCCTTCGACTCTGCCAAGCGCCGCCACACGTCCTTTGCCTCGGTCTACGTCTCGCCGGAAATCGACGAAACCATCCACGTCGATCTCAAGGCGGAAGATCTGCGCATCGATACCTATCGCTCCGGCGGCAAGGGCGGCCAACATGTGAACACGACAGACTCCGCCGTGCGCATGACGCATATCCCCACAGGGATCGTCGTGCAGTGCCAGAACGAGCGCAGCCAGCACAAGAACCGCGACAAGGCGATGAAGATGATGCGCTCGCGGCTCTACGAGTTCGAGCTTGAAAAGAAGCGCGCCGTTTCAAAGAAGCTCGAAGACTCCAAGCTCGACATCAACTTCGGCTCGCAGATCCGGTCGTATGTCCTGCAGCCCTACCGCATGGCCAAGGATCACCGTACCAAAGTGGAGGTGGGCGACGTGGACAAGGTGCTCGACGGCTATCTGGAGCCTTTTCTGAAGGGCTATCTGCTTGCCAAGCGGCGCGGCACCGCGGTTTCGACGGGTGCAGGCGACGATCTGGACGAGTAGCCGCAGAGCACTGAACTGAAAACTGACAGCTGACCACTGATGAACGATCCCGCCATCATCGACGAAATGCTCCGCACAGCGAAGAATATCGCCGTCGTAGGCATGAGCAACAAACCCTGGCGCGCCAGCCATAACATCGGCCGTTACCTTGCTGAGCACGGTTATCGCATCTTCCCGGTCAATCCCATGCACAAGGAAGTGTCGGGAACGCCCTGTTACGCCAATCTCGACATGGCTCAGGATGCGGCGCGCGAACAAACCGGGAAGGGAATCGACCTCGTCGACGTCTTTCGCGCTCCCGAGCACGTGCCGGCGATCGTCGACGAAGTGATCCGCTTGAAGATTCCCTATCTCTGGCTGCAAGATGAGGTCATTCACGACGAGGCTGTAGCTCGTGCTCGCGCGGCGGGAGTGAAATGCGTGCAGAACGACTGCATCTATCGCCAGCACCTGGCCTGGTCCGCGTCGCCCGGCGGCGAATGACCCAGGCCATTCTGCGACCTCGGTCAAGTAAACTGAGTCCAAAGAAAGGGATCAGGGGTCAGGGATCAGGGGTCGGTGTTCGGCTGTCATGCGTCGTTTCCGCTTCATCTTCGGGGTAGCGTTGCTGCTCGTTGCGGCGTCGCATGTATTCGCCACATCGAACTCCGCAAACGCCGCGCACCTCCAGGTGCAACTGGTCTTTCCCCACGAACAGCTTTATCCGGGCGGCACGAACGCGGCTGGCTTGTATTTCAAGCTGGAACCCGGATGGCATGTTTATTGGCAGAACGCGGGCGATTCCGGTGAGCCGCCAAAGATCCAATGGACGCTGCCCAGCGGAGTCACGGCCGGCGCCCTGCAATTTCCCGCTCCGAGACGGCTGCCGCTCGGGCCGCTGATGGACTTCGGCTACGAAAACGAAGTGCTCTTCCCGTTCTCGTTCCAGGTGGCAGACAGCTTGAAACAGGGCCCGGCGGTCTTGCACGCGAAGATCAATTGGCTCGTATGCCGCGAGGTCTGCATCCCCGGCAAAGCCCAACTGGATGAGAACGTCCAATTGCTGCGTGGCGCGCCCATGGCGGGACCCGTTTCCGCCGTCGATCAGGCCCTGTGGGATCGGCTCGCAAACTCAGTTCCGCCGGCGCTTCCATCATCCGACACTGCCGTCTTCCAACCCACACAAACCGGATTCCGCCTCGCCGTTTCCACCGGCCAGCGCGAAACGCAAGCCGTTTTCTTTCCCGAAGACGAAAACATCATTGACAATCCCGCTCCGCAACCGGTGGCGCCTCTAAAAACGGGGCTGGTACTCGACCTCAAGAAAGACGCGAACCTGACCGCCAGCCCAACGCAGTTGCGCGGCGTGCTGGAACTCTCCGGCGGCAGAAACTACGAGATTGCCGCGACGCGGGAGGTGTCCTTCGGAGTGGCGGGGATGGAATATATGCCGGCTGCGGCCCCAACGTTTTCATTCGTAGCCCTCGCCCGCATCGCCGGTCTCGCCTTCCTCGGCGGGATCCTCCTCAACCTCATGCCCTGCGTCTTCCCGGTGCTTTTCCTGAAGGGCCTGGCGCTTTGCAGGTCCGGAACGGAAGAGCGCAGTAAACTCTGCGCGCACGGCCTGGTCTACGCCGCCGGCATTCTGGTTTCTTTCTGGGTGCTCGTGGCCGCGCTGCTCGGTTTGCGCGCCGCGGGCGCGACGCTCGGCTGGGGATTCCAGTTTCAGTCGCCTGTTTTTCTCTCGCTCATGGCCGCGCTGCTTTTCTTCCTCGGCCTTTCGCTCGCCGGCCAGTTTGAAATTGGCCTCACGCTCACCAGCGCCGGTGGCTCGTTGGCCGCGAAACAAGGTTACGCGGGCAGCTTCTTCACCGGCGTTCTCGCTGTGGTCGTCGCTACACCGTGCACCGCGCCGTTCATGGGTGCGGCCATCGGGTACGCGCTCGCGCAATCCGCTGCCGTCACCTTTGTTGTTTTTACCGCGCTCGCGCTCGGCCTTGCCGCGCCCTACGTCGTCCTCACTCTGCAGCCCGCGTGGACAAGCTTGCTTCCGAAGCCCGGCGCGTGGATGGACGTGCTCAAGCAGGCCGTTTCGGTCCCCATCTTTGCCACCGTCATCTGGCTGGCTTGGGTTGTCGCGCAGGCTTACGGTGCTGCGTTGCTCGCCGCACTGCTCGTGAGTTTTCTGCTGCTCGCCATTGCCGGATGGTTCCTGGGCCGCTGGCCGGCGAAGCGCTGGGCGATGACGGTCGCGGCGTTGATCGTTCTAGGAGTGATTGGTTTTTCAGTCGTCACATCAGAGCAGTTTGCGGTCTCGGTGCCGAATTTGAATTCTGACGACATGCGCACACTGGCGCCCATGGCTCGCACCCGACTAGCAGAGATGGAGACTTGGCATCCCTGGTCCGCCGATGCGGTGCAGCGCTCGCTCGCGGCCGGGCAGCCCGTCTTTGTCGACTTCACGGCAAGCTGGTGCCTCAGTTGCCAGGTGAACGAGCGCGTCGCACTCAGCCGACCGGAAATGATGCAGGCATTTGGCGCCGCGAATGTTGTCCTGTTCCGCGCCGACTGGACGCGCCAGGACCCGGCCATCACGCAGGCGCTCACGGAATTAGGCCGAAGCGGCGTGCCAGTGTATGCGCTCTACACGCCGGGGCAAGCCGAGCCCCAACTACTGCCGCAAGTGCTCACTCCCGGCATCGTGATGGATGCGCTCGGGAAGCTTCCGAAAAGCAGCAGCCAGACGAAGTAAATCAGCGCTCCGATTTGCGCTTCCCGGCCCTGATCCTCCGTATCTCTTCCATCCTTGCGGCTAATTGCTTCTCGCGTCCCTCCTGCGTTGGATGGTAGTAGCTGCGGCCTTTCAATGACTCCGGCAGGCAATCCATGTCGGCGACCTTGTTCTCCTCGTCGTGGGCGTATTGGTACCCTTCGGCGTATCCCAAGTCCTTCATCAGCTTCGTCGGCGCATTGCGCAGGTGCAGAGGCACCGGCTCCTGCCGCGTGTGCTCTATGTCGTCCTGAACTGCGCCGAAAGCCGTGTAGACCGCATTCGACTTGGGCGCGAGCGCAAGATACACCACCGCCTCGGCCAGCGCCAGTTCGCCCTCCGGCGATCCGAGAAAATCGTACGTGTCCCTGGCCGAGAGGCACAGGTTCAGCGCCTCAGGCGCGGCCAGCCCGATGTCTTCGACCGCCATGCGCACAATGCGCCGCGCAAGATAAAGCGGATCCTCGCCGCCCGCGAGCATGCGCCCCAGCCAGTAGAGCGCCGCATCGGGATCCGAGTTGCGCACGCTCTTGTGCAGCGCCGAAATCAGGTTGAAGTGTTCTTCGCCCTGCTTGTCGTACATGAGCACGCGCTTCTGGATGGCTTCGGTGGCGATAGCTCTCGAAATGCGCTTGCTGCCGTCCGCAGTCGCTAATTGCGCCGCCACTTCCAGTGCGTTGTACGCGTTGCGGCAGTCGCCGCTCGAGTAGCCCGCGATGAGTTCGATCGCATCTTCGTCCGCCGCCAGCTCCATCGCGCCCAACCCGCGTTCCTTGTCGGCCAGCGCACGTTTGAGCAGTGTTGCGATCTGCTTGTCTTTGAGCGGCTCAAGCACGTACACGCGGCAACGCGAGAGCAGCGCCGAAATAATCTCGAAGGAAGGGTTTTCAGTGGTCGCGCCGATCAGGCGGATGGTGCCCCGCTCCACGTAGGGCAGAAACGCGTCCTGCTGCGCCTTGTTGAAGCGGTGAATCTCGTCCACAAAGAGAATGGTGCGTGAGTGCATCTGGGCGGCTTTCGCCGCTTCGACCATGACCTGCTTGATCTCTTTAATGCCGCTCGTCACCGCCGAGAACTCGATGAAGCTGGCCTTCGTCGTCTCCGCGATGATCTTTGCGAGCGTCGTTTTGCCCACGCCGGGCGGACCCCAGAAGATCATCGAGCTGGCGTCGTCGTGCTCGATCTGTACGCGCAGCGGCTTGCCCGGCCCAACCAGGTGCTCCTGCCCCAGCAACTCGTTCAGGCTCCGTGGACGCATCCGCTCCGCCAGCGGCGCCATTGCATGGAGCGGACCTTTGGATGGGTGCTGCGGTCGAGCCGGCATACTCTCAAACAAGCTCATCACCGGGCTCCTCGATGGTCCGCCGGACCGCCGCTCGCCGCCGACCGTTGGCGCGACGCCTCGTAGAGAAGCACACTGGCAGCAACGGCCGCGTTAAGACTTTCTACGGGGCCGGGGCAGGGAATCGTAATCTTCGCGTCGGCCTTTGCCGCCAAATCGTCGGCAACGCCGTTCCCTTCATTGCCGATGACGAGCGCAATCGGCTCGGCCATGTCCACCAGATCGGCGGGCTGCGCGCCGCTCACCCCGGTGGTGGCAAGAATCCTCACGCCGGCCTCGCGCAGCTTCTCAAGGCACTCACGCTCGCTCGCCGCGATCAGCGGCACGCGGAAGACGCTCCCCGCCGATGCGCGCACCGCCTTCGGATTCCACGCACTCACGGTTCCCGGAAGGCTTATCGCGCCCGTGGCGCCAAATGCCTCAGCGGAGCGGAGAATTGTACCCAGATTGCCGGGATCCTGAATCCCTGCGAGCACGACAATCAGGGCCGATCCGCCGCGGCGCACGTTGAACAGATGCGCCCACGTCCACTCCGGCGGCTCAACCAGCGCCGCGACAGGTTGCGGTGTCTCGGTCGCGAGCGCGGAGTCTAGCAGCTTCTTCGGCAGTTGCAGCACCTCAATCTCCGGCGGCAGGCGCAGTGCATCCAGAATCTTCCCAGCGCCCTCGGCGACAAAAACCGTCGCCACGCGCAAACCCGCGCGCAGCGCCTCTTCAAGCAGATTGGGCCCCTCGATTCCGGCCAGCCCGCGCGGCCCGCGACCCGGCGCGCTCAGCGCCTTCCGCAGCTCCTTCAATCGCGCATTCTGTTTGCTCTCCACCACGCGAACCGGCATCGCTCCACGACCTCTGAGTGCTGTGGCGATTCTAAGATCAGCTACCAGCCTCTAGCTACTAGCTTCTCGCTGTTCGTGCACATCGGATCGATGAATCGTGCCACCGCATTTTACGACCGGAAGAGCAAAACAAAACAGCCGAAAAAACTGGCTAGCAGCTAAAAGCTAGAGGCTAGAAGCTGGCAGTTCAACTTGCACCACGGCTGGTGCTGTGATAGTTTCCGAGTTTGTAGCCTCTTCTTTTTTCGACTCGGGAACCGAGGTAGCCCTCCTTGTCCGCGGAGATATTGCGCGTCCATCCCGATGAACCTCAACCGGACCGGATCGATTACATCGTCTCCTGCCTGCGCAAGGGCGGTGTTGTCGCCCTGCCCACCGACACGTTTTACGGTCTCGCCGTGGACCCGGTGAATCTGTACGCGGTGGAGCAGATTTACCAGATCAAAACCCGCCAGAAGCACAAGCCGCTTTCGCTGCTTATCGCCAGCCTGGCCCAGGCCTACGCGCTTGCGCGCGACACCGACGCCATGCTCGATAAGCTTGCCGATCGCTTCTGGCCGGGTCCGCTCACCATCATCGTCCGTGCCGGCACCAAGCTGCCACTACGCTCCACCGCCCACACCGGCAACGTGGCGATTCGCGTGCCCGACTCCGCCATTCCGCGCGCGGTGGTCGAGCGCTTCGGCCTGCCCATCACGGCGACATCGGCCAATTTGCATGGCGCGTCGGAGTGCACCAACGCCGCCTGCGTTCGCGATCAGATCGGCGATCGCATTCCGCTCATCATTGACGGCGGCCCCACCGGCCGCTCACAGCCCACCACCATCGTCGATCTCACTCTGGGCTCGGGCCGCTGGGAGATTCTGCGCGAAGGCGCCATCCCAACCCACGAAATCGTCATGACCCTGCAGCGATAGGATGGTGCGCATGAGGCGCGAATCGAAGACAAAGCGCCGCAGCTGGGCCCTTCGCGCTGTGCTCGTGCTCGTTCTGCTCCTGCTGGGGGCAACTTTCGGCTGGTGCCGCTGGGTCTACTTTCAGATCCAGAGCTACGCCCATCAGGACCAGGCCGCGCCCGCCGACGCCATCGGCGTTTTGGGCGCCGCGGAGTACGATGGCCGGCCCTCGCCTGTCTACCGCGCCCGCCTTGACCACGCACTCGCCCTTTATCATCGCGGTATCGCGCCGCTCATCATTACTCTCGGCGGTCCCGGCGGCGACCAGTACACCGAGGGGACCGTGGGCGCCGAGTACCTGATTGCCAAGGGTGTCCCGGAAGAGGACATCATCGCTGAAACCGAAAGCCGAAACACCGAGGAGTCGGCGCGCCGCATCGCCGTCATCGCCCGCGCCAACGGGCTGCATCGCCTTGTCGTGGTCAGCGACGATACGCATATGTTCCGCATTCACGCCATCTGTGCCGCCGAGGGCCTCGATGTGCTCACTTCGCCGCGCCCGCGCCCAGCCGTCGTAGACAAGACGCTCGAGGCCGAGCGCATCGCGCACGAAATCCTCAGCTACACGTTCTGGCGGATGCATCTACATTGAGAGACAGGGAACAAGGGACCGAGGGAGCTGAGAAAGCGGAGTTAGCGGGGCTAGCGGAGTTAGTAAGGCAGCGAGCGGCAAGTCGGCAGGCCAGCGAGTCAGCAATAACAGGTTTGGCTATCCCGCTCCGAGGTGAGGCCACAGCACCATCAAGAAGAGCGCAAATCCCGCTGCGCCAGCCGTCGCAAGAAAGTTCACCGCATCGTTATTCAGCAGGCCGCCCTCCTCGAGCGTCGCTCCGAGCACGCTGTCGAAGAGAAACCCGAAGACCGCGCCCGCGGAACTCAGCACGAAGAGCCGCCAATCGCTGAGCAACGCCCAGCATCCCAGGCCGGCAACGGCCGCCGCGGCCATCGCCCCGGCCAATGTGCCGGCCGCGCTCACGGCGCCATTCCTGCCTGGTTCCACTGCGCGCAGGGTAGTGATCATGCGCGGCCGTCCACCCAGCACCTGCCCGATCTCAGAAGAAACCGTATCTGCCGCGGCCTCGGCCAGCGCTGCCAGCGCCAGTGCGTCCAACAAGTGGCCCGTGTGGGCCGCGGTCGGAAGCCATCGGCTATCGATGAGCCACAACCGCACCGGTTCGCTTGCCACCAGCGCCGCCATGCCCAGGTTCGCCGCTACCTGCGAAGCCGAACGTCCCCGCCGGGCTTCAGCGGTGCCAAGCCGCTCTTTTTTCTGCTGGCCGGCGCGCGTGGCGGCGAAGGCCAGCACCGCAACCGCCAGTGTGGGAGTCAGCGCCGTGTGCAACGGTTCGTAGGGGAACTCGAAGGTCGAAAGCATCAGGCTCGCGGTGATGAGTGCGCCGGTTGACGCTGCCGCGGGTGTCGCCGCACGCAGCTTCCAGGTCACCAGCCCCAGCAGGGCGCTCAACCCCACGGCCCAGATCACCACGGCCATCGATTCAGGCGCCCACCCGAAACAGGCAAGCAGCGCGTTCGTGCCCGCGAATGGCAGTACCGCGAGCAACACCACCTTCGATTGCCAGGCCAGCTTCTCTTGAGCCACGCCTCATCGTAACTGCTCACCGGGCCTCGAGAAAGCGCCGCCGCCGGCGGGTCAGCGTATGACAAAAATCCTCTGCCTGCGTCGCACATCGCAGAGCCCCTTGGCTCCCGCCCGAGCCCGCTCTCGTGATTTACAATCACCAAGGAAGCAGGAAAGATTAGAAATGAGGCTTTTTCTTAAGAAGTCATGCACGTCGCGTGTGCTCTTCGCGCAGGCAGGAGCAGCGCTCGTACTTGCAGCTCTTATTGGGGGTTGTGGCGATAATTATAGGCCGGTAGTGACGCCGATCGGGACCAATGGCCCACCGCCGCAACCAACCTCATACGCGATCGCGGTTTCGTCAACGGGGACCTTAACGCCCGGGGTAGTCACACTCATCGATTACTCGGGCGACTCCATCCTGACCGAAGCTCCCATCGGTCCCGGGCCCACCGTGTTCACGATCGACTCATTTGGCAGCACGGGCTACACCATCAACAGCGATGGCACCATGTCCAATTTCGCCATCTCCACCACACTGCAGGCAAAGAACGTGTCCGAATCCACGCTGCCGCCCACGGCGCAGCCCGTCAATTTGATGACGCCGTCCGGCGGCCTATGGGCAACCGACCTCAGCGGTGATGTTGTCGACCTCTTTTCAGGCTCGCCCCAGGCCTTCAAACTCGCTATTCCGGTGGCCACGGCCGGAAGCCCCGCCACCATGCCCGTGATGGTCGCCGGCACTGCAACCACGTCCGGCCAGCGCGAGTACGTGCTCAGCCAGAACGTCCCGGATAGCGCGCCCCTGACCTGCAACCTCTCGCCCCGAACGGCTCCAACGGGCGTGGCCACACCGATTGAGATCAGCAGCAGCACCACCGACCCCGCCATCCCGGCAGGCAAGTGCCCCGTTTACGCGGTGCAAACTTCCGACCTGCAGCGGCTGTTTGTGCTCAACCGAGGAGACGATACCATCACGGTGATCAACAGCAGGAACAACACGCCCGATGCGTGTACGCCGTTCCAGAATCAAAGCGGGCAATGGGTCACCTGCCATCCCACCATTCAGCTTCCCGCGGGCTCGGGGCCCGTCTATGCGGAATACAACGTGGCAACGCAGCAGCTCGTGGTGGCCAACTACGATGGCGGATCGGTCAGCGTCATCAACGTGCCGTTGGATCAGTACGGCAACGACTCGAATACATACACCAACAGCAATTGCACGACCTACGCGGCGTGCGGCGCCATCACGGGCGGTTTCGGCACTGTTACCACCATTCCGGTTGGCAACACGGCCACGCCGAATCCGGCCAGCGTGACTGTACTTGCCGACGGCAGCAAGGCCTACACGGCCAATCAGAACGACGACAGCGGTACGGGCAACGGCACCGTGACCGTGGTCAACCTGAACACGTACACGGTGGAAAAGACGCTCACCGTGGTCGGCCATCCGCGCACTGTGGTCAATACGCAGAATTCCGAGTACTCAAAGATCTACGTGGCCTCGCCCGACAGCCCCTACATCACGATCGTTGGTTCGACTCCGACGGTGACCGACTTGATTGACACGACGGTCCTGTTGGAGGGCAAGGTGGTGGATGTGCGCACGACCACGCAGAACGGCAACAGCGGAAACAACAACTACAGCAGCCGTGTGCCCGGCTACGGCCAGCCGTGCAACCTGTCGCCGTCGGGCATGGTGGCCAAGTACGGCGCCGGCTACACGCTCGCCGAGTGCCAGGCTGTTCCTTAGTTTGTCGCGTTGCATTGAGGCTGAAAGCGTTCAAAAGGGCCATTCCCCGCGTGGGATGGCCCTTTTGGCTGTGTGACGTTGCTCCGCTGCATCTGCTGCGTGCAGTGCCCTCTCAGGTCAAGCAGCGCGTCGCTGAACTTCCCAAGAGATAGAGGATTCACTATGCATCCTCAGGTTTAGAGTGGATGGCGAGGAATTTTGCCGATGCCATCGAGAGGGAAAGCCGCCGGCCTTACGCGGCGGCAATTTGTGGCAGCTGGGGCCTTGGGGAGTGCGGGTGTCGCCATCGGCTGCAATGGCCGCAGGCAGGGAGACTGGGAGTTCTTCACCGATGAGCAAGCCAGAACTCTAACCGCGATCTGCGACCAGATCATTCCCGCCGATGAGTTCCCAGGAGCCTCGCAGGCCGGGGTACCCACCTTTATCGACCGGCAGCTCGTGCGTCATTTTCGCCGCTTTAGGAGCGCATACCAAGAAGGGCTTGAGCGGGCCGATGCGCTGAGCAGGCGCAGTTTTGGCCGTGAGTTTGCTGCGCTGGCGTCATCCCAGCAATTTGAGGTCATCAGCGCGATCGAGCAACAGGATCGAGCTTTCTTCGAGCTCGTGCGCGACCATACACTCGACGGTTACTACGGCCCGCCGCGCCACGGCGGCAATCGCGATGCTGTCAGCTGGCGCATGTTGGGCATGGCTGAGCCGCCGCTACTCGGCCGCGCCCAGGACAATCCGAGAAAGAACTCGCCCTTATGAAGCGGGTGAACGCGGTAGTGGTGGGAGCGGGCGCAGCAGGCGGCATCGTGGCCAAGGAGCTGTCGTCTGCCGGCCTGCGCGTTGTGCTGCTCGAACGCGGCCCCTGGTTTACCTCCAACGATTGCCGCAAGGATGATCTGCGCAACCAGCGCACCACTGTGCTGGGCAACGCCTTTGGGCCGGAAGATGACGGCAATCCGCGCGTCCTGGTCGATCCCACAGGTGCTGCGCACACGTATTTGCCGAGCGAAGGCGGCTACCAGAACAACGCCGCCTGCGTGGGCGGCGGAACGCTGAGCTATGGAGCCATGGCTTGGCGCTATCTGCCGCAGGACTTTCGCATGCGTTCCATCTATGGCGCGCCGCCCGGCAGCTCGCTTGAGGACTGGCCCATCTCGTACGACGATCTCGAGCCCTTCTACGACAAAGCGGAATACGAGATTGGTGTTTCAGGCGACTGCTCGGGCACCCCGTTTCATGGTCCGCGCCGCCGTCCTCTGCCCATGCCGCCGCTGCCGCCCAATCGCGAGTTTGAAATCCTCTGGCCGGCAGCCAAGCGCCTCGGTCTGCACCCGTTCCACATTCCCATGGCTCGAAATAGTGTTCCCTATAACGGCCGCGGACCCTGCATGCGTTGCCGCTGGTGCGTCGGCTTTGCCTGCGAGGTGGATGCAAAAAACGGCTCTCAAAATACCGTGATCCCCATCGCGCTGGCGACCGGCAACTGCGAAATCCGCACCGAATGCATGGCCAAGGAAATCCTCACCGACGATCGTGGCCGCGCACGCGCTGTGGCCTACTTCGACAGCCGCGGACATCTGCAGGAACAGCCTTGCGATTTCGTGGTGGTTTCTGCGTGCGCCATTGAGTCGGCGCGCCTGCTGCTGAATTCAAAAAGCCGGCTTTTCCCTAATGGGATCGGGAATCGCTACGATCAGGTCGGTCGGAACTTGCAGGGCCATCACTACACCGGCGCGATCGGATTCTTCGACTTCGACACCTACGACGATGTGGGCCCCGGAGCCAGCATCGCCATTACCGACTACAACCACGGCACTCCCGGCCTTTGCGGCGGGGGCCTGTTGGCCAATGAATTCATCCGCCTGCCTGTTCAAATGATCGATCGCCTGCCTCTCGACACGCCGCGATGGGGATTAGGGCACAAGAAGGCCATGCGTACCTTCTTCAAACGCAACATCATGATTTTCGGGCCAACCCAGCAGATTCCCACGGCCGATGCCCGGGTCGCTCTCGATCCATCGGTGAAAGACAAGTGGGGAATGCCCGTGGCGCGCATCTCCGGCAACGTGCATCCAGACACCTTTGAGGTTGGCGAGGTGCAGGCCCAGCGCGCCGAAGCCTGGCTCAAGGAGGCCGGAGCCACAAGCACGAATCGCTTCGCCGGGAAGCCCACGATCGTTTCCGCGGGTCAGCACCAGGCCGGAACCTGCCGAATGGGCAACGATCCGAAATCCTCAGTTGTGGACCGCGACTGCCGCGTTCACGACGTGGACAACGTATTCGTGATCGATTCAAGCATACAGGTGACGAATGGAGGCTTCAATCCGGCGCTGACCATCATGGCCATCGCGTACCTGGCCTCTGCTGCGCTGGTTCGCAACTGGAATGGTACGGGTTTCCGGTCATGAAGCGAATGCTCAAGTGGATCGCGATCACCGCCGGCTCGGTGGCCCTGCTTGCATTGGGCGGCGTTTATGGCGCATCGGTTTACTACTCGTCGGAACATGGCCAGGGTTGCGCAAGCTGTCATGAGATGAAGTCCTACGTGATCGAGGCGCACGATTCGCCGCATCGCGCGATGGGCTGCGTGGAGTGCCACGACGCAAGCTTACGCACCAAGCTGAGGCATACATGGGTGCACCTCACGCGCACCTGGCCTGAGAATATCCGGCTGCGCGAGGTCGATGTCCAAGCGATGACCGCGGACTGCCGCAATTGCCACCAGCAGGAGTACGCCGCATGGCAGGCGGGTCCGCACAGCGCTACCTATGCGCGGATCTTCACCAATCGCACGCAGAACTCCGAACACCTCCTGATGGAGGATTGCCTTCGCTGCCACGGCATGTACTTCGCCGGATCGATTCGCGACCTGGTGCAGCCGCTGAACACTATCGGCCCATGGCGCCTGGTTCGCGCGGATCTTGTCGATCAGTCCACTATGCCCTGCGAGACCTGCCACTGGATCCATCACGAAGGCGCCACCGAGACAAGGCCAGTCGAGCGCATCTCGGTGGCAGGCTTAGCCGTCCCTGCTTCGCTTGCCTTCTACGACCGGCGCGAGAGTTTGCACTTTGCAGCGGTCAGCCTCCCCATTCCGCAGCTCTACGACGGTCCTGGCGCACTTCACGTGAGCCCGGACCCGCGGCAGGGAGTCTGCTACCAATGCCATGCCCCGCGAGTGCCCGACGCAGGGTCTGTCGCGGCGGCGAATTCCTGGGGGATGCAGGCGGGTTCCGGCGACGATCGCACGCCGATGGGCGTCCACGAGGGCCTGAGCTGTTTCTCATGCCACGACGGACATAACGAGAACGCGCGCGCCTCCTGCAAGACCTGCCACCCGCAGATGTCCCATTGCGGTCTCGACGTCGAGAAGATGGACACGACCTTCGCCAGCACCACGAGCGCACACAACATTCACTGGGTCAAATGCACTGACTGCCATCAGCACGGCATTCCGAAGAAGAAGGCCGCTTCGCCAGATCATACGCAACGTCAGCCTGTTTCCGCGGGGAACGGATAGCGCCCTTAGGTCAGCAAGTGGATATTTTCCCGGCGATGCGGAACGCGGGTCCGGCCAATCCTTATACATTCAAAGCGGAGAGTGTTCCCACTTGGCTGCGCCGAACGAAGATAGGAGCGCTGAAAAAACGCGCCCCAAAAAAACACGGCCTGAAAGAGCGAGGCTCGACGTGCTCCTCGTCGATCGCAGCCTTGCCGCCAGCCGCGAGCGCGCTCGGGCGCTGATTCTTGCCGGGCGCGTCCTTGTCCGCGAGCAGAAGATCGACAAGCCCGGAACTTCCGTCCCGGCCGATTCTCCCATCCGCTTGCTCGGCCAGGATCTTCCCTACGTAAGCCGTGGCGGGCTGAAGTTGGCCGCAGCTCTTGAACACTGGAAGATCGACATTACGGGCCGAGCCTGCCTTGACGTGGGAGCATCCACCGGGGGATTCACCGACTGCCTGCTGCAGCACGGCGCCGCGCACGTCACCGCTATCGATACCGGCTTCGGCCAGATTGCAATCAAATTACGCAATGATCCGCGCGTCCGTCTCTTGGAGCGAACAAACGCCCGCCTGCTCGAGCCTGGATCTTTGACGGCGCCCGACCAGGCCCAGAGAAAAACATTCCTTGTCGTCGACGTTTCCTTTATCTCGGCTACGCTCGTGCTTCCCGCCGTCGTTGCCGCCGCGCCCACGCTTCAAGAGGCCATCGTGCTCGTCAAGCCTCAATTCGAAGCCGGCCGCGCGCATGTGGGGAAGGGCGGCATCGTGCGCGACCCGGCCGCGCACGAATTAGCGGTCGATAAGGTCGCCGATTGCCTGCGTTCGCTGGGCTGGACCGTCGTCGAATCGATTCCGTCGCCCATCACCGGCGTTGAGGGCAACAAAGAATTTCTGCTGTTTGCGAAACGGAGTTAACAAGCCTGGCAGGGGAAGCACAGTTCGGGTCCGCTCCAATCCATTACACTGAATCCGCATGAAGAGCGTTGCCATCGTTTGCAAGCCGAACCGGGAAGAGCTCAAGCGGCTCCTGCCGGAACTGGTGGCATGGCTGCGCGGGCATGGCTACGATCCCGTGCTCGACCGCGAGGGGGGCTCGTACACCGACGCCGCGTCGTCCTTGCCCCGCGCCGAGCTTCCCGCGCGCTCGCCGGAACTGGTCATCGTTCTTGGCGGCGACGGCACTTTGCTTGCCGCTGCGCGCATCTTTGCCAAATTCGGCACGCCCATCCTCAGCGTGAATCTCGGCTTTCTCGGATTCCTGACCGAGGTTCGCCTCGCCGACCTGTACGCCACGCTCGAAAACTGGTGCTCGGGATGCCATAGCCTCGATGAGCGCGCCATGCTCCACGCAATCCTGTGGCGCGACGGAGCCGAAGCCGCAAGTTTCGATGCGCTCAACGAGATCGTCGTCTCCAAGGGCGACATCGCGCGCATGGGCGAATTTGCCGTCGAGCTTGACGGCAGGAGCGTGGCGCGCTTCCGCGCAGACGGCGTCATCGTATCCACTCCCACGGGTTCAACTGCCTACACGCTGGCGGCCAACGGACCCATCCTCACCCCGGATGTCGACGCCATGGTGGTGACGCCCATCTGTCCTCACCTGCTCACGCTGCGCCCCATCGTTGTGCGCGGCGACGCATCTCTTACAGTCCGCGTTGAGGGCGTTCCTAACGTCGCGCTGCTCACCATCGACGGCCAACAGGGTTTGGAATTATGTCGCGGCGACGAGGTACGGTGCTGCCGGTCGAGCCATACCGTCAAGCTCGTCCGCCTCAGCGACAGCGGATTCTTCGAGGCGCTGCGCAGCAAGCTGAGTTGGGGTGAATTGTAGAAGCACGGCGCCTGCGCGTCCCGGCCTTTATTTAACCAACTCGTTCAGCAGAACCTGCGCCTTGGCCGCCAGCGTGTGCGCGCCGTCCACGTCCCCTGACGCGAGAGCCGTCCGGGCCTCTTTCAGGAACTCGCGGATCTGGTCGGCCGTCTTTTGATCGGAATCGCTCAGCCCGCGATTGATGCTGTTGACCCCGCGCTCAATCGACGCGATCGCCTGCTCGGTCGACTGCCGATAGCTCACGGGGTCGCCCGAAGAAAGTTGACCGATGATACTTACCTCAGGTCCTGGAGCAGGGGGCACCTCGGGCATGACCACCACTTCCTGCGGGGGCGCCGGTTTTCGGTGTCTCATGGGCGGTTTGATGGTTTCGTCGTGAACCCTCATGTTGTAGAGAGGCCGGCCCGGAATCAGCCTTTCCGAAGGCGGCAGCTCGATGACGGCGAGTTCAATATTCTGGGTCGGCAGCAATGGCGGCGCCAGGACCAGCGGCGGCTGGTTCCTGTGAAAGGGCAGAGGGATGCAGCCGGTAAGCAAGAATAGCGGCATCAGCCACGCAGCGCACTTGGCAGGTGACCTCATTTCCCCAACCCCTTTTCCTCTTGCACACCCGCCGGTTGCAGATTCCGGCGTCCCCTATCCGCGGCAGCGAGTGGAATTCGCAGCCGGAATTCCGTGCCGCGGCGCTCCCTTGATTGTACGTCGATACTCCCGTGATGAAGTTGCAGGATCCGGTAAGTCATGGCCAGCCCAATCCCGCTGCCGCCAATCTTGGTCGTAAAGTACAAATCGAAAATCTTGTCGCGAATTTCGTCCGGAATGCCAATCCCTTCATCGGCAACGCGCAGCACCGCCGCATGCGCTGCCGTGTTTGCGCTCCCGGCCGCTCCTCTCGGCCTCGCCTGGGCTGGATTCCCGGCGCGATCGTGTTCTTCTTCGAGAATCACCTCCAGCCGCCCGCCGTTGGGCATGGCCTGTGCGCCGTTTTGGATCACGTTCAGCGCTGCCTGTTTCAGCAGGTCGGCATCTACGTTGGCGATCAGCGGCTCTGAAGAGATCCGGCTGATCAGGGTGACTCGGCGCATCGTCAGCTCGTCGGCGGCCAGGGCCAGCACATCGCCGATCACCGGTCGCAGGTCCTGCTCGCGCAGCCGCAGTTCCACGGGCCGCGAAAAGTCCACCAGCGTTTGCACCACGCGGTCCAGCCGCCGAATCTCCGTGTCGATCACGTCCAGGTGCTTTGCCGCCGGCCCTTCTGCATCGCCCAGCTTCGCCTTGAGCAATTCCAGGTGCACCACGATTGCATTGATCGGGTTCTTCACTTCGTGGCCGACGCCCGAGGTGAGGCGTCCGATCGCCGACATGCGGCGCGAAAGCTCAAGCTCCGACTCGATCTCCGCCGCCGACTCCATATCGTGCAGCGTCACCAGCGCGCCCAGGCCACGGTGCGACTCCGCGTCGAGGATAAAGTCCACTGAGGCCTGGATGCGCCGGCCGGCTTCGGTGCGAAACTCCTCTTTCTCCATGTTCCTGCCGACATCGATCGCCTCGCGCAGCGCCCGTCCAAGCACCGTCGTTTCGGTGAAAATTTCGCTGGCATGCAGGCCCAGAATGTTTTCGCGATCGATCTGCAGAAATCGCCGCGCGGCTTCTGAAACAAGCACCGCGCGCCGGTCCTCGGTAAAAAGCAAAAGCCCGTCCTGCAAATTGCCCAGAATCTGGTCGAGATTCTCGCGCAATGCGGAATAAATCTCCTCCACGTTGCGCATGCGCTTGCCGATTTTCTCGATCTTGGTGGAGACTTGCGCTGCCACATCCTGTTTTTTCGCGGCTTCGTCCTCAACCGCGGCGCCTCCGGCCGCAGTCAGGCGGTCCAGCTGCCGGCTGATTTGCGTCATGGGCCGCAGCGCCAGGTTGCTCAGCAGAAAAGCCGCCACCAGCGCGGCAATCAGCGCGAAGCTCATGAGCCACAGCGCCTTCGTCAGAACCGGCTCGTAAACCGCGCGCAGCAGCGAGGTATGAACTCCCACGTGGACTGTCGCGAAGAGCTTGTCGTTGTTTTCGAGCGTCGCAACGATATCTAGGACCTTGGGCTCGCCGAAGACCTGCATCATCATTCGCGAGGGCCCAGCCTTGCGCAGTTGGTCGTAATTGGGGCGTGAGGGCAGCGGCTTGCCCTCGCTGGCGGGATTCGTGCTCAAAAGCACTTCTCCCTGGCTGTCGCCGATATTCACGTCGTACACGGTCGACGAGTAGCGGATGACCGAGGTCAGCGCCGCCCGTAGTGTCGGATCGTTTTGGACGGTCTCCGCCACCAGATCGCGCAACTGGCCCGGGTTGTTGGGATCCACCGTGCGATTCTTCAGGCCGGCTTCCAGCGCGTTTTGCAGCGCATACCGCACCTGGTCGGCAACCATCAGGTTGGTATCGTAGGTTTCCAGCACCGCGGCTTTCACCAGTTGATGCACGTACACCAGCGAAACCACCCCGGCGATCAGGAACACCAAGGCCGTTATAGCCAGCACGAGTTTGGTTTTCAGGCCCATGGATCAGAACTTCTCCACAACATGCCACGGAAGGAAAGCGGCCGCTGCCGCGCCAAAACCCGAAAAAGGAGCTGCCAACATGCGCCTTGCGGCATCGGCACGGCTGAAGTCGTGCCCTAACGCGACGCGGACCTCCAAGGCTCTCTTATGTTTTCGCTTCCTGCCGCTCCCGGTTGTACTCCTTCAGCTTGTTGTGCAGGGTCTTCAGGCTCACGCCCAGGATCTCTGCCGCTCGCGTTTTGTTTTGTCCGGTGGCCTCAAGCGTGCGCAGGATCAGCAGCCGTTCCGCCTCGTCTACCGTCGCTCCCACGCGCACCGTGATCGTCGTGCCGTCCGAGGCCGGTGCGCTCGCCGCCTGGTCTCTGCCGAATCCCTGCGGCAGGTGTCCTGCATCGAGCGGTGCGCCATTGGGGCAAAGAATAACCGCCCGCTCGATGGTGTTGCGCAGCTCGCGCGCGTTTCCCGGCCACGTATACGCCATCAGCCGGTCCAGCATCGAGGGCGCTATGCCGCTTACCTTGCGCCCGTGCTTCTCGTTCATCTCGTTCACCATGGCTTCCACCATGGGCGCCAGGTCGTCCATATGTTCGCGCAGCGGCGGCATATGAATGTTGAACACATTCAGCCGGTAATAAAGATCGTTGCGCAGGTGACCCTCCGCCACGGCCGATTGCGGGTCGCGATTCGTTGCCGCCAGCACACGCACGTCCGTGTCCATCTCATTGCGTGCGCCCAGCCGCCTGAACTTCCGCTCCTCTATAACGCGCAGGAGCTTGGCCTGCGTTCCTGATGGCATCTCGCCGATCTCGTCCAGCAGCAGCGTGCCGCCAGAAGCCAGCTCGAAGCACCCCGCTCTGCGCTCCGTGGCTCCTGTAAAGGCGCCTTTCTCGTGGCCGAAGATCTCGCTCTCGATCAGTGTCTCGGGAATTGCCGCGCAGTTCACCGCGACGAAAGGCCGCGCCTTTCGCGGGCTCAGGTCGTGCAGGGTGCGCGCCACCAACTCTTTGCCCGTCCCGCTTTCGCCCGTAATCAGCACCGGCACATTCGACGGAGCGATCTGCTCGATCAGCCGGAAGATCTCGCGCATTTCCCGCGAGCTGCCCACCAGCGCGCCCAGCACGCCCGACTCTCGCAGACGCCGCCGCGCCACCTCGAGCTCGATCGTCGTCTCCAGTTGTCGCGTTGCATTGGCCAGGATGGTCCTCAGCCGCGTGGAGTCCACAGGCTTCTGCAGAAAGTCGTACGCGCCCAGTTTCATGGCGTCCACGGCCAACTGGATCGAGCCCATCGCGGTGAGTACGACCACCGCCATGTTGGCGCTCAACCCTTCGGCTCCTTCGGCCAGCTTTGCCAGCAGGCCCATGCCGTCCATCCGCGGCATCTTCAGGTCCGTCACCACGATGGCCGGGTCCCACGCCCTCGCCTTTTCCCAGGCCTCCAAGCCGTCGCGCGCGGTCTCCGTCCGGTATCCCCATCCGGAGATCAGCTCCGCCAGGCCAGCCAGCGCATTCGGCTCGTCTTCTGCGATCAAAACCTTTACGCCGCTCTGCATAGAGGCCTTTCGTACACCCTAATAGCTTACCTTTTCGCAGTGACATTGGGCCACGAAGCGGGCGGCAGGGGCGTTACTTCCGTGGGCGGCGGCTCTCGAGCGACGGCATCAGGATGCACAACCGGGGGCTTCTGACCAACTTTAGGGATGCGTGGCGCGGCGGCGAATCGTCAGTCGAGGTTGATGCCGGCCTCGCTCGCGATCGATCTTTACTTGGCCGGAGCGAAATACTCAGGAATCGCGTGAATCTCGACGTCCTTGATCGGGAGCCGGAGCACCAGCTTATGCTTCTTGCCGTCGCGCGCCGGGTCGGCCGCGGTAAATTGCAACACGTATTGGCTGCGAATGGCGGCTGCGATCTGGGCAGCCGTGGATGCGGGGTCGGGATCGAGATTGAAATCGATGCCGCCGCCCTCCTTGGCCAGAAACTTCATATTGATGAGCCCTGCCATCGTTTCATTTTGCATGAATCGTGCTTTGGAAGGTGGACACGCATAGACCACCGGCGCGCCAGGCTGTTCCATCGCCCCAAAAGCTGTTCCTCTTGAAACGTGCGAAGCATTGTCTTCGCCATCGCTCAAAATCACCATGGCCCTTCGCACATACTTTGCGTGGGCGACGAAATGCCTCTCCGTTGCGAAAACGGTATCGTAGAGCGTCGTGCCGCCCCAAGCCTGCAGCCGGTCGAGAAACGAGAAGTCGACTTTGGAAACCGGGGTAAAGGGAAGATCCAGAAAGGACTGGTCCGCGAATAGAACGGCCATGACTTCGCTGTCGGGCGGAAGCGCCTTGACGATCGCGGTGACAGCGGCGACGATCGCCGGCTTCCGCTTGAAAATCGAGCCGGAAGAATCGATGATGAGGGCAAGCGAAACCGGAGAGTCCGGCGAACCGCGAAAGCGCAGCGGCCGCTCGGCGCCGTCTTCGAAGAGCTGAAACTGGTGTTCGTCGACCTGTTGCGGGACCCCGTGCTTGTCGAGCACAACGACGTTGAGGTTGACGTCGGGCCATGATTTATTGATCACGGGAATCTCAGGAACCGGAGTCTCGGCGCCGTTCTGGCCCGCCGAAAGTTTCGCCCCGGCCGCAATCGCCAACAGCACGATCAGCGCCACGCTCCACAACGCACCTCTCTTTCGAGTCGGCATTTGGCCCCCTATCGGACTTGCTGGGTGGATTTGCCAGCCATTTTACTGCCAGCAGACGGGTTCTGCGGATAGGGCGCAGCCGTTCCCGCCGGGATGGTACTTCATGCCGCCTTGCAGGTCTATACTCTCATCTGTCCGTTTTCCTTGAAGGGAGCAATTCCATGTCTTCTTCCGCGATCGCTTATGCCCGTCAGAACCATCCCCGTTTTCTCGATGAATTGAAGGCCCTCCTGCGCATTCCGTCCATCTCCACGCTGCCCGAGCACAAGGGCGACTGCCGCAAAGCCGCCGAAACACTCCTCGCCGAGCTCAAGCGCATCGGGATGGAGCACGCTCGCCTTATCGAAACTGAAGGCCATCCGCTGGTCTACGCCGATTGGCTGCACGCCGCCGGCAAGCCCACCGTGCTCATCTACGGCCACTATGATGTTCAGCCGCCCGATCCGCTCGACGAGTGGCTCTCTCCGCCCTTCGAGCCTACGGAACGCAACGGCAACATTTACGCACGCGGCGCGGTCGACGACAAAGGCCAGGTGGTGGCGCAGGTTAAGGCGCTTGAGTCGCTGATGGCCGCCAACAAGGCGCTGCCTTTGAATGTTCGCGTTCTGTTTGAAGGCGAAGAGGAAGTGGGAGGGGAGGGAATTGCGAGCTATGTCGCATCAAAGCCCGCCGATCTCAAGGCCGATTTCGCGCTCGTCTCCGATACCGAACTTTTCGCGCCCGGCCTGCCCACTCTCTGCGTCGGCCTCCGCGGCATGATCTACACCGAACTCGAAGTCCGAGGCGCAAAAAGCGATCTCCACTCCGGTATGTATGGCGGCGCAGCGCCCAATCCCTTCGTCTCGCTGGCGCACATCCTTGCCAAACTCAAGGATGAGAACGGTCACATCCTCATCCCAGGTTTTTACGACGATGTCGTCGCGCCCAGCGCCGAGGAACTTGCCGCCTGGCGCAGCCTGCCATTCGACGAAGAGGAGTACCGCAAGAACGAAGTCGGTTCAAAGCAGCTCGTCGGCGAAACAGGATACAGCGTGCTTGAACGCACCTGGGCACGGCCCACGCTCGATGTTCACGGCATCCCCGGCGGATTCATCGGCGCCGGCGCCAAGACCGTCATCCCCGCCAAGGCCACCGCCAAGGTCTCCATGCGCCTGGTCCCCAACATGACCCCCGCCAAAGCTTTTGCGCTCTACAAGAGCTACGTGGAAAAGATCGCTCCCGCAGGCGTCGACGTCGACGTTCGCCTCATCCACTCGGGAGATGCTTGCCTGATCCCGGTGAATAACCGCTACATTCAGGCGGCGACGCGTGCCCTGCACGAAGTGTGGGGCAAGGACACAGTATTCATCCGCTCCGGCGGCTCCATTCCCATCGTCGGCGACTTCGATCGCCATCTCGGCCTACCTAGCGTGATGATGGGCTTCGGGCTGCCCGACGACAACCTCCACGCTCCCAACGAGAAGTTCAACCTGAAGAACTTTGAGCTGGGCATTCAATCCGTCATCCGCTTCCTGGAGGAAGTGGGCCGCTGAGTATGCCGGACGCGCCACGCGAGCCCGCCGCCCCAATCTGCGACGCCGCCGGTTTCGTTCTCGCCGGCGGCCAGTCCACCCGAATGGGCCGCGACAAGGCCCTTCTGGCGTTTGACCGCCGGCCTTTGATCGAGCATGTCCTTGCCACGCTTCATGAAGCCGGCCTTTCCGCATCGATCGCGGGAGCCAATCCGTCTGTGCTCGCCTCTCTTGCCGCCTTCGCGCCGGTGGTCGAAGATCTTGAACCCGGCCGAGGCCCGCTCGCGGGCGTTTGCGCAGCACTGGCCTCCACGACCGCAAGCTACGCAGTCTTTCTTCCGGTCGATCTCCCGCTTCTGCCGTCATCGCTCATCGTCTATCTTCTCCAGCACGCGCGAATCACCGGCCATGCCGTCACCGTTCCCTCGGTGAACGGCTTTGCCGAAACCTTCCCCGCCATCCTTCACCGTTCCATCCTGCCCGCTCTCGAAAACGAACTTCGGTCCGACCGTTCAGGCTGCTTTGCTGCATTCCAGGCTGCGGCGGCCGTCTTCGGCCAATCCATCAGCATCCTCGCCGTTGAGCTTCTGGCTCAATCCGGGCAGGTTGTATATCCTCTCGGCCTGCTTCCGGTTCACTGGTTTCTCAACGTGAATACTCCCGAGAACCTTCAACACGCCGAGGCGGTTGTGGCGCGCAATCGCGTAAGCTGAGTGCATGGCGCCGTTCGAGTCGCCCGCCGATCCCGAGCCTCTGAAGCCGCTCGAAGCGGAGCTGGAAGCGCTCGCAAAACCCGACGGCACAGAAGCTGGGCGTGCCGCGCCTGCGAATGCGGCGGCATCCGAGCCCGTCATCGTCTTCGACGACGTCTCGATCTCTTTTGACGGCAGGTCAGTGCTGGAAAATGTCAGCTTCTCCGTCAATCGCGGCCAAACCCTTTGCATTCTCGGCCGCAGCGGCGTCGGCAAGTCGGTTGCCCTGCGTCTGCTCATGGGCTTTCTCAAGCCCGACTCCGGATCGATCCGCGTCGAAGGCCAGGAAATCGCTCATCTCGACGAGGAGGGTTTGCGCGTCGTTCGCAAGCGCATCACCATGGTGTTTCAAAATGGGGCACTTTTCGATTCGCTCAGCGTGCGCGAGAATGTCGCCTTTCCATTGCGCGAGAAGGGTGGACTTGCCGATGACCAGGTCGATCTGATCGTCGACCGGCTGATCGGACTGGTGGGTGCCGAGGATGTGGTCGATGTCCTCCCCGCAAGCCTTTCCACGGGGCGCAAGCGTGCCGTAGCCATGGCTCGCGCCCTGGCCGCGCAGCCTGAAATCGTGCTCTATGACGAGCCCACCACGATGGTCGATCCCATCATTGCCCGCCGCCTCGGCAGCCTCATCCAGCGCCTCAAGCACCAGCTCGGATTCACCAGCATCGTGGTTACGCACGATACCCGTTTTGCTGAGAAGCTCGCCGATACGGTGCTCTTTTTGCACCAGGGCAGGGCGCAATTCTTCGGCCCCCTTAGTGCCTTTCTTAAGTCGCCCGACCCCGCGATTGGCAGGTTCCTAAGTTTGGACGCCTACGTATTGCCCCCGCGTTAAAAGAGTTATGAATTCCGGTGCCCCCGCTGTAGAATGGGTTCACTGGCTTGTAGCACGTAGGGGTAATCAGTTTGTTGCATTCGCCCGTAATCCCTCAGCAGTATGATTTCTCTTGCTAACCTTCCCCCACTGGGCCAAGCTGGAGTGAATCGATTGCACTCAACTTTGCGTCGAATTCGGCGAGAAGTGGAAGATGCAGGGGTATCAACGCCTCCGGATACAAACGTTCGCAGTCATTCCGTTGATTTACTTGCACCTCAACTTAGAAAAAGCGTCCCATCGCTCATTCCGGGCCTAACTTGGAACGAAATGTTTTCCCGGAACACCTTTCTTTCGTATTCGTTTCCAGATGCAGATAACCGCCCGTGTGTCTTTCCTGCGGCTCAAGGGTTCCAGAGCCTTTCGTTGCCATGCCGCTTCATAGTCACAGGAACATGTCACGGCGCCCTGCGCAACTCAGTGCGCTCAGGCGTGTCAATCGCAAGAGGGGCAGACTCTCTCACACAAACAAAGAAACTGCCGGCACCAAATCGTGCTTTACGTGAAACTTGCTTCACTTGCGTTGCCTGTCAACCCCAGCCGCCCGTAGTCCAGGCACTTCAGAAGGTTTGAGGTCTGCGTATCTTGTATGGCGAGTTCTGATTTCTGGCAAAGGCTGTCCTCCAGTTTGGCCGCATCGGCTGAGTGGGACGCAACTGTCGCGGGAGGCTCCGGGCGTGGTTCGCGGGGCACGGCCAAAGTATGGATGGTGCTGGACGCGGTTACCGTCTTCCTGTCGGCGCTGGCGGCTACGTTGTACAAGCTTCGAGCCACCCCGGTGGAAGGCGCTGCAAGAATAGCCCACGGGACCCTGTTTCACGGCCGTTCGATATGGATTCTGCTGGCGCTGGTCTGTGGGTTTACCTGTGTGCTGATTGTCACCAGCCGGCGGCTGCATCTCTACACGCCGATGCACATGACCAACTTTCTCCACGAACAGCGGATGAGCGCCCAGGCCTGCTTTACCTCAGGGCTCCTGCTCACCGGGACTCTATATCTTGTGCAGTTCGGCGATATTCCCCGCATGATTGTGCTGGACACGATCGTCCTGGTGACGATCTTCCTGGGCCTTCGCCGCTTCATCTATCGCGTCATGCTCTACCGCCGATTCGACCGGGGCCTTGACACCCGCAATGTGCTCATCGTCGGAACCGGATCTGAAGCGCAGGCCCTCCGCCTCCACCTCGAAAAGATTCGCCACCTCGGCTACACGTTCAAGGGCTTCATCGGCTTGCCCGGCTGCACGCATTCTGAGGGCGTGACTGCGAACGACATTGTCGGCGATCTCGAAACTCTCTTCCAGCACACCCGCAAACAGTTCATCGACGAGATCTTTTTCACCACCCCATGCGAACGCGGCATCGTCCAAAATGTGCTGGAGCAGGCGCGCGCGAATGGCGTGGATCTGCGCGTCGTACCCGATCTTTATGACGGCCTGGCCTGGAACAGCCCCATCGAATACATCGGCCAGTTTCCCACCATTCCTTTGCATCGCGGCGTGGTCCCCGAAATCGGACTCATCTTCAAGCGCGTCTTCGACACCGTGTTTTCCGCTCTCGTTCTGTTAATCCTCTCGCCGTTCCTGCTGGCCATCGCAATCGCCATCAAAATCGATTCGCACGGCCCCGTCTTTTACAGGTCCGAGCGCATCGGCAAGAAAGGCGTCGTCTTTCGCTGCTACAAATTCCGCACCATGGTCCGCGACGCCGAAAAGCACCGCGCCGAACTCATGGACATGAACGAGCGCGATAACGTGCTCTTCAAAATCACCAACGATCCGCGGATCACCCGGCTGGGCCGCTTTCTGCGCAAGTATTCGATCGACGAGCTACCGCAGTTCTTCAATGTCCTGCAGGGCGAGATGAGCATCGTCGGTCCTCGCCCGCCGCTGGCAGGCGAAGTGCGCAAGTACGATCTCGACCACCTGCGCCGCCTCGACGTGACCCCCGGCATCACCGGCCTTTGGCAGGTTCAGGGCCGCCAGGATCCCTCTTTTGCCAGCTATGTCTCGCTCGACGTCACCTATATTGACAATTGGAGCATCTGGCTCGATTTCAAGATCATCCTGCGCACCATCGCCGTGGTTTTTTCCGGCACAGGGATGTGATCCCGGTGGTGAGCCCGATGATTTTTAGGGGTTCACTTACTGGCCGTATGCGCCTGTAGACTCTCAGGCTGCCGGCCGCGCTTCCGGCACATCCGGCCGCACGATGCGCTCCGTTCGCGGCTCCGGATTGCTCTTCACTCGCAGATTGTTGATCGCATATTCGATGTAAGGCGACTTCAGCTCCGGTTCCTTCCCCAGGAACTGGCACGTCGCCACCACCTGGTCCAGGATGAATGTCGGCTGGAATCCGGCCAGTTCCAGGCCCTTTTCTTTCGTGATCATGTACAAGATGAAGTTGAACGTCTCTTCGCTCAGCGCCAATCCCTGCCGCGCGCATTCGAGCTCGAAAATGCGTCGGAACTGCTCCACCCTCGGCGCGCCGATTTCGATCTTGTAGGGAATTCGGCGCAGGAATGCCGGATCCATCAGGGCCTCCGGATCCAGGTTGGTTGCAAAAATGACGATCTCCTCAAACGGGATTTGAAAGCTGGCCCCATTGCGCAACTTGAGGTAATCCACCCGGCTTTCCATGGGCACGATCCACCGGTTCAGAAGGTCTCTCGGAGCAACAAACTGCCGGCCGAAGTCGTCAATCAGGAAGCAGCCGCCCAGCGCCTTCATGTGCAGCGGAGCTTCGTAGTAATGCCCAGCGGCGTCGTAGCGAAGGTCCAGCATATCCAGCGTCAGTTCGCCGCCGGCCATCACGAAGGGCCTTCGGCAGGTGACCCATCGGCGGTCGTGCGTCTCGCGCCGGAAGCTCTCCAGCTCGGGGTTTTCTTTCTTCTTGTCTCCAGCGCCGGGCTCGAGATGAATCCGCGGATCGAAGACGCGGATGATCTGGCCCTCCACGCTGACCGCGTATGGCACATGGATCACCTCGCGGAAGACGTTCGCAAAGCAAAGCGCTACAGATGTCTTGCCGTTTCCGGGCGGCCCGTAGAGCAGAATCGCCCGGCCCAGGTGGAGTGCCGGCCCGGCCTGCTCGACAATGCTTTCATCGATAGTCAAGGCCCGGATCGCGTCGTGCAGCTGGTCCGCCGATACGCGCTCGTTGGTGGGCTTCTGCAGATTCACCCGGTCGATAAACTCTTTGAGCGTCACCGGAGCGGGGCCGATGTATCCCGACCTCTGCAGCGCATCGATGCTCCAGCGTTTGCCTTCCTCGGTCAGGGCGTAACGGACCTCCAGAATGCTGTCCGATTTCTGCGCGCCGAGCGGGTAGATGAGTTGCCGCTCCGTCGCCATGTGCGCGAGATCCATCACGATGTGCTGGGGCAGTTTGATGGCGTCGGCAATCTGTCCGATCTTCTCCAGCCGTCCTGAGAAGACCAGCTTCATGAAAAGGCTCAGCAGATCGGTATCGGTGATGCCCGTCGCGGCAATGTCCGCAGGCTCCTGGGGCGGGTGATTGACGTTCGGAGGGGTCGTGCGCTGGTCGCGTGCACCAACCGATGCCGGCCGGTCGGCCCCGTTCGCATCATTTGGCGTCGGCCTTTGAGCAGTCGCAACAGCTTCCTGTTCCGTCACATGGGTTGTGCGGATAGGTGAGTCGCCCAAACTCGATTGCGGTTCGATGATGTCCCCCGACAAACGACCTGTATCTAACCGATTTCGTCGGCCGCCCCGGCCGTACCTTTAAGGAGTGGCCGTATAGTTACGATCTTGATTCTAGGCACTTCCTTTTGCACAGAGGAATCCCCCATTGGTAGCCGGTCGCGGATCAGCCTGATTCTGCACATCTTAGCTTCCATGGCCTTCGTTTTTGAAGACCGACGAAAGCGAGCGAGTTCGCTCGGATAACACGAGAGTGGGAGTTCTATCAAGCCTCCGGTTCCGCAGGCATCGGCGAGCGCCGCGAGACGGTTCGCCGCGGATCGGCCATCCAGCAATCGCCCCTCGTGCTCCGCCCCGCCCGTTTAAACTGGTCTTGTGAAGATCGCACTGGCCCAGATGGATCCGACGGTCGGGGACTTCACTGGGAATCTCGAAAAGATCGTCGACTTCAGCCGACGTGCCGCCGACCTTGGCGCCCGTCTCACTGTCTTTTCCGAACTGGCCATTTGCGGCTACCCGCCCGCTGACTTCCTTGAGAAGCCCAGCTTTCTCGACCGCTGCCGTCGAGCTATCGACGAGCTTGCCGCCGCCACGCGCGACCTGCCGACGGCCGTCCTTGCCGGCGTAGCTCTGCCCGCTAGTGGCGAAGATGGAAAGCCTGCATTCAACTCCGCCGTGCTTGTTTGCGGCGGCCGCCTTTTGCTTGAGCAGCGCAAGCGGCTCCTGCCCTTCTACGACGTCTTCGATGAACAGCGCTACTTTTCCGCGTCCGGTCCGCAGAAAGTGATCGATTTCGAAGGCGTTCGCCTGGCCGTGACTATTTGCGAGGACGCCTGGAACGACAAAAACTTCTGGCCGCGCCGCCTCTACACCGTCGATCCCATGGAAGAACTGATGCGCCAGAATCCCGCGCTCCACATCAACATCTCTTCTTCGCCTTTTTGGCACTCCAAGCGCACCATCCGCCGCGAGATGCTCGCCGCTATCGCTCGACGCGATGCGATTCCCGTGCTGATGTGCAACCAGGTTGGCGGCAACGACAGCCTCATTTTCGACGGCTCCTCGCTGGCCCTCAACGCGCGCGGAGAACTCATCGCCCAGGCCGCCTCGTTTGAAGAAGACCTCGTCGTCGTCGATCCTTTCCGCGCTTCGCCTGTTCCGATCCCCGGCGACGACGCGACCGAGGCGGCATATCGCGCCCTCGTCCTGGGTACACGCGACTACGTGCGCAAGTGCGGCTTTCGCAAGGCTATCGTCGGCTTGAGCGGCGGCATCGACTCGGCGCTTGTCGCCGCCATCGCCACTGAGGCTCTTGGCACAGAGAATGTGATCGGCGTCGGCATGCCCAGCCCCTATTCCTCTTCGGGCTCCATCGAAGACAGCCGCCGCCTGGCCGCGAATCTCGGCATTCGCTTTGAGACCATCAGCATCAGCGCGATGTTCCAGGAATTCAAACACGCGCTTGCGCCGCTCTTCGCAGGAACGAACGAAGACATCACGGAAGAGAACATTCAGCCGCGCATTCGCGGCACGGTTCTTATGGCCCTCTCCAACAAATTCGGCGCCCTGGTGCTCACCACCGGCAACAAATCGGAGATGGCTGTGGGTTATTGCACCCTCTACGGCGATATGGTCGGCGCTCTCGCCGTCATCGGCGATCTGGTCAAAACGCGGGTGTATGCCATATGCAATTGGCTCAACCGAGACCAAGAAAAAATCCCCGCCGCCATTCTCTCCAAGCCGCCCTCGGCCGAACTGCGGCCCGGCCAGATGGATACCGACTCGCTGCCGCCCTACGACATCCTCGATCCGATCGTCGAGGCTTACGTCGAGCGCTACGAGACTCCGGAACGTATCGCAAAGGAGCGAGGTTTCCCTCTCGAACTCGTCCAACAAGTGGTGCGCCTGATCGAGCGCTCGGAGTACAAGCGCCAACAGGCTGCGCCGGTCCTGAAGGTGACCTCAAAGTCTTTCGGCATGGGCCGCAGGTTCCCCATTGCCGTAAAGGTCCAAGTGTGACCATCGCAGCGTTATAAGCTAGGGGAAGGGAGTTTTCCCGCCTCCAAAGGAGAATCGCTTGACTCGTCTGTCCAACCGTTTCCTCGGCGCCGCCGCGCTGATTGCTTTATTCGTTCCCGCGCTTCAACTTGTCGCGCAGCAACATGTTCCGCCCGCGCCCGATACCAACGCCCCTACGCCCTCCGCAGCACCGCAGGATCAGCAGACCGCCCCGCCCGCTGCGGGCCAGGAAGCACCAAGGCCCTCCGCACCGGCCCCTTCGGGTCCGCCCGCATTTCCCAAGCCCGACCCCGCCAACTTCACCGCCGCCGCGCCCACAAAGGACGTCGTTGACGCCTTTCTGACGGCCAATTGGGGCTACGACTCCAACCGCGTGTGGCAGGTTCAGGCCATCCTCAAGACCGCCGTTGACGGATACAGCAAGGTGATCGTGCTGGTTGCCGACAAGACAGGCACGCAGCGCCAGCCGCAGATCCTCTCGTTTATTACTCTTCCCGATGTAAAGCACATCATCACCGGCGACGACATCATCAACTTCGGCGAGCACCCGTTTGCCGACGCGCGCCAGAAATTGGAGCAGCGCGCCGACGGGCCCTATCGCGGTGCCGCATCGAAAGATCTGGAGTTCGTTGAGTTCGCCGATTTTCAGTGCCCGCATTGCAAAGAGGCGCAGGTCAACATGGACAAGCTCGTCACCGATTATCCCAAGGCGCGGATTGTTTTTCAGAACTTTCCCATTCCGGCTCTCCATCCGCAGTCAATGATTGCGTCGGAGTACAGCATCTGCATCACCAAATTGGGCGGCAGTTCGGCGTTCTTCCAGTTCGCTTCGGCGGTTTTTGACGGCCAGGATGGCCTTGCCACTCCTGACGGCGCCACGCTCACGCTCAACAGCGCCGTCACCAAGGCCGGCCTCGATCCCGCCAAGGTTTCGGCGTGCGCAACCACTCCCGAAGTCAAGGCCCAGGTCGATGCTTCCGTTCAGTTGGGCAAGGATGTGGGCATTAACGAAGTGCCCACGCTCATGGTGAACGGCCGCGCGATTCCCGCCAACGCGCCCTACGATGTGCTGAAGAAGATCATCGATTACCAGATCAAAGCCGACGGCGTCGCCGGTCAGTAATCACTCCAAATCGGCTTGCCTGTCCCGGCCTTACCGGGGCGGGCAAGCGCCCGCCTCGCCCGCGAAGGATTCTGCGGGGGACTTTCGTCTATTGCGTATTCGTGATCTCTACGCGCATCATCTCCGTGTGCCCCGCTGCCTGCGTACCGCGAATCACATGCGGCGTCATCACAATCACCAGCGTCGCGTAGTTCTTTTGCAGGTCCTTGTCGGTCACGTTATTCAGCCCCGGAATCTCGCTGAGCCCCGGCGTTCCACTGATGGCCAGGCTCTGCGATTTGTCCATCTCCGTCGCCACCACCGTCGCCTCGCCTTGCCTCAAGGTCACTACGCCGGAGTACGCGCGGTTGTCGAGTACCGGGTCGCCATCGATCGATTGTCCCGTGAGTCCATCGAGCTTGAAGTCGATGGTCAACGCGACATCGTTGTTGCGCAACACCCTTGGGTTGACCTTCAGCGTGAGGCCCAGGTCCTGGTATTGCACCATCGGTATGGCCGGCACGGCCGATGTCAGCGACGAGAGCAGCGACGACAGGCCGCTCGAGCTCCCCGCGCCTGTGAGTCCCGGAATCTTCGGCAAGCCGCTCGGCAGGCCGGAATATGTAGAAGTCTGAATCGGATACCGTTCGCCTTCCTTGATGGTCTGGTCCTGCCCGTCCTCCAGGCGAAGCTCGATTTGGTCCAGTTCCCGCGAGTCCGACGTATTCAGGTTCAGGTGGAAGTTCAGGTTGCCCGGCACCAGCGCCGACTCCGTCAGCCCTCCGCCAAACAACGCAAACCCGCTCGAGAGCAGCGGGCTCGATACCTGCCCTGAAGCGATCAGAATGCCCAGAATCGCCAGCGGATCGTTGGCCGAAGCCAGGCCCGACGAGATGATCTGTTGCACCAGTGCCGCGTTCTGGCTCAAGAGGGACTGCTCTTCGGCAAAAACGTTGAAGGCCGAGATGCTTGGCGGCAACTGCACTCCCGTGTTGCGCTCGCCAGTGTGCACCACCTGGATCAGGCGCACATCAAGCAGCACCTCGCTGTGCCCGTCAAGCAAGCTCCTAAGCGTGGCATTCAGCGCGTCTACGGTGGATGCCGGCGCCCGCACTGTCATCGTGTGTTCTGACGGCGAAAGGTGGACTTCTTGCGCCGCGAACACGTTCTTGGCCACCGATTGGGCCTCGTTCATTTCGTCACCGCTCAGCCCGGCCAGGTAAATCGTCTCCGTCTCCTGCCGCATGAGGCGGTCCCGGTTTTCGCGCGTGTCACTGGCCACCAGCACGTGATGCGCATCCAGCGGAACGAAAAACGTGTGCGTTTCCATTCCCAGAATGCGCGCGGCATCCTCGAAGCTCACGTTGTCCACATCCAGCCGCATCGCGCCCGGTTTCACGCTGTCATCCAGCATGGCCGTCACGCCGTAAGCCTTGAAGACCTGCTCGATGAGCTGTCTTTGATCCGTGCGCACATGAAAGCTGTGCGGCGCCGGCCCCGCCAGAACCGGCTCAGCGCTTCCGATCTTGCCCGATGCCTGCGCGTTGGGAGACGCGGGCTGCGCCCGCACCGCCTCATCCGCCATCTCGTCGAGATGCTGGCTGACCTCGGAATTCGTGGGATCGAGCGCAAGCGCGCGTGCCAGGGCCGCGCGCGCGGCCGCTTCGTTGCCGAGCAGCCGGTCCCTGGCAGCTTCCTGGATCAGCGCTGTTACCTCGTGGCTTCGCGCCACCTGCGCCGCCATCGGGTAGTTGACATTCCCGGAATCGAGCTTGGCGGCGCGCTCGAATCCCTCCATCGCCTCTTGAAATTGGCGATTCAAAAACAATTTGCTCGATTCGAGATAGAGCTTCGCTGCCCGTCTCTGATCGCTAGTGCGCGGCTCCTTTTCCGGCTTGGCAGGAGCAGGAATCTCGGTGGCCGCTGGCGCCGCTTCCTGGCCGCCCGCCGCCGCGCCAGATCCCGTAGCGCCGGATTCAGGTCCGGCAGTGGTGCTGGCCTCGTGGCCCGCACTTCCTCCGGGTGCGCTCGCGCCTGCTGCCTGCGCCATCAAGCCGCACGGAAGCGCCGCCAGCACCAACCCGGCAACCCACAGCCCGCCTTCCGCCCGCATGCATATGCGCGCCCACGCCGCCTTTGGCTCGAGTCGCTTCCTCATGCCGCACCCGGCGCCATCGCCATCAGGTCAGCCAGCGAGGAAACGCACGCCTCAGGCTGGCAGCGCAGCAACTCTTCAAAGCTGCTCCTCCCTGTGGCCACCGCAATGACTGAAAGAAAGTTGGCGCGCGCCGCCTCGATGTCGCGCGGTGTATCCCCCACCACACAGATCCGGGCTCCGTTCCCCGCCAGCTCTCTCGCTTTTCGCGCCGCATGCCCAATCAGCTCGGAGCGGATTGGAAAATGGTCGCTGAATCCGCCAAAGTGAAACCACTCGCGCAGCCCCGCCTTCTCAATCTTGATCCAGCCAATCGCCTCCAGGTTCCCTGACGCCACGCCCAGCAGCCGCCCGCGGCGGGCCAGATGCCGAAGCACGTCCTCGACCCCCGGCGTCAGCTCCGGGTCCAGCTCCTGGCGCCGTTCTGCCACTGAGCTCCGCATCGCTTCAAGGATGGCGTCGTAGTGCTGTTCCAAAACCCGGTCGGGAATCCCTGCCTGCCGGCACGCCTCGCGCAGAATGGCAGTATCCGTACTGCCGTGGATCAGGACCCCGGCCAGCGTGATCTCGAATCCCGTCACTCGCGCGACGCTTGCGGCTACCGATTCGTAGTGCACACGGTCCCGGCTGCGCATCAGCGTCCCATCAATATCGAAGAGATAGGCGTCCTGCGCGTCCCAGACGAAATCCGTCTCGATTTCGATGCGGGCTGCGGTTCTCGGTTTTGCTTTTTGCATCATTCAGGGCAGCGGGTCAGCCCTGGCGGTAGCCTTGGCGAAACGCGCTATATACAGGACGCTCACTCCGCGGCGGGCGCTTGATTTCGGCGCGAACCTCGGCCAGGTCCAGCCCCAGCTCAGCCATCGCCCGGCTCAGCGTGTTGCGATGCATGCCCAATTCTTCCGCCGCCTTGCACTGGTTTCCCCGGTGCGCAGCCAGCACTTCGCGCAGAAACTGACGCTTGAACTCGCGCACCGCCTCGTCGTAGCGAACGCCACTCGAGTGCATTTGCGTCACCAGGCTTTCCAGTTCTCGTTTCACCGGCCCCTCTTGCTAAAAAAGTGATGGATTAGTCTAAACCGTCCCCCACGGTCTATCAGCACATCAAATCACGATACACCCTCTGAGTGCATCCATTCTGGCGATTCGTGCTCAAGCAAAAGTAATCCTTTTCGCACTCGTTCGCCGAGGTCACCCGGAGTTACTTTCGTGCTCACATTCAGCGCACCGAAGAACAGCTTTGGTAACTTGGCTTCGGCCATCCAACGCTGCCCTGGGAAGAACGCCACTGTCACCAGAATGCAGATCATCACCAGGACTGCTCCCTGCGCGAACCCCAAAACCGCTCCCGCCAAGCCATCGATGCATCCCAGTCCGATCTTGTGAGCCGTCTTCGAAATGAATCCCCCAATCAAATTGGCCGCCGCCATCACCAGCAGCGCAATAAGCAAAAACGCGATCGTATTCGCCACCATGTCGATCTTCACAATCGGCTTGAAGACCACCGCAAGTTGCGCGTAGTTCCAGGCGGCAATGGCCAGCCCGAAAACCAATCCCGCCAGCGAACAGAAAGTGCGGAGAAACCCCTGCGCAAGCCCGCCAAATGTGGCTAGCGCCAGCACCGCCAGGATCACCCAATCTACCCACGTCATAACTCGCTCCGCGTAAGCCTATGGGCCCGCTCAAAATACCTACGATCCCAGCTCCTGCCCGGTCAACCGGCTAAAGGCTTCAAGATACTTCTGCCGCGTCCGCTCCACAACTTCATCCGGCAAACTCGGAGCGGGCGCCTGCTTGTTCCAGCGGATTTCTTCCAGGTAGTCGCGTACAAACTGCTTGTCAAACGATGGCTGCGCCCCTCCCGGCTTCCAGGCCTTTCCTTCCCAGAAACGCGACGAATCGGGCGTCAATACCTCATCGGCAAGGATAATCCCTCCGGCGATTTTGCCAAACTCAAATTTTGTGTCCGCAAGAATCAGCCCGCGGCTTTCGGCGTGCTCCACTGCGCGCTGGTAGATTTTCAGCGTCAACCGCCTGAGCTCCGCGGCCTCCTGCGCCCCGACCAGATTCTCCACGGCCGAATAGGGGATGTTCTCGTCATGCTCGCCGTCCTGGCTCTTCGTCGCAGGCGTAAAAATCGGCGCAGGCAGCCGCGACCCATCCTGCAGGCCCGGCGGCAGCTTGATTCCGCACACCGTTCCCGATTCCTTGTACTCCTTCCACCCCGATCCCGCCAGATACCCGCGCACCACGCACTCCACCGGGAACATGGCGGCGCGCTTCACCAGCATCGAACGCCCCGCCAGTTGATCGCAGTATGGCTGAAGGATCGCCGGAAACTCCTTCACGTCCGCCGTGAGGAGGTGATTGGGGACGATCGGCTTCAGCTTCTCGAACCAGAACAGCGAAATCTGTGTCAGGATTCTGCCCTTGTCCGGAATCCCCGATCCCAGAACGTGATCGAACGCTGAAATCCGGTCCGTGGCCACCAGCAGGAGCGCGTCGCCTACGGCGTACAAGTCGCGCACCTTGCCTCGCCCCAGCAACGGCACGTCACCAAGGCTCGTTTTCAGCAGAGCTGCCATGCGGAATCTCCCCTGAGGAATCGAATCTCAGATTTTCGAGCCGAAAACTCACTTTGTCAACCATGATCGCGGCCGTACGCAGACCCATGGTTCGCCCCCTGGAATATCTTATATCCCGCTCCCTTTGTAGGGCCTCACCTTCATGTCAGGCCCGGAATGGCGGGTATTCCCGGCCTTTTCCCTTGATACAGACTCCTGTGACGGTCGTCACGGACCGCCGTCTCCGCATCGGTGACACTGTGACTGTCAACATGGTTCGGAGGGTGTGTAAGAAAGCCCTCTTTGAGCCGGGCGACACGAGGCAGCAGTGGAAAGGGGAAGCCGCGGCTAGTCTCGTTTAATGCAGGGATCACCAGTAGCCGCGCGCTACCGACCTCCAGTGCCGGCTACTGGTCCCCGTCTTTATCTTGTGTAATTTGACCTACAAGCGCCTCCGAAGCGAAGGTTTCCTTCGGGGGCGATTTTTTGCGCTCTATCCATGAGTCATCACCTGCGACAGCCCTGGACCGAGCGCCGCTACGCCGAGTCACGCTGCAACATCTTCTCGATCCGCCGGTCCGGGATCAGCCACACCAGCGCTATAAAGACAAAGATGCCCTGAGCGGCCCAGCGGTTGACGAACGCCAGCGGTATGGCGAGGGCATAAAGCACCACTGACAACTTCCCTTTGCGGTCCTTCCCGATGGCCTTCGCCAGCAGAGATTCCGTTGCGATTCTCCCGCGCTTGAGAGGAACGCTTGTATTCTCTGCTGCGTATGATGCCGTGTATGAGTCTTCAGCGCAAAGTCCTTCTGGGTGTAGGCGTCGCCGTGACCATCTGGCTCGTCCTGTGTGCGGTTGCGGGAATAATTGCCGCAGAAGGGGTCTTGCATCCTGCACGCCGCGCGCTCACTCAGAGTGATGAGGCGCGAGCGACTGAGATTGCCGAAAACCACCACGCCGCCCTCGAGCAGGTGGAGATCTCTGCAGATGACGGCACCGTTCTTCGCGCCTGGTACATTCATCTCGCAGACGGTAATGGCGACGCGGTGATTCTGCTCCACGGTCAGGCAGACAATCGCGCCGGGCTGCTCGGCCCCGCCGATCTGATGCTGCGCTACGGCTACGCTGTGCTTTTGCCAGACGCACGGGGGCAGGGAACGAGCGATGGCGAATTTGCCACTTATGGCATCATGGAAGCCTCCGACATCTGGCTCTGGTCCAAATGGCTTGCGCAAGCGCAGGCCCCGCGCTGCATCGATGCGCTCGGAGAATCGATGGGCGCTGCGCAACTCCTCGAGTCGCTGAAAATGGAGCCTGGGTTCTGTGCGGTTATTGCCGAATCGTCCTTTGCCAATTTCCGCGAAGCATCCTACGACCGCATTGGAGAATGGTTCGATGCCGGCCCGTGGCTCGGGCGAACCGTCTTGCGCCCCGTCGTCGAGTTCGGCCTCATCTACGCGAGTTTGAAATACGGTGTCGAGCTCTCCCAGGACGATCCGGCTCAAACTGTCGCCGCAAGCCACATCCCAGTGCTTCTTATCGATGGGCTTCTCGACAACAACCTCCCACCCTACAACTCTGAGATGATCCTCGCCGAAAGTCGAGGCCGGAATCCCAACGTTGTGCTTTGGGAACCTCCCGACGCCGGCCACTGCGGAGCGTTTGCAGCCGAGCCCGCCGAGTTCGAACGCCGCGTCATCATCTGGTTTCAAGACCATCAGGTGTTCTCAAGAATGTAGCGATTTAGATTTCAAGGAAACGACAGCCAACTGCTTTCACCCCTGACGGCAACACGAGTTTCTGCATCCAATCCATACAATAAGTGGATGCGGCGCCGGCCCGGCGGCAAGCCCGGACAAGGACTCAACTCCTTGCTTTTCATCCACTTCCTTGGGCCCCAGATCGCTTGCCGCATCCCGGCAGCCGCGCTCGCCATGCAGGAACAATTCCGCTCGCGAACGTTCGGCGATGCTGTGCGTCGAATGTATAGGCCAGGCCGCTGATGATAAAATCGAACTCTGCCCGCATGATTCTGCCGGCCTGGTTTTAGATAACATCTTTCTGCAGTTCCTTCTTGCCTTGCTGAAAGACCTTCAACGATCATTTCTTGAGGTGAATGCATCCGAGCGCGCGACAGCTCGCCGCGATGTTTTGACGCGAGGGCTCTAGACATGTCCGACTCCCCCGACCAGGCGCTTTTTAGTTTGCTGCCTATATCCAATGAAGGCCGCACGCGTGCCTTCGTGACCAGTTCCATTGTCAACCTGGCCATGCTCGGCATCGCTCTTTACGTTGGCGCGACAGCCAGGCAGGTCATCGAACAACATTACGAGGAGACTGTGCTGGTCATGCCCAGCCTTCCGCCTCCGGTGAAGTTCCACCAGCCACGCCCGGTCGCGCCGCCAAAGATCAAACTGCCGCCGCCCCGAATCGAGCAGCCCAAGCCGGTCCAGATGGAAGCCAGGCTGGCCGCGCCGCCGATGCCGCACGTTAGGCCTCAGATCAAGTTGACCCCACAGGTCAGGCCCGCGCTTGCTTCGGCCATGCCTGCGCAAAACAAGCTGGTCCGGCCCTCAACCAGGCCGGTTCATCTCGGCGACACATTCGGCGTCGTCCCGAACCCCAACGCGGTTCGTCCGGCTACCGTTGCTGCCATCGGCAATCCTTATGGCGGCATGGAGGGTCCGGCGGTTGCGCCTCATGGCGTTGTGCGATCCACCGGAATTGGTGACAGCACTCGATTCGGCTCCGGCGGCGGAGGCGGTTATCCAGGTGGTGGCAGAGTCGCATCCGTCAGCATGCCTGGCACCACGCCAGTCGCCGCCATGCCGCCCACCTACTCTACGCCTGAGCAGTCCACGCGCATCGAGGTGCTCTCCAAGCCGCCGGCGCGGTACACAGCCGAGGCAAGGCAGTTGCGCATCGAAGGTGACGTCGTGCTCAGCGTTACGTTTCTTGCGAGCGGGCAGATCGTCGTTCACGGCGTGCTGCACGGGTTGGGTCATGGGCTCGACGAGGAAGCCGTTCGCGAGGCTCAGCAGATCCGCTTCCGTCCCGCTTCTGTCGGCGGCCGTGCCGTTGACGTTACGACCCGGATCACCATCACTTTCCAGCTAGCTTAGTCGGCGAATTCAATGCGGCCGCCCCGGCAGCACAAAGTGCTCTTCGCATCGCGGCTCGTAGTTGTCGCCCGCCATGATGATCGGGCTTGTGAAGTGCGCCGGCTTGCCGTCCACCAGCCGTTGCGGATACAGCGCCTTTGCTCCGCAACTGCAATACGCCACCAGCTCGGTGATATTGCCCGCGTAGGTCCGAACCAGCCACGAGAGATCGAGCATTTCGCCGAACGGCATGCCGCGAAAATCCAGCTCCAGCCCCGAAACCATCACGTCGTAGCCCGAGTCGAGCAGCCGCTTGGTGAATAGAAAGAGATCATGGACGAACTGACCCTCGTCCAGCGCGATGCACTCGATGCGCTTGCCGATCCTCTGCTCCGTCGCCGCGATGATGGGCAGCACCGTCCACGGATCGCTGGAAGGGAACTCGACCGCTTCCATTTTCCCGCAGCCATTGCGGTTGCGGCTCTCCACCAGCCCGGCCGCCGCTTTGGTGTCGGCGCTGGGCTTTAGCAGCATCACGGTTTGCTTGGCGTATTCGCGCCGCGTCTCGATCCGGCGCAGCAGCTCCGCGGTCTTGTTGCTCCGCATCGGCCCGACAATCATTTCCAGCTTGCCAAGCACGGGTTTCTCCGGTGAACGGAGGACAGCGAACTGTGAGCGGCCGTTGCGCTTCTGCCTTGTCTGACGCCACTCCCTGATCCCTGTTCCCTAATCCCTATTCCCTGCTTTTCTCACGCCGTCGCCCTCTGCGCCTCGCGATGATGCCCCAGCCGCACGCTCACAACCTTCGACACGCCCGGCTCCTGCATGGTCACGCCGTAGATCATGTCCGCCGCCTGCATCATGCGCTTGGAGTGCGTCACAATCAGGAACTGCGTGTCGCGGCCGAGCGAGCTCAGCAGGTCGGCGAACCGGCCCACATTTGTCTCGTCCAGCGCGGCATCCACCTCGTCGAGCACGCAGAACGGGCTCGGCCTGAACTGGAAGATGCCCACCAGCAGCGCCAGCGCTGTAAGCGATTTTTCGCCGCCCGAGAGCAGCAGCACGTTCTGCAACTTTTTGCCCGGCGGCGACACCACGATGTCGAGCCCGCTCTCATCCTGGTTCATCTCGTCGCTGACGCGCAGGAACGCCTGCCCGCCCTGGAACAACCGCGCAAATACCTTGCCGAAATTCTCGTTGATGTGGGTCAGCGCCTCGTCGAACTTGGTGCGCGAAATCTGATCGATCTCTTTGATCGTCTCCTGCGTGTTCTCAATTGACTCGATCAGGTCTTGCCGCTGCGCCATCAGGAATCCGTGGCGCTCCGCCGTCTCCTTGTACTCATCGAGCGCCATCATGTTCACCGGACCCATCTGTTCCAGCCGCTGCCGCAGTCCGCGGCACGTCTCTTCCTCCGCGGCCAGCTCCTCTCCGGCCAGTCTTCCCATCTCCGCATCGGCGCGCAGCACCTGCGCCTCCACGTTCACCTCCGCCAGGCAGCTCGCTTCTAGATATTCGAGATCGGAGTGCAGCTTGGCCAACTCGCTCGAACGCGCCGCGCGGTCCTCCCGCAACTGGTCCAGCGCCGCGCGCCCGCTCTTCAGTTGCGTCTCCAGCTCGGCCAACTGCTGCCGCAGCGCTATCGCCTGCTCCGCAATCGTCTGCGCCGCAGCCAGCGCGTCATTCCGCCCCGCCGTCAGCTCCGCCTGCCGCTCGACAAGCTCCGTGTTTTCGTTTACGCGCTGTTCGCGCTCTGCCGTCGCGGCAGTGCGCTGCTGCTCAATCGCCTGCAATCGCCGGTCCAGATCGGCAAACTGACGGTCGATGCGCTGGAACGCCGCCTCCGCCCCGCGCCGCCGCTCTTCCAGACCGGCCAGCTCGGCCGTCATCTGCGCCGCTTCCTGCTGCAGTGTCTCCCGCTTCAGCCGCAGCGTTTCCAGTTGCGCCTGCTGTGCCGTTTGGCTGCTCTCGGCCTGCGCGTGTTCAGTCTCCAGCCGTGCCGCCTCGCCGCGCTTCTCCGCGATCGACTGCCGTCTTGCTTCGCGCGCGTCCTTGTTGCGAGCCGCCTGCGCCTCCCACTCCTGCAAGCGCCGCTCGATGCGCTGCGCCTCGGCCTCCATCTGCTTCAACGCCGCGCCCAGGTTGGCCGCGTCGCTCTCCGCCTGCCGCCGGCCCTCGCCATGAGACTCAAGCTGCGCCGTCAGCTCCTCGATCTCCCGCGTCAGCGTTTCGGCATCCTTCTCCGCCTGCGCCAGTTCCTGCTCCAGCTTCGCCAGCCGCCCGTCGGTTTCGCGCAGATCACGCTTCAGCGCCAGCGGGCCCTCGCTCGCCGCCTTGCCGCCCGTTACCGTCGAGCGGTGGAAGCACTCGCCCTCCGGCGTCAGGAAGTATGCCCACGTATACCGCAGCGCCAGTTGCTGCGCCTCGATGGCGTTCTCCGCCAGATACCCATGCCGCAGCTTGGGCAGTACCCCTTCAAGCGACCGGCCAAACCCGTTCAGCACCTTGATCGCATCGCGAAGCGCTGTCAGTCCCGGCTCTTTCACCGGCCCCTCGCCCTTATCGAAAAGCTCGCCCTGCGCGTCCGAGTGGATCAGGAACGTAGCCCGTCCATCGCTGGTTTTCAGCACGCGCACGCCTTCTTCCGCCGCGCCCCAGCTTTCCACCACCACGTAGTTCAGCTCTTCGCGCAGAAACTCGTCCACGATGCCTTCGTACTCGCCGCTCACCTCCAGAAAGTCCGCCAGCGTCCCCACCGGCGCGACCGCCGGCCCCAGCGCTCCCGGCTTCAGCAGCTTCCGCACCGTGTCCGTCGCGTATCCGTGATTGCGAATCAGCGCCGTCAGCGAATCGCGCCGCCCCACAACCGCGGCCTGCTCGCCGCGCAGTTGGTTCGCCAGCGCTCTGCGCGCTGCTTCGTCCGCCCGCCTGGCCTGCAGGCTCTCGCGCAATCCCGCGATCCGTTCTTCCAGCCCCTTCTGGGCGGCATCGGCAGTCTCAAAGCGCAGCCGCGACTCGCCGATTTGTGCGCCCAGCCGCTCCAACTCGCCGTGCGCCTGGCTCATCTCGCCGTCCAGCCGCTCCGCTTCGCGCTCCAGTGCCGCCAGGCTCTCTTCGCCCTGCACAATGGAATTCCGCGCATTCCCCGCCAGCGCGAGCAAATGCATCGCGTGGCGGCGGCCCGCCTCCAGATCCCGCTCCGATGTATAAACCTCTTCGGCTGCGGCCCGCGCCTCCTGCTGCCTTGCCTCCACCTTCGCGTGGAACTCCCGTGCCTCGCCGGCCGCCGTCTCCAGAAAGTTCCGCTGCTGCGTCCGTTCCTCTTCGATCCCGGCCATCTGCGTGCGCAGTTGCTCCATCTCCGCGCCCGACGCTGCAACGCGCGCATCCAGCTCGCTCACGCGCTCCGTATTGCCGCGCTCGCGCGCTGTCGCCCGCTCCAGCTCAACGGCCGCCTCGCTCGCCCTGGCGCGCGCCGCCTCGCCTTCGCCGTCCAGCTCGTATCCCCGTTCCGTCAGGGCGTGCTGGGTCGTTTCCTGGTTGCCAATTGTCTCCACCGAGTCATCGATGCGCTCCGTCAGCGCGGCAATTTCCTGCTCGAGCCGTGACTGGTCGGCATCCATCGTGGCCATGCGGCTGGCCAGCACCACACGCAGGCGTCCGCGCAGCTCTTCGCGCACCGCGGCATACCGTTCCGCCTTGGCCGCCTGGCGCTTCAGGCTGTTCATCTGCCGTGTCACTTCCTCAAAGATGTCGTCCACGCGCGCCAGGTTCTGCTTCGCGCTCTCCAGCCTCAACTCCGCCAGCCGCTTCCTCGTCTTGAAGCGCGTCACCCCGGCAGCTTCTTCGATGATGGCCCGGCGCTCGTAGGGCTTCGAGCTCAGCAGTTGTCCAATTCGCTCCTGCCCGATGATGGCGTAGCTCTCCGGCCCCAGCCCCGTGCCCATAAAGAGGTCCTGGATGTCGCGCAGCCGGCACAGCTTGCCGTTCAGCAGATACTCGCTCTCGCCCGTGCGGAACAGCCGCCGCGTGATCATCACCTCGCCCTTCTGCGGCGTGCTGTGAAACTTCCGGCGCCGGATTTTCAGCACCACTCCCTGGGGCGCGGCGTTCTGTTCCCCACCTTCGCCCTGCGGCGCCTGCGCCGGAGCGACATTCTCGCCTGCCGCCTCCTCAATCATCTGTCCCGGTTGTTCGCCGGCTGCAATTTCTTCCGCTTCACTCGCGCGCTGCCGCCTAATCTCGTCCTCGTCCCAGTCCGGCGGTCCCTCGCGATCGATTTCCACCTCCGCCTCAACCGGTACCGGCCCTTCGTAGGCCTCGGGATCGATCATGGTCAGCGTCACCTCTGCCATTCCCAGCGGTTTGCGTTCGCGCGTTCCGGCAAAGATCAGGTCCTGCATGTGCGAGCCGCGCAGCGACTTGGCGCTCTGCTCGCCCAGCACCCAGCTCACGCCGTCCAGGATGTTCGACTTCCCGCACCCGTTTGGCCCCACCACCACGGCAATCCCCGTGCCCGCCACCGTCACTTCCGTCCGGTCGCAAAAGCTTTTGAATCCGAGGATGTGAATCTTCTTTAGTTTCAGCATGTTCACTCCGGGTCGATGGGCCCTATCCTATCTCTCTATCGGCACCCCTCCGCGCCCTGGCACAACTCCGCCCGCGCGGCGAACCTGACCACTTTATCTAAGACTCTACGGACGCTCGACCGCAGGGTCAACGCTGATAAAAGGTGCCTTTGTGGATAAGGGGGTCGAATCTCTTTAGCGCCCGCTGATTCGATCGTGCAGCACGATTCCGCCTGCGAAAAACCCGCGCCTGGGCGGAAATTCGCGCTCAAAATTGCGCAACACGCGCGCTCAGGATCGTAACATCCAATTGACAGCATTCCATCGCACCGTGAAACTGTCGAAGCAAATTCTCAATCTCGTTTTCGAGGGTTCCTCCATGCAAAAAGCTATCCGATCCGCAGCCCTCGTTGCCGCCTTTTCGTACGCTTTCTCGCTCGCGGCGCAGCAGCAACCGTCTCCGCTCGCACCCTTCATCAAAGTCAATGCTCCCGTGCTCGTGCTAAACCACGTTACTCTCATCGACGGCACTGGGACCACGCCTCGGACCGACATGCGCATCGACATCGCGGGTGGCAAGATCGTCGCCGTCCAACCCTCCGCTCTGTCCCATGTATATCCGCTCAATGCAAAGGTTCTCGATCTCACCGGCAAGACCGTCATTCCCGGCCTGGTCGGCATGCACGAGCACTTGTTCTATCCACTGTCGCAGCGGCCTGAAGGCGGTGCGGCCTTCTACGGTGAAATGCCCGATAGCGCGCCGCGTCTTTACCTGTCCGCCGGTGTCACCACCGCGCGCACTGGCGGAAGCGTCGAGCCCTACACCGATCTCGAACTGAAAAAGCAGATTGATGCGGGCCTCGTAGCCGGGCCCACGCTCGACGTCACTGGGCCGTACCTTGAAGGCAAGGGTACCTTCGCCGTCCAGATGCATCAACTCGCCGACGCCGCCGACGCGGGCCGGATGGTGGACTTTTGGGCCTCAGAAGGCGCCACTTCCTTCAAGGCCTACAACTACCTCACGGCCGATGAGCTCAAATTGGCCATTCACCACGCCCACTTTCAAAGCCTCAAGATCACCGGCCATCTCTGCTCCATCGGATTCACGCAGGCAGCCCAGATGGGCATCGACAATCTCGAGCACGGAATCATCGTTGACACCGAGTTCTACCCCGGCAAACTGCCCGACGCATGTCCCGACACCCGCGAGGCCGAACAATGGATGGCATCGAGCCTCAACATCGATGGCCCCGAGGTGCAGAACTTGATCCGCGCGCTCGTCGACCATCGCGTTGCCGTCACTTCCACCCTCGCCGTTCTCGAGACCTTCGTTCCCAATCGCCCGCCCATGCAGGTTGAAGCTGCGCCGCTCAAGACTCTTACCCCAGAAGCCGCCAGAAGCTTCCTCGCCACGCGCGCCGTCATCGCCGATCCGCCAGGGAATCCGAATCGGCAGCGCGCGGACTACGCCAAATTACTTCAAATGGAAATGCACTTTGAGCGCAGGTTCGCCGCCGCCGGCGGCATGCTCATGGCCGGCTGCGATCCCACCGGCTACGGCGGCGTCGTTCCCGGCTTCGGCGATCAACGCAATATCGAATTGCTCGTTGAAGCCGGCTTCACGCCGGTTGAGGCCATACGTATCGCCACGCTCAACGGCGCAATCTACATGGGCAAGGAATCGACCATCGGCTCCATCGCGCCGGGCAAGGCCGCCGACCTCGTCGTCCTCGGCGGAAATCCCGATCTGGATATCCGGAACATCGAAAAGGTCGAGACCGTATTCAAGGCTGGCATCGGTTACGACCCCGCCAGCCTGATTCAGTCCGTGACCGGCCTGGTCGGCCTGCGATAAGCCCGGCCACCAGCCGCCTCACAATCTCGCGCCGCCTGAAAGAACCCGCCGCCGGGCTTGAACCGCCAGGAAGCGCTCTTCGGTCGGAGGTTTCTTTTTCCAACCGTCAAAACTCGTCCACGCGATCCTCAGCGCCGATCGTTCCAGGCTCCTATACTTAACCCGTCGGACAGTTGTTTGCGACTGTCATAGGAGGAATCATGCCTAACGAATCCAAGTGCCCGTATTCGGGCGACATGCTCAACCACACAACGACAGGGGCCGGGGGCAACAAGGACTGGTGGCCCGATCAGCTGAACCTGGAGATTCTGCATCAGCAGTCCTCGCTCTCCAATCCCATGGGTGAGGAGTTCAACTACGCCAAAGAGTTCAAGAGCCTCGACCTGAATGCCGTGGTCAAGGACCTCCGTGCCCTGATGACGAATTCTCAGGACTGGTGGCCGGCCGACTTCGGAAATTACGGACCGCTTTTCATCCGCATGGCCTGGCACAGCGCCGGCACATACCGCATCGCCGACGGCCGCGGCGGCGCAGGCAGAGGCCAGCAGCGCTTCGCGCCTCTCAACAGCTGGCCCGACAATGTCAGTCTCGACAAGGCGCGCCGGCTGCTGTGGCCCGTCAAGCAGAAGTACGGCAGGAAGATTTCGTGGGCCGATCTGATCATCCTCGCCGGCACCGTTGCGCTCGAATCGATGGGCCTCAAGACCTTCGGCTTCGGCGGCGGCCGCGCAGACGTGTGGGAACCGGACAAGGATGTCGACTGGGGCGTGGAGAGCACTTGGCTGGCGCATCGACCCCCCAAGGAACTCCAGGACACGAAAAGCGCTCTCGGCGCCACCGAGATGGGCCTGATCTACGTGAATCCGGAAGGCCCGGAACGCAATCACGATCCCATTGCAGCGATCCCCGCCATCCGCGAAACATTCGCCCGCATGGCCATGAATGACGAAGAAACCCTGGCATTGATTGCCGGCGGCCACACCTTCGGCAAGACGCACGGCGCCGCGCCTGCAACTCATGTGGGCCCCGAGCCCGAGGCTGCTCCGATCGAAGAACAGGGATTGGGCTGGAAGAACGACTATGGCACCGGCGTCGGCAAGGATGCGATCACCAGCGGTCTCGAAGTCACCTGGACGACCACGCCGACCAAGTGGGATAACGACTTTTTCGAGATCCTGTTCAAGTACGACTGGGAGTTGACCACCAGCCCGGCCGGCGCATACCAGTGGAAACCAAAGGGCGATGCCGGCGCCGGAACGGTTCCCGACGCGTTTGACCCCAAGAAAAAACACCAGCCAGCCATGCTCACCACGGACCTTTCTCTGAAGTTTGATCCGGAGTACAAGAAGATCTCGCTGCGCTTCAAGGACCACCCGGAGGAGTTTGCCGACGCCTTTGCCCGCGCCTGGTTCAAGCTGACGCACCGCGACATGGGCCCGCGCTCCCGCTACCTCGGCCCGCTGGTGCCCAAAGAGGAGCTGATCTGGCAGGACCCGGTACCCGCCGTCGACCACAAACTCGTCAACAGCAAAGACATCGAATCTCTCAAGGCCAAGATTCTCAAATCCGGCTTGTCGATTTCTCAACTCGTCACCACCGCGTGGGCGTCCGCGGCCACTTTCCGCGGCAGCGACAAGCGCGGCGGCGCCAACGGCGCACGCATTCGCCTCGCTCCGCAAAAAGACTGGGAAGTCAACCAGCCCGCCGAACTGGCCAAGGTGCTGTCGAAGCTCAAGGCCATCCAGAAGGAGTTCAATGCGGCCCAAGCCCGCGGCAACGGAAAATCGGCAGGCGGCAAGAAGGTCTCTCTCGCCGACCTGATCGTCCTCGCTGGTTCGGCTGCCGTCGAAGCCGCCGCCAAAAAGGCCGGCCACAATGTGAAGGTGCCCTTCGCGCCGGGCCGCACCGACGCCACGGAGAAGCAGACCGACGCCGCTTCATTCGCCGTGCTCGAGCCAAAAGCTGACGGCTTCCGCAACTACATCCGCAAAGGGCTCGAGAGCTGTGCCGCCGAGTTCTTGCTCGACAAAGCGCAACTGCTCACCCTCACCGCTCCCGAGATGACGGTCCTGATCGGCGGCATGCGAGTCCTGGGCACGAACTTCGGCCAGTCCCAACACGGCGTCTTCACCAAACGGCCCGGATCGTTGACGAACGATTTCTTCGTCAATCTCCTCGACATGAACACGAAGTGGCAGAAGTCGGCGGCGTCTGACACTGTCTTGGAGGGACGCGAACGCAAGACAGGCGAGCTTAAATGGACCGGCACTGTCGTCGATCTCGTCTTCGGCTCGAACTCCCAGCTCCGCGCTCTCGCTGAGGTTTATGCAAGCAGCGATGCTAAGCAGGCGTTCGTCGAGGCGTTCGTGGCTGCATGGACCAAGGTGATGAACCTGGATCGCTTCGATCTCGCCTGATCTCGAACCCGTCTCCGCGCTAGAGGCCCATCCAATTCGGATGGGCCTTTGCTTCTGCGTCGCGCTCGCATCGAGTGCTAAAATCAATCAGTGCCGGGTCCTACGCGACGTAATCCCGCCAACCCCGCCAGGTCCGGAAGGAAGCAACGGTAACGGGCTCATACGGGCGCAGTAGGTAACCCGGTACATTTTTTACGTTCTTCTTCACCCTTGACGCTTTTGTGTGGCGAGCCGGCTCCCCACCGGTGTGTGCGCCGCAAGGAGAAATGCATTGAGCCTTACCGTTCGCCCTGTGGTGGGCCGCCGCGCCAAAATTTCGGCGCTCGGTACGTACGTGCCTCCCGACGTAATCACCAATCAAGACCTCGAAAAAATGGTGGAAACAAGCGACCAGTGGATCACGGAGCGCACCGGGATCAAGACGCGACACAAGCTCGCCGCCGGTCTCGGCGTCAGCGACATGTGCACTGAGGCGGCCAAAAAATGTCTCGCCGCGCGCGGCATCGGCCCCGCCGACCTCGAGGTCATCATCGTGGGCACAGTTACGCCCGACATGATGTTTCCCTCCACGGCCTGTCTGGTGCAAAACAAGATCGGCGCCACAGGTGCTTGGGGCTTCGACGTCTCCGGCGGCTGCTCTGGCTTCGTCTATGCGCTCCTCGCCGGCATCAATCTGGTCGAAAGTGGCGCTTATAGCAAGGTTCTGGTGTGCGGCTTCGACGCCAACACGCGAATGACCGATTACACCGACCGCACCACCTGCGTCCTCTTCGGCGACGGCGGAGGCGCGGTGCTCATCGAGCCAGCCGCGGAAGGCGAAATCGGCTACATCGACTCCGTCAACGAGATCGACGGCTCCGGCGGCGTCAGCCTGAACCTGAAGGGCGGGGGCAGCCTCAATCCCTCCACGCACGAAACGGTCGACAAGAAGTGGCACTACATCTATCAGGACGGGCCCGCCGTCTACAAATTCGCCGTGCGCAAAATGGTAGAGGCCTCCGCCAAGCTTCTTGAGCGGAACGGCGTCACCGGTAAGGATCTCGGCTGCTTCATTCCCCACCAGGCCAACAAGCGCATCATCACCTCCACCGCTGACCGCCTGGGTCTGGACCCGTGCCGCGTCATCATCAACATCGAAAAGTACGGCAACACTTCCGCAGGCACCCTTCCCCTCGCCATGGAGACAGCCATCGAGCAAGGCAAGCTCAAAAAGGGCGATCTGGTCCTGCTGGCCGCTGTCGGCGCCGGCTTTACGGTGGGCACCGTCCTGCTGCGCTGGGAAATCTGAAAGACAGCTTTCAGCTCTCAGCTTTTAGCTTTCATCTGTCAGGTGCCCATCCCTTGCGCCGCTTTTGAGCAAGGGTGAGATACCACCACGGACAACTCCCCGACTCTGAAAGCTGAAGGCTTTCACCCGGGAGGCTAGAAGCGAACAGCTATCCCGTCATATACTGTGCTCCACAAACGCCGGATTCCGGCGTTCGCTGGACGATTCACCCCGGAGGGCGATCATGGATGTGGCAATTACCGCCAGAAAAGGAAGGATCTCCAGGGGTCTGCGCGAGCAGGCCGAAGAGGGGATGGAGCGAATCGGCCGCGTTCTAGGCCGCACGGCGCGAGCCAGCATCACGTTCAGCACGCAGCGCCACCTCTACATCGTCGAACTCACCGTCCAGGCCCGCACGCAGAAGATCGCCGCCACCGGCAAGGGCGACTCCCAGGTCTCCGCGCTCCGCGAAGCGATGGCGCACGCCGAGCATCAGGCCCACCGCTACCGCGACCGGCGCATGGTCAGCAATCGCCTGCCCAAGGTCGACAAGGTACTCACGGCGCCGCCCGTCGCGCGGCCCAAGGCGCGCATTGACCCCGCGGTCGAATCGGACGAAAACAGCTCGGCTGGCCCTGCCGGCAAAGCCCGCGCGGCCATCGCCGTTCATTCGTTCCCAGCTCGCGCCACGGTTGTCGAGCCTCATATCCTCAAAAGCGGCGAGGCCATCGCGCTCAGACCCATGACCATTGAGGAGGCTGTGAAAGACGCCGAGTTCCGCGACCGCGATCTGCTCATCTTCCGCACCGTCGCAGGAGATACGTTTGTGCTGCATCGCCGCCGCGATGGTCAAATGGAGTTGGTAGAGATCCCGTAGACGGTGGTTGCGTCTGTTTTGCGCCGCCGTTTCTTGTTCGGGCCGTTTTTCCCGCGCGTGCCACGCTGCTGCGCCCATTGTGCCGTGGCCGTCGATTGCCGCGTCGATCGCACGCCGCGCGGCGCGAAAACCCTGCACGAACTGGGGCGGTTATCCGGTTACCATAGGACCAAGCCACAACCGCTAAGTGGCTTTTTCCTCAAAAAGAAGCCACCCTGCATGGCGCTGGCGATGCCCCGCACGAACTGGCGAACCGAACTACAACCGGTCTCATAAATGCCTCTGCTGCATCGTGAGCATGTATGGGACCCAACAACAGGGTAGGTCCCATGATTCTAGCGAGCTGACGGGGATGGTTTATGAGACCGGTTCTAGGCATTACGAACGACTTTGGTTGCACCCGTTGACCGCTTTTGGGGATGGTGATAAGCCGCTCCGAAATCTACGATCCGGAGTATGGCGACAACTCCTTCAGCGGCCGGCCCGGCGCCGGAAGGGAAGCGTTCGCAAAAAGAGATTCCGGCCGGCCATGCGGAGGCCATTCGATTGAACGCTTTCGAAAACGCGAACCCTGATGCACAGCGCGCCGTTCTCGACGGCTTGCCGGTTCTCGTTTTCCTCGAGCGAGACGGAAAGATCCTCTTTGCCAACGCTGAAGCGCGCCGTTTGCTCGGCGGCGACGAGGGCGAGTGGACTCCCTGCCCGGTCGAGGATGTTCTTTGGGGACTGTTCCCCGGCACGGCCGAGCCGCAAACGCAATTGACCGGCACCGAGACCGGCCACCCGTTCCACGCCACCATCCCGGCCCACGGCGGCCGCATGATCTCCATCGAAGGCACCTACAGCGTTCTCAATCCTCAGTCGCGCGAGGCCGTCATCGTCGCCCATCCCAGCGATCGTAGTCGCGCTCCCCGGTCTCGCCTCATGGAAGACGTGCTGGCCAGTCTCCCCGAGGCCGTCGCCATCGAATATGAGAATCATGTGCTCTACACCAATCCGGCGTTTACGCGCATGTTCGGCTACACGCCTGAGGAAGCCGCGGGCGGAAGCCTTCGCGACCTCGTCGTGCCTGAAACGCGCCGGGACGAGCATGTGGGCCTGCTCAAGGCCGTTGACGATCACGGCCTGGCAACAACCGAGACGGTGCGCAGCAACAAGGCTGCCGAGCTTGTCGACGTCAGCCTGCAGATCGCCCCTCTGCTCGTTGACAAAAGCAGGGTCGGCTACGTTTACACCTTTCGCGACATCGGCGTGCATAAACAGACTGAAGAAAAACTGCAGCACGATGCCATGCACGACGTGCTTACGGGCCTGCCCAACAGGGCGCTGTTTCTTGACCACGTCAATCTCACGCTCAATCGCCGCCTGCGCAATCCTGAGCAGGGATGTGGCGTTCTTTACGTCGACCTTGATGAGTTCAAGGAAGTCAACGACAGTCTGGGCCACGCCGCGGGCGACGCGTTGCTCGTGGCCGTCGCCGGCCGGCTTCGATCCTCGCTGCGTCCGCAGGACTCTGCCGCGCGCCTGGGCGGCGACGAGTTTGCCGTTCTGGTCGAAGGCATTCTTTCCGCATCCGATCTCGAGATCGTTGCCAACCGCATCCTGCACGAACTGGAGCGGCCCTTTGAAATCTTCGGGCGCGAAGTCCGCGCCGGCGCCAGCATCGGCGGCGCGCTGGCCGGGCCCGACCATGTCTCGTCCGATCTTCTGCTTCGTGACGCCGACGTTGCCATGTACCGCGCCAAGCAGGCCGGCGGCGCCCGCTTTGAGATCTACGACAAGCACCTCGAAGTCGCGATCTCCAGCCATCAGGAGCGCGAGCGCGAGCTTCGCTCCGCCGTCAACAAGCGTCAGTTCGTATTCCAGTACCAGCCCATTTTCAACCTCTCCACGGGAATGTTGGAGGGGTTCGAGACCCTGTTCAGCCTGCGCCATGGCGGCGGCGCCGCAGACAGCTTTAACGACCTGCTGGCCTTTGCCGAAGACACTGGCCTGTCTATCCAGTTGGGAAAGGAAGTCCTCGACGCGGTCTGCGCCCAATTGCGCATCCTGAACGATCGCCTGCCCGAGCAGGAACTCATGCTGACCGTCAACCTCGCGCGCCGTCAGCTCTACCATCCCGACCTCATCGCGCATCTGATGAAGGCATTCGCCACCAGCGGAGCCGACCCCTCGCGCCTTATCATTGAAGCGCCCGAAAGTGCGTTCAACGAGAATCCTGATGCGGCGCTGGCCATCCTGCAGCGCCTGGCCGATTGGCAGGTGCGCACGGCCATTGATGATTTCGGCAGCAGACTCGCGCCGCTCAGCCACCTGGTTCATCTTCCCGTCGCCATGATCAAGCTCGCGCCCCGGCTCACGGTGTCAGCGCTTTCATCCGGCCGTCAGCTCGCTGTGCTTGAATCGCTGGTTCGCCTCGGCAACACGCTGGGTTTGCAAATCGTCGCCCAGGGAATCGAAACCTCGCAGCAACTCACCGCGCTTTCCCGCATGGGATGCTCTTTGGGCCAGGGCCCGCTCCTCTCCCCTCCGCTGGACCCCGAACGCGCCATCGAGCTTGCTGCGACAGGCTATTGGGCATTCGCGCCGGGAACCTGAATCCGGCTGCGCCGCGCCTCTGCCCCGCCACCTGCTCTCTGGGCTTGGTTTCCGGTGTAGCATGAAACAAATGTCGCCCCGCAAGCCCCCGCGCCGAGCCCAGAAATCGAGACTGGCATCTCCCCGGCATAAGAAGCCGGGCCTGCCGGCCAAGGAACTGGTCATCGTCACCGGAATCTCCGGTGCCGGTAAAGCGTCGGCCCTCAAAGCCTTTGAAGACCTCGGATTTCATTGCGTCGACAATTTGCCGCTCGAGCTGCTGCCGCATTTCGCCGGCCTCGTCGGCAAATCCTCTGAGGTGGAGCGTGCCGCCATCGTCGTCGACGTCCGCGAGGGCGCTACGCTCGATCGCCTCCCCGAGATTCTGAAGAGCATCAAGAAACTGCTCCGAACCCGCGTGGTCTACCTCGACGCTCAGGACGCAGTGCTCGTCCGCCGCTACTCTGAGACGCGCCGCCCGCATCCTCTCGGCCGGTCTGAGACGGTTGCACGCTCCATCGTCGAAGAGCGCCAGCTCCTCGATCCCATCCGCAACGTTGCCGACACGCTCATCGACACCTCGAACTTCAATGTTCACGAGCTGCGCGCCGACATTCTTGCCCGCTTCGGCCACCAGGAAGAAAGCAAGCGCCTGCTCGTCTCCTGCCTCAGCTTCGGCTTCAAAAACGGCGTTCCCCTCGATGCCGACATGGTCTTCGACGTGCGCTTCCTCCCCAACCCCCACTTCGTTCCGGAGTTCCGCAAAAAGACCGGCCTCGATCCCAAGGTTGCCGCCTACGTTCGTGGATTCAGGCAGACGAGGGAGTTCCTCGATCGCGTCACCAAGCTGATGCTTTACCTTCTTCCGCACTATGTTGAAGAAGGGAAGAGCTACCTCACGATCGCATTCGGCTGCACCGGCGGCCAGCATCGCAGCGTCATGATGGCCGAGGAACTCGCCCAGCGCCTGCGCAAGGCCGGCTACCAGGTCAAGGCGCTCCATCGCGACATCGTTCGTTGAAGCGCGACTTTGAGTAGCGCCGGTCTCCAGATCGGCTGTCGTGCGGGCGTCCTCGCCCGCACCTGTCGTCACCGGCTCCCCAGCCCATCCATCCACCGCGTCATCGCATCCTCGTATTGCCGCTCGGCATCCTTCGCTGGATTCACCCACACGATCATCTTGCGCGGCGCAACCTTGTCATACGCCTCCGGCTGTCTCTCCGCGCCTTGCTGCTCAAGCCACAGCAGCGGCACCCGCACCGCCCCTGCAGCCGCATCCAGATCGTAGCGGTCCCGCACCAGCAGCCGCGCCGGAACCATCCGCGCCCGCGCATCTCCGAAGATCGCGCTCAACGGATCTGCCACGGGCGACTCCGCAATGACTCCGGCCAATTCGGAATGCGCTGCCGCTACTTCCAGCGCCAGGTTGGCGCCAAGCCCCGCGCCGTCCAGCACAATCGAGCCCGCGGCTACGTGCCTTGTTCCATCGAGGTATTCGAGCGCCCATTCCGCATCCTGGCGCCAGTGCGCCTCGCTGGGCTTTGAAAACTCGCTCTGCCCGTAACCGCGATAGTCGAAGGCCATCACGTTCGCGCCCGCCGCATGCAGCCGCGCCAACTCGTCTATCGTGTCTCCCAGGTTGCCGTTTTGTCCGTGCAGATAGACCACGGTGAACCGCGCGTACCGTGATCCCGGCGCCGCGGGAATCCACCATCCCTTCAGCCGCGGCACGCCTGTATCCGTCACGGCGAAAGCAATCGAATCGAAGGCCAGTCCCGCGCTGGCCGGCGTTCGTTCCACCACCACCGCCGGATGATAGAGCAGTTGCCAGTTCCCCTGCCAAAAAAGCAGGCACAAGGCCAGCCATCCGCAAACGGCCGCTGCCGCAATCGATCCGCCCACCGCCAGCGCGAGCCATCGGCCCGAAACAAGCGGGTGCTCCGCGCCGCTTTCACTCCCGCGGGCAGCTCCCTTCGCGCCCGGCACGTCCCTTCGCGACACGATCTCGAGCTTTGGCTTCTTGCGCGACATGCTTGCGGCCGATTTCTTCTCCGCTTCAACCTACGGAATCACTTCCATCCTAATTGCATTTGCCTGTCATCCTCTCACCGCGCTCAGGTGTATATTTCTCCTTGGTGTGAACGCTTACATTTTCGAAAGGAGAACATGATGGCCACAGGGTTCTATGAAGTCACGAAGCCGGCAGCGAACGAAGATCTTTTGATTACCAGCGGCGATCTGCGCCAATCGGCCAACCAAGTGTGCTGGCCCGCCCAGCGCGACATGGAAGAGAAACTCACCGCAGCGTTCGCCCTAAAGGGCTGCAAGCTCGTCCGCGCCCACGCGTACGACGACAAAGTGAAGCACGGCTTCATCTCCTCGCAGCGGCAGGGCATGGATGTTTTTATGAATATTCACCCTCAGTCGCGTCTTGTCTTCGCCACCGCCGCGTGGCAGTACAGCCATCATGTCCTTCCCGGCCTGCGCAGCCACCAGGGCCCCATCCTCACCGTGGCCAACTGGTCCGGCCAGTGGCCCGGCCTCGTCGGCCTGCTCAATCTCAACGGCTCGCTCGTCAAGGCCGGCAAGCCATTCTCCTCCATCTGGAGCAAGGACTTTACCGACGAATACTTCCGGAAAGCTCTCGACGAATGGCTTCGCTCTGGCAAAATCACGCACGACCTTTCGCACGTTCGCCCGCTCGACACAAGCAAGCTGCCCGTCGACAGCTCGAAGCTCGGCGCCTCGCTCGCCGCCGATCTCAAACATCGCAAGGCCATCATGGGCGTCTTCGACGAAGGATGCATGGGCATGTACAACGCCATCATCGACGACGAGCTTCTCAATCGCGCCGGCATCTTCAAGGAGCGCCTCAGCCAGTCCGCGCTCGTCGCCAAAATGCGCACAGTTACCGATGCCGAAGCACAAGCGGTCTACGACTGGCTCGTCGCCAAAGGCGTCAAATTCGCCTTCGGCAAAGACGCCGCAACAGAACTAACGCTCGATCAGGTCCTCGGCCAGTGCAAAATGTACATCGCCGCCGTCCGTATCGCGCACGAATTTGGCTGCGACGCCGTCGGGATTCAATATCAGCAGGGACTCAAAGACATGGTGCCGGCCTCCGACCTTGCTGAAGGCATGTTGAACAACTCCGTTCGCCCGCCCGTCTTCGCAGAGGGAACCAACGATGAGTTGTTTGCCGGCGGTCCGCTCCCGCACTTTAACGAAGTCGACGAGTGCGCCGGAGTCGATGCCTTGATCACCAACCGCGTCTGGAAAGCGCTCGGCCTCGATCCCTCCACCACGCTCCACGATGTGCGCTGGGGCGAGCACTACAAGGGCGCTGATTCGAAAGGGTCCGGAAATATCGACGACTTCGTCTGGCTGCTGCAGATTTCCGGCGCCGCGCCCGCCAATCACTTTGCTGGCGGCTACGCGGGCGCAACCAGCGAGCGCCAGCCCGCCATGTATTTCCCGCTCGGCGGCGGATCACTCAAAGGCATTGGCAAGCCCGGCGAGATTGTCTGGAGCCGCGTCTTCGTCGAGGGCGGCGTTCTCCACGTCGATCTAGGCCGTGGCACCGTCGTGAGTTTACCCGCTGCCGAAACCGAGCGCCGCTGGCGTGAAACCACGGTCCAGTGGCCCATCGTCCACGCCATCCTGCACGGCGTGAGCCAGAATCAGATGATGGCTCGCCACCGCGCCAACCACGTCAACGTGGCCTACGCTCCTTCGCCCGAAGTCGCCGCTAAGGCCCTGGCCACCAAGGCCGCCATGTTCGCCGAACTCGGCATCCACGTCCACCTCTGCGGCATTACGCAAGCCTAAAGGATGTAGCGCCGGTCTCCAGACCGGCTGTACTAGCGGCGTCCTCGCCGCCAGCAGGTTGCGCCATCCTTGCGGCGTCTATCGCCGCCAGCAGGTTGCCCCATCCTTGTGGCGCTTTTTGTCGCAGAATGGGGTCGCACAAGTCCCAACTCACCCCGACCGAGCTGAAAGCTAGAAGCTAGAAGCTGCCTTTTACTGCCGCATCTCCTCCGCCGTCATCGCTTCCGCCATCTCCCGCGCCGCCGGAATGATGCCCATCTCCTCGTAAATCGGTCGCACCACGCGCCGTAGCGCCGGCATCCGCGTAACAAACCACCCCGCGCCCAGCACCACCGCGAGTCCATTGATAAGCACCGTCCACTGTGCGCCGGTCAACACCGGTCCTGCCACAACCCAAAGCGGCGTCGCCGGAATCAGATGCGCCATGGCTCCTGCCAGCAGGCTGCCGAACGGCGCCATCCCCACGAAAGCCATCGTGTAGTAGCTCATCACGCGCCCGCGCTTGTCTTCGCTCGTCAGCGTCTGGATGATGGTGTTGCTCGCCGCCATTCCCTGCATCATGCCCATGCCCGCGATCAGCACCATCGCCATCGAAAGCCAAAAAGAGTTCGAGATCCCAAAGCCAACCAGCCCCAGCCCGAAAACCCCCGCGGCCAACGGAATCATGCGAATCAGCCCGCGCACGCTCTTGCGCGCCGCCAGCGACAGCGCCGAAATCAGCGCACCCACGCCCATCGCTCCCATCAGAAAGCCCAGCGTGTGTGGCCCGCCGTGCAGCACGCTCGCCGCGAAAATCGGCATCAGCACCACAAACGGCATACCCATCAGGCTCACCACGGAAAACAAAAGCAGAATCGTCCGGATGGGCAGGAATCCCGACACATAGCTCCAACCCTCCTTCATCTCATAAAAAGTCGATGTGGCCGCGCGACGCACAGCGGGCGCATCAAGCCGCATCATCACGAGCGACGCAATCACCGCAATGTAGCTGACGCCGTCGATCAGGAAGCACCAACCCTCGCTCGTGGCCGCTATCAGCATCCCGGCCAGCGACGGTCCGATCAGCCGCGCCATGTTTACCATCGACGAGTTGATTGCAATGGCGTTGCCCAGATCGGCGCGGTTGCCCACCATCTGCACCATGAACGCCTGCCGCCCCGGCATGTCGAAGGCGTTGATGATGCCCTGCATCACGCTCAGAATCAGGATCAGCTCGATGGTGATGTGCCCTGAAAGCGTCAGTGCCGCCAGTAGGAGCGACTGGATCATCGCCAGCGTCTGCGTCCACACCAGCACCTGCCTGCGATCCAGCCGATCCACCCAGACGCCGGCGAACGGCGCAAACAGAAATGTCGGAATCTGCCCCGCAAAGCTCACCGTGCCCAGCAGCAGCGCCGACTTTGTCAGCCGGTATACCAGCCAGGCAGTCGCAATGCGCGTCATCCACGTGCCGACCAAAGAGATGGTCTGCCCGCCGAAAAAAAGCCTGAAGTTGCGGTGCCGGAGCGCGCGCCACGCGTGCGAAACGCTTGGCGCTGTGTCTGTATTCGTTTCCCGCGCGGTCCCGTTTGGTCGCATCTCACTCCATCTTCCTTTGCTCATCCCTCTCTTGTACAGTTGACGTAGGCATAGGCTTTCTTATTGACCGTGGTTTCTAATTCGAATCAGCTGGCAGAGCTGCTCCGTTCTGTCTTCGGCTTCACAACATTTCGTCCCGGCCAAGAGCCCGTATGCCACGCCGCCGTCGCTGGCCGCGATCTGCTGCTTGTGATGCCCACGGGGGCAGGGAAGTCGCTTTGTTACCAGTTGCCGGCCGTCGCGCGCGGCGGAACGGCCCTCGTCGTTTCACCGCTCATCTCTCTCATGGACGATCAATCGGCCAAGCTTTCCGCGCTCGGCCTTCGCGTTGCACGCATCCATTCAGGCATCGATCGAGCGCATTCGAGGAAAGCATGCGCCGATTACCTTGCGGGAGCGCTTCAATTCCTATTTATCGCACCAGAACGCTTGCGGGTGCCGGGTTTCGCTGAGATGCTGGCAAAACACAAGCTGGCGCTTATCGCCATCGATGAGGCGCACTGCATTTCGCAATGGGGCCACGACTTCCGCCCCGACTACCGAATGCTGGGCCAGTATCTGCCCGCTTTGCGCGGCAAGCCCGATCCGGCGCCCGTTCTTGCTCTTACTGCCACCGCGACTCCCGCTGTGCAGAAAGACATCATTGCGCAACTGGGAATGGCGAAGCCGCTCGCGTTTGTTCACGGTTTCCGCCGCGAGAATCTGGCCATCGAAGTTGCCGAGGTCCCCGTGCCGGAGCGCGCTCCGGCCATTTACAAGCTCTTGTCCGATCCTGCGCGCCGCCCGGCCATCGTTTACGCGACATCTCGGAAGCAGTCGGAATCTCTTGCATGGGATCTTCTACGCGCCATGCCCGCGGCGGCGTATCACGCTGGCCTTGATGCGGCGACCCGCGAACGTGTGCAGACCGCTTTCCAATCTGGTGAACTCCAAGTGGTGGTTGCCACCATCGCTTTCGGCATGGGCATCGACAAGCCGAATATTCGGACCGTCGTTCACGCTGGTTTGCCTGGAAGTCTCGAAAGTTACTACCAGGAGATCGGCCGCGCTGGGCGCGATGGCCAATCGAGCAGAACTTTCCTGATGCACTCCTACGCTGACCAGCGTACACACGATTTCTTCCTCAGTCGCGACTATCCTCCCATCGAACACCTCACCTGTGTCTTCGAAATGCTGAAAGCGCAGCCGCAGCGGGTGGAAGACTTGCGGGCAAAGTCGAAGCTGGATGAAGAGGAATTCGACAAGGCGCTTGAAAAGCTGGAGATCCATCAGGGTGCCCGTGTCGACTTCGGAGGAACCGCGACCCTCGGCCGATCGGACTGGAAGAAGACCTACTCCATTCAGATGCGCGTCCGCGCCGAGCAATTGGATAAGGTCGTGCGATTCGCAGAATCGTGTCAGTGCCGTATGTCAGCGCTGGTGCTGCATTTTGGCGACGCGGAAGATGCGGACCGGCAATGCGGGAAATGTGACGTGTGTGACCCAGCGGGAACAGTACTGCGCCAGTTTCGGCATGCCACCGTGACAGAACGCCGCATCGCGCAGCAGATTGTGGATGAACTTCGGAGCATCGACTTTAGAGCCGCCGGCACGCTGCACAAGAGCCTCGACCTCGTCGGCAGAATGAGCCGCAAGGAATTCGATGCTCTGCTCGCAGCTATGGTTCAAGCGGGCGTCATCGAAATCGAAGAGGACGAGTTTGAGAAGAACGGCGAGAGCATTCGCTTTCGGAAGGTGCGGTTGACGTCGGCAGGGTATGATCTGCGGCCGGCCGCGACTTTGACGCTCATGGTCGGCGACGGCATTGTTGAAGGGTTCCGGTCTGTTTCTGCGACGTCGACCCGCGCTCGGCGGGCGCGCCCGCTCGCCGATCGCTCAGCGGTAAAGGCGCAACTGGATGTGCCCCTCGCCGCTGCAACCCCTGAATCGGAACGCCTCGCTGCGCGTTTACGTGAATGGCGGACCACAGAAGCGAAGCGTCAGGGTGTCCCGGCCTACGTGGTCTTGCATGATCGCACACTCAGTGCGGTGGCGCTTGCACGGCCTGCAAATTCTGCCCAGCTGCTTGCGATCGTTGGCGTCGGCCCAGCGAAGGTAGAAAAGTATGGTGCGGCTATTCTGCAACTGTGTGCATCGGAAACAGCGCCTATACCGAATCTGCAATCGCGTGATCAGCCTTGATATTTGCGCCGCTCCAGGCCTTCTTCGCCGTCCACGGCTCAGCCGGGGCACTCCAGAACTCATCCGTCGCGTCCAGGCCCAGCGGCAGCCACGCCGCTGCGCAAAAGTAGCAGCTTCCCGTCGATACGTAACTTTCTCCGATCGCCGGCTGGTGTCCGGCAAATCCAATCGTCAGCCAGCCTTTGCTGTCGAAGGTGCCCGCGGCATCGATCATTCGCGTCATCACGGAGGTCATCGCGCTCCGCACCTGCGCGGGAGAGACGCCGTCCGGCAGGTCGCGCCGCCACGCCATCTCCGCCAGGTGGTGCAGCGTTCCAAACCGGTAGGCCAGCGAGCGGCCGATGGGCGGCAGTGTGCCCTCGGGGCTGATCAGCCGCTCCTGGATCGCCGCATAGCGCCTCGCCCGCTCCTCCACCGCCTTGCGCAAAAACGCCCAACGATCGGTGATGGTCTGCACCGCATCCAGAATACTCAGCAGCATTGGATGGATTACAAAACTGTTCAAGTAGTCCCAGTGGAACTCCGGTCCGTCGCCGTAAGCCCCGTCGCCCTTGTACCATTCCTGCACCTGCCGCAGCGCGTAGTCGATGCGCACCGTGTCCCACGGCTGCCCGTATTTGCAGAAACACGCCTCGATCATTGCGCTGAAGAGCAGCCAGTTGTTGAACCCCGGCTGCAGTTTGCGTGTCTTTGCGAGCGCTTGCACAAGGTTGTCTTTGGTCGCCGCGTCCAGCTTGGTCCACAGTTCGCCGGGCGCGCGCGCAAGGGCCAGCGCAAGAACCCCCGCGTCCACCAGCGACTGCTGATTGGTGCCGAAGTTCAATGCGTCGGGCGAGTGTGGATCGGTGCCATACCGTATCGCCAGCCGCGCCCACTCGCGGTAGCGGTCGCGCAACGCTTCCTCGGCGGGATCGTTGCCTGGCTCAGCTTCCAGCCACGGCGCCAAACCGGACAGCAGCCGCGCCACGGCTTCCAGATGCATCGACTCCCGTCGCGCCTCCTCAAACCCCGGAGCGGCCTCCACGGGCATCGTCGCGCGCAGCTTCTGCTGGCTCATCGCCTCAAGCACCGGCTGTGACACGCGCTCCACAATGGCCAACCATTTCGCCCGGTCATTCCGGCCTGACTCGCTTGCCGGCGCCTCCCTGCTTCGCCCCTCGCCTTGTGCGGCCGCGCCCGCCTGCAACGGCGCTGAAGCCAGCAACGTGCTCTTCAGAAAGTTCCGCCGCGTCGATCGCGATCCCATTCCGCTCACTCTTTCGCTGCTTGTGCGGCCAGCGCTTCAACCGCGCCAATCGCCTGCATCAATTCCGCAGGCACGTTATGACGGCTGCGCAGATAGGCAGGTGAGTTATATGAGATCCAGGTCTTCCCGCCTTTGTCTTCCCATACAAGGATTTTCAGCGGCAGATCGATGGCGATGCTCGGCGCCGCCAGCATCACCGGCGTGCCCGCCTTCGGGCTCCCGAAGATCACCAGCTTGGTGGGCCGCATCTTCATGCCCACCTTCTCCGCTTCGCCGCTATGGTCCACCAGCGCGAACAGCGTCACGCCCTTCGCCGCGAGAATGTCGCGCAGCTTTTCTACAGTTGCATCCACCGAATGATGGCTTGCGATGTCGACGATTCCTTGTCCGCCCATGATCGACATCATACGGCAGCCAATCATCTCGGGCCGCGCGATCAGGCGACGCGCTCGATCACCACCGACTCCAGCACCACCGCCTTGTGCGGCTTGTCCTGCGTGTTGCGCGCCACTTTCGAGATCTTCACCACGATCTCCTGCCCCTCCACCACCTCACCAAAGATCGTGTGGTTGCCCGTGAGCCAATCGGTCGGCGCCACCGTAATAAAGAACTGGCTGCCGTTCGTGTTTGGCCCAGCATTCGCCATCGCCAATTTCCCCGGCTTGTCGAACTTGTGCGGTGAGCCCTTGGTCTCATCCTCGAAGCGGTAGCCCGGCCCGCCCATTCCGGTGCCTGCCGGATCGCCGCCCTGGATCATGAAGTCGGGAATCACGCGGTGAAAAATTGTGCCGTCGTAGAGCCTGTTCTTCGACTTCGCGCGCGTGACCGGATGCGACCATTCCTTCGCGCCCTCCGCCAGCTCAATGAAGTTCTTTACAGTGATAGGCGCCTCGGCCTCGAAAAGTCTGACGGTGATCTTTCCCTCCGTCGTGGAAAAAACTGCGTAAGTTCCTGCTGCATGTGCCATGGGTTCTCCTGATTTTCCCTGATCTCTGTTCTCTGATCTCTGTCTTACGGCAGCGCCGACTTCGGCGGCATCGGCTCGCCTTCGCGCACAATCCAAACCTTCTCCAGCAACACCGGAGTCAGCGGCCTGTCGTTCCCATCGCGAGGCACGCGCGCAATGGCCTTCACCACCGAAACGCTGGCATCATCGCACTGGCCAAATAGCGTGTAATTCTGATTCAGCGAGTCGTACGCCTGCTCGGTGATGAAGAATTGGCTGCCGTTCGTGTTCGGCCCGCTGTTGGCCATTGCCAGCCGCCCCGGCCGATCGAAATTCAGACTAGGATCGAACTCATCGTTGAACACGTAGCCGGGATTGCCGGTCCCCGTGCCCGTCGGATCGCCGCCCTGGATCATGAACTCCGGAATCACGCGATGAAAGATCGTGCCGTCGTAATACGGCTTGTGGCGCTCGACCTTTTTCGTCGCGGGATCGGTCCAGTCCTTCGTGCCTTCCGCCAGCCCGATAAAGTTGGCCACCGCATGCGGCGCCTGCTTTTCATAAAACTGGCAGGTGATCCGTCCCATCGAGGTGTCCATCACCACCCGCGGCCCATTGGGAACCGTCATCGCCTCGGTGGTTGCTTGCGGCGCATCGGGAATTCCCTGGCTCGCGGGCGCCGACTGTTGCGCAAACACGGCAAAGGCCGCTCCGGCAATTCCGGCCGCGGCCAGGGCAGAGAAGAGAATCGTGCGCTGAGTTTTCATACCAGGTTTGAGGTTAAATCATGCGGCTTCCTCGCTGCCAGCTTCCGCTCGATCGTGCTAAAAGCTGATAGCTGAGAGCCGAAAGCTGTCTTCTATTCCCTAATCCCTGTTTCCTGATCCCTGTCTCCTCACACCAGCCGCAGAAAGCCGGACTTGCGCAACGCTGCTCCCGGAAACACCGTCTCCAGATTCTCCGCGCCCAGTGTGTGTGTCACCACTTCGCCCAGCACCTCGCGGTAGTCCGTTGTCAGCGCCAGGTCGCGGCCCTGGTTTAGCTGATCGTCGTCGAGCCCCGGCCACTTTCCATACACTTTGCCGCCTTTTACTTGCCCGCCCAGCACGAACATCGCGTTCGCGTGCCCGTGATCCGTGCCACCTGTCCCGTTTTCGCGCGCCGTGCGCCCAAACTCAGACATCGTCGCCAGCGTCACATTGCCCGCCTCGTCGCCCATGTCGCGCCAGAACGCCGCAATACTGGCCGAGAAATCCGTCAGCCGGTTCGCAAGCTGCCCGTTTACGCCGCCTTGATTCTGGTGCGTGTCCCATCCTGTCACGTCGGTAAACGCAGCCTCCACGCCCAGGTTCGCCTTCAGCAGCTGCGCAATCTGCCGCATGCTGTTGCCGAATTCAGTGCTCGGATACTCGACGCCCACCGCCGGCACGTACTGCGCGGGATTCGCCGCGCGCAGCATCTTCACCGCCTCAAACGTCTCATCGCCCGCGGCGTGAAAGATTTTGTCGCCCGAGTCCGCATACATCGCCTCGAACGCGCTCGCCGCAGGCGACTGCACCGGCCCACGCCCCGCCACGCTGAATGTATTTACATTGCTGATCGCAATCGCAGGAATCTTTCCCGCCAGCGTCCGCGGCACTTCCGCTCCCAGCGCTAGCGCACGAAACGCCGTATGCTCCCGGTCATGCCGTCCACAGTTGCACGCGTCTTCCGCCTGCAGCGCGCGATTCAACCAGCCGTCCTCGGTGTTCTTCACGCCCGGAGTGCCCGACTCCATATAATCCTGCGCGTCAAAGTGTGAACGGCTCATGTCCGGCGACCCACACGCGTGCACAATCGCCAGATGTCCCTGTTGGAAAAGCGGCTTGAACGCCCCCAGCGACGGATGCAGCCCGAAGAATCCATCGAGATCCAGAACCTGGTTCTGCGGGATTGCGATGCTCGGCCGCATCCGGTAGTAGTTTTTCTCGGCATACGGCACGACCACGTTCAACCCGTCCGCCGCGCCGCGCTGGAAGATCACCACCAGCCTCTGTCCTTGAGCGCCGGCCGTCTGCGCCAGCACTGAATGCACCAGGAAATTCGGCATCGCCGTCGTGCCCGCTACGGCCAGCGCGCCCCTGTGCAGGAAAAATCTCCGGTTTATCCGCATACTCCAATTCCTCAGCTATATGTCCCTAACTCCGCCCGCTCCGCTAACTCCGCTAACGCCGCTAACTCAGCTGGCCCCGCTATCTCCTCTGAAACTCGGGGCTACCCATCAGCAATCCCGCCAGCAGTTGATTTTCCCGCTCATATGCATCGGCTGCCGGCGCGCGATTTGCTCTCCGCGCCACAACCGGCGTCTCCATCGCTCCGTTCTGCGCGTTCTGCTTCTCAAACTCCTGGAGCGCCGCCGCTCGCGTCGTTGCGCTCACTCCGCCGGGCAGCAAAACCTGCTCCAGTCGCGCCTCTTCGCTTTCCGGCGTCGGCACCACCTGCTCGGCCGGCGCATCGCTGTCCAGCGCGCTCATGTCCAGCTCTGGCGCCCATTCCACGGTGATTCCCGGCAGTCGGTTCGCGGCCAACGCCAGCGCGAAGTTCATCCGGTCCACCAGCGCGCCCGTGCTAACCCAGTCGGCCTCGTCCCACTTGTAACCCACCGGCGGAATGCATCCGTACAGCGGCATTCCCATCTGCCGCAGTTGATTCACCACCGGCAAATAGTTCTCCACGTCCGCATTGCTTGCCCGCACCGCGCTCACCACAAATTCAATCGGAGTCTTCACCTTGGCCCGGTCGTCGGTCTTGGCCCAGAATTCCGGCGAGTGGAACAGCGTTTTCAGCACCGTCGGAATATCGCCGTCGCTTGCCATGTACGCCTTCGCCATGCGGTCCATGAGCGCCTGCGGCGGGTCGTCGCTCACAAATCGGATTGCCAGCTGGCGCGAGATGAACTGCGCTGTCGCCGGCCGCGTCGCCAAAAAGTGCAGCAGCTCGCGGCCTTCCATCTCGCCGTTCTCCTTGATCTTCACGCCCATCACTTTCTTCGTGCCCGGCTCATGCCGGTTTTCGTTGAACTCGAATCCGCCGCCGAACTGCGGCCGATTCACTCCCCAGCCCGTCAGCACCCGCGCTACCTGGATCACGTCGGCCTGCGTGTATCCGCCATTCACGCCCACGGTGTGCAATTCCATCAGCTCGCGCGCATAGTTCTCGTTGATGCCCGGCGGATCTTGCCGCTTCGCATTCGGCCGTCGCGCCTCCGCCATCTTCATGCGCCCCGCCGCCGGCGAGTCCGGCCCCACGCTCTGCGCGTTGTCCAGGTAGATCATCATCGCCGGGCTGTGCGCCACCGCTTCCAGCAGGTCCTCAAACTTGCCCAACGCATGCGGCCGTATCGTGTCTCGCTCGTAGCTCACCAGGTAAGACGGCATCTGCTCGTTCTTACGCAGATAAATGTTGAAGTGATTCAGCCAGAAGTCCGTCATCACTTCCTGCAACTGCGCTTTCGAATAGATGTCGCGAGCCAGCCGCTCGGCAAACAGCTCCTGCACCACCGTCTGTTCGGGATGTTCCAAATCCTCGACTGACTCCTTCAGGTCCGGGCTCATATTAGCCACCAGCGCCGCGCGCTGCGCCGGCTTTAGCGATTTCATAAAGCTCTCGAACTCTTCGGGCCGCATGTTTTGCAGCCGCCGCACGCGATCCTCCGGCGCCAACGCCAGTGTCCACCGGATCTGCGCCTCATCCGCTTCATCCCGCACCGGTGCGCGGTTCGCGTCCGCTGGCGCCATCGCATTCGCCTCTCCCGCCACCGCGGGTGCACCAGGTCCCGATTCTGGGACCTGGGAGGGCAACGCCATTCCGCCGCTCGCGTCCATACTCTTGTCAGCGCCCTCATTGGCGCTCGTCGCGGCAGGTTCGCCGCTCGCTGCACCGTTCATTCCCAGACTTGCCGCGTTACCTCCACTTGCCGTCGTCGCCGCCAGCTTCTCTGCCTGCGCCTGCTTCCTAAGTTGAAAGCGGTAAATCTGATTCTCATACACCGCGTGCAGAGTGCCCGTCTGGGGAATCTCGATCTTTCCGTCCGCGGCCATGCGAATCATTGCATTGCTGGGCATTCTGTACATCAGGTCCTGCGTGCCCCACTGCATCGCGGGATACTGCGCCAGCCGAGCATTCAGGTCCGCCTCGTCGATCGCTGCTGAATGCAGTTGCTCATCGAACCACTTATCGAGCCCCATCTTCTTCACTGCTTCCACGTCGCCGGGCTTCGGCCCAAACGTGAACCGCTCCAGCGCGTGAAGAATGCGCTCGTCGCCCTGCAGCTCGCCTGAAGCATATTCCTGCCTGTGCTTTGCCCGCGTTGGCGCCTGGCCGCCCTCCGCCTCCTGCGCCAGTCCCATCGGAGCAGGGAAGCAAAGGATCGAGCACAGCACAGCGGCGACCGTCTTCGACGCCGCCTCGTGCACCGGCCCGTACATCGCCGCGTGCGACAACTTCATCGTTTGCGCTCCTGGCAGGGGGATAGCCGTGCATGGCTGCACGGCTCGACCTTACATCCAGTTCAGACGCCATCTTGCCGCGAAAGTTGTGGTTCGGCGGGCCCCACCAGGCGTCGGGCTCCAAACTCTGCCCGACCCAGTCGAACGGCCGCCCAGCGATCGCACATTGGGCAAGCCCTGTTTCAACAGCAATTTAGTTTTGTTTGATTGAACCTGATTGAAGGTGGGATTCGCCGCCCGATTTGATTGATTCCTGACCCCGGACCCCTGTTACTTCGCCTTCCTGCATCGCTCCATGATCGCGTTGTGCAGCCGGTCGCTCACTTCGGCGGGTAGTTCGTAGATCTCGTGGCAGCGGAAAATCTCGATCGTCTTACGCGTCGTGTTCAGGACCACTTCGCAGTGTCCGCACTTCTTCAGGTGCGCTTCAATCTCCGATCGCGTCTCGACGGCCATCGACTCGTCGATCACGTCGTCGAGGATTTCGAGAAACTCAGTGCAGGTCATTTCTCAGCTCCGATCCCTTGCGGCGAGCCGCTTGCCTGCACCGCCTGCGTTGCCTTCCTGCCGAAGTAGCGCGTCAACCGCTCGCGCAATTGCAACCGCGCGCGCAACAGGCGAGACTTCACGGCCGGAACACTCAACCCCAGCGTCTCGGCCGTCTCCTCGGTCGAGAGTCCGTCCACGTCGCGCAGCGCAAACACCACGCGGAATCCCTGCGGTAAGCCCTGGATCGTCTTGCGCAGAATCTCCGCCAGTTCCGCCTGGCTGTAGTTCTGCTCCGGATTGGGCGCCCAATCGGCGAAGTCGCGGGGTACGCTGCCTTCTTCGGTCCTCACGTCCTCGTCCATCGAGACCAGCCTGCCCGTGCGCCGCTTGCGCAGCCGCATCAGGCTCTCGTTCACCGCGATTCGCACCAGCCATGTATAGAACTTTGAATTCCCCTGAAATTGATCAAGCTTCTCGTACGCCTTCAGAAACGCGTCCTGCATCACGTCTTCGGCATCTTCACGGTTCTGCGTAATGTGCTGCGCAATCCTGAAGATCTGCCGCTCGTACTTGCGCACCAGCGTGTCGTAAGCCGAGACATCGCCGCCGCGAACCCGTTCCACCAGGGCCACGTCGGGATGCTGCTCGTTTTGTCCCTCAATCGATTGGATGGTTGACATGGGACTTAGTTCCAGAAAAATGCCGCGAAAGTCGCGCCGGCGTTCGCCTTTAAGATTCGCCTTGGCAGGCCGGGGATGGCTTGAGACCGCCCGTAAAAGATGAGTGTATCGGACCCGGCGGCCACCAGCCAAACCGCGCGCGGCGCAAATCTCCGGTTACGCCACTGGTTCCCCGCCTGCTGCGGTTGCGTCCAATTCGGCATAAAGTGGAATTATGCTTGGCTTTTCCTCCCCTGCGCCCCTCTCACGGGCTTTGGCCGCCCTGCTTTCGTTGTTGATAGCGGCTTCACCGCTCGCGCCGCAGTCCGCCGCTCCGCCCGATGCGGGCCAATCCGGCTCCCCGGCCTCCCATCGAACCGCATCCGATCGGGCGACAACCTCAAAAAAGAAGACTCCCCCGAAACACAAGCCGGCGCATCGCTCCAGCCGCGCTTCGCGCATTGCGCGCACCGCTCGCATCCGGCGGGCCTTCGTCGCCTCGAAGGAACTGCAGCCGATGACCCAGCAGTTGGCCACGCTGCGCATGCCCCAGGCTTACGCGGCAGTCACCGCCTACGCGCACAGCCACACCGGCGACGCCGCTGCTGCGGCTTATCTCGCGCTGGGCCACGCCTATATCCTCGATAAGCGCTATGCCGAAGCCGAATCGGCTCTCGCCCAGGCGCGGCGCGCCGACGGCGAACTTGCCGACTACTCTGACTTTCTTGCCGCAGAGGCAAGTCACTCGGCAGGCGACGATGCCGCCGCCGAATCGATCCTGCACGGATTCACCGACCGCTATCCCGAGAGCATCTTTGTCGATCAGGCGCCCGAGCTTGAAGCCAACGTCCTCCTGGCCATGAACAAACTCACCGCCGCCCGGCAGGTGCTTGCCGACGCCGCGGGCACTGCAGCCGTTGATCGCCCCGGCTTTCAACTCGCTGAAGGGGAGGTTGAGCAGGCACTCGGCCTGCAACAGCCGGCAATCGACACTTTCAAGCGTGTCCTGCTTGAGCATCCCTTGAGCCCTGAAGCGCAGACCGCGCGCGCCAAGCTCACCCAGGCGGGCGCCGAGGCAACACTGACCGTCGCCGACCTGCGCAGCCTGGCTGATGCCTTCTACAAAGCTGGCCGCTACGATGAGGCTTCGGAGCAGTTCCGCGTTCTGGCGCGCGAGCCCGGGCTCGACGCCCAAACCCGCAGCAGCTTTGCCGTGTCTGAAGCCGCCTGTCAGTTGAAGCTGAAACGTCTGACCCCTGCCCAGGTGCAGGCTCTGCCCGACACTCACGACGAGAACGGCGCCCACCGTCTCGACCTGCTGATGGAGCTTGCGCGCGAACGCGACGACACCGCCGATCAACAGCGCATCGTCTCGGAAATGGAGTCCCGCTTCCCTCATAGCCCCTGGCTCGCTGACGCGCTCTTCTCCAGCGGCAACATGTACCTGCTCAAGCGCGATTACCCCACGGCGATCCAGTACTACGGCGACCTCGCCACACGCTTTCCTGGCGAAACGAACGCCGCGGCGGCGCACTGGCGCTCCGGTTGGCTCAGCTACCGTCTGGGACTCTTCAAGGATGCCGAGCGCATCTTCGACGAACAGATTCGTCTCTATCCCGGCGCCGCCGAGACCGTCTCAGCGCTCTACTGGCGCGGACGCCTCTACGAAACGCTGGACCATAACCCGGCATCGGCGGCAGCCAACTACCGCACCATCGCGCGCGTCTACCAGCATTTTTTCTACGCGCAGATGGCGCGCCGGCGCCTCGCCGCGTTGGGAGCCGCGCAAACCGCATCCGACCCGCAGCTGGATCAGTTTCAGCCCATGCCTTTACCGCACCTTGTGGACACATTCCCCGCGGACAGCCCCCACCTGGCCAAGGCCCGCCTGCTCGCCAATGCAGGCTTGAATGAGTACATTGCTCAGGAGATCAAGGCCGACCCCAGCTCCTCCTCCTGGAGCGCCCTGGCCGAGGCGCAGATTTACTCCTCCTACGGCGAGACGTATCGCGCCGTTCGGGCCCTCAAGCGGGCTTTGCCCGGTGCGGCTTCCGCCTCCATCCAATCCATTCCCCTCGCCTATTGGCGCATTCTCTTTCCCGAGCCCTGGTGGGACACGATCCAGGCCGAGTCGGCCAAAAACAATCTCGATCCTTACCTGGTCGCCTCGCTCATCCGCCAGGAATCCGAGTTCGATCCCACTGCAATCTCCTACGCCAATGCCTATGGCTTGATGCAACTGCTGCCCTCGGTGGGAAGAAAGTTGGCCCGCGAGGAGGGCATATCCAGCTTCCAGACCTTCCAGCTACTCGATCCCGCCATGAACATTCGCCTCGGAACGCGCTATCTTCGCCAGACGCTCGATCACTTCGGCGGCGTGCAGGAGTACGCACTTGCCGCCTACAACGCGGGCGATAGCCGTGTAGCCGATTGGCAGGCGGCCGGCCCCTATTCCGGTATCGACGAATTCGTCGAGTCTATCCCCTTTACGCAAACTCGCGAGTACGTCGAAGCCATCCTGCGCAACGAGGAGACCTACAAAGCGATCGACGATTTTGCCCGCGCTCATCAGGCCGAGGCCTCCGCATCCGTGCGCTAGCTTTTCAACCTCGGCCCCGTCTAAGAGGAATCCGCCTTGCCACTATGCGGCATGAATTCGGATTGACTTCCGGATCGGCGTCCGGCAACACTGTGCTTGACCAGAGCATCGAAATCCGGTATGACCTAGGCACCTGCTGTTTGAACAAAACAGAGCCCGGCGGGATCAGGTCGCGGCTCGGTTACATCAGTCCTGGAGGGAACGATGTCAGCCGACTTGCAATTTCTGGAAGAATGGATCCCCGAACGCATGGACCCAGGAACGATTTTTGTGCTTGAGAATCAGGCCAAACTCGGCCAGGCACAGAATCCATTCGTAGCCGTGATGTCGTGCCCGCGCTGCGGCACGTTGGGGCTCATCACACGCCGTCAGCTCTACGGCGGTGAGGCGATGATCTGCGGGGGCGACTCCTGCGCAGCCGAATACAGGCTCGATGGCGAAGCCATCTGCTACCGGCCGGCGCAATAACCTCGCTGCCTGATGACGGGGACGCTGGAGCGAAGATCCTGCGCTTCGCCCAATCCATGAGCCCTAACCCCTGATCCCTGTCTTTCTACTGCTGCAGCGTGTAGTCCGCCTTGGTGGTCTTGGCGCCCGCCTGCTCCGGTGTGGGCAGTTGCGTGCGATCCCATCCCCCGCCCAGCGCCTGCACCAGCTCGACGGCAGAGGTCATCTCCTCCACGTGAAGCGCGTTCAGCGTCTCCTGGTTGTTGAGCAGCGTGGTTTGCGCAATCACCACGTCGACATATGGATCGACGCCCGCGTTATATCGCACCAGTTCCAGGCTGAGATAATCCTGCGCGTCTTTTACTGCATCCTGCTGGTGGAGAATCTGCTGGCTGTAGGTTCGAGTGGCTGCCATTGAGTCCTCCACCTGCTGGAATGCAATCAGAGTCGTCTGGCGGTATGCGGCCAGGTCCGCGTTGTATTGAGCAACATACTGGTGCAGTTCCGCGCGATAGAGCCATCCGTCAAAGATCACCTCTGAAACGGATGGGCCGATCGACCAGACGCGGCTCGGCCAGCTGAACAGGTTGGTCAACGTCGAGCTCTGGAATCCGCCATTTGTGCCGATCGTCACTTGCGGAAAGAACGCGCCGTACCCGATGCCGATCGTCGCATTCGCCTCTGCCAGCGTCCGCTCCGCAGCCGCGATGTCGGGCCGGCGTTCAACCAGCTGCGAAGGTACGCCGGTGGGAATGGGAGGCGGCGCGTAAAGCATCGGCTTCACGGCGATGGAGAAATCGCTCGGCACTTTGCCCAGCAGCATGGCAATCGCATGTTCATACTGTGCGCGCAGCAAACCCGCGTTGGTCGCGGCCGCCTCAGCGGATTCCAGCGTGGTTTTGGCCTCGGCTACGGAAATGTAATCGCCAATGCCGGTATCGAATTGCGCTTGGTTGTATTCCAGCGATTTTTGGTCAGCTGCGACCGTTTGATTCAGGATCTGCTGCAGCATGTCCTGCCCGCGAATCTCGAAGAAATACTCGGCCAGGCTCGCCTGTTCCGTCAGCTTTTCAGTTTGAAGATCGGCGGCGCTTACCTGCGCGGCGTATTCCGCTCCGCGCACTTCGTTGCGAATCTTGCCCCAGAAATCCGGCGTCCACGAAACTTCAATCGGAGCATTCCAAAGCGTTGACTGTTTGCCGACGTTGGCTTGGGTGGAGTTGCTCAGAGTTCCGGAACTCTTCGACCGGTTCCACGAAGGGTTCGCCGTGATCGTCGGCCAGTACTGCGCGCGGGCCTCAGCAATCACCGCACGGGCCGCCATGTAATTCTCAAAGTACAGTTTCAGGTTCTGGTTGTCGATGTTAAGCTGCTCTTCCAGTGTGTTCAGCTCCGCATCGCCAAAAACCTCCCACCAGTTGCCGCGGATCATCGCGTCCTGCGGGCTCGCCACCTTCCATCCATCGGCGTCGTGGAAATTGACAGTGGACTCCTTGTAGTTCGGCGCGGTCACCGCCGTTGGCACGGGCGCGTGATAGTGCGGGCCCACGCGGCATCCGCTCAGCGGCGCCAGCAGCCCAAGTGCGCACGCGGTCAGTAAAGCCGGAACTCGGTGATTTCGCTCAGACATGGTCAGCATCCTTCATCGATTACGAGGTCGCTCCCTCTGCCGTCGAGGGCAGCGCGTCGTGTGTCCGCCCCAGCGCTCGCAGGCGCAGGCGGTCCATCATCAGGTAGATAACGGGTGTGGTGTAAAGCGTCAGCGCCTGGCTCAACAGCAATCCGCCCACGATGGTGATGCCCAGCGGCCTGCGCAGTTCCGAGCCGGTGCCTGTCCCAAAGGCCAGCGGCAGCGCTCCGCAAATGGCCGACATGGTCGTCATCATGATGGGGCGGAAGCGAAGCAGGCACGCCTCAAAAATCGCCTCACGTGTTGTCTTGCCTTCGTTGCGCTCGGCCTGCAGCGCGAAATCGATCATCATGATCGCATTCTTCTTCACAATGCCAATAAGCAGAATGATTCCGATAATCGAGATCACGTTCAGGTCGATGTGAAACAGCATAAGAGCCAGCATGGCCCCAACGCTGGCCGAGGGAAGCGTGGAAATGATCGTCAACGGGTGAACCAGGCTCTCGTAGAGAATCCCCAGGACAATAAAGACCGCAAGCAATGCGGTGGCCACAAGATACTTCTCGCTTGATAGCGAATCCTGGTAGGCCTGCGCGGTTCCCGCGAAAAATCCGCGCACCGACGATGGCATCCCCAGCCTCTGCTCCATCTGCGTCACCTCTCGCGTCGCATCGCTCAATGAAGCGCCACTCTTCAAATTGAATGACACGGTGGCCGAGGGGAAGAGTCCGGTGTGCGGCACCTGCAGCGGCGTCGTATTCGTGCTCTGCTTCATCACGGTGGCCAGCGGCGCCATCGCGTTGAGTCCCGCGGATGCCGACCTGTTTGTCGTGAAATAAATATTGTTCAGGTCCGACGGATCCTGCCAGTATTGCGGCGCAACTTCCATCACTACGTAGTACTGATTCAGCTGCGTGTAGATCACCGAAACTTCTGATTGGCAGAAGGCGCTGCAAAGTGAACTATTGAGCGACGATGGAGTTTGCCCCAGCCGCGCCGCGGTTATGCGATCGTAGTTCAGCATCTCCTGCAGGCCGCCATTCTGCTGGTCGGTGTTCACATCGGTCAGATCGGGCAGCCTCTGCATGTTCTGATAAAGGATCGGCCCCCAGTGCGACAGGTCGTCGATGTTGTCGGACTGAATCGTGTATTGATAAAGCGCATTCGAGCCGCGCCCGCCTATGCGCAGATCCTGGGCCGGCTGCAATATGCCCGTGGCAAGCGGCAGCCGGTTCATCTTCGGCCGAAGGCGATTGATCACGTCCATCGCCGAAGTCTGACGCTCATCGCAATTCGGTGCGCTTTCTTTGCACTTGGTTCCCAGCGCTTTGAGCGCAACGAACATGAAGCCGCCATTCCCGCTGCCCGTGTAAGCCATGACGTGGGCCACGGCGGGATCGGCCTTCACAATGTTGACGTACGACAGGGTCGAGAAGCTCATAAAGGGGAAGGAAGCGTCCTGCGGTCCCTGCAACCCTCCCATGATGACGCCTGTGTCCTGCTGCGGGAAGAACCCGGTGGGGATCCTGTAAATCACGAGCCCATTCAGCGCGATGGTGAGAAGCAGCACCACCAGAGTCAGGCCCGGATTATCCAGCACCCACAGCAGCGAATGACGGTAAATGGAGATCATGCCGTCGAACATCTTTTCGCTGGCCCGGTAAAGCCAATTGTGCTTTTCGCCTTCTTTGTGCGCTCTCAGCACGTGCGCGCACATGCAAGGCGTCGTTGTGAGCGAAATGACCATCGAAATCAGAATGGCCGTCGACAGGGTCACCGCAAATTCCCTGAAAAGGCGCCCGATGATTCCTCCCATCATCAGGATGGGAATAAAGACGGCGATCAGCGACATGCTGATTGAAAAGACGGTGAAACCGATCTCCTGCGCTCCCTGCAATGCTGCCGCAAACGGCTCCATCCCGGCTTCCAGGTGCCGCGTGATGTTTTCCATTACCACGATCGCATCGTCAACAACGAATCCCGTGGCGATGGTGAGCGCCATCAGCGACAGGTTGTCGAGCGTGTAGCCGAGCAGGTACATCATGGCGAAGGTGCCGATGAGCGAAACCGGAACAGCCACACTGGGAATCAGCGTGGCGCGCGGACTGCGCAGGAAGACGAAGACCACCAGGATCACAAGGCAGACGGACCCTACAAGCGTTTTCTCAACGGTGTTGACCGAGGCGCGAATCGTGGTGGTGCGGTCGAGAACGACGGTGGTCTTGATGCCCTGCGGCATCACCGCTTCGAGAAACGGCAATTGCGCCTTGACGCGATCGACGGTCTGAATGATGTTGGCTCCGGGCTGACGGAAGATGACGAGGACGACCCCTCTCCTTCCGTCCACGTAGCCCGCGGAACGCAGATTCTGCGTCGAATCCTCCACGTCGGCGACATCGGAAAGCCGGACAGCTGCTCCATTGTGATAGCCCACGATCAGTGGCCGGTAGTCGGCAGCCTCCGAGATCTGATCGTTGGTGAGAATATCCTCGCTCACGCCGTTGTTCGAGAATTGGCCGCGTGGCTCGTGCGAGTTCTGCAGGCTCAGCACCGATCGCACGCCGCCGAGCGTCAGCCCGAAGCTTTCCAGCTTGGTGGGATTGACCTCTACGCGGACCGACGGCGTGGCGGCGCCCTGCACTCCCACCTGCCCGACGCCCTGAATCTGCGAGAGCTTTTGCGCCAGGATCGTCGAGGCAAGGTCGTAGAGCTTCGTCACCTCGTATTTATCCGATGTCAGACTCACGAGCATGATGGGTGAATCGGCGGGGTTCACCTTACGGTAAGAAGGATTGGAGGGCAGATTTGCCGGAAGATACGTTCGCGCCGCGTTGATAGCGGCTTGCACATCCCGCGCCGCGCCGTCGATGTTCCGGCTCAGGTCGAACTGCATGGTGATGTTGGTCGAGCTGAGCGAACTCGACGAGGTCATCTCCGTGATGCCTGCGATGTGGCTGAATTGGCGCTCCAGCGGCGTGGCCACTGAGGCTGCCATGATCTGTGCGCTCGCGCCCGGCAGTCCGGCCTGGACGCTGATCGTCGGAAAATCCACCTGCGGCAGCGGCGCCAGCGGCAGCACCACGAACGCAATCGCGCCCACGATGGCTACGGCAGCCGTGAGCAGCGTAGTGCCCACGGGGCGCCGGATGAATGGCGCCGACAGGTTCATGCATTCTCCGTGCCCGGCTTGGCTTCAGCGCGGGCCGTCCGCGAAAGGTGGTGTCCCATCATGCGCTGGCCGAGCCGGTCAAAGAAGATGTAGATCACCGGCGTGGTGTAGAGAGTGAGTAATTGGCTCAGGATCAGCCCCCCAACCATCGCAATGCCCAACGGCCGGCGCAGCTCCGAACCCAGCCCTGTTCCGGCCGCCAGCGGAATACCTGCCAGCAGAGCGGCCATCGTCGTCATCATGATGGGGCGGAATCGCAAAACGCTGGCCTCGTAAATCGCTTCTGTTGAATCCATGCCGCGCTGGCGCTCGGCCTCCAGGGCAAAGTCCACGATCAGAATTCCATTTTTGTTCACGATGCCGATCAGCAGAATGATGCCGATGATGCCCACCGCGTTCAGATCCTGCCGGCAGACGATAAGCGCCAGCAGCGCGCCCACGCCCGCCGACGGCAGCGTCGAAAGAATCGTCACCGGATGAATGAAGCTTTCGTACAGAACGCCGAGCACGATGTAAACGGTAACCAGCGCGGCGAGAATCAGCAGCGCTTGGTTGGAAAGCGAATTGCGAAACGACGCCGCAGTCCCCTGAAAATCGGATTGCAGGCTGGCGGGGAAGTGGAGGTTCTTGACTACTTTCTCGATGTCGCTGATCGCCGTGCCCAGCGACGCGTTCGGCGCAAGATTAAATGAAACCGTAACCGACGGAAACTGCCCTTGATGGTTGATCGAAAGAGCCTCGGTAGTGTCGTGGACCTGCGTAAAGGCGCTCAGGGGAATGGCGTTCGTGCCAGCCGAAGAAGATGCCGTGTTGGGCGATCCGACGCCCGTCGCGCCGCGCGCCAGAACCGACGCCGGGGCGCTCAAAGCCTGCGAAGAAGGCGTATAGCGCACTGAAGTCGTCAATGCATTCGATCCCGCCGACGCCGATGCCGACGAGGAGAACGACGTTGCTGCGCCCGCCCCCGTCGCCCCCGACGAGGCGTTCGACTGAATGTAGAGATCGCCCAGCTTGCTCGGATCCTGCTGCCACTCCGGCGCCGCCTCCAGCACCACGTGATACTGATTCAGCTGCGTGTAAAGTGTGCTGATCTGCCGTTGGCCGAACGCATCGTAAAGCGTGTTGTCGACGGTCGTCGGCGCAATGCCCAGCCGCGACGCGGTCACGCGGTCGATCGACATCTGTATCGCTTTGGCGCCGGTCTGCTGATCCGTCGCCACGTCTTCCAGCTCGGGCAGTTTCTCGAGCTGCGCGGTAAACTTGTCCGTCCAGGAATTCAGCTCGTCCGTGTCGGGATCCTCGAGCGTGTACTGATACTGCGTCCGGCTCACGCGGTCGTCCACCGTGATGTCCTGCACCGGCTGCATGTAAAGGCGCATCCCGTGCACCTGGCTCAGGTTCTTCTGCAGCCTGCGGATCACATCCGACGCGCTGATGTGCCGCTCCTCGATGGGCTTCAGGTTGATCGAAATGCGTCCGCTGTTCAGCGTGGTGTTGATTCCGTCGGCGCCGATGAACGACGACAGGCTCTCCACCGCCGGATCCTGAAGAATGGTCTGCGCCAGCTCCCGCTGCTTCTCGCTCATGGCGTTGAACGAGATCGACTGTGATGCCTGCGAAATTCCCTGGATTACTCCCGTATCCTGCACCGGGAAGAATCCCTTGGGAATTTCGATGTAGAGGACGATCGTGAGCACCAGCGTGGCCACGGCCACCAGCAGCGTAATCGGTTGGTAGCGCAGCACAACCTTCAGCGTGCGCCCGTAGAACGCAATCAGTCCGTTCACCGCGCGCTCCGACGCCTGGTAGATGCGGCCCTCCTGCTCCTTGGGTTTGTGGCGCAGAATGCGCGAGCACATCATGGGAGTCAGGGTGAGCGAGACCACCGCTGAAATTACGATCGTGACGGCCAGCGTGATCGCGAATTCGCGGAACAGCCGCCCCACAACATCGCCCATGAAGAGCAGCGGAATCAGCACCGCCACCAGCGAAACGGTCAGCGACATGATGGTGAAGCCGATCTGGCCCGCGCCGGTCAGCGCGGCCTCCAGCGGCGGCATGCCCGACTCGAGGAACCGGCTGATGTTCTCGATCATCACGATGGCGTCGTCCACCACAAAGCCCGTGGAAATCGTCAGCGCCATCAGCGACAGATTGTCCAGCGAATAGCCCAGCAGGTACATCACGGCAAAGGTGCCGATCAGCGAAAGCGGAACCGCCACGCTGGGTATGATCGTGGCCCGCAGGCTGCGCAGGAACAGAAAAATCACCATCACAACCAGCACGATCGTCAGCATCAGCTCGAACTCCACGTCGTGCACCGACGACTGAATGCTGGTGGTCATGTCGGTCAGAGTCGTCACCTTGATTGACGCCGGCAGATTGGCTTCAAGTTGCGGCAGCACCTTCTGAATGGCGTTCACTACCGTGATCGTGTTCGCGCCCGGTTGCCGTTGGATGTTCAGAATGACAGCCGGCGTCATATCCATCCATGCCGCCTGCTTGCTGTTCTCAACTCCGCTCAGCACGTTGGCCACGTTCTTCACGAACACCGGCGCGCCGTTGCTGTAGGCGATCACCACGTTCTTGTAGTCGTCGGGACTGGTGATCTGGTCGTTGGCGTCAATCTGGTAGTCCTGGCGCGGTCCATCGAAGTTGCCCTTCGCCGAGTTCACGCTGGCCTGGGTCAGGGCCGTGCGCACATCCTCCATGTTCAAACCGTAGGCCGACAACGCCACTGGGTTCACCTGGATGCGCACTGCGGGCTTCTGCCCGCCGCTGATGCTCACCATGCCCACGCCGTTCAGCTGCGAGAGCCGCGGTGCCAGCCGCGTGTCCACCATGTCCTCCACTTGTGACAGCGGCAGAGAGTCTGACGTGATGGCCAGCGTCAGAACGGGTGCGTCGGCGGGATTGGTCTTTGTGTACACCGGCGGCACCGGAATGTCCGAAGGAAGGAACGTCTGCCCGCCGTTGATCGACGACTGCACCTCTTCTTCGGCAACGTCGAGGCCGAGCGAGAGGCTGAATTGAAGAACGATGACCGAGACGCCGCCCGCGCTGGTCGACGTCATCTGGCTCAGCCCCTGCATCTCGCCAAACTGGCGCTCCAGCGGCGCAGTGATCGTCGTCGCCACCACGTCGGGGCTCGCCCCAGGATAAAAAGTCACCACCTGGATCGTCGGATAGTCCACCTGCGGCAGGGCCGACACAGGCAGTTGAAAGAATGCAACCAGTCCCGCAAGCAGAATTGCGGCCATCAGAAGCGACGTTGCGACCGGCCGCAGAATGAATGGTCGCGATGGACTCATGGAGTGGCCCCGCTCGCTGAGATCGGAATCGTCACCTTCGAGATCACGATGTCTGATCCGTCCATCAGCTTCTGGAAGCTGCTGTTTGCCACCACGTCTCCGGGATTGATCCCCGTTACCGCAGTGTTGCCTCCGTCGGAGATTCCCGACTTTACGGTCTTCATCGCCGCCTTGTTGTTCTGGATCAGGTAAACGAAGTCAGCTGCGCCGTTGTGCTGGATCGCTGAAGCAGGAACGAGCGTCTGGTTATCCAGCGTCTTCACCAGCAGGCGCGTATTCACAAATTCATTGGGGAAGAGCATTCCATTCGGGTTGCTGAATTCCGCGCGCAGCTTCACCGTCCCCGTCACCGTGTCGATCTGGTTATCCACGGTGATTAACCGCCCCTTTGCCAGAAGCGTCTGCTGCGTGCGGTCATATGCCTCCACCGTCAGCGGCTTGCCGCCGCGCATCTGTTCCAGCACTTCCGGCAGGTTGTCTTCCGCCAGCGTGAAGATCACGGTGATCGGCTGGATCTGCGCAACTGTCAGCAGCGGCGTGCTCGAGTTGGCCGTCACCAGGTTGCCCGGATCCACCAGCCGCAATCCCACGCGCCCGTCGATCGGAGAAGCGATGTGGCAGAACGCCACTTGAACTTCGTCATACTGCACGTTTCCCTGGTCGTTCTTCACGGTGCCTTGATTCTGCAGCACCACCTTCTCCTGGTCCTCCAGCGTTTGCCGTGGGATCGCGTTCTTCGCCCACGCATCCTGGTAGCGTTTCAGGTCCATCTGCGCTTCGGCCAGCAGATTCTGGTCGCGATCCAGCGCGCCTTGCGCCTGCGCCAGTTGCGCCGCGTAAGGCCGCGAGTCGATATCGATGAGCGGATCGCCTTTATGAACGCTCTGCCCCTCGCGATAGTGGACAGCCGTGATCACGCCCGTCACCTGCGCGGTGATGGTGTCGAGGTTCGTCGGTGTCACTGTTCCGATGGCGTCAAGATAAACGCCGATGGAGCCCGCCTTGGCCGTGGCCACCGTAACGGGTACGGGCCCTCCCATTGCGGCCCCGCCTCGGCGAACGCCTCCCGCGCCCGCGGTGGCAGATGCGCTCGCGCTATGCTGCCTCCACACCCACACGAACAGCAGCGCAAAAAGCAGGAGAATAATCACCCAGATCCAGCGGTGGCGGCGTTTTTTTGTGGAATCTTCGGGCGCTTGCCCGGCGGCAGGATGCGATGCAAACAAAGGTTGATCCATCGTCTTTTTGTCTCGTTTGTTTGACTAAAACCACTCGGCTTAATAAGGACATTTTCTCACAATCGAATTGGCGTCAGACTGTGCAGGCCGTCACGCTTGCATCGCACGCCCGATTCGAGAATGCGGTCCTGGATGCGGAATCGCCGGTCGATTCAGAGCAGGCCGCGGTTCAGGTTTGGCGCGGCAACTTCAGTCCGTCCAGGCATAACTCAACCTGCCGCGCACAGGCACGTAATTCTATGGACGTGGCAACCCGTCGAATAGTTGCAGAACGTGCTCGCGACTGGGAATCAGCCGCTCATTTTCGCAAAATCGACCCGGCTGCCATCGCATGGTAAACCCCGCCATCGACCACAGCGATCCCGTTGATCAGCACATGCTCGACGCCCGCCGGATTACGCAAAATCCAGGGAAGTCCTTCGCCAGGGGGAGACGATGTGGGTACCTCCATTGCCGATTACCGCACTCGCTACGTTCTCCACGGAGGTGATAATGCACTCCTCGCCTCGGTTTTCGAGGAAGTCGATTGCCGCCTGGATTTTCGGCCCCATCGACCCCGGTGGGAATTGGCCTGCCGCCAGATACTCGCGCGCCTGGTCCATGGTGATCGTGTCGAGCCATTTCTGGCTGGGCCGGCCATAGTCGAGCGCTACGCGATCAACTGATGTAACAATGACGAGCTTGTGAGCGCGCACGTGCGTCGCCAGCATGCTTGATGCCAGGTCCTTGTCGACAACGGCTTCCACACCCACTAAACGATCGTCTTCCCAGGCCACCGGAATCCCCCCGCCTCCGCAGGCGATCACGACGACGCCGGCGTCGAGCAGCGATGAGATCGCTTCGGCCTCTAGAATTTGCATCGGGAGTGGCGAAGGCACGACGCGACGGTAGCGTCCCGGAGAGACTTCGCGCATGATCCAGTCTGGCCTGTCGCTGCGGATGCCGGCCAGCTCGCTCGCGTCATAAAAAGACCCGATCGGCTTGCTCGGATGCTGGAAGTCCGGGTCGTCGCGATCCACGAGCACCTGGGTGATCAGCGTAGCCACTTCGCGCTTGATTCCCTCGCGACGGAACAACTCGCAAACCAGCCGCTGGATCATGTAGCCCATGCCGCCCTGGCAATCGGCGTCGCAGGTGTCGAGCGGCAAGCGCGGAACGCGCCGCTCGCCCTCCTCGACGCGAATCAGGATGTTGCCGATCTGCGGTCCGCTGCCGTGGGTGATGGCGATTCGTGAACCGGCGTGGAACAGGGGCTTGAGATGCTCGAGCGTCTCCGCAGTGTGGGCAAACTGCAAGGGAATGGTGCCGGGTTCGCCGGGCCTGGTAATGGCGTTACCGCCCAGGGCGATCACAAGAGTTTCGGTCATGGTCTTAAGATCCTGTCATCTCGTAAACAACTTCTTGGTCCGACATCGTCAGTGCCATGATCGCCTTGGCGGTATGCAGGCGGTTTTCCGCTTCCTGGTACACCACAGATTGCGGGCCATCGATGACATCGTCCGTCACCTCGTTGCCCCGATCGGCGGGCAGCGGATGCATGTACAGAGCATTCTCCGCAGCCAATTTCATGCGCTCGTTGTTGCAAATCCAGTGCCGGTATCCCTCGGCGATCCGCAGGGACTCCTTGGGGTTCGTTCCCATGGTGTCGAGACAGCCCCAGCTCTTGGGAATCACGATGTCAGCGCCGCGAAACGCGTCGTCCATGTTGTCCACGATCTCGAACTTGGTTCCGGCGCGCCGCGCGTTCTCTCGCGCCGCCTCCACCGTCTCCGGCATCAGCGCGTACTCGGGTGGATGCGCCAGCACCACGTCCAGTCCAAAGCGCGGCATCAACATGATCAGTCCTTGCGGCACGCTGAGCGGCTTGGCGTAGCTCGGCGCATACGCCCACGATACCGCCAGCTTGCGTCCGCTCAGGTTCCGTCCGAGTTTCTCGCGGATTGTCATCAGGTCGGCCAGCGTCTGGCAGGGATGGTCGATGTCGCCCTGCATATTGATCACCGGCACATCCGCCCAGCGCGCAACTTCGCGCATGTACGCGTTGCCCTCGCCCGGAATCAGGTCGTGACGGATGGCGATCGCGTGCCCGTAGCTGGAGAGAATGATTCCTGTGTCCTTCGCGCTTTCGCCATGCGAGACCTGCATGACATCGGTGGTCAAAAAATGGGCGTGGCCGCCAAGCTGCGTGATTCCCGCCTCAAACGAGTTGCGCGTGCGCGTGGATTTGTCGAAGAACATCAGAAAGATGGTCTGATCGGGCAAATAACGATGCGGAACGCGCCCTTTGAACTTGCGCTTCAAATCGGCGGATACGTCGAGCAGGATTTCGATCTCTGCTTCGCTGTATTCTTCCGTAGTGATGTAGTCCTTGCCCTTAAAGAGCGCCTTTCTCGTTTCCAACGCACACCTCTTCCTCGATAGCCTTCATTCCGTTCAGCCATTCTCGCCTTCGAGCGTCGTGACGTACGCCAGGGGGAAGGCAGCATAGAACTGCGCCGCTTCCACCAGGTGGCGGATCGGGACGCGTTCGATGACACTATGCGCGACGTCTTCTTCACCGGGACCGAAGCCGATGGTCGGCACGCCCATCATTCCCATCGAGCCGACGCCGTTGGTGCTGAAGGTCCACTTGTCCACAACTGGATCGGCGTTGTGGAGCGTTCGATACGCCGCCACGGCCGAGCGCACGAGCAAATGGTCTTCTTCGAGCACCCACGTTGGATAGTACTTCTGCATCGGATACGTGAGTCCGGTATAGCTGGGCGTCTCGTACTGCAACACCTCGATCTCCGCGCCTTGCGCCGCCGGCAGGGCTTTCACCTCGGCGACCGCGCTCTCGAGCGTCTCCCCGGCGGTCAGCCGGCGGTCAAGATGGATGGAGCATGCGCCCGGCACCGCGCACAGGGAAGGAGACATCGAGCGAATCTCGGTGACGGCGATTGTTCCCTTGCCGAGAAACGCATCGTCGCGCAAACGCGTGTTCAACTCCTCGATCTGCGCGATCATCGGGACTATCTTGTAAATCGGATTGTCGCCGCGCTCCGGCGCGCTGGCATGACACGAACGTCCGCGTATGTGAACCTCGATCTCCATGCGTCCGCGGTGTCCGCGGTACACGCGCAGATTGGTTGGCTCCGTGAGCACTACGCAGTCCGGCCGGATACCGTCCTCCTTGAGAATGTAGACCCACGCCAGGCCGTCGCAGTCTTCTTCCTGCACCGATCCCACGATCCACAAAGTGTAGTCGCCTTCCAGTTCCAAATCCTTGATCATCTTGCCCGCGTAAACCATGCTGGCCATGCCGGCGCGTTGATCGCTGGCGCCGCGTCCGTAGATGAAACCGTCCTCCACTTTGCCCTTGTACGGGTCCCAGGCCCATTCCTTCGGATCGCCAACGCCGACGGTGTCGGTGTGCGCGTCCATCATGATCACGTGTTTGCCTGAGCCGATGCGTCCCAGCACGTTGCCTATGGCATCAATGCGGATTTCGTCGAAGCCCACGCATTCCATCTCCTGCTTGATGCGCTGAACCACGGGACCTTCGTGGGAACTTTCGCCGGGAATGGCGACTAGGTCGCGCAGAAAGCGGACCATGTCCGCTTCCAGCGCGTTTGCGGCGGCGAGTAAACGGGCGGAGTCAATCGTAGTTTTATCAGGCATGTTGATGACCTGCTGTTCGCGTTCTTGATTCAGCACGGTTGTAATGCTCCTTTCTTGTTGCGACTGCGGCTGTAAGGCGTGTCGGCGAGCGGCAGGCTCGTGCGCAGCTTTCCGTCCCGCTGCCAATACGCGCACGCAATGGCCGGCGCCGTCGGAATGCTCACAATTTCGCCGATGCCCTTGGCGCCGTACGCCAACTCGGCCCGGTTCTTCTCGATAATCCGGCACTCGATCTCCGGCGTCTCGGTCGAGCGCAGAAGGCCGATCGTTCCGAACTTGACTGCAGGTGCGCCATTCTTTACAGCGAACTCTTCGGTCAGCGCATAGCCCATCCCCATCACCACGCCGCCTTCGATCTGCCCCTCCACGCCATTCGGATTGATGGCCCGCCCTACGTCGTGCGCTGCCACCACCTTCATCACTTTGCCTGCCTCGTCAAGCAGCACCACCTGCGTCGCGTATCCGTACGATACGTGGCTCATGCGGTGCGGCTTGTCGCTCGTCATCGGGTCGGTCACGCAGTCGTACTCGCCGTGGAACTCTTGGCCCTCCAATTCCGCCAGCGCGTGACGGTTCAACTGCCGCCTAAGCTCGAGCGCCGCCCTTCGCGCCGCCTCGCCCGTAATCGTTGTCTGCCGCGAAGCAGTGCTGGTGCCGCTGTCCGGCGTCACGCTGGTGTCAGGCGCATGCACCGTGAGCATTGACTTGTCGACGCCCGCCGTTTCCGAGACAATCTGCAGCACCACCGTCGCGATCCCTTGACCCATGCACGCCGCGCTGGTCGAGATCGTCACCCGTCCGCCCTCCACTTTCAGCTTCACGCGGCCTACGTCCTTCACCCCCACGCCCTTGCCTGTGTTCTTGAACGCGCACGCAATCCCCGCGTCGGGATGCGCATCGATCACGTCCTTCACGGCGAGCAGTGTCTCCTTCAGCGCCGTCCCCTCATCGGCGATCTGCCCGTTTGAAAGCACGCCGCCCGCCTCGATCGCGTTGCGGTAACGAATCTCCCACGGCGAAATTCCTGCCGCGTGCGCCAGCAGATTCAGGTTGCTCTCCATCGCGAAACACGTCTGTGTCACGCCGAACCCGCGCATCGCGCCCGACGGAATGTTGTTGGTGTAGATCGCCCGTCCCTCGATGTCGACATTCTCGATCCGGTACGGTCCAGCCGCGTGCGTGCACGCCCGCTGCAGCACCGGCCCGCCCAGCGACGCATACGCTCCCGTATCTGCCACAATCCGCACCCGCGCCGCGGTCAGCTTGCCGTTCTCATCGCACGCCGTCGTGCATTCAATCTCCATCGGGTGCCGCTTGGGATGCACGCGCAGGCTCTCATCGCGGCTCAGGGTCAGCTTCACGGGCCGTCCGCTCTTCCAGGCCAGCAGCGCCGCGTGATGCTGAACCGACATGTCTTCCTTCCCGCCAAACCCTCCGCCAACGAACTTGCTAACGACCCTCACCTTCTCGCCTTCCACTCCCAGCGTCCGCACAATCTCGCGATGATCGTCGTACACGCTTTGTCCCGCGGTATACACCGTCAGCGATCCGGGCGCTCCCGGCACGGCCAGCGCACTCTCCGGCTCCAGAAACGCATGCTCCTGCCGCGGCGTGGAATAGCGCTGCGTCACCACATGCCTGGCCGCAGCAATCGCCCGCTCCGCATCGCCCCGCTTCAACACCGTCGTCGCCAGCACATTTCCTTCGAGATGCAGCTGCGGCGCTCCCTCAGCTAATGCCGCCTGCGGTGAAAGCAGCGGCTCGCGCTCTTCGTATTCCACGCGGACAAGCTCGATCGCCTTCCTCGCCGCCTCCTTCGTTGTTGCCGCCACCAGGGCGAGCGCATCGCCCACGTATCGCGTCTCTTCTCCTTCGGCAATCATCACCGGCCAGTCGTAGACCACGTGCCCCAGCATTCGCTCGCCCGGCACGTCGCGCGCCGTCAGCACAATTTCAACGCCGGGCAGCGCCCGCGCCGCCGCCGCATCGATCCGCTTCACCAGCGCCCGCGGAAACCTCGCCCGCAGCACGGCGCCATGCAACATGCCCTCCACGTGCATGTCATCGACAAATTCGCCCGTCCCCAGCAGCTTCTCTTTTGCTTCCGCACGCACCGTGCGCTCGCCCACGCGCGCTCCCGCCGCCTCCACGTCATGCACCCTGCCGTTGGCCAGAGCCCCCGCAGCCAGTTGAATCGCCCGCTCCACCTTCGCGTATCCCGTGCAGCGGCACAGGTTGTAGCGGATCGCCGACTTCACCTCCGCCGCTGTCGGCGCGGGATTCGCGTCCAGCAAAGCCTTCGCGCTCATCACCATGCCCGGCATGCAGAATCCGCACTGCACCGCGCCCACTTCGCCGAAGGCCCACGCATACACCTCGCGCTCCCGCGGCGAAAGCCCCTCCACCGTCATCACCGATTTCCCGTGTACCCTGGCCACAGTGAGCGTGCACGCGCGTGCCGCCTTGCCGTTCACGATCACGGAGCACGACCCGCACACTCCGTCGCCGCATCCGTTTTTGACTGAAGTCAGGCGCGCGTCCTCGCGCAGGTATTCGATCAGACTCTTGTCCGTCTCTGCCGCGGCCTCCCGCTGGTTTAGCGTGAAGCGGAACATTTTGCATGCTCCTCTTGAACGGCCGGCCGGTGTGCGCAAATCTTCTCGTTATACTCGCGCACCTTGGCGTATTGCGCGTCCCAAAAGCTCTGGCTGCGCATCGAGTCGAGAAACTCCTTCGTGTAACCGAACTTCAGCCAATCGTTTTCCTTTTGCTTGAAGAGCCGCTCTTTCGTCTCCGCCTTGCGAAAGTCAAAGACCTCGTCGCTTGACGCGTCGAGAAAGATGTCGCTCGCCCAACGGTCCAGCACCGTTGGTGTCAGCTCCAGGTAGCGGCCCTCCAGGTCGCGCAGCACGGAGTGGTAACGGTCAAACCCATCCGTTGCCACCGTCACCACGTTGTCCCCTGGGCCCAGCCGCAGATATTTCGCCAGCTTGATCGCGCCCAGCACGTTGCACACGCCCGACGGCCCGAACAGTTCCCGCAGTCCCAGCGCAAACTCCCGTTCCACGCCCATCCGCACCATGGTCTCCAGTCCGTCGTGGAAGATCTTCACGCCCTGCACCGTCTCTTCGTCCCTGATCAGAATCACGAAGTCGGTATTGAGCACGTTGTGAATCAGCGTGCACATCTTGTCGCCGATGCCCTCGATGCGATGCTGCCCGCGGCCTCCGGTCGCCAGCGTGGAGCACTCATACGGCTCCAGTGCGGCCACCTTCGCCTCTGGAAACATCGCCTTGATCTGATCGCCCGCTGCAATCGTCCCCGCCGAGCCCGGCGCCGAGACAAAACCCGCGATCCGCCCGTTGCCCACGCCCTTTACCGCATCAGCTGCGCTCCCGCCCGTGACGTGCCGGTGAAACCGGTAGTTCGGGAACAGCTCGAATTGCGCCAGCGCCTTGTTTTTGGGGTTCTTCATCAGCTCGCGCGTTTTTTCGAGCGTCAGGATCACGTCCGACTCCGTGCCCGGCGTCAGCTCCAGTTCTCCTCCGTACTTCCTGATGCGCTCGTAACGCTCCTTGCTCATGTTGTCCGGCATGATCACGATCGCGCGGAAGCCCAGCAGCTTCGAGATGTACGCGGTCCCAATGCCGAAATTGCCCGTCGACGGCCCCAGTATCGTGTGCTCGCCCGGCACGATCTCTCCATCCACCAGCGCTTCCATCAGCGTCGAGTACGCCGCGCCTACCTTGTGCGAACCGGAAGGAAATCGGTTCCCGAGCATCACCACCACGTTCGCGGCCACGCCCGTCAGCGCCGAGGGCAGCACCACCTTCCGCATCTCGTTGGCCGCATCGCGCCAGTTGATGTTGAACAGATTGATCGGATCGAGCTCGTCCTTGTCGAGCGCCTCAAGCGCCCTTGCGCGCACGCTCTTATCGATCAATCCCGGGTTGAGCATCTCGTCGTAACTGGGACCCATCGGAACTTTCGCCATCGTTCTCACTTTCCCTTCCTTCTATCCGACCTAAATCCTTAAATCGCAGTGGGTGCCACAGGTCTCGATTTTGAGACCTGGGTTATAAAGTCAACTCGCCGCTGCCGCAGCCACCGCTTCCCGAACCTCATCCATCTCCGGCCGCACCGCAATCGGGCGGCCCACGGCGCGCATCGCGCTTTGCACGTCCTTCAATCCATTCCCCGTCATCACCAGAACCGCGCTCTCGCTGTGGCCTATCACGCCCGACGCGACGGCCCGCCGCACGCCCGCCGCACAAGCCACACCCGCGGGTTCGCCAAACACGCCCGTTCTTCGTGCCACGAGCGTCATCGCTTCAAGAATCTCTGCGTCCGATACCGCGATGAACGCGCCGCCCGACTCGTTGACGGCGCGCATGCCTTTGGCAAAGTTCCGCGGATGCCCCACGGCGATCGAATCGGCAAGCGTGTTCCCCTCACATGGCGTGAGCGCGCTTCGATCGCGCCACGCCGTAACAAACGGCTGGCAGCCCTCGGCCTGCACTCCCAGAACACGCGGCAGGCGCTCCAGAATCCCCAATCGGCACATTTCCCTCAGCCCCGACCACACGCCGCCGATCGTGCATCCATCGCCCACCGATACCACCACCCAATCGGGAAATCTGCCGTCCCCGATCCGCGAAAACTGCTCCGCCATCTCCAGCGAAACTGTCTTCTTGCCCTCGATCAGGTATGGGTTCACGGCGCAGTTGCGGTTGTACCAGCCGAACTCCGCGCTGGCATTCATGCACAGTTCCCATGCCTCGTCGTATGTGCCCTGCACCTGGAAAACTCGCGCTCCGTACACCAGCAGTTGCGCCACCTTGGCCTCCGGCGCGCGTGCCGGAACAAAAATCGTCGCCGCAATCCCCGCTGCCGCCGCCATGCCTGCCAACGACGACGCTGCGTTGCCTGTCGACGCGCACGTCACCTGCGCCGCCTTCCGCTCCAGCGCCTTCACCACGCCCAGCGCGCTCGCGCGATCCTTGAACGACGCCGTCGGGTTCCGTCCCTCATCCTTCACCCAGCACCGCGCCACTCCCAATTCGCTCGCCAGCCGCGGCGCATCGTAGAGCGGTGTCCAACCCACCTGCAGGTGCGGAATCAACTCCGGCGACGCCACGGGCAGCAGCGGCAGATAGCGCCACATCGAAAGCTCGCTATTTCCCTTGAGCGTGTCCGCATTCAGCTCCCGCCGCACCGCTTCGTAGTCGTACTCCACATCCAGAATGCCCTCGTGATATCCGCAGGCAGGGCAGTAGTATTCCGCCTCCAGTGTCGAGTACGTTCGCCCGCAATGAATGCATCTGAGTCCCGTAACGTGCATCGGTCTCTCTCCGTATCTACGGCGCGCCTCCGGCTCGGGAGCCCGCTTACCGAGGCATCGTGATCGCCCGCAGCTTGCAGCGCGTAATGCACAGCCCGCACTTCGCGCACTTCTCCTCGTCGATTTCCACGATCCTCGCGTTCTTGTCCATGCGAATCGCGCCATACCCGCAGCTCTTCTCGCAGATCCCGCAAAGAGCGCAGTGCTCCATATTCACTTTCGGCGCGGTCTCCATGTGTGGTGCGCCGCATTGCCGCATCATGCGCACCGTGAGCCCGCTGATCTCGTCCACTGACTTGTAATCATGCTCGTCGAGAAACTCATTCAGCTCGCGAGCGATCCTCCCGTACACCGTCGGCCCGCGCAGAATCGCCTCCGTGCACACCTCGACGGCCAGCGCGCCTGCCATCAGCATCTCCGCCGCGTCGCGCCCGTTGCTGATGCCGCCCACGCCGACAATCGGAATCTTCACCGCCCGCGCCGCGTCGTACACGCAGCGCAGTGCCAGCGGCTTGATCGCAGTGCCCGACAGCCACCCGAACCCGTCCTTGCTCCCCATCAGCGGCAGCCCGGTTTCGATGTCGATGCTCAGGCACGGCCCGAATGAGTTGATCATCACCAGCGCATCCGCGCCCGCATCCTCCAGCGCCAGCGCCAGCTCCTGGATGTTCGGGTGCGGGCTCAGCTTCATGAACACCGGCACATCCACCGCTTCCTTGGCCGCGCGCAGCGCATCGATGATCGGCCCGATATTCGTTCCCACATAGTGCGTCGAAAGCTCCAGCGCATCGGCAAACGGCTTCACCATGGGCGCCAGCTCCCGGATCTGCCTGGCCGTGTACCCCAGGCCCACAATCACCGGCAGGCCCGTCGCCCGCGCCAGCTTGTACTCGGATTCGATCCACTGTTCTTTGGGTAGCTCTGACCACAGTTCGGCGTTCAAGAATCCGCCGCGAATCTCCGCCATGCATGGCTGCGGCACCTCGGCCGGGGCGGCGGAAATGGTTTTGGTCACGAGCCCGCCGGCGCCGCCGCTCGCAGCCGCCTCGAGCGCTGCGCCGTCTTTCGAAGGCGGTCCTGCCGCAGGCAGAATCGGATTCCTGAATTCCAGACCGCAGATATTGACGCGTAGATTTGCCATCGCGCTTTCCGTTCAACTGAGGTTCCGAACGCCGTGGATGGCCCGGCGTCCCGCCATCGAAGTTGACCCGTGCCCAGGGTGAGGGCAGTCCGCGGCGTCGAGAGGCCCCTTGCGCCGCGGAAGTGTAGAACTATTGTCTTGCACTTTGCCTTCGCGCCAATGTGATTTGAATCACGACACTTAGCGGCAGCCTTGCTAGAATCCCCAGCATGGCGGAGTCTGCCAATTTGCTGGTCGGCAACGGCCGCGTCATCACCCACGACGACGGCCAGCCCTTCCTCGAGAACGGCTGCATTGCCATCCAGGACGGCCTCATCGCCGCCGTCGGCCCCACCGCCGAAATCGTGCCCGCCAATCCCGACGCGCGTTTTCTCGATGCGCAGGGCCGCATCATCATGCCCGGCCTTATCAATGCTCATACGCATCTCTACAGCGCCTTCGCCCGCGGCATGGCGCTCAAGGATGATGCCCCCGGTAATTTCATGCAGATTCTCGAGCGCCTCTGGTGGCGGCTCGACAAAGCTCTCACCCTCGACGACGTCTACTGGAGCGCCATGGCCGGCATGGTCGAGTGCATCCGCAACGGCGTCACCACCGTCTTCGACCACCACTCCAGCCCCCACGCCGTTCGCGTCAGCCTTTTCCGCATCGCCGAGGCCGCGCGGCAAACCGGCCTCCGCGCCTGTCTCTGCTATGAAGTCTCCGACCGCGACGGCGCAGAGATTGCCACGCAGGGCATCGAGGAGAATCGCGCATTCCTCGAGACCTGCATCCGCCGGCCTGAAAGCCTCATCCGCGGCCTCTTCGGCCTGCACGCCTCGTTCACTCTGGGCGACGCGACTCTTGCCCAATGCCGCGAGGCTGCCGCCGATCTCGGCGCCGGATTCCACGTGCACACCGCGGAAGCTCTTTCAGACGTCGACCATTGCCTCCGCGAGCACAACATAGGAGTAGTCGAGCGCTGGCGCCAGCGCGGCATCCTCGGCCCGCACACGCTCGCTGCGCATTGTGTCCACGTCAGTGAGCGCGAAATCGATCTCCTGCGCGAGTCAAAAACCGCGGTCGTGCACAACCCGCAATCCAACATGGCCAACGCGGTTGGCTGCGCGCCGGTCCTCGAAATGATGCGCCGCGGCACCCGCGTCGGCCTCGGCACTGACGGCTACACCGCGGACATGTTCGAGTCTATGAAGGCTGCCTCGCTTCTCCAGAAGCATCACTCCGGCGATCCGCGCGCCGCATGGTCCGAGCCGCCGCTCATGCTCTTCCGCGAAAACTCGGGCCTAGCGTCGGAACATTTCGGCCAGCCCGTCGGCACGCTCACGCCCGGCGCTGCCGCCGACATCATCCTCGTCGACTACGACCCGCCCACGCCGATCGACGCCGCCAACCTTTCCGGCCACATCTTTTTTGGCCTGACGGGCCGCGCCGTCTCCACCACCATCGTCGGCGGCCGCATCCTGATGCACAACCGCAAACTCCTCACCATCGACGAAAGCGAAGTGATGGCCCACGCCCGCGCCGCCGCCGCCGAAGTCTGGAAGCGGTTCTAGCTCGCCCTTTTCGCTATTCCCTATTCCCTGTCCCTTGTCATCCTGAGCGAGTCGCATGGGTGACGAGCCGAAGGACCTGCATTTGCTTTTCGTTCTTGTTCTTGCGGCTAGGGTGGGAGTCTGTCCACTGACCCCCTGACCCCTGATCTCTGATCTCTGATCTCTGATCTCTGTACACCTGTCATCCCGAGCGCAGCGGTTTGGGGCCCCGGATTCGCAACGCGAATATGGGGCAAGCGGAGCCGAAGGACCTGCTTTTGCTTTTCGCTCTTGTTCTTGCGGCTAGGGTGGGAATCTGTCCCCTGACCCCTGACCTCTGAACTCTGTACACCTGTCATCCCGAGCGTAGCGGTTTGGGGCCCCGGATTCGCAACGCGAATATGGGGCAAGCGGAGCCGAGGGACCTGCTTTTGCTTTTCGCTCTTGTTCTTGCGGCTAGGGTGGGAATCTGTCCCCTGACCCCTGACCTCTGAACTCTGTACACCTGTCATCCCGAGCGTAGCGGTTTGGGGCCCCGGACTCGCAACGCGAATATGGGGCAAGCGGAGCCGAGGGACCTGCATTTGCTTTTCGTTCTTGTTCTTGCGGCTAGGGTGGGAATCTGTCTACTGACCCCTGACCCCTGATATCTGATCTCTGTACACCTGTCATCCCGAGCGTAGCGGTTTGGGGCCCCGGATTCGCAACGCGAATATGGGGCAAGCGGAGCCGAGGGACCTGCATTTGCTTTTCGTTCTTGTTCTTGCGGCTAAGGGTGGGAATCTGTCCCCTGACCCCTGACCCCTGATCTCTGATCTCTGTACACTTGTCATTCCGAGCGCAGCGCACTTGGGGCCCCGGATTCGCAACGCGAATATGGGGCACGCGGAGCCGAGGGACCTGCATTTGTCTTTTAGCTTTGTATCAGGGCACGAATTCATTCGTGCCGAACACGCCGCAAAATTGAGAGTGGGCTTTAGCCCGTGAGGGAAGGAACCGGAGGGAGCAGGAGCCTTCAGGCCACTGACCCCGGCCCAATTGATATTCGGCCTTCAGGCCCGGACGTTTTGAAGGGTACGGGCTTTAGCCCGTACATCCCCGCCCATCGACCCCGAAAAACACCCCGCGCGGCGAACCCGCGCCAAAAAACCGGGCCTCCACGGAACGAGCCGCGCGACGCGTCGGTCCGCCAATCATTGAAATTCCTTCTTCCAACGACGGGCCTTGCCCTAACGACCCGGCTCATCGCCTGCCTCACCCGAAGCCGTATCATCCTAACCATGGCGACGCCTGGACGAAACGACCCTTGCCATTGCGGTTCAGGAAAAAAGTATAAGAGATGTTGCCTCGAGCTGGACCAAACTTCGGCGAAGCGAGAACTCATGGCCAGCGTACCGCGGACGCTCTACGAGAAGAACCTTGCTCTTCTCGCCGCCACAAAGGAGATCTTTCACCTTGAAAGGCCATGGGAGCAAGTGAAGTCGGGAATGTCGGACGCGCGAATCCGAGCGTTCCACAAGTTCATCGCCGACCTTTGGCCGCCCTACACGCCCATCCACGACGCCCTCCCTGCTCCAGAACCAAACCTGCGCGCCCTCTACCTCGGCGAGAACATGCCAGAGATGATGCTGGACAACGTGTTCCGATTCAGCCTCTACGCCGATCAGATCGTGCTCATCAATCCCTTCGAAAACCCCCATTTGCTCCGCGAGGAATTCAATCCGATAGTTCACCCAGAACAATGGCGCATCCAGACGCTTCGAGTCGTCTATCAGCTCGCCATGCTCACGCCGTGGATTGCCGCCGGAATCGTGATTATGATTCCCAGTCCCGGCGATTTTAACCGTGCCTTATTGATTAAGACGGTTCAAATGGCGCAGACGCGGCTCGGAACGGACTTTCTGACCGAGCAAGACGTTGAGGATTCGGCCGCAGCCAGCATGATGATGAAGGCGTTCTATCTCTCGCCGCCGGATTATATAGCGCGGCAAGCTCGCGAGACTATCCCTGGCATTTCCGATGAGAGGGTCAAACAGATCCTCGATTATGCCGCTCACGTTAGAAAGACCGACCCGCTCCTCGTCGATGAGACGTTGGACAAGATGCCCGGGCAGATGACAGCGATGAAGATCGGCGCAAATCTGGAAATGGGCCTCCTGATCTGCCAGAGCATCGGCGCCTTCCCGTATACGAACGTGAAGTTCCGTTGGAGAGAGATCTTGAGTGTGGGGAAGGAACTCGATCCGAGGGCACAGGTCTGGAGCCCGCTCACGCACGCCTTCCAACAACTCAATTTCAAATTTCTCAACAAAGTCGACTCAAATTTTGCAGTAGAAATGCGCAAAGAAGGTCGACTTGAAGGCTTCCGTGCCTACCTGCGCAAAATCTGGACAACGGTCGAAGGAGAGATCGACCCTTGCAAATCAGAAAAGCTGGCGCTGGATTTTAAAGATGAATTAGCATGCGAATACGAGAAGGCCAAGGCGGACTGGGATGACATCGACCGCGAGCTCATGAAATGGGCCGTTCCCGCGATCGCCGGCGTGGTGGGGGCGGTCGGCGGCTTTTCAACAGGTCAACTCGCCCTTGGAATACCAAGCGCTGGCTTCGTCGTTCAGGGCATAAATGAATTGATCCAAGCGGAGATGAAGCGCAAGGAGTTCCGCAAGAGAACTCCGATGTCGGTGTTCATTGATCTCGATGAAAAAAGACCCTAGCTGGGTGCCCCAGGCCCTGCATTACAGGACCTGAGTCGGCACCTCCCGCCCCTCACTTCTGTCACCCCGAGTGCAGCGATCGCGGGGAGCGCGACCTGCGAATCCGACAACTCGCCCCAGTGGAGATCGCGAAGGGACCGGAGTCGAACTGGGAGGCGGAAAGTCGAGTGAGCGATGTCCTCGGAGATAAGCAGCGCCCCAAGCGGTACAGGGACGTGGGATTGCTATCCTTTGAAATATGCAGCTCGAAGAGGCAAAGGAAGCCGCTACTCGCATTCTCAACGAAGAACGGGTTCGGCCGACAGTTGGCTATCACAGCAATCTCGACAACCTGGCAGGACGTGTTGGACAGGATAGAGCCGCCGCGATATTCGAAATGCTTCGTCGCCTAACACTGCCTAACCTGACCACCCTCCGCGCCGAGTATCCAAGGATCGTATCGGAATTTCCGGAGACCTACGCCTTCGGCGGTACAAACTACAACCTCATGCTTGCTGTTTACCGGCAGCTCGCGGAGGATCAGCGGCCCGCATTCATTGATTATCTTTGCGGGTTCGTGCGTCGAGGAGGCTTTACGGAAGGAGATTCGGGAATGACCCACTACCCAAATTTCCAGCGCAAGATCTCTGACCTTCCGCTAGTCGCCGAGTTCTGCATTCGAACCGGCCATCTCAAAGAGGTCATGGCCGCCACAAAGCAAGTGAAAATGCCAACAGTCGCACTTGCTCTGATGATGATGGAACTCGAGGACCTCGTCGCCCTCAATTTCAACGTCCTGACACAGGAGGAATTGAAAACACTCAATGCAACTCTACAGCCGCTGAGGGCAGTGGCCGAAGTCCAAACCTATTCCGCGCACGGAAGCGTCGGAAAGAGGGCACCGAACCCGAAATACACGAGCGGATATGAAAAGCAGGGAAATCAGATCGTACGTTCAATTGATGGTCTCGCTGCACAGTGCGAGCAGGCGAGCTACTTCTACCTGAAGGGAATTCTTCTGCAAGACAAACCGAATCTCGAGACGGAGGCTGACAGGGCGCAGGTCGTTACTTTTCTGGAGGCTCTCGGGTTCAACCCAGTGCTGAAGCTGGCGCTCGAAGAGGCTGAGAAGGAATACCGCGATGCGTCGAATGTTTTCCAGCTGAAGAATTGTCTAGGCCATCTCAGAAGTTTCCTGGAGCATTTGCATCGCGAATCCGCGAGAGCGATTGCCTCTGCAGTGGGCGAAACCGTGGTGGACCGGTGGGGAGATGCGACCACTTACCTTCGGAACAAAATGATTTTCACGAAACAGCATGAGGCGTTTGTGACGACCCTTTACACACTCATTAGTGATACGAGCGTTCATCCACTAGGAACCGATCGCGAATATGCTCGGCTATTACGCAACGTCGTGATTGAGTACGGGGTTATGTTCCTTTCGACGTTGGCGAAGAAAGGCGTTAAGATTCCGTGATCGGGCGCGACCCGACGAGCGCCCAAGGTAAGCCGCACTCGGGGACCTAGGATCGCGCGAACACCGGGCCATCCCTCCCTCGCCACCTGCCCTGTCAAGCCTCGAACCATCCCCAAACCCACTCATCTCCATCATTCCAAACGGAATATATTCTTCCCAAGTTTGCGGTTTATTTCTCCAAAATCGCTATCCTTGTATTAAGGATCAAAACTTAAGCGTTTCTCCTTTTGGAGAGCGGCGTGGGCGGCCTTTGCACGGTGCTGGCGGGGATTCCGGCACGAGGCCGCCCATCGTTTTTCCCGGCGGCCTTGCACCTGAAAAGGTGCAAAGACCCGATAAGAAGCGCCCGTAAGTTCTTATCTTTGACGACTTTGCCCCCCTAACTCCTGCCTTTTCAATGGCTTGGAGAATATGGTGAAAGGTACAAGTCGCTCATCTCAAACCGTTTAACCCCCAAAAGGGGGTGGGGGGGTAGTCATGTATTTGGCGTGTCGTCATATAAAACCAAATGGGATGCGGTGCCAGTCGCCCGCCCTCCGCGGACATGCCTTCTGTTACTACCACGCCCGCCACCACGAACGCACGCGGCCAGGCATGATCGACAACCTCGTGCTACCCGCCCCCGAAGACTCAACCATCATTCAGGAGTCCCTCGGCAGAATCTTCGCGGCCATCGTGTGCGACAGCCTCGACTCCAAGAAAGCCACCCAGCTCCTTTGGGGCCTCCAGATCGCGGTGCAAACCATCCCGCGCAAGCCGCAAAAAGACCCCAGGTCAGTCGAGTCAATCACCCTCACGGAAGACGGTGCCGAACTCGCTCCCGTCCTCAACGTCTGCTTGCCCGGCACCGACTGCAAGAAATGCGACAAGGCCCAGCAATGCCCATGCCGCTTCGATTTCGACCAGGTCTTCGCCCGCAAAAAGGACGGCGACGGCCACGAATATTCTCCTCTGGCAGAATTCTTAAGACGCGAAACAGGCGCCGGCTCCGCCGCCGCTTCCACCGGCACCGCCGGCGACGGTTCCAGCGACGGTTCCGGCGAGAATTCCGTCGACAAACATCCCTATAAGCACTTGTTTGCGAGCTCGCCCGACTACGACGATGACGACGATGACGACGGCGAAGACGACCCGAGACAACCCCTCCAGACTCTGGAGGCTCTCAGAGAACTCGCTGAAGCCCTTGAAATCGGCAAGGACGGTTGACCCCGAGGTCCCGCATTTGGGACCTGGGATCGAAAGGACGCTGACATGCCGACTCGCTAACTTGCTAACTCGCTGACTCGCTGCTTTTCCGTTCACAGCGTGAGAAAGACCGCTCCGTCTTCGATGGCGAGTTCAAGGCCGGCATTTTTGGCTGCTTCGTGAAGCGCGGCATCGAGCATCACGACGGGATCGGGGCTGACCTCGAGCCGCCGCATCAACCCATCACCCTTTTTCGTGCCCGCTGAAAGAGAGATTTTCAGCCCGCGGCGCTTGCAGCGCACGGCGGTGCCGTCTTCTAGCTTGATGTTCATGGGCTTGATGTAGGCGTCGATGTAGTGCACGCCGATGCCCGATTTGTCCTCTGCTTTTGGCGGCAGTTTGTTTTCGGCGTCCTGATTCACATCACAAAGTTTGACTTTCACGCTCGGCTCCCAGTGGTTTCGAGTTTCTTTGCTTCGAGATATTCGTCCATCGCTTTACGGAAGGCGCGAATATGGTCGGGCGTGCTGCCGCAGCAGGCGCCAATAATGTTCGCGCCCGCTTCAAGCAGCGGCTTTACGCCTGTGACCATCTGCTCCGGCGTCTCGTCGTAGATGATCTTCATGTTTTCGAGGCGCGGCTTTCCGGCATTGGGCTGCACCATGACGGGCAGGCGAGTTGCGGACTTGTATCGCTTGACCGCGGCCAGCGCGCGCTCCATGTCCATTCCGGTGCCGCAGTTGAGCGCGACGATGTGCGCGCCATGCTCTTCCATGAACTCGGCAGCGCGCTCCGGCTCCACGCCCATCATGGTGCGGAACGTGGATCCGTCGAGCGTCACATCATAAGCCATTGACCCGATGATCGACTTGGAGCGCGCTGTCTGCGCCGCCTCGATGCCGATCAACAACTCTTCGAGCGATGTCTGCGTCTCAACGATGATGGCGTCTGCTCCGCCTTCGACCAATGCCGCTGCCTGCTCCTCGAACGCGCTGCGAACCTGGGCTTCGGTGAACTCGCCGAATGGCTCCATCAATCCGCCGAAGGGGCCGATGTCGCCGAGCACGTATCCCTCACGATCGCCGAACGCCTCGCGAGCAATTTTCACGCCAGCCTTGTTGATCGCGGCCACTTGCCCCGCTTCGCCGTGCCGGTTGAGCATGATGGGCGATCCGCCGAAGGTATTGGTGATGATGCAGTCGGAGCCGGCCTCGGCATAGCGCCGCTGGATGGCGAGCACGCGCTCAGGGTGCGTCAGGTTCCACGCCTCGCCGCAATTGCCTTGTTCCAGCCCGGCGAGCATCAACTGCGTGCCCATGGCGCCGTCGCCCAGCAGCGGCCGCTCCAGAATCGCTTGATGCAAAAGCTTCTTCATGGCCTTTCGTTCTCCTGCTCCAATTCCTTTTGTACCAAAGCGTAGTGGATGGTCTCGAGCACCAGGCCCCATTTGTGGCTGCGGCTCGACGCCTCGCAGTAGCAGCCCGCCGCGCTGGGTTCGCGCCGCCAACTCAGCACGGCATCCAGCCGTTGACCGTTCAGCGGCTTCTCGATCTCAATGGCGCCCATCAGGCTGTCGGCGTCTTCGATGTACTTGCACATGGCCGTATGGCCCTCATCGCCCGCGGCCGGTATGCAGCGCTGCTCCCGTATGGGATAGCCTTCAGCGCGTGGCCCCAGTTTGACGTTATAGATGAATGTAAGCGGGCGGCCCATGTTGGTGCAGGTCGTCCCGTCATAGCGGAAGTCGATCTCAATCGACCCATCCGCGCACGGGCGCATCGCCAGCCGCTCTTTCGTCCAGCGGTCGAGGGCTCGACGATTCACGGTGTATTCCGCGTCGGCGTCCAGCACGGCGATCCGTGGCTGAACCGGCTCGGCCGTCGAGCGCGGCGCACGCTTGTACGGCGCTCGCCTGTACTGGCACGGCCCGAACGAACAGCTCTCGCAGGGAACGAGGCTGGTAAGCCGCTTTAGCCGCTCGGTGTGGCGCGTCACGCCGAACACCGCCAGTTGCGTCTTCTTTGGCCGTAGCATTCCGGTCTCGAACACATCCACGCGGGAAGGGAAGTGCTCGCTCCGCGTGCGCTTGATCAGATCCAGCAGCCGCGGCTGCTCCGCCACGTCCCAATCCGGATAACCGGGACTCGAGTGCGGCAACACCGCCATCCCGCGCTTTTCAGCCCAGTCGCACAGGCGCGCTCCGGCCCATGTCGTCAGGTACTCGACCACGGCGGAGGCGAACACTTCCAGGAAAAAGTACTCGTCGGGCTTCTCTTCACTCCAGCGGCGCCGCGCTTCTTCCTCTGCTTCCGGTCCCGCGCCCACGGCCACCAGGATGGCGCTGTGCGCTCCAGCGTCCGCGAGGGCCGTGCGCAGGCGTTTGCTGTTGAAGGCCACGCCATCGATCCGAACCGTGCCGCCTTCAACTTCGACGCATTCCGCCTGCCGCGCATAAAACCACGGCCGCCCGTTCTTCGCGTACCAGTCGCGTGCCCAACCGGCGAGTTCACGCGCGCGCCCGTCCAGTTCCCAGCCGCGGGGGTAGCCAAGCAGCCGCACGTACTCCTGCGACGCCACCTCCACGCCAGGGAGCGTACTTGCAATCTCGACGGATTCGGCTACCTCGCGCATGGAATCGTCTCGACAGGCTTGAACTGGCAACCTTCAACAAAGAAATCGAAGAAGTTTGGATGAGTCTCAAGCCGGCAATGCTGCACCTTCTTCACCAGCTTTTCCAGCTCCTGCCGTTTCGTTTTTGAAAGCAATGCGATGGTCGCGCCTTCAATCGCCAGGTTGCCGGCGCGAACGAACTTTTCCGGCGCAAGGCTCGGGACAAGCCCGATGCGCCGCGACGCCTCAACATTCAGGTGCCGCCCGAAGCCGCCGGCGAGGTAGAACACGTCCAGATCGTCGAAGTCGATGCCGTAGGTGCTGAACACTACCTGCAGGCCCGCGACATTCGCGCCCTTGGCCTGCGCAAGCTCATTCACGTCGCTTTCCAGCAGATACACATCGCCATCCGTGCCGTGACAAAGATCGATACGATGCACTTCGTCTTCGAAGCGTCCGCGCTCGTTCATGCGCCCGGTGCGCAACAACTCGCTCAACAGATCGACGAGGCCCGAGCCGCAAATGCCCTCGGGTGCAACGTCGCCGATGACGCGAATCCTGAACTTGCCGTCGTCGCCGATCGCGACTTCCTCGATGGCGCCGTCCAGTGCCGGCATGCCGCAGGCGATGGCTCCGCCCTCGAATGCCGGCCCGGCCGGGCAGGACGCGGCGAGAATGCGATCCTTGTTGCCGACGATCAGCTCGGTATTGGTGCCGATGTCCATAATGGCGATCAACCGGTCTTCATGTGCCAGGTCGACGGCAAGCATGCACGCGGCGGCATCGGCGCCCACGTGCCCGCTGACGATCGGCGCACCGTAGACCCGGGCCCTGGGATGAATCGGCAGCAGGCTGCGTAGCCCGGTCTGAACCAGGCTCGTCGAGTCGCGCTTGCCCTCGCTCATCTCGATCTCCGTGATTGACCGGTACGGTGTCTGCCCGATCGAGTACACGTTTTGACGGAAGAACAGATCGCGCATCGTCGAGTTGCCTACCACCACCATCTCGTAGATCGTCTTCGGATCCACGGGGAACTTCTCGATCGCGTGGCTCAGGTATCCGGCCAGAGTCCGCAACAGCAGCCGTCCCGGGTGGCTGGTGTCGTAGGCGATGCGCGACATGACCTCAGACCCGCCAAAGCGCTGCGGATTCTCGAACGACGTGTCAGCAATCAGCTCGCCGCTTTCAAGATCGAAGAGCCGGACGACGACGGTAGTCGTGCCGAGGTCCATCGCCAGGCCGTGAATGGGCCCGGTGGATCGCTCCACCTCGACTCCATCAATCACGATGCGATCGCCATCGCGAGTCACCGCCGGGTCGAACGGGAGCGCCCCCGTGCGTTGAGACAAACCGAACGCCTCGCACTCGATGCGCATGTGGCCGCGGCGCATGGTGTGGCAGCGGACATGCCCGCTTGCGCCAGTGACATAGGTTTGGCAGGAGAGACGGAACTTGCCCTTCAGGTGGCGCTCCGCCTCGGTCATGGGCGAAAGCGCATCCGCGCCCTCGACCACTTCGACCATGCACTCTTTGCATTTGCCTTGCTTGATGCACGACGTGGGCACATCGATGCCCATCGCCTCGGCCTGGTCGAAGAGCGATTGACCCGGCTGGGCTTGGGTGGATTGTCCGTTGATGGTCAGGGTGACGGGCATGATGGGAAGCACCTACCATCCCTTCGATTCAATCTCTGCCTTCAGAGCGTCCGCCACTTCGCGGGCCGATCCTTCGCGTTGCTGTTCATCGCTCCACTTCCATTGCGCCAGGTAGTCGTCGGCGGCCTGCAACCCGCGCTGCGCGGCGAGGCGATCGATGTGCTCCATGAATCGTCCGTCCAGCATCACGGTCACGTCGTCGCTCTCGTCCTCAGCCTTGATCTGGGTCGGCACTTCCTGCCAATAGAGAATCTTATAGGTGGCCATGGCTGCTCACGCCTGCCCTGCGAGCCGCAGGAACAAATCCACCGCGGCTGAGGCATTGGCTCCGTATCCGTCGGCGCCGATCTCGTCGGCGAACATCTGGCTGATGGGCGCGCCGCCCACTGCCATTTTGATCTCCGATCGCCCAGCCGCATGGAAGCCTTCGATCACCGTCTTCATATACATCATCGTCGTCGTCAGCAGCGCGCTCATCCCGATGATGTTCGGGTTGCATTTGTCGGCCGCGGCCATAAATTTTTCCACGCTCTGGTCCACGCCAATGTCGTGCACTTCGAATCCCGCGCCTTCGGCCATCATGCCGACGAGGTTTTTGCCGATATCGTGCAAATCGCCGCGCACGGTGCCCATTAGAAGGATGCCCCTGGGCTTGGTGCCGCTGTCCTTTGAAGTCAGCAGCGGCTTCAGCACCGCCATGCCGGCCTTCATCGCCCGTGCGGCAATCAGGACTTCCGGGACATACAGCACGTTGTGCTTAAAGTCCTCACCAACTACGCTCATGCCGGCAATGAGTCCTTCGGTCAGCACCTCCTGCGCTGTGCGGCCCTCGGCGAGCGCCTCCTTAGTCAGCCGCTCGACTTCGTTGGCGTTGCCTTCGTAGAGATGTTGGTTCATCTGGGCGTAATCGGGCATTCAATCGTTTCCTTATAGGGCTCTCGCAACCGCACTCGCGGTGCGCTTCGCGTTGAATTCTTCAAGGGCCTCAAGCATGGCCAGAATGTTCTCCCGCGGCATTCCGGGGCTGGTGCCGCCGCCGACCGAGAGAATGATGCCTTCGCCGCCAGAACCCTCGAGGACTTCGAGGGTTTCGTCCTTCACTTCCTCGGGAGTGCCCCGAACTCCAATCTCCAGGGGGTTCACGTTGCCCATCAGGCACATGCGGTCGCCCACGCGGCGCTTCACTTCGGTGATGTGCCTTTGCTTGCCCCAGTTCAGCACGTTGAATCCCGTGTCGGGCAGGTGATCGAGGCAGGCGTCCACCTCGGCGTCGTTGTGGTAAAGCTTCACCCAATCCTTCGGGAACGCATCGCAAATCCGCTTCAAGTAAGGATGCGCGAACTCCAGATAATGCTCCTCGTTCACGAATCCAACGATGTCGTCGAGGATAAAGATGCTCTCCACCGTATCCCCCATCACTTTTTGCTGCGCCTTCAGCCAGTCGATGATCACGCGCGTGCATAAGTCGATCAACCGGTGCGCTCCCTTTGGGTCTTCCACCAGGTCGATCATGAAATTCGTCGTGCCGCGCACAAACCCGGCGGTGCAGAGCGGCCCGCGCGACGTGACCATGGGCAGAATGTACCCCGCATCGAGAATCCGTTGCCGCGCCATGCCGATCCGGTGCAGCGTCAGCCCCGCAAAAGCATCGGCATCCACTTCGTACTCGGGAAAGTTGTCAATGTCTTCGAGGCGATAGAGCGTGTGGTATTCGCTGGGCGTGTTGTCCTGCCAGAACTTGATCTTGGCGCCCAGAACCGAGGGCTCCGCCGCCATCCCGTACTCCATCCACCACGAGGGGATGAAGATGATGTCGGGAAACTCCTGCATGATTTTCAGGTTCGACTGGAACCACAACTCGGGATCGAGAAAATAATCCATGTGGCCGATTCCCAGGTAGCCCGGTATCCACGGACTATCGATGATCAGCGCCATCGGAATCTTGTCCAACTTTTCGCGCCGCACTGCCCGCTTGAATGTTTCCCACTGTTCCGGCCGCATACTTTTCCTCCCGATCACGTCCCGTGATTCGTCACTCTGTCGAGGTTTCTACCCGGATGAGCGACCTCCTCGTCATCCGTCATTCCCAAAAGCCAGCCTGTTTCCTTACGCCGGAGCCCGCTTCGGCCTACCGATCAAGCGTCAAGGATTACAGACGACTTTCGTCCCTAAGTTCAATGCTTCTCGCAATCTAAGATTTTGTTCGACAGTCGCACTAATTTCAGCTTCCGTAATCATATTGCAAAGGGAACGGAACGCACAAGGGAGTCTGAAATTTCGCCGGACGAGGCCAGCCCGCACCTTGTTGAAGGATCGCGACGATGCTCACCGTCCGGTTGTAGCCAGCTGCCCGGTCTGCCTGAACCTTCGGCAAAAGAAATCCCGCATCCGAAGCGATGGTCGGCGTCGGATGCGGGAGAAACACAAGACGAATCGAGAGAGAGGCTAATCTTCTCAGAAAACCATCTTGAGGGCGAGCTGCAACGTGCGCGCGCCATTGTTCCCGTTGCTGTTCTTCGTGGCCGAGATGTTGCTGAAGCTGCCGGCCTGGAAATTCAACTGTCCCGGTTGCGCGAACGGCGGTGTGTTCGTGGTGTTGAAGGCTTCGGCGCGGAACTGCAGATACGCCGATTCCGTGAATTTGAAGTTCTTCAGAATCGAAGAATCCAGATTGTTGAAGTGCGGTCCGCGTACCTGCTGGATGCCGCCGCCGAGAGGCGAGTAATCGGCCTGTCCGATGGTGGTAGCCACGGGCGGTTGAGCGAATGCGCTGGGGTTGAGCCATTGCGTAAAGTTGTGCGGGCCCTTGTACAGATTCTGTCCGGCCACCACGTTGGCAGAGCAGCCGAAATCGGCGGTGGTGGCAGTTGGGCAAGTGACTGTGAGCGGCTGCCCGCTTTGGAATGTGTAGAAGCCGTTGATCTCCCACCCGCCCACGATGAGATCCGCGGCCCTGTTCATCGAGCCTCCGAATTGGCGTCCACGGCCAACGGGCAGGTCGTACGTTCCGGCCAGGTGGACCAGGTGGGCGGCATCGCCGTCGCACAGGCCATAGTCGCCCTTGATGCCGAAGTTAGGCAGCCACTGGGCGCGGTAACCTGCGTTGAACTGCGAGTTCTGCGGCGCGTGCTGGTCGCCCATGCACCGCGAATAGGTGTAGTTGCCGAGCAGCGAAAGCCCAAAGTTCATCTGGTGCTGATACGTGATCTGCATGGAGTTGTAGCTGCTGGTGGCGTTGGTGGTGTTATAGGTGCTGTTCCGTTGGAAGTACGGGTACGGAATATAGAGTTGGGTGTTGGTGCCGGGAGGTAAGATCTCGGAGTTGGCGTCCGTGTTCCCCAGAATATCCAGGTGGCGGCCCTGTGTTCCCACGTAGCCCACCTGGATGGCGTCGTGGTTGGTGAACTGGTCCTCGATGGTGAGGTTCTCAGTGGACACCAGGGGAGTTTGGAAGTTGTACTGGCGGGCCGAGAGGGGAAGGCCGAGATAGTTGCTGCCGATGTATTGCCCCCCCGGACAAGACGGGCAAGCAACCGCCGTAGTTGAGTACGGGGTCGGACTTTGCAGCACGGACGGATTCTGGAAGTTGAACTGGTTAAGGGTGTTCTCCAAAGTTGCCGGCGAGCCTGGCGAGGCACCGACGAGTAGCGGATGGTTGGAATCGGGAGAGGGGATGGTCTGGACGTAGACGAACGGGTAGTTGAATCCCAGCGTGCCGCCGTAACCGAGGTTGGCCAGGGCTCCGTAGGCTGTGCCGAAGCCTCCGCGAACCACCAGCGTAGGCCGGAGCTTGTAAGCGAATCCCACGCGCGGCGCGAAATTGGTCTTCTGGTCGTTGCCCAGCGTCATGCTGCTCACGCAGTTGATATTGATATTGTCGGCGGCGGCCACGGTATTGAAGATCGTGGCTCGGGCTACCGCGCAGCCCTGCTTGGACATGTAGTAGGTTCCGGTGGCGCCATTTCCGCCCGCCGCGACGAAGTTGGCCTGATAGCCGCGGGTCTCGGCGTAGGGCGTGAAAAGATCCCAACGCAGGCCCAGGTTGAGGGTCAGCTTGGGATTGACCTTCCAGTCATCCTGGAAGTAGGCGCCGATGTACCAGCGATGGTCGTCGGTGGCAGCAATGTTAGAGGCGGAAAAGCCGTTCTGGCCGCCGACTTGGTTAACGCCAGTTCCCACACCGTATTCGTAGTTGATGGGCGTCACCAGCAAGTCACCGATGCCATTCAACCCGGTGCTCTTGTTGGAAATGTCCGTGTACTGACCGTTGAAGCTCAGGTCGCCGCGGCCTTGCGGCGGCTGCGAGATGTCGGCTTCCAGATCGTCCACCTGGATGCCTGTCTTGAAAGCGTGGCTGCGCCAGAGCTTTGTGACGGCATCAACACCCTCCAGGCTCCAGACGGCTTGTATCGTTGGCGAGTAGTTGCCAACACCGAGTCCCCTTAGCCCGCCAATGTTGATGATGGGCAATCCTCCGTTGTATTGAACCTGCTGAACGCCCTGGATGCCGAACTCGAGGGGAATATTGCAGGTGCCCGTACCCGGAGACACGGTTCCCGAACAGGCTGAGCTTCCGTAGACGTTGCCCCAGACCGACACCTGATTCTTGTCGCTATGGACCATGCCCACGTGCATTTCATTGGTGAGGGTCGGAGTGAGCATGCGGGTGTAGCCGACTGCCCATGCGTAGGCAGGCAGGCTGTCAACGCGCCCGCCGCTCTGGCCCGAGGCAACCCCGGGGAAATACGAGGGCACGTCGGCGGTGAGGTAGCTCCGGTCATAGACGCCGAAAAGGTTGTCCTTGGGGCTGATGTTGGCATCGATGCGAACGTCGTAGGTATTGGTGTTCTTGTCCTCGATGGGAATGTAGCTGCCGCCGAAATTGTTGGCGAGGCCGGGGGATGTCGGCGCCGGATACAGGCCCAGCAGCTTGACGGCGTTCGGATCCTGGCGGCTGGTGGGGATGACGTTGAGAGCAGAGAGAGGAACACCGCCGGAGTCCTGTGTGAAGTCGGTTGTGGTGAGCCCGATGAAGCTGGTGCAGTTACCCGCCGCCATGCAGTTATAGAAGGGATCGCGCACGTAGGCATTGGGCGTGCCGGTGAGTCCGGTTACCGGGTCGATGCCGGTGGCGGGAAGCTGGCGCGTGGAGGCCGGATCCATGATGGTGCCGTTGGAGAAGATGCGGCCCAGGGCGTCGGTGTGGCAGCCGCTGGTGACTGTAACGCTGCAAGTGCCGCTGTAGTTGTAGGCGATGTTGTCCTGCAGGTTGGTGTACTTGCTGTTGATCATATTCTGGGTGGGCACGTTTAAACCGGGATCCGGTATCGGCAGGACGTAGCGGCCTCCCTGGTAATCGGCGAACCAGAAGAGCCGGTTATTGCCATGCACGACACGAGGGATGATAACCGGGCCCCCGGCCGTGAAGCCGAAGAGGTTCTGGTGATAGGAGGGGATCGGTTTGGCCACGCATGTCGAGCCGCTGCAGGTGCGATTGAAGAAATAATTTGCGTTCAGAGCGTTGTTGCGCACGTACTCCCAGAGGTCGCCGTGGACGCCGTTGGTGCCGGACTTGATGGACGCGTTAATGACGCCGCCGGTTGAGTGCCCGAATTCGGCGTTGAAGTCGCCGCTCTGCAGTGTGAATTCCTGGATGGCGTCGGGCGGCGGAACGATGGCGGCGTTGGTCCCGGTATAGTTGCCGCCATAGATCTCGATATTGTCGTTAATGCCGTTCAGCCGGAAATCGTTTTGCCATTCGTCGACGCCATTCACCCTGAAATAAGCGGACTCAGAGCTGCCTGCGTCGGCTGTGATGCCCCCGCCACCGGATCCGGTCGGTGTCGTGCTGACGCCGGCGGAAAGTTGCGCCAGCGAGCCCCAATCGCGAGTGGCAAGAGGCAGGTCGTTGACGGCCTGGTTGGTTATGGATTGGCCGACTTGGGCGTTTTCCGCCTCGAGCAAAGGAGCAGCGGCCGTTACGGTGACGCTCTGCTGCACGTTGCCGGTGACGAGATGGATATCGATTGTGAGCACCTGCTGCACGTGCACGATGACGCCGTGCTCCACGTATTTTTCAAATCCGCCGCCTTCGGCGTCGATGGTGTACGTGCCGGGGAGCACGTTATCGAAAATATACGTTCCCGTGGCTGTGGACTTGGTTGTGGTCTTCGTCCCCGTAGCGTCGTTGGTGAGAAGAATCGCTACGTTCGGCACCACTGCGCCGGAAGGGTCTTCGACCGTTCCTGTGATCTCTCCGCGATCGAGCTGAGCGGCTAGCCTGCCGGGCACGCACAGCACGAAGAGCAAGCCGAGGACCAGGAGCATCGGCCCTGCGATTCTGAATCTCTGTTGGGTTTTCATGATTCTTTGCGCACCTCCAATTTCAACGAAGTTTTACACGTTTGCATTCCGTCGCAGCTTGGCGACGTGCGCTACGATATTGCAGTTCCTGAAAACAAAGGAGTGTTCACCCAGAGTGGATGGAGGTGTATACACAAGTGTCTGGAACCCAAAACCTCATGATCGACAATGATTTGCCGACTTGTTGAAATGCTGGTAAACTGTGGAAATTGTTAGGCGCAACCACGTCCCAGAGCCATGAATTTCGTGGTTATTTGATGTTCAACACGCGCTTCACAATCCTTTCCCGCGCCTTCGGTTAGACTCTTGTTGCGAGAAAGAATGCACGAACCCCTGTCACGAGAGTTAGAGTCATTCGTGAATGTGCAGGACCACCCGTGCAGATTCAGCGCGGTGGTATTGATTGACCTGCTTCAGAAAGACGAATAAGGACCGACCCGGTTCTCAGGAATGGCAACGTTTGCAATCGAACGTTCGCTCTGGAGAAATCGAGGGTCGGCGCGGCTCCAGCGTTCGAGTCAAGCAGTTTTCGAGCGCCGGCATGGTTGCCTGGAGATAAGCTTCATGGAACACTTTGCCGCCGTCCAATCCAAGCCCAAGCCTCCGTTTTCAGGCGAGATGTGGCCTTATACTTTGCACGATGATTCGCGCTGGGAACTGGCGCAGCGCATCATTGCAGGCCCACACTTCGCGCGCGCTCCGCTTCTTTCGAAGTTCCTCCTTTTTGTTGTGGCTGAGACACTGGAAGGCCGCGGAGACGAGATTTCGGAGCATCAGATCGGCGTTCATGTCTTCGACCGGCCGGCCGATTACCGCACCATCGAGGACAATATTGTTCGCAGTTACGCGCGCCAGTTGCGCAAACGGCTGGCCGAACACTTTGCCGACCAGGGCAGCGGGGAACCGGTGCGGATTGACATTCCGGTTGGTGGCTACGTTCCGATCTTCCTTTCTGCGGACAACGGGAACGGAAGAGAGGAAGCAGCGGAGCCGCAGCTTCAATTGCACAGCCGAACGCCATTGCCCGCAACGCCCGCGCACGTTGCGGCGTCTGAAGCGTCGCCCGCATCGAGAGCGGGACAGTGGCTGCTGGCGAGCGTGTTCCTGGTGGTTTACAGCGCAGCCCTGATTGCTGCCACCTGGTTTGCTGCAACGCGCGCATCCACACCGCATCCGGCGGAGGAGCCCGCACGCGCGCTGTGGGTGGCACTGTTCGGCGGCACGGCCGACTGTTACATTGTGCCCTCTGACGCAGGCTTCAACCTGCTCGAAGACATTTCACGCCATCCGGTTCCGTTGGCTGAATACATCGCGGGCAGCTATAAGGATCTGCCCCTCACGGGCGTCGACGCACACAGCGCGGAGGATCTGCGCACGCAGCAATTGACGCCCTTTGTCGATCTGCAGATCGCGTCCGCATTCTCGCATTTGAGCGAGGACGATCCCCAACGGGTATTCATCCGCTTTCCGCGCGACCTGCGCCTCGACGATCTGAAAGGCGCCAATGCCGTGATCATTGGATCGCTGGGAAGCAATCCGTGGGCCGCCATGGCGGAAACGAAGGCCAACTTCCGAATTGCCGACCGCCCCGGCATGAGCGGTGCGGAAATCATCAATCTCAAGCCGCGTTCAGGTGAAGCTGCTTCCTATGCGAGCCACTGGAACGAGCCGGCGCATGAAACCTTCGCCCTCATCGACTTCCTTCCCAGTTTAAGCGGCAATGGACATCTTCTGGTTCTGGAGGGGCTGGATGTGGCGGGAACGCAGGCAGCGGCGGAGATGCTGCTGCATTCTTCTGAAATTGGCCCAATCCTGAAAAGTGCCACGCGGCCCGACGGTAGTCTTCGCGACTTCGAGGTTTTGCTGCGTTCCACAAGCATCGAGTCGAACGCCACGGCCACGGAGGTCATAGCCACCAGGATTTACTAGCGCTTCACCGCTCCCGATGCAGGCTGCTTTCACTGGCCATATCCGTTGTCATGCAGGGATCGTTTTGTGATGCCAATGATGGGGAAAGGGCGAAATCAGCATGATAATGGCGACTGAAGCGAGAGAAGGTCAACAATATAAGTCAATTATTTTCTTTGTATTACGGCTGAAATTGAGAAAATAAATCAAGTGCTGGCGGAGGGAGGAGTCTCCTGCGAACCGTTCTCTGGGTCGAATTCCCTGCTAACAGGGAAAAATACAGGGAAATTTGCGAATTCTTCCCCCAAAATCCTCCAGCGGGGCCCTCTATGATATTGAATACACGTGTGTTCCTACCGTGCGATCCGATTCTTCGAGCCGTACTAATCAGGGAATTATCACCCACGTATCAGGGAATAACATTTCCCTGATCCCGGCTTCGCGGATCATGTCGACCGCCGGTGCTCCTTCCTCGGCCAGCTTCGGAACAGAGATGATCTGCTCCGCAGAAATCGCTCCTTGTTCATAGCCAAATCCCTCTGTCCTGGTGGACGCAACTGTGGCCGAAGACTAACATTTTCCGGAATTTAAAAATACCGAGGCCGATCAGTCTTCCATGCGCACGTGGCACAAACAGAAGGTGTTAGCGCAGGCCGGGGATAGGCCAGGCGGCAGGCGTACCTTGGCCATTGTCAGATCGAATCACGGAAGCTTCCGCGCTTCGGCTTCGGGGTTCCAATGGTCTTTGCCAGCGAGAAACACTTTGGGCAAGAATTGCCGGGCCTGCGACGCTGTGAGTTGATGCGACCAAGGGACGCGACGCGACGGGTTCGCTCCAGCACCGGTGCTTTTGAACTCCGCGTAGAAAGCTTGAGGTTCACTCCCGGTTTTGCCCCAAGTATTCCATCCCTCCGGGATCACGTCGGCTGGGAGCTCAGTATTGATGTAGATGACACGGGAGTTAGGACGCCACGGGCGGCCAAGACTGGTAACCTCTCTCGAGGGCACTGTTGAACTTGGTCCAACGGTGTGTTCGATGCTGCTAGTCACTTTGCTGTCGAGCATGACGAAGCCGGTTGTTTGATCGGGCGAAGTACGCGACTGCGCGGTAATGTAGCCGGGGGCCTTTGCATGAATTTCCGAATGATCGAACACTGCAGTGGCATTGCCAAAGATAAAGTCGACGCCACCCTCAATGTAGGAGTCGAGATAGTACTGACGTCCGTAGTCGGCGAAGAGCGTGTCCTGATAACCCAGAAAACGGCAGTGCTTGAAGATGGAACGATCGGCGCGCACGGCGGCCGCGACGGCTTGGCCCGTATTGCCGGCACTGTTTTCGAAGGTGATATTGTCCGCTTCAAAGCCCGACCCGTTTACCTCCACTGTTTCTGTAAAGAAGGTGCCACCAGCTTGCTTGGCGTTCAGGCTATTGGTGATGACGACGTCGGCAGGCGACTTTCCCATCCCAACCAAGGTGATGTTGGTGTGGTTCTGCGTAATTATGACCCGTTCGTGATAGGCGCCGGGCGCAATCTCGATGTAGACACGCCCAGCTCTGCCGTCAGGACCTATGCCGGCGAGCGGATGATGATCGACCGCCATCTGTATGAGGGGAAACTCAGTCGTGCCCTCAATGCTTGTCGTTACATCGGGAGAAACGCGAACGTGCACATCTTGCGCGTGGATCGAGGCGGATAGGAGCAAGACAGCGAGTAGCAAGCGTGTTTTCATGAGAATCTTCTTTCCCTTTTGATGGGCCGCCAGAGAGGAATGGTCATAGAAACTGAAATCTGATACCGGTCCCGGCTTACTGCACGGCGTTTGACGCGACAAGGCTTCTCACGACAGCAATGGCTTCTCTGATGGAGTACTGTTTGCAAAACACACTCGAAGTTCCCCCAACGAGCATCGTAGCTCCAGATTTGATCATGGTGGCTATGTTCTGGAAACTCACATTACCATCGGCCTCAAGCTGAATGTGGGTGTACCCCTCGGCATCAATGAGCTTTCGCACATCCGCGAGTTTACGAATTGTAGCGGGAATCAGCACCTGACCTGCAAACCCAGGATTGACAGTCATGACAGTAATTAGATCGATATCGTCAAGGATGTACTGCAAGGCCGAGACTGGTGTCGCCGGATTGAGCACAACCCCCGGTCTAACTCCTGCATCGCGGATCTGTTGAAGGGCTCTTTGCACGTGCCGCGTAGCTTCAAGATGAATAGAGATGAATGCAGGACTGAAGGCAGCTGTTCTCTCGATGTATCGTTCCGGCTCCTCAATCATCAAGTGGCAAACGACATCCGTGTTGCTCAGTTCCCTCACAGCCCCCAGAATCGTGAAGTCGAGAGCGAAATTGGGGACGAAGTTTCCATCCATTATGTCGAAGTGAAAGTAATCGATCTTCCCCTCTTCGAGCTGCCTGATGTCGCGCTCGAGGTTTTTGAAGTTGGCGCACACCAATGATGCTTCGATTTTGACGGCTCGATCCATAGTAGGAGTTACCATTTCGGATTTGCGGTACACAACAGCTTTTTTGGCACTAACCTGCCTCCGCTACCGAGTAATCATCCGCTTGTCTGTGCAACATCGCCGCGCCAATGAGGGGCGCATCGCCGCCGAGTGGAGATCTGCAGATCTTTATCATTTCGGAAATCGTGGGATATGCTCTTGCTCGAACGAATTCTACAAGTGGGTTGAACAACAACTCGGCGGGAGCATTGCAGATGCCCCCGCTCATACTTACCAGTTCAGGACCAATGATATTGACCAGACTCACCAAACCGATGCCCATATATTTCACGACATTGTCGGTGATGCGTTTGGCGTCCCTATTGCCACATCTGGCTAGCTCGAAGACGTCTTCCACAGAAACACTATCCGCGTTTCTCCCAATCAGATCGCTGAGTTCGGCGATGGATTCTTTGGCCGCTCGAACGATCGCCAGGCCGCCTGCGTATGCTTCCAGACAACCTCGCCTTCCACAATTGCACTGATTGCCATCGATTTCTACGATCTGATGTCCCAGTTCCCCGGCAGTGTTGTTTAATGCGCCATGGTAAATCTTTCCGTCAATCACCATCCCACACCCGATGCCGGTGCCCAACGTAACGCTTGCTATGCTCGATAGGCCTTTGCCGGCACCAACCAAATACTCTCCCCACGCGGCCGCCCTTGTGTCTTGTGAGATATATATGGGCAAATCGTGAACCATTCGGATTGCTTTCACGATCTCTACGTCCACAGCAAATATGTTCGGCGCGAATACGATAAGACCTCTCTCTGAGTCGACCGTTCCCGGTATCCCGAGGCCAATGCTATTGACTCTCGCTAACGTGGCGCGCGCACGTTCCAGGACAATAGGGACGTTGGCTACGATCCCTTCAATGATTCCATCGCAGCCGGCCTTGGTCGGAGTTTTTATCTTGTGTTGCGAGCAAATTGATCCATGTTCGTCAGCGACGCAGAATTTGATGTTCGTTCCGCCAACGTCTACGCCAACGCTAAATGGCTTGTCGCTCATTTCCCCTCGTTTTGCCTTCCGCCAAACTGCCAACTCTCTATGCGTATGTGCAATCAGGCTCTCGTCTACCACGCATTACATCAAGCCTTCCATGGCAGCATTGCCGCTCATATGACGAGCATGAGCGTCTATAAGGAGCGAATATGTCATCCGTAACAGAAGCATTGGCCACTTGATTCGCCCGGTCGATGCTGGGTCTCAATTGAACTAATTCATACGCATCGCGCAAAACCGAGGGGAGACCATCGATCTTCTTGGCCTCGATTGCTGGCCTACGTCGGAATTCATCACCAGGCCTTTGTTACCTCCACCCCCTGACTCGACGGATACCAAAGTCCCCGCGAAGCGGAGGACAGTTCGGACGAGAAAAGACCTCCGCGCCTCTGTGGCACCTCCACTGCTGCTGCATTAGCACCCACACATGGGTCAAACGAACCTTTCACAATTACGCGAATAGCTCCGAATTCGTTCGAATTTGTTTGATTCACCGTTTATATCTCCTCTTTGGGAAGAAGTCAAGAATGGATTTTCCTCTTGTCCTGTGTTTATCGCTAGGGGAGTATAAATGGTAGTAGGCAAATAAGTTAGGGCCTTTGCGGACGCCCTGAAACCTGAGAATATCGAGCACCAACGATGGACTCAGACGAGCGCAACACCGTTATTGCGCTGCCGGGCAAGTTTTTCAGTGCGAATATGGAGAAGAAGAGGAGGTTGTTGAGATTGAGCTGGTCAGAGCGGGGGCAACGGGCCAAAGATACGCAGGAGGCGAGAATTCTCTGGAAGTTTGAGCTGATCCAAGACTAAAGCGCACGGGCAACAGCGGCGTCGCTATACGATCAGCCACCCATTTAATCAAGCTTTTGAATTCGCTCTGGCGACCAGTTTTCAAGGACGCCGGCTTCTTGCTGCCCCCGATTTGTTGACGAGAAGTTTCGCTGCAACCTGGTCGAAGGCTTCACCTTCCGAATACCAGTTTAGCTCTGGCTAGTTGTAAAAAGCGGGACTAAACTAGTCACATCTCGCAGATTAGAGAAAGGAATAGGAGAATGACGAAGGATGATTTGATAGTGCACAGAGCCGAGGAGGCAGTTCAGTCCAGTTTGGCTGCGGTGGGCTCCAATGCACAGCCCGTGATGGACGGGATGATGGGCGAGGAAAGGCGGGCGCAGATTCTACAGATCGTGCGTAGCGAAGGCCGTGTGAAGGTCAACGAGCTGGCCAACCTGTTTAATACCTCGGAAGTCACGATCCGCATCGATCTTAATGAACTGCATCAACGCGGGCTTGTGCTGCGGTCGCATGGCGGGGCGGTGCTCCCGGATACCATCCTGCGCGAATCGCCGGTCTATGAGCGGTTGAAAGCACACTCCGAGGAGAAGCGACGGATCGGCAAAATGGCGGCCGCGCTCATCCAAGATGGAGAGACGATCATCCTTGATTCTGGCACGACTACACTTGAAATTGCACGGCACATCAAGAAGAAGCAGGGACTGCAGATTATCACGAACGGCGTCAACATTGCCGCCGAATTGTTGGACGCTCGTGGCGCGCAAATCTTCGTTCTCGGAGGTTCGGTGGTCAAAGAGGCGGCGTCGATCACCGGGCGCTTCACCGAGGAGATGATGGATCAATTTTCCGCCGACAAGCTGTTTCTCAGCGGAGCCGGATGCGACCCTGATTTCGGGGTCAGCGGTGCGCACGTAGAAGAAACGATGGTAAACAGGGCCATGATGCGGATTTCCCGTGAAATCATCCTGGTCGCCGACGCCAGCAAGTTTTCCAAACGCGGCATGTCGCGTATTGCTCCGTTTTCAGAGATCGACACCATCATCAGCGACACCAGTCTCCGCGAAGAGATTCAGGAGAAACTGCGCTCAATGGGCTGCAATCTGATTCTGGCGTAGCGGGCACCGTCGGAATAAGCGTACTGCGGAGTAATGTGGCGTTACATTGCGCAAAATGGCATTAGCGCTGTCGGTCAGGCCTAACCTGGAGGAATTTCGAAGCTGACCAGTTCGGCGCGGAAGCCGCGCGTGCGATACGCCCCATAGGCGATACCTGCAGCCATCCATACTGAGCCCAGCAGCAGCGCTGGACGACTGAGATGAATCCAGATGAAGCCGCAAATCAAGAAGCCGAGGGTCGGCGTAATCAGGCTGATAAGATTTCTGATCTTCCCATCCCGCCAAACGTGGATGAAAGACGCGGCATTCACCCCCATGAAACCAATGAAGGCGCCAAAATTAAGTGCCTGCGCACCGATTTCATAGGCGCCTCCCCCCAATCGTCCGGCGAAGAATTCGAGAATCCCGGCTCCGACAAGAGCAAGAGCCCCTACGAGCATGATGTTGTTGCGGGGAATGCGGTGCTTAGGTTCGATTGCACCGAAGAACGAGTTGGGTAACGCGTTCCCCCGCCCCATGCCATAGAGGAGCCGTCCGGCGGCGAGCTGCGAGCCCATACCGGAACCCATGTTTGCCACGAGCAGGGTAAAGTTTATGATTTGGAAGAGAATGGCGCCACCTATCCGACGTGAGACCAGGGCAAAAGCCGACTCGACCTGATCGCTGGGGAACGGTTTCGATCCCCAGACGAGTTGTGCTGCATAGACTTCGAGTCCGGACAGAAGACCTGTAATCAAGCAGACTAGAACAGTGGCAAGAAGAATGTTTCGACGTGGATTCTCAACCTCCTCAGATAGTGTGGACACGGCGTCGAAGCCGATGTAAGTAAGGACAGCTACAGAGGTGCCGGCAAAGAGACTCTCCCAATGGAACGTATCTGGTTGGTAGAACGGATGGGCAAAGAACCCGGGATCCTGGTGAAGGTGCCATAACGAGCGGATCACACTTCCAAGGAACAGGATGACTACGATCACCATGCCGGCGCACAAGGTCTCATTCACCTGCGCCGAGGTCCTGATTCCGCGTAGGTTCAACCAGGTAAACAGCGCTGCAAAGATCAGAATCCAGATGTAGAAAGATAGGCCGGGGAAAATATTCATCGCGGCCTTGGCGCAAAACGCGATACAGATCAGCGGGCCCAAAATATAATCCATCACCATGCTCCAGCCGACGATGTACCCGAGGGCGGAATGTATTTCCTTACCTACATATGTGTAAGCTGAGCCAGCGCTGGGATAGACCCGCGCCATGCTGCCATAGCTGATGGCCGTAAACAGCATGGCGATCATGGCGATCAGAATGGTCGTGACGACATGGCCATGGGCTTTGTTGCTGATCACACCGTAAATCCCCATCGGCGCAGTTGGCTGCACCATCACCATACCGATAATGACAAGGTTCCAAAGTCCGAGCGTTCGTTGCAGGCGAACTGCCCCATCACCAGAGGATCCTGATGCGGTGTTTCCTTCATTCTGCACATTCATGACAGGTCCCCTAGAGGATTAACCGTCGATAGAGCCATGCTAATGTCGACAGCTGGATTGGCGTTTCGTCGGACCAGAGGTTGTGATGAGAACATGACCCAAGAGCTAAAAAGTGATGCCATTGAATTCCTCAACGTGCGGCTTTGGCGTTAACGGGCGTGATGGTTTCTGAAGCGATGTTCCAGCCGTCGAGTTGCACGATGGGCGCTGGGACGGCATTATCCGGGAGCAACGCGGTTAATGTGCGCGACTCTCCCGGTACCAGCTCGATCCAATTGTCGGACCAGAGAACAGGAGCAATGAGATCGCCCGAAGGGGTGCGGACGGCACCTCGAACCTGAAAGGCCAACGCCGTGGATTGGTTCTCGAGATGCAGCAAAATCTCGCGGCCGCGTGGTGTGTTTTCGATCTCGGCGCGAGAAAGAAGCTTGGCAGGCGGCAGGCTTGTGAGCGCGGTAAGGTCTTCGTAGCGTCCCGCGGGAGTGGAGTTGGCGCCGGTGTTTTTCCAATCGAAGGTTGTGAGTGTGCCGGGCACCCAATAGAAGTTGCGGCTGAGGACGCGGCCGGAGGCATCCGACAAGGTCAGGTCGATGAAGAAGATGCGATCGGCACCAGCATAGAGGCTATCGGGGATCGTGAACACACGCTGCGAACTGTCGACGCCCGCATCCAACGTGGCCTCAGAACTGAGCAATTCCTTCCACTCCAGGTTGTAGACATGGACGCTGGCATGAAGTCTAGGAGCACGCTCGTAAGTGCTGTTCACCACCACGATGGAGCGGTCGTCGTAGGAATACTGAATGTGCAGCGGCTCGCAGGCCTTTTTGGTCCCGAAGTATCCGGCATCGGCCTCCAGGTAGTAGTCGTAGAGATGCCAGATCATGGAGGGCCATGCGTTGTTCAGCATGTGCTGAATCACGCCCGTGGCAAAATACTTGTTCTTGTTGAAGGACTCGAACATGGCGCGCTCGGAGTCGTAGGCCATGGTTTGCGCCAGGCGTTCATACTCGGCGCTGGAGTGCGGCTTACCGTAGATGGCTTCCATGGCCTGATTGATGACCTTGAGCGTGGAGTACGTGCTGCCACGACCATTATGGAAGCTCCAAGTTGGCGATGGTGGCCATGCCTCCGGGTTCGGAAGGAACTTCTTGCGGCTGGCAGGAGACGGGATGTCGAGGCCCGTACCGGTTTCAGTATTGAAGCCGAACGCGCCGCCGTACTGCCGGTCCACATACCAATAACTGGGCGCGACATAGTCATAGGGCCCGTTCATCTTCACCCCGGTTGGGCCCGCTTCACCTGACTTACCCCCGGCCGACGCCAGCACGGGGTTGGGCCAATGGGTTTCGGACTCGACCTTCAGGTAGGCACTCTCCACATCAGGTGGTGGAGCATGATCGCTTCCGTTCAGCCATACCAGCATGCTGGCGTGATGGCGCAGCCGCAGCATTTGTGAGCGCAACGATTCCGTGGCGATGGTCAGATCCTCTGGGGTCCATTTGTCCCAGTACTCCCAATTCTGACAACAGGCCCAGCCCAGGAACACCAGGATGCCCTGTTCGTCGGCCAGGTGAAAGAACTCATCGGGTTCGAGCTTGCCCTCCAGACGGATGGTGTTGAGGTTCATGTCTGTCACCAACCGGAACTGATCGCGAAGGCGGCTATCATCCTCGCGTAGCAGCATGTCCTGCGTCCAGCTCCCGCCGCGAATCAGAAGAGGTTTGCCGTTCACCTGGAACAGGCGGCTGCCACTGATTGCGGTTAGTTCCGAGGTTATCTCTCTGAATCCAAAGTCCACGCTCTGCTCATCTGTAACCTGGCCCTGCACCGTAAACCCAACCGTCAGACGTTCCAGATGCGGCTCGCCCATCTGCCGCGGCCACCAGGGCTTGGGATTGTGAATGTGCAGTTGCGGATACGCCTCCGGAGTAAAGACCACGGTCCGGTCTTCATGTGCCGCCAACTCGACCGGCTGCTCGAAGTGGACTCCGGCCGCCGACCCTGTCGCCACACCCTTCACCGTGTGATTGGTCGCGTTGTACAACTCGGCGTATACGGTCAGGTCCGCAACGCTCAGCGCACTATCCTGGAAGTGCGTGACCGCCAGCGGCGAACGCACGGTAACTGCGCCCGTCGCAACCAAGTCGACCGCGCCCCACAATCCCATATCCTTGTCTGGCGGACAGGGATTCCAGTCTATCCAATTGATGCCCAGATCGTTCTCCGTGGGCGCAAAGGTCTCCACTGCCAGCACATTCTTATTGCCTGGGCGAAGATACTCCGTCACGTCGAAGTCGTATGTCCGGTAGGCACCGGCAATGGTCTTCGCATCCGCAACCTTGCGGCCGTTCAGCCACAGATCGGCACGATAGTTGATGCCGCCGAAATGCAACCAGTACCGCTCCTCATTTGGCGATGCGGCCGGAGCTGTGAACTCGGTGCGATACCACCAGCCGCAGCGGTAAGGACTGTCCTGCGGCATCGGCAGTGTCATAAAGTTTTGTTCAATGGGATACTCCGTCCCTGGAATTTGGCGAAGGTTCGTGCCAAAGTAGGGATCCGGAAACACTCCGGCTGCGACCTGTGCCGCGAGGACGGTGCTGGGTACGGAAGCTTTGAGCCAGCCACTGACCGAGAATCCCTCCGTGGAGATCGAGTCGCCGCTGGCCTGCAGCTTGCAAGCCGATTGCACGCTCCAACCCTCGCGAAGGGGAGTTACGGTTCCGGCTCTCAGTGTCGCGGCCAGTGCCAGTGACGCGATAAGGCAGAACACGATCTTTTTGCACATGGGCACCATAGTTCTTTCCTCCGTAGAAAGAATTTGTCGGGCCGCAATTGCAGGCTAATGTTTCTTGTCTCCCTCCCGCTTGTGTCCGTAGCGAAGGCAATGAAAGAGATCGAAGCGTACTGCGAGGCGTGGACGGGGATAATCAGTTTGCGCAGTCAGCGCAACGAGACCTTTGCTCCCGCCAACTTCGTAATCGGTTGTCCATCGCTCGCCTCGACCACCAAATCCTTGCCTGATACCCGGGCATATCGGATGGTTAGCCCATGCTGAGCCGCGATTTTCACATTCCGCAAAACCAAGCTGGAGACAGGCGCTTCCGGCAAACCAAGAATTTCTCCTGCTGAGAAACCATCCAGAGCTGTCACATTTTCGATCGTAATGCCATGAAGGTGGGGCGTGAGCCTCGTGACTGGCTGCGCTGTTTCACCATCCGCGGAAGGGCCTTTTTGGGTGAGCCGTGTTTCCATCCCGGAGTATTCGTAAATGTTCAATGCTGTTTTCACGTTCTTCATGTCGATATCGCGGAAGATAAGAGAATGCACGTCGCCACCGCGATCGCGATTTGACTTTATACGTATCCCATTGTTCGTTCCCATGAAATGAATCCGCTCGGCCCGAATGTTCCTGGCCCCTCCCGCAAGTTCGCTGCCGATCGACAGGCCGTGGCCGTGTAGGAAGGTGCAATCGGTGATTGTAATGTCGCGGCTCGGCTCATCCGGTCCAGGAGAGCCAGGCATACCCGACTTGATTGCGATGTCATCGTCGCCAACGTCAGCAAGAACATGATCGATTCGCACATTTGATGATGAAAATGGATCGATAGCATCTGTGTTCGGCGAGGGGATAGGCGCCAGGACTTTGATATTCCGAATAAGCACATCGTCCGAATAGTAGGGAACCAGCTGCCAATCTGGAGAGTTCTGGATCGTGATTCCTTCCACCAGCACATGCTTGCAATGGTCGAAGACAACCAATCTCGGCCGGACCCACACATCGTCCATAGCCCCCTTCTTCTGCCACCACGCCTTCCCCGCCCCATCAATTACACCTTCTCCTCGAATCGCAACATTTGAGGCATTGGTCGCACTCACAAGTGATTGCCGTCCAGGCTTACGGAACTCGGTCTTGGGCGGGTAGTCCTCATGATCTGAGGATCCGAGAAGCGTCGCACCCTTATCAAGCCAGAGCGTGATGTTGCTCTTCAGCACGATTGGGGCACTGAGGTATGTGCCTGCATCGAGCCACACTGTGCCACCACCTCGCCGTTCGCACACATCGATGGCCTCCTGAATCGCAGCAGTATCTTTGGTGACACCGTCGCCCTTGGCGCCGTAGGCACGCGGCTTGCAGCTATCAGATAAACCATGCGCGCTTGCAGAGGTGGTCGTGAAGGCTGCCGCAACGGCCAGCTTGATCAGAACGTGCAAGAACGAGAATCGCCATCGGATCATCTGGCCTCCTCGCAGACAGATATTCATTTTCAAAGATCATAATCAGCGCAGCGAGACTTTTGCTCCCACGAGCTTCGTAATCGGTTGCCCATCGACGGCCTCGATCACCACGCCCGTGCCTGACAAGTCGGCATAACCGATCGTCATTCCATGTTGGCCATTGATTCTTACATCGTGCAGAACCATGCCGGTAATGTGTGCTTCGGGTAGTCCTACAATCGCACCAGCAAATCTGCCACCTATCGCTGTCACATTCTCCAGCCTAATGTCGTGAAAGTGTGGCGTGAGCCGTGTAACGGGCTGCGTCGCTTCTCCATCTCGCGGCAGAACGTTCGGATAGTACTCGCTGATAATTAGTGCGTTATTCACATTCTTCATGTCGATGTCGCGGAAGATCAGAGGGCCCACATCGTTGCCGCGGTCGCGGTTGGACTTCACGCGAATGCCACTGTATGTGCCTTCAAAATGGATCCGCTCGGCCCGGATGTTCCTGGCCCCGCCCGCAAGTTCGCTGCCGATCGACAGGCCGTGGCCGTGTAGGAAGGTGCAATCGGTGATTGTAATGTCGCGGCTCGGCTCATCCGGTCCCGAAGAACCAGGCATCCCTGACTTGATCGCAATGTCATCGTCGCCTACGTCAGCAAGAACATGATCGATCCGTACATTCGAGGATGAGAATGGGTCGATTGCGTCTGTGTTGGCAGAGTGGGCAGGCGCTAGGATCTTGACATTTCGAATAGTTACGTCGTCCGAATAGTAGGGAACTAACTGCCAATCCGGAGAGTTCTGGATCGTGATTCCTTCCACCAGCACATGCTTGCAGTGGTCGAAGACAACCAATCTCGGCCGGGGATCCGCGGTAGACATCCTCGCCTTTGATCCCACATGCTCGGGCACCATGATCCACCACCATGTCTCCCCCGCCCCATCGATCACACCTTCGCCTCTGATCGCAACATTCGAGGCATTGGTTGCACTCACAAGTGCTTGCAAGCCGGGTTCACGGAACTCGGTCTTAGGCGGGTAGTCGCCGTGATCTGAGGATCCGAGAAGCGTGGCACTCTTATCGAGCCAAAGCGTGATCTTGCTCTTCAACACAATCGGAGCGCTGAGATAGATGCCGGCGATGAGTCGGACAGTGCCGCCACCTCGCCCTTCGCACACATCGATCGCCTTCTGAATCGCAGCCGTATCTTTGGTGACGCCGTCGCCCTTGGCGCCATACGTCCGCGGATTGCACCTCGCAGCTGAACCGTGCGCGCTTGAAGTAGTCGTGAAGACTGACGCTACAGCCAGCGTGATCAGAACGTGCACGAACGACAATCGCCGTCGGATCATTGGAACTCCTCACAAGCAGATGCTTGATTGTCCAGAGAATCATAGAGACTATGAAAACTATGGGCCGGCCGCACCAATGCGCTGAAGATGCTCTGCATTTCAAGGGGCAACCTGTATAAGGGAGATACTGAACTCTCCCACAAATGAGGAACCGGGATTGGTCTCAAGGCGCTGTTCGGGATTCTCTGGCCGCTGCTTCTTCGATGGGCGTCCAACCACCGAGGTTAGTGCTTGTAGACCGGAGCCCCCTTCGAGTCTGATATATGGGCAGTCAGTCAATTTGAATCCAATCCCCGACGTTGCGGTGAGCTCTGCCCAGCGAGTGGCTTTGACACCCGCTATATCGGCGCTACCGAGTTCGCCTGACCACACGCCTAGGATGGCCGCGGCCTTTTCGTTCGGGTAGGCATCTAACGGGCCGAGCCCAAGCCACCGCAGATGGTTCATCCCGGGTGCAGTTCGGACGGTCATTCCCACAAAGGGAAGCCACTTTGCCTGCACTTGGGGTTGAATGGAATAGTGAATCGAGAGCACCCCATCACGGTGGATTAGGTAGGTATACAAAGCCACAAAATGGTCGTCTCGATCAACAATATGGTCCGCCACGGCTTCAATCCGCAACTCATTGGCAGTCTCACCCACGTGCCACGCGCTAACGACAGTATGATACTGATTTAGATCCGGTAGATTTCTCTTGCCCTCTTCCACATTAACAATGATCTGCTCTGTCGAATTCAAAGGTCGCCAGATCGTGGTTTGTATATCGGTAATGACCGGCACACCATTGAGCGAAGCGGAAGTTAGCTGGGCGGTTTGGGGATTGAACCTATAGGTTGCAGCTCCGGCTTGAACAACTAGTTCCTTTCCCGAATGCACACTCAAGGCCCCGGCCTGTCGAGAAATAGGAAACATCGTATCAACGTGTGGCGAAAGCTCGACAGTCCGCCTGGTTATCTCTGATCCGTCAGTATGCGTAAAGGTGAACCATACATAGTACGTCACTCCAGGGCGAATCTCATTCACTTTGTTTACGCGAAGGTCAAGCCATGCTGTTGCGTGCGGCTGTCCCGCAATCGATGTCGTGCCACGGTCTAGTTCGCGATCATCCTCCATGAGACGCCAACTTATCTTGAACGCTTTGAGATCAGTGAAGTCGAAATCATTCTGGATCGGGATTCGGACAGAAGTTTGTCCTGGCACAAATGTTACTTTGTCGATGCCCGGGTACACCTGCGCATAGACGGCTTTCGTCTCCCAGTAGTCCCGCTGCGGCTCGCGGTATGAACCGACAATCCCGTCCATGCCGTCCGGGTTCAGTTCAAGCACCGAGGCCTTGCCACCTTCAGGTGTGTCGCGAGTAACCTGCAATCCTTGATCAGCCCACATCCAGATCGCGCCGCCAGCCCCTGCAGGATGCTTCGTCAAGTCCTTCCATCGGTCCTCCAAACCGCCAAATCCGTCGGTACCGTAAGCATGGGTATACTCGGTGGTGACGATAGGCCTGGTCGATCGGCCAGCTAACTCGTCATAGTGCGCAGCAGTGTAATAGTGAGGCGCAAGGATATCGATCTCGGGAGGCAGCCACTCATCTCCCGATCCCGGCATCAACACAGGCCGGGTAGGATCCAACCCCTTCACAGTACGGATGGCCGCCAAGTGTAGGAATGTCAAAGGATCTTCATTCCCGACTGACCAGATAATGACCGAAGGATGATTGATGTCTCGAGAAACGGTCTGATACGCACGGAGCATCGCCGCACTCGCAAAAGATGGATCATTCATGTCGCGGCCCATTGGCACTTCATCATCAACATACATCCCCATTTGATCGCAGAGATCGAGAAATCCCTCCGCAGGCGGGTAGTGTGAGGTGCGAATAAAGTTGATGTTCGCGGCTTTCATGAGCGTAATGTCCTGCAACCAGTTTGCCGGAGTGGTCGCGCGACCCACCGTTGGGTACTCGTCGTGTCGGTCCACCCCACGCAGTTTGATCGCCTGCCCGTTCACCCGGAAAATGCCGCCCGCAGTCGAGACTTGCCGGAACCCAACAGATAACGTTCGTGTATGCGACACATGTCCATCCTCCACCAGGTCCACGCGCAACGTGTAGAGATTTGGCGTCTCTGCTGTCCAATGCAGCGGACTTCGCACGCGCATAGTCACGCTGACATCGCGATCTTGTCGCTCCGTTCCAGGGGGAGTGGTGATTGCGATTCTAGAGCTTTGAATCTCCTTCTCGTCCTTGTCTGACAATGCCAGAAACAAGTCGTACGGTTTAGCCCCGTCGAAACGTGGCAGCGAATCCCCAACCATCACCCGAATATTCAGATCGGCATCCCGGAACTGATTGTCGAACACTGTCTGCACATCTACTCGGTCGATCCAGCGAATCTTGGGCATTGTCTCAAGAGAGACGTCTCTGTAGATTCCGCCAAGCGCCCAATCATCATTCATGTCGAGACGCTCGCTGGTAAGCTGCCTAACTCTCACTGCCAAGACATTATCGGCGCCAAGCTTTAGCTCCTTTGTCACATCGAATGCAAAACTCGTGAATCCGCTGTCATGCCGCCCGAGTGGCTTCCCATTTAACCACACTTCCGCCGAGTCCCATACTCCCCCGAAGTGCAGCAGCACCCGCTTGTCCATCCAGGTGCTGGGCACTGTGAACCGATGGAGATAGAAGCCCTGGCTCGCCTCTCCTTTGAACGATCCGTACTGTGGCGGCTCAAAACCATCAAGGGCCCAGTTCGAAGGTACCGTGATCGGTACGAACTGCGTTGCATCGTAATTGGGCAGATAGAAGTTGGCCAATTGATCAGTCGCAGCATCGGTGGGCGCGAGTGCGAATTGCCACGTCCCATTCAATAGAATCGTTGTATTTGGCTCTAAGGTCTGCGAGGTGGACAGTAATGGAAAAAACAAAAGAACGGTTGAAATCAAACATCGACGCAAGGCGTTCAGATTATAGGTGGCCAAAATGGCATTCTCCGTTCAGAATTAGAGGATATTGGTCGCTGCTCGACTGTCGGTTCCGGACCGAGCAGCCATATTGGGGGGCACCACATGGTCCGCGTCTTCCAAAACACGATCAACGGCATACGTCGGCACACACGGTCAGAAATAATCCGTATTGCCACTCGAGACTGTAACAGCAAGAGTTGACAAAATGATGCCTGCAGAAATGGTGCGGCCCTAGCCAATTGCTTCAATCCGTCGCGATTCAAATCCATCGCTGCCATTGCGTGGCATTTAGCGTATTTCGTCCTCGCTTCGAGCCATTTCGCTCCCCTCTCCCTAAAGCGTTGCGCACCCCTCCCCGGAAACGTCCCATCTTCTTCGCGGATTGGCAAGGCAGACTCGGACGACAGGCTATCATCTTGGCTTATCGCGAAAACTCTAGACTGTCTCTGCTAAATACCTCCGGGACCATCGGCAGTTAGAACCATAGACGGGCTCCTAATTGCACGAGCCTCGCCGTGCTTCTTGTTCCGGTAATATAGCCAAACGAACTCGAAGTCGCATTCCCCACATTCGGCGGCTGGAAAAACGGGTGATTAAACGTATTGAATGTCTCGAAGCGGAATTGGAGGTTTACGCCTTCTGAGATCTTGAAGTTCTTCAACATCGACGAGTCGAGCTGATTGATTCCATCTGCGCGTACTGAACCAATCGTAAGAGGTAATGTGCGATAGTGATCCGCATACTGCCCATTGAAGAATGTAGTACCATCGCATGCCTGGCCTGAGGCCACCGTACAACTTGAGCTGGATCCGGTAACAAACACGCTGGGAGCATTTGTGAGAGCCGGATTGCCGGAGCCAGACGGGCTCACGTTGCGCGGCGAACTTTTGATGTTCTTCACCGACATCCCTGGCTGAAATGGAATGTCCGACGAAAAGTTGATCGGGAGGCCAGATTGGAACTGATAGACACCGTTCAGTACCCATCCGCCCAGGATTTCGTCCGCAAGTTTGCTGCTTCCAACATCGATCAACTTACCGCGGCCGATCGGAAACTCGTAAACCCAACCCAAAGTCAAGTGGTGTGTGTTGTCAATGTTGGGCGAAACGCCTCGAAACAGTTTCGTATCCTCTGGATTGAGGCGAGTTGTCTGCTCGATTGCTTTCGAGAAACTGTAGTTTGCCGTCAGCGTTAAACCCCGCCTTGCGCGCTGCTCGAGATGCACTATTCCGCTGTTATAGAACGACTGCCCGATCGCCTCCTGCTGCTCATTAATCGAAGCACCGCCGAACGCTGGGTAAGGAACCAACAGGTTGCTCAGTGAGGTAGTTGCGCCATTGTAGTTGCCATTCAAAGGGAGTAAACCTGCGAATGGGTTGGGCACTGAAGTACCAAGTGCTTTTGCAAGATTCTGATCGCGATAGGGGTTGGTTGTGAGGTATTGTACCCCAATAGCGTTGATGTTTTGCGAGCTGGCGGGAAGATGAAGTGCGTGGTTCCCTTCGTAGATCACCTCTACCAGTGTGCTACTGCTAAGCGACCGCTGCACATCAAGCGTCCACCGCTCCGAGTACTGATCATGTTCCACCGGGGCGAAGAAATTGATCGAGGAGGGCGAGCCCAGGAAGGTGCTGGCACCTAAGGATGAACCTGATACCTGTACGAACCCGCTCGGAAATGGATTGTCGAGCGCTCCTGCGTTCGTAAAGTAGTTGTTGGTTGTTGCTACGTACGCCGTTGATGCACTGAAGCCCGATGAGTAGCTATTGCCCTGCAACGACTGCGGCAGAAGGAAGACTCCAAAGCCTCCGTTCACGACCATCTTTTTCAGAAATGCCGGGCTGTAGGAAAAACCGACGCGTGGGCTCCAGAACCCCGACTTATTTTCGATTTGGTAGGGCGCGCCGCCGTTCACATTCGGAAATGTCAGTCCACCGTAGGTGTTGATACTGTTTGCCGACACCGTGGTGTTATTCACGGTCACGGAGGCTGGGACAAATGCTGCCGCTGCCGCTGTTGAGGCAGAGTTTAAGGCTGACGGATTGAATCCGCCGATTGTGCGGCCAAACTTCTCGCCGTAGGGTGTGTCGACATCGTATCGCAGGCCAAGATTCACGGTCAGACTCTTGCTCACCTTCCAATCATCCTGCAAGAACGAGGCAACATAGTAAGAACGATAGTCACCTTTTGCATTCAAATCGAATTGTCCCGATTTTGGCATTCCGTATTCCAGCGACGCCAGGTCGCCACCTTCCGGCTGCCCTGAGCAACCGGTCCCACAGGTCACAAAATTCGTTCCAAATGAGAACAGTCCTGACGAGTCACCAAAATTCTGGATACGCTGCCGGTACTGTCGTCCATCAAATCCGATCTTCAGCGTGTGTTTGCCTTTCTCCTTTACCATATCGCCAAAAACCTGGTAGACCGTCGAGGGGTCGTAAGAGCCACCCGTATAACCAAAGCTTTGGTATCCACTCATACTGATGGAGGGCAAATCTGAGTATTGACTCGCGTTCTGGAGATAGCTCGGGAAGCCCACAGAAGTCGGTGAATAGATTGTCGATGGAGTTCCGTGCTCCTCGAAGAAGTACGTCCAGTTGAGGCGCACGTCGAAGACCGTCGTGGGGTTCATCGTAATTACATCTTCGAGCATAGTGCCCCAGTTGTCTCGATAAAGGGCCTTTTCTGTCGTGTGGTTTCCGAAGTAATCGTTCCCTCCGCTGTGATAGGTGTTGTGCCGGAAGTTGTAAATCATGTGATTCCTATCACTCAGGTTGTAGTCGATGCGTCCGAACTCACTTGTATACTTGTCGAAGCTCGGCGGATGGCTGAGGTAGTTGTCCTCATTTGTAATTGGAGAAACGCCGGACGTGTAGTTTGGTTCAGGATAGAACTTCAGGTAATTAGCTGCAATGGGATCAATGGTTATACCCGCGTTAGCCACTCCAGCGCAATAGGTGGACTTGTTGGTGAGGCAATTGTTCGGAACCGGAGTACGCGTGTACGCCCCCCCGCTGAGGGTTCCAGTATTCGGCTCGTACAATTGGTAATTCGAACCGCCCGCAAGCAACGCAGAGAAATCTCCCTGCTTCTCTGCGTCCGTGGGAACAGTGAGAATACTCGTGTTCGGCTGCAGGTCCCGAACGGCTTCCCACGCAAAGAAAAAGAACAACTTATTCTTCCCATTAACAACTTTCGGGACCAGCACCGGGCCACCGAATGTAAAGCCATACTGGTTGTAATGGAATATGGACACTGGGGGTACCGGAGATGCTCGCCCGTTGAAGTACAGGTTGGCAACCATATTAGTCGGCTGATTAAACTCGTAGGCCGTGCCATGAAATTGGTTGGTGCCACCTTTGGTGACTTCATTGACAACACCACCAAGAGTGTGTCCGTTGGATGCGTCAGTATCAAAAACACGAACTGAAACTTCCTGTACGGTGTCCTCGGTTGGGCCAAACGCCACTCCTCCAGCATTACCTCCCGTCAGCGTCTCGTCGGGGGCGCCGTCCATAAGTTGTTCGTTGTCATTCTTTGGGGCCCCACCCATGCTTTCATCGTTCATCGAACCGTTATCAAATACATTGACCAGCTCCGGTGGGTCAGTGGAAGTGACACCGACCGATAGTAGCGCTAGCATCGCCGGCGCGTATCCGTTGAGTGGTATGTCAGCTACGGCTTCTGTGGAAATCACAGTTCCGATCGATGCATTTGCTTGATTCAACAACGGCGTCACAGTAGTTACCGTGACGGTTTGACTCTCACTTCCAACGTTCAGGACCAAATTGATAATGGGGTGTTCCTGTGCCTGTAGCTGAATATTGCTGTGAATCAGAGTTTCAAATCCTGTCTTCGTCACCGTAATCGAGTAGCTCCCAGGTAAGAGAAAGGGAACGACGTATTGACCGGCGCTGTCGCTGGTAGTGCGATTGACAGTTCCGGTACGAGTCTCTACCACCTTTATGCTCGCGCCCTGCACAATCGCTCCGCTCTGATCAACGACCGTGCCGCCAATCGTTGCACGAAACTCCTGCGCAAATGCTCCGACCGAAAGCAGCAGACCGCAGATCAGGAGAGAAAGTAAACTTGCGACTGTCTTGCAAATGCCAACCTGCGATTTAGCCATCCTCGCCGATTGCTTATCGGGACCAGTGGCGCGACGCGGGACCGCACTGGACCGGTCTACCTGTTCATCTCGAACTAACTGTCTCATTGGAACCTCCATAGCGGTTCTGTTTTGCTTCGATTCTCAGAACATCCCATTCTCACGGAACGCCTTTACATGGAACGCCTTTACTGCTTCTATTGATTTTGGCCAATTGAATCCTTCAAACTCGCGCGATTGGCTTTGATTGCGTTCGAGTTCATTGGATTCACGCTTTATATCGCTTCGAAATAAAAATGTCAAGAGTTATTTCGCACATGTCCCGCTCGTGTCGTCTTGGCGACTGTAAATAATGGCAGAACAATAGCTTAACAACGATTCTTGATTGTTCCAGTTAGCTAGGAGTTTGGATTGCTTTGCGCGTGAGCTTGGGCTCAACTCTCAAAACAGAAGAAGTCCTCCGCAAGGTCTTATCTGCGATACGCAGGGGCCGAAATTTGTCCAACTTGACGAGTCTCTGTTGCCCCCACATCGTGTCGTTTCTGGTCAAATTGAGTGGCCTTAGCTTGGCAGCGCAAGGTACGGTAGGAACTTCACATCATTCTGGCAGAGCTGTGCAGCGCCCGGATCGCGCGCTCAAGCTACGCCTTTGGCGTATCTAGATTTTAACTGAGTCAACCTCAGCGCCTTCACGAACTTTAGCGTGAACGCATCAGCCCCTTGACGTACGGTTTTGGTCGCTCCGTCAACTGATCCCCTCTGCAGCCGAACACTGTCCCGACATACCGAGAGCCCAAGCTGCACCTGACCGGTCGCTTTGAGTGACATTTCTCTTGAAATCAAGTGCTTAGATTTGTTCATCTCGTGATGATTTACACCACGGCAAGCTCATACCAAATGTAACAAGAACCTGATTTTGCAATCGCTTGCTCGACGCGAACGGCAAAAGAAAGAGATCAAACCTTGACTTTTTTATTTCGAAGAGATATAAACCTCTAATCGAAATGTCTTCAAACGATTCCAAAGGTTTTCGAATATTTATGAAGGGTTCCATTCGCCAGCAAGACGGAGTAACGACGATGCAAAGCTTTCCCTATCAAATGTTGCGCGAGATCTTCGAACAGCCTGCGGCGCTTCGCCGTACTCTGGAGCTTTATCTGGATGGCAAGAGTCTGAAACCAGAAGTGGCCAGCTTGCTGGCGGATTGGCCAGACCCGGAAGGCGAAATCCTGATTGCCGGCAGTGGCTCTAGTCTCCACAGCGGACTGGCAGCGAAAATCTTCCTCGAGGATCTCTGCGGCTTGGCCGTTGACGTCGAGTATTCGAACGAATATATCTACCGCGGAGGCAACAATCTGCGCCGCCCTAACGTCCTGGTTGTTTCTCAATCGGGTGAAACGTCTGACACGCTGGCGGCTTTGCAGGAGGCGCGTCGATGCGGACAGAAGACCTTGGCCATTACGAATGTCGCGTCCTCGGCCATGGCAAACGAGGCCGACATTTCCATGCCGCTGGCTGCCGGCCAAGAAAAGGCGATTCCGGCCACGAAGAGCTTTACTTGTCAGTTGGCTGTGCTCTACTTGTTGGCGCTCTACGAGGGTGCGAGCCGGAGGCGGATGGATGCCGCTATGCTGGCCAAGCGCATCTCGGACTTGCAGGCCGTGCCAGACGGCATCGAAGCACAGATCGACGGCTGGCAGGAACAGATGGCAGGCTTGGCGCGTGACAGATATAAGTCTGCCACCAGCTTTCTCTTCCTGGGCAGGGGCATACACTATGCCATCGCGCGTGAGGGTGCTTTGAAGGTGAAGGAGTCTTCCTATGTCCATGCGGAGGGCTACCCGACTGGCGAACTGAAGCACGGGCCAAATGCGATGGTCGACGACCGTGTACCCCTGGTGGTCCTGGCCACGGTCGACCCCGGGCTCAAAAGTTCGGTGGTGCGCTATAAGAAAACGCTGCAACTGCTGCGCGACATGAAGGTACAAGGGGCAAAGGTGATCGCCATCGCCAACGTGGGTGATGGAGAGGTGGCGGGTCTGGTGAGCGATTGCGTGTACGTGCAACCGACGTCCGAGTACTTACTGCCCATCCCCGAGGTGGTTCCGCTGCAGCTGTTCGCCTATTTCATGGGACTGGAACACGGTGTGGATGTGGACCGACTCAGGAATATCTCCAAGGTGGTGCTGGAGAGCGCGCCGGTTGACTGAATGCTTCCAATGCGGGTCGCTTGCGTTGGCTGATGCACCTCTACTTTTCGCAATCTGGTTCCATCTCTTTCATAGACTTTTCTGTAGTCCCATGCAGGAAGAATGCCACAATGATCGAGAAGAACAAGCCTGGCGACGAAGGGCAGAAAGATATCGCGTTGCCTGCTGCGATACCAGCCAATTCCGTTCGTCGCCCTCTCCTTGCATCAAGGGACAAAGCATTCCTGTGATCAATTTGGATCCCATCGCTACGCAGCCAGAAGACTTGTCTCTATGGAGGAAAGAACTATGGTGCCCATGTGCAAAAAGATCGTGTTCTGCCTTATCGCGTCACTGGCACTGGCCGCGACACTGAGAGCCGGAACCGTAACTCCCCTTCGCGAGGGTTGGAGCGTGCAATCGGCTTGCAAGCTGCAGGCCAGCGGCGACTCGATCTCCACGGAGGGATTCTCGGTCAGTGGCTGGCTCAAAGCTTCCGTACCCAGCACCGTCCTCGCGGCACAGGTCGCAGCCGGAGTGTTTCCGGATCCCTACTTTGGCACGAACCTTCGCCAAATTCCAGGGACGGAGTATCCCATTGAACAAAACTTTATGACACTGCCGATGCCGCAGGACAGTCCTTACCGCTGCGGCTGGTGGTATCGCACCGAGTTCACAGCTCCGGCCGCATCGCCAAATGAGGAGCGGTACTGGTTGCATTTCGGCGGCATCAACTATCGTGCCGATCTGTGGCTGAACGGCCGCAAGGTTGCGGATGCGAAGACCATTGCCGGTGCCTACCGGACATACGACTTCGACGTGACGGAGTATCTTCGCCCAGGCAATAAGAATGTGCTGGCAGTGGAGACCTTTGCGCCCACGGAGAACGATCTGGGCATCAATTGGATAGACTGGAATCCCTGTCCGCCAGACAAGGATATGGGATTGTGGGGCGCGGTCGACTTGGTTGCGACGGGCGCAGTTACCGTGCGTTCGCCGCTGGCGGTCACGCACTTCCAGGATAGTGCGCTGAGCGTTGCGGACCTGACCGTATACGCCGAGTTGTACAACGCGACCAATCACACGGTGAAGGGTGTGGCGACAGGGTCGGCGGCCGGAGTCCACTTCGAGCAACCGGTCGAGTTGGCGGCAAATGAAGATCGGAACGTAGTCTTCACTCCAGAGGCGTATCCGCAACTGCGCATTCAGAATCCCATGCCTTGGTGGCCGCGGCAGATGGGCGAGCCGCATCTGGAACGTCTCACAGTCGGGTTTACGGTGCAGGGCCAACTTACGGATGAGCAGAGCGTGGACTTTGGATTCAGAGAGATAACCTCGGAACTAACCGCAATCAATGGCAGCCGCCTGTTCCGGGTGAACGGCAAACCGCTGCTGATTCGCGGCGGGAGCTGGACGCAGGACATGCTTCTGCGGGAAAATGATAGCCGCCTTCGCGACCAGTTCCGCCTGGTAACAGACCTGAACCTCAACACCATCCGGCTCGAGGGCCATCTCGAATCTGACGAGTTCTTTCACCTGGCCGATGAGCAGGGCATCCTGGTGTTCGCGGGCTGGGCCTGCTGCGATCACTGGGAGCACTGGGACAAATGGACCCCGGAAGATCTGACCATTGCCACGGCCTCGTTGCGCTCGCAAATGTTGCGGCTGCGCCATCATGCCAGCCTCCTGGTCTGGCTGAACGGTAGCGACTACGCTCCACCGCCCGATGTAGAGAGCGCCTACCTGAAAGTCGAGTCCGAGACCCGCTGGCCCAACCCCATACTGGCATCGGCGGGGGGGCATTCCGGTCAAGCGGGCCCAACGGGAGTGAAGATGAACGGGCCTTACGATTATGTGGCGCCCAGCTATTGGTATGTAGATCGGCAGTTCGGTGGCGCGTTTGGCTTCAACCCCGAAACCGGCATGGGCTTCGACATCCCGTCTCTCGCCAGCCGCAAGAAGTTCCTTCCGGACCCAGATGCAATGCCACCCACTCCCACATGGAACTTTCACAACGGCAGTCGCATGTACACAACCTCCAAGGTCCTCAATGAGGCCATGGAAGCCATCTACGGCAAGCCGCACTCCAGCGCCGAATACGAGCGTATGGCAAATACGATGGCCTACGACTCCGAGCGCGCCATGTTTGAAGCCTTCAATAAGAACAAGTATTTTGCCACGGGTGTAATTCAGCACATGCTGAACAACGCGTGGCCCTCAATGCTCTGGCATCTCTACGATTACTACCTGGAGGCCGATGCCGGATACTTTGCGACCAAGAAGGCCTGTGAGCCGCTGCACATTCAGTATTCCTACGACGACCGCTCCATCGTGGTGGTGAACAGCACCTATGAGCGCGCTCCCGGACTTCACACCAGCGTCCATGTCTACAACCTGGCATGGAAGGAGTTGCTTAGTTTCGAGACCACGGTTGACGCAGGCGTCGACAGTTCGCAGCGTGTGTTCACGATCCCCGATAGTCTTTATGCTGGTGCCGATCGCATCTTCTTCATCGACCTGACCTTGTCGGATGCCTCCGGCCGCGTCCTCAGCCGCAACTTCTATTGGGTGCCCGGCACACTCACAACCTTCGATTGGGCGAACACCGGCGCTCCCGACCCCGCAGCGGGGCGCTTCGAGCGCAAGAACGGCGGCCCAGATACTCCCGCAGCTCGCTACGAAGACCTTAGGGCGCTCACCAGTCTGCCGCCGGCCAAGCTTCTTTCTCGGGCCGAGATCGAGAACACGCCACGCGGCCGCGAGATTCTGCTGCATCTCGAGAACCAATCCACGGCGTTGGCCTTTCAGGTTCGTGGTGCCGTCCGCACCCCTTCGGGCGATCTCATTGCTCCTGTTCTCTGGTCCGACAATTGGATCGAGCTGGTACCGGGAGAGTCGCGCACATTAACCGCGTTGCTCCCAGATAATGCCGTCGCCGCACCCATCGTGCAACTCGACGGTTGGAACATTGCTTCGGAAACCCTCACGCCGGTTGCTGCCGTTGCAGCACGTTGTGAAACTGAGTATCCCTGTGCGACAAAAAGGAGGTTCGGATCAAAATCATGAGAATCAGCCGAAGAAAGTTGATGGGATGGATGGGCCTGTCCGGAGGAGCAGCCTTGGGCACACAGTGGCTTAGCACTGGCGAGCCGTTGGTGGAATTACTCGACGTTAGCAACGCAAATATGTCCACCGATCAGACAAGCTCAACGCGCTGGGACCGCAAAGCCGCGCGCAATCGGGAGTTGACCAAGGATGTAACTTGGCTCACTCACGAGCCGCTGATTTACGTGCTTCGTCAAAACGAGGCCTCCGATGATGAGCCGGGGCGCTACCGACGCATGGTCGATCCCGACAACTTGAAGCGCATGGCGGACGCGGGCGTCGTTTGGGGCCGCATCTTCTTTTATAAGGGCTTTGGCCTGGAGTATGAGAAGCCACACATCGAGCAGGCCAAGCGCGCAATCGAGATCATGCACGGGTTGGGCATGAAGGTGAGTGTCTACGTGGCTGGAACCATGTTTATTGAAGCCCTCTATCGAGAGATTCCAGTAGCCGAGAACTGGGAGGCGCGCGACTGTTCGGACCATTGGATTCCTTACGGTGACATACAAACTTATCGACATTTCGCCTGCCTCAACAATCCGGCTTATAAAGACCACTTGAAGCGCGTCATAAAGATCGGCATTCAAGATGTGGGAGCCGATGAGCTTGCGTTCGACCAGATCACGCTCCAGTCTGAACCGAGGTCATGTCGCTGTCCTTGGTGCATTGATGCCTTCAGAGCCTTTCTAAGGCGGCGCTATCCCACCCGGGAGACAGTTGTGCGGCGCTTCGGCCTGCCTGACGTGGATTGGATTCGAGTCACTCAATGGGTCTCAAACACACAACAGGTAAATTTGGCGAATCTTAACGATCCGGTTCTTCAAGAGTGGACACGGTTCCGCTGCGAATATCTGGCCAAATATGCCAGCGACCTTTACAGCTATGCGAAGGACCTGAATTCAAACGTGGCGGTCAGCTTCAACATGAAGGGGGTTTTCAGCGACAACCATTACTGGACGAATGCTGTCTATCATCCACTGTTTGTCGGCCACGTCGACCGCATCTCTTTCGACACAGGCGGATATGATGCGCAAATCGATCCAGTTACGGGGGCCCTGATCTCGCAGATTCGCTCGTATAAAGTTGCCAGGCAACTGGGAGCATGCAGTGAGGACGCGGACTCCTTAGACGATGAGGTTCGCGCCGCTGTACATATGGCCTTCAGCTATCGAAAACCGGTATGCACTGCCGCTCCGTTCGGACCGGGGGCCTTCAACGTATTCACGCCGATCATCGAGTTCTTCCGCGAATACAACGACCGATATTATACCGAAACGGATAGCGTCACAGACGTTGCAGTGTTTCGGAATTGGCCATCCATGGCGTATAGCATTAGCGCTACATACATTCCAGTCACGCTGATGGAGCAAGTGCTGATTCAGTATAAGGTTCCCTTCGATCTGCTCTTCGAAGAGCAGATCGATCACATCGGCCGCTATGCCGCAGTAATCCTGGCAGGTCAGGAATGTGTTTCAGACGCCCAGGCGGGACTTCTAATCAAATATGTTCGGGACGGCGGAACACTTATCGTATCTGGCAACGCCGGCCAGTTCAACGAATGGCGTGAAGAGCGGACAGTCAGCGCCCTGCCTCCGCCAGGGCGCGAGGGCAAAGGTCGCTTCGTTTACATTCCGGAGATCGTTCGTGGTGACATGCTTCGCCACGAATTATCCACTGGTGATCTAAATCCTGAACCGGGACTAAACACAAAGAGGGGAATGCACATAATTCCGACGCAATGGGTGCTGCCGAAGAATCACGAGGCGATTTACAAATCCATTTTGGATGCAACTCCTGGTGGATTTTCAATTACCACCGAGGCGCCGCTCACTACGGTGATGGAACTGCTCAACCGTCCCAAGTCGCGCGAGTCGATAGCCCATTTCATCAATTTCGACCGTGAGAACAGAACTGCCCCATTTGCGGTCATCTTGCGTAAGCAGTATTCGGAATCAATCAGGTCCGTAACCTGCTTCACACCAGATTTGGATTCCCCAATCAACTTGGGCTTCAATGAGTCTGGAGGCTCTGTAAAGTTCGTGGTACCAGCAGTTAGGGTCTATGCAATGATCGTGGTCGCACATTAACTGAATCTCGTCACTGCCAGATCGACATTCGGGCGACGTTCTGAAGAGTCAAACATCACTTTACGAGGAGTCTCAATGATCCGACGGCGATTGTCGTTCGTGCACGTTCTGATTACGCTGGCTGTAGTGTCGGTCTTCACGACTACGTCTGCAAGCGCGCACGGTTCATCTGCTAACTGCAATCCGCGTGTGTATGGTGCCAAGGGCGATGGCGTCTCCAAAGATACAGCCGCGATTCAAAAGGCAATCGATGTGTGCGAACAGCGAGGCGGCGGCACTGTCCTTCTCGATGCAGGCACGTATCTCAGCGCCCCGATCGTGCTGAAGAGCAATATAACGCTTTGGCTCGAAAAAGGCGCTACGCTTCTCGGGTCTCCAGATCATGGGGACTACCCGCCCAAGACTGAGTTCCGAGAACCTGGCCTGCAGGCTCTTGTGAGTGCGACGAACGCTTCGAATGTAACGATCCGCGGAGAAGGCGTGATCGACGGGGCGGGGGCGACCTGGTGGTGGATCATGGTGCCAGAGCATGTGGGATCAAAGGTAAAGATGTCTACCGCGGATCCCCGTCCGAGGTTGGTCGTCTTCGATCATTGCAAGCATGTGCTGGTGGAAGGAATCACGATCCAGAATTCTCCAGACTGGCAGTTAGTTCCTTACTACTCAGACGACGTGATCATTCGAAACGTCAAGGTCTTGGCACCCGCCCACTCTTCTAATACTGATGGTATTGATCCGTTCTCATCCTCGAATGTGCGGATCGACCATGTTCTTGTAGACGTGGGCGATGATGATGTTGCGATCAAGTCGGGCATGCCCGGCTCACCAGGCCCAGATGCGCCCAGCCGCGACATTACGATTACAGACTGCACCTTCCTGCATGGCCATGGCCTGTCACTGGGCAGCGAACTTGCGGGAGGGGCCAGGAACATTCGGGCCGAACGGATCCACTTTGAGGGTACGGACAATGGAATTCACGTGAAGGTAAACCGCGGCCGCGGCAACGATGTCGGTCCTCTATTTTTCCGCGACATTGATATGAAAGACGTGCTATACGCGGTGAATATCAGCGATTACTATGCAGTGGCCGAAAAGGTTCTACCGCCTGATGGGGAAGCGGCGCAGCCTGTTACACGTCTCACGCCGCGCCTTCACAACATCACAATAGAAGATTTGACAGCGACAGGCAGCAGATGGGCTGGAGTGATCGTGGGACTGCCGGAAGCACCTATTACCGACGTGGTTCTGCGCAACGTGAGAATCGATGCCCAGCATGGCCTGACGATCCGATATGCCAATGTATCAGGCACGAACGTGGTCGTCGAAGCCAGTGATGGTCAACCGATTACGAAGCTAGTCGGAGCAAAAGTCTCGCTGCGCTGATGACGGCTCCGGCAAAACCGGAACATGTGAGATGTTAGTCTTCGGCTAGAACCCGGCCCGCTCCAGGACACTCAGCCGCAAGACTTTTGAGATTTCGACTTTTGCTTCGACTGGCCAATCTTTCCTTTCTAGCTGTCTTGCCCTGGTCTCGCCAATATTCCCGTTGGCGCTGGCTGCGTGAGCACTCGTTGTCGCAGTATCGTTGGCCCGCGCGATGAACTTCGAAGAAATCCCGACACTGAGTATTGGCGCAAACACCAACTTCGCGCGGTTGAAGAAATTCCCTCCTGAGGATGCTATACAGTAGGGGTCGAATTCCGAAGCGGATGTAGGAATGCATTTCTGGAGGGTTAGGAAACGCAAGCGAAGGGAACACATTCAGGAGTTCACAAAGGACGATTCGTGCATCAACTTGTGGGGGCAGCAATCGGTCGGGGCTGGATTTGGCAAGCGCCGCGATTCGCCGTATCGAGTCCCCTCGAACTCTCCAGAGAGGCTTTTGACCTCGTTCTTTTGTTTCTCGACTCCACTGATGCGGCCATTCCGAGATGCCTCGTGCAATCTTCGTCATCTGTTGCTTGGCAGTCTCGAAGTCGAACTCAGCATTGCTCTTGGCCAATTCGACTACCAACCCTTGTTTCTCGAGAGCGAGAACGACCGTGTTCAGAATCTGAATTGCACGGCCGGAGGTTCCATTTGAAATATGGAGATCGAGCACTCCTTCATGCCCCCGTGTGCTGCGATAGCCTCGAACGTCTGTCTGCCCAGATTTGAACACCTTTGCTGTTGCCGCCACTAGTCGATGCAGAGGCACATTCGGATCAATCGGGATCTCAAGCGATTCAACCTCCTTGATGCGGATGTACTCGAGATCGGTCGGCTCGGGCTCTGGCATTTTAGGCTCCTTGGGGTACGGGTCCGGAAATTTGAGGCGTTGGACGACAGGGACATCCTTTAGCTTGGGCAATGGCTTGATGCTGACCGAGTAACCGCTTTCCTTGCGCGCCCAATATCCACGGCCAGGCACCGGGATCCGCAGTTTGCGACACACCTTCCCGAGCATGACTGACGAAATTCCGTACTTGGGAGCCAGCTTCAACATTGGCTCTTGCCAAACGCCGCGGTACAGTTCTTCGCGGTTCCATTTGTCCGTCATCTCTTGCCCCACAGATTGAAGGAACTCTTAAGGCAAGTCTGATTGCCCTTTAGGTCCCTACTCCTTAATTCCCTTCATACGCCGAACGGAGGAATCAGCCTTTGTCGTCTCACGGCTTGAGTAATGAATCTGGGGTCTAGTCCGGTCTCGGCTACGACAAATCTCTTCCAATCAATCTTCCTCGGCCTCTCCTCCCACTTCTCCACTGCCAACTGGGCAGGTGCGAGCTTGTCCTGATATTCATGTTTCCGGCGCTCCTTTGTCCTGACCTCAGCGGTCAGTGCCGCCCCACACCTGCGGCCACAGTAGGTTTTCTGTCTTGAGTCATTTTTCCTGTAGAAATGGCCGCAGCGTTTGCACGGTCCACCGAGGAACCTGGACAGCGGGTTCAACAAAAGCCAAATAAAGAGGTTCAGAGCTTCGGCTTTCTGAGGAGTCACTGTCTTGCCTCGAAGATCTGGCGACCACGCCAGCTGTGCCACTCCATCCCTAGACGGGATAAGGATCGTTTTGCCGTAGCGGCAAATCGACTGGAGGTCCTTGTTCCGCTTAAAAAGCTTAAGTAGATTTCGATCCGCCGCCTCCCACATTGCGACCAGGTGTCGTATTTCAAGTTGTCTCTCTCGTACATCGGCCTCTTGCCATTCCACACGAGTGCCTCTCAGCGCCTTTGGCCTTCTTACCATCACCTGGTTTAGGGCGTCGATGACAGATTGCAGTTGAAGCTTTGAGAACCCAAGATTAGCAAACGGAATCCTGGGACCGGTTTGGTCGAGATGTTTAGACGTCAAATTCATGATAGTACGATCTCCATGATTATTGATTTGATTGTACACCAATTCGAACGCAGACTGGTGTCTCCTTTCTTTATGGAAACCACACAGCTTCGGCCTTCAAAGGAAACAATTACGCCGCCTGGATTACTTGAGCTTCTAGTCGTCAACCAGCCAACCGACAATCTCTCCGCTTTTCCACGAAACGCACGCACCCATACGAAACAACAAATCCGGCAGATTGCCGACAGCATTCAAACATTTGGCTTCACGAATCCGATTCTCGTTGATAAGCAGAACATCATCATCGCGGGCCACGGCCGTTTACGCGCCGCTAAGCTGTTGGGCATGAGCTTAGTACCCACAATCTGCCTCGAAAACCTAACTGAGGATCAGGTCAGGGCTTACATATTGGCCGACAACAAACTGGCTCTGAAGGCAGGGTGGGACGAATCAATTCTTGCAATCGAACTGGGTCACCTGCTCACTGTCGATATTGGCTTTGATGTCACAGTGACAGGATTCGAAGTTCCCGAACTCGACTTGATCATTCAAGGCGCGTCGCAGCAGGGGGTAGACGCGGAGGATCTCGTACCACTTCCGCAGGGTCCGGCGATCTCCCAGCCCGGAGACCTATGGTTGCTCGATAAGCACCGGGTTCTTTGCGGCAACTCCCTCCAGCAAGAATCGTTCTCGAAACTCCTGTCCGGGCGCAAAGCAGACGCTGTGTTTGTCGACCCGCCGTACAACGTCGCTATTAACGGTCATGTGAGCGGCAACGGGGCGATTCGGCACAGGGAATTTCAGATGGCGTCTGGAGAAATGAGCAAGGAGGAATACGTCCGATTCCTTACGACCGGCCTGATGCACCTTGCCCGGAACAGTAAAGACGGCTCCGTGCAGTTCGTCTGTACGGACTGGCGTCATTTGGGAGAACTGCTGGCCGCGGGCCAACAGTGTTACGACAGCCTTCTCAATCTCTGCGTGTGGTCGAAGGATAAAGGCGGAATGGGATCGCTCTACCGATCGCAGCACGAGTTGATCTTCGTCTACCGCAACGGCAAGTCATCGCACCGCAATAATGTTCAACTCGGTCGTTTCGGGCGAAATCGAACCAATGTCTGGAACTACCCAAGCGCAAATACACTGTCGCGCCAAGGAGATGAGGGCAATTTGCTCGCGCTCCATCCGACAGTCAAGCCTGTTGCACTGATTGCTGACGCACTGCTCGATTGCTCTGCACCGGGGAATCTCGTCCTCGACTCATTCCTGGGGTCAGGATCAACCTTGATGGCGGCAGAGCGGTCGCACCGCATCTGCTTCGGAATCGAAATCGATCCACTCTACGTGGACACAATCATACGACGGTGGCAACGCGGAACCGGCTCCAAAGCAGTTCATTCAGAGACCGGTAATCGCTTTCAGGAGACGGAGGTGGCACATGGATGATGGACTCGACTGCGAAACAGGCTATGGAAAGCCGCCTAAGCGCACGCAATTCCAAAAGGGTGTCTCGGGCAACCCGAAGGGAAGGCCGAAGGGTTCGCAGAATCTTGCGACACTGTTCCGAAAGATCACTTACGAAAAAGTCCGGGTGAATGGTCCACGTGGACCGCGCTGGATGACCAAACTTGAAGCAGGAATTACGCAGCTGGCGAATCGCGCGGCGACTGGTGATCCGAAAGCTACCCGCGAGCTCATTCACTGGATAAAGATCCTTGGAGAGGTTGCTCCAATTCTTCCGCCGCCAATCTTTAACATTCGGTTCGCTGAAGCCGTGGACCGGCAGCCGGCAGAAGGCCCTGCGGACGAATATTCGCTGGCCACCCTATCCGAAAGCAAGCAGAAGTAGCCATGGCTTATCGGTATAGCCTACCAGCGATTTCGCCTAGAAACCAAGCTTTCCGGGCCAATCCCTCTACTTGACTTCCTGCCCCAACAGAGCGGAAATGTGGACACCGGAGAGGAGGTTCGCAGGTGTCCGAGACGCTCGAAGCCGAGATTGCCGCACTGCCGAAGTTGAATCTTGACCAGTTGCAGGCCAAGTGGCGGCGGGATCTAAAGCAGGCCCCGCCGCTACATGTTCGAAAACAACTCCTGGTCGCGTTGCTCTCCTACAAGTTGCAGGAGCAGGCCTACGGCGGGCTGAAGCCGGAGATTAAGCGCCGGCTTCGTGAACTCGGCGCAGGTATAAACCGGGATCCCCGGAAGGCCGGTGGGCCGTTCACGGTTGCCATCCGAATCAAGCCGGGGACAAGGTTGATTCGCGAGTGGGAAGGAAAAACGTACCAAGTCACCGTCGGCGAAACCAGCTTCGAATACAACGGAGAGCAGTACACGAGCCTCAGCGCGATCGCTAGTCTTATCACCGGCACGCATTGGTCAGGACCACGGTTCTTTGGTCTCCGGGGGCACAGCTCATGAGCGCCCCCTCGAAGCGCTCTATCCGCTGCGCTATCTATACGCGCAAGTCCTCCGAGGAAGGCCTTGAACAATCTTTCAACTCGCTCGATGCCCAGCGCGAGGCCTGCCAGGCCTACATCCTCAGCCAGCGCCAGGAGGGCTGGCGCGCCATCGACGTCCAGTACGATGACGGAGGCTATTCGGGGGGCACGATGGAGCGCCCCGGCCTTAAGAGCCTGCTGGCCGACATCGAGGCCAAAAAGGTCGACACGGTCGTCGTCTATAAGGTGGACCGGCTCACGCGCAGTCTGGCCGACTTCGCGAAGATCATCGAGGCCTTCGATGCCCGTGGCGTGAGTTTCGTCTCCGTCACCCAGCAGTTCAACACCACTTCTTCGATGGGCCGGCTGACCCTCAATGTCCTGCTCTCTTTTGCCCAATTCGAGCGGGAAGTGACCGGAGAGCGGATCCGGGACAAGATTGCCGCATCGAAGCGAAAAGGTATGTGGATGGGCGGCCCAGCCCCACTCGGCTACGATGTCAAAGACCGCCACCTGATCGTCAATGAAAAGGAAGCCGAGCATGTGCGCGAGATCTACCGGCTTTATCTCGAATTCGGCTGCGTCAAGAAGCTGAAGGCACACTTCGACGAGCGCGGGGTAAAGAGCAAGATTCGGGTCAGCAGCTCGGGCCGAAGCACGGGTGGTACATCCTACTCCCGAGGCGCTCTCTTCAGCATCCTGCGGAACCGGCTCTACCTGGGCGAGGTCCCTCACAAGGAACAATCGTATCCAGGACAGCACGCGGCTATTGTCGATCGGGACCTGTGGGATAAAGTGCGAATGCTTGTCGCAGAGAATATCCACGCTCGCCGCTATAGTACCAACGCCAAGGCCCCAAGTGCTCTTCGTGGGCTGCTCTACGACGAAGATGGCACTCGATTCACTCCAACCCATGCGCGCAAACGGGGGAAGAGATACCGGTATTACGTATCGCAGAAAGTCATCGAGGATGCAGCCTCGGCCACAGGCAAGCCTGGAAGATTCCCGGCGCGGGAGCTGGAGAAGCTGGTATTGGCCAGGCTGAAGGGCTTCTTCTCATCGACTGAGAAGGTCGTCAGCGCACTTGCCCTGCCCGATGACGAACTCGGGATAACCCAAAAACTGATTGGGTCAGCTGCATGGTACGCAAAGCGCCTGGACGAGACTTCGAATTCGAGTCTATGTGAAACGCTCGAAACGATTGTAGCCCGTATTCTGATCCACCAAGAATCGGTTGAAATTCAACTCGACAGGGACAAAGTACGCGCGCAGTTTCTTGGGCCTGACCACACCAATCCTCAAGCGCAGAACGCAACGAATTGTCTCGACCACGAGCCAATCACTTTGACAATCAAGACCAAGCTCAAGCGCTGCGGCGGAGAGATGCGGCTCATTATTCCGGCGCCATCATCTGACCGGGATCCAGGCACTGCAATGCCGGCCTTGGTCAAGGCCGTCAGCCGGGCGCACGAATGGGTACGACTAATTGTCGCCGGTGAATTCAAAGATCAACGGGCGATTGCCAAGGCCGCAGGGCTGAATGAACGCTACGTCAGCCGGATCATCCAGTGCGCATTCCTGGCACCTGAGATCGTCGAGGACATCATTAAAGGTCGGCAGGCGCCGGAAATGACGCTCATTACGCTGCTCGACAAAGTCCCACTCAGCTGGGCGGAACAGAGCGCGAAGATTGCTTTGGCCGGCGAAGAATAGATTGTCCTGATTTGCGATCGTTTTGGCTGGAATCACAGAACGCTAGACAACTTTCCAGGACCAGTCAGTCCTCGGCGAAAGACTTGACGATCTCGCAAGAAGTGAACCAGCGTCTGGTCAAGAAAGTCTAGCTTTAAAATGTCTCGCTCTCAGAATTGTGCTGTGGATTGGCACTCATTCGGACAACGGTGGGCCAGACCCCACGCCAGCTGATATAGTGGCAACGACAAGCGATGACACTGACAAACAATGACGCGAGAGAGATTCTGCATTCTATCTTGGACTTCTTGCGAGAGATAAATGCCCGTGAAGTTCTTGATGGCATAGATGAGACACGCCGAATGGGAATAGAGGAACGACTGACTGAAGGAAGGGGATCGGAACTCAAGCAAGTTGCCGGAATCAGGAGGCGGCCTCCAAACGAAAGCGAGATGCTGGAGATTGTGATGGAAAGGTTGAATCAGCGCTTAATCGTGGTACCGCTTTTGGCCGCTTCTATTGAGAAGAGGTTTGGTTCGAGGGACCTGCGATGGCGCGTTGATACGGAATTCTCTTCAGTTGACCGCTTTCCGGATGCGAGTTTACAGGATCTTTTGCCATCCGGAGCTCAGGGCATAAACAACGGTTTCAAAAGAATCAACGACTTAATGACTAGACCTGATGGGGAGGTGTCAAGGTAATGGCAACTCCACAAGAAATGGCTGATCTTTTGAACGCCGTAAGCACTTTGCTAAACCTGCCCGCAACCAAGCAACTGCTTCAGCTGAATTCCAATACTTGCGAGCGCGCGTACGAAGCCTACGTCCTTTCATTGTGCATGGAAGCAGTTCAAAGGGCTGGAGGCACCGCCAATCTCAGAGGGATACTCTCCGGTCAGAATCCGAATCCGATTGTGTTTCGAGGTGCACCAGGAAGCATGGCTTCAACAAACCAAGACTTCGCATACGTCAGTTGCACTCTTCGCGGTAAACGGTTTGAGATCCATGTCGATGTTGAGTATCAGGGAACCTCGGGTGCGTCTCACGAAATTGACGTTTCGGTCTGCGATGAGGCTCATTGCAATGCGGTCAGACAAATCAATGGTACCCCGAAGGCCGATGGCAGTAGGCTTCTGATGGCTTTTGAATGCAAGTTCTACGAGAACGTGCCAGGTGTACGCGCCGGAGCAAGAATAGACCACGTCGCGCCGCGTTAGCGGCGTGATGTGGCGGAGTAAAAGTAGTCCACCGCCACATTCTGGTTTCACAGACCATGAGGGCTCTGGGGTAACGAAGCAGGT